>Ga0265306_10000600_pt1 | contig 17357 bp, 12 predicted proteins | sample Helome_3_FD_192493 | JGI IMG/M metagenome (GOLD analysis project Ga0265306, IMG submission 192493) | Marine sediment microbial communities from subtidal zone of North Sea - Hel_20160420 (Illumina Assembly) | ecosystem: Environmental > Aquatic > Marine > Subtidal zone > Sediment ...
CTCCGAGGATTTTGACGAGACGCTCGCCACCGATGTGGCAGAGCGGCTCACCTTGAATGACGATCAGCAGAAGGCACTCGACATTCTGAGGACAGGAGACGGATTCGGCGCGTACCTGCTTGACGGCGTTACCGGCAGCGGCAAGACCGAGGTCTACCTGCAACGCATGCAGGATGTCATCGACCAGGGCCGACAGGTGTTGGTTCTAGTACCCGAGATAGGGCTGACACCTCAGCTTGTGGCGCGCTTGCGGAATCGTCTGGGAATCGACGCGGCGCTGTTGCACTCGAGCCGCACCGATGTCGAGCGCCTGGCCGCGTGGCGTGCGGCACGCTCGGGGGCTGCACGCCTCGTCGTCGGTACTCGCTCCGCAATTTTCACACCACTCAGAAACCCCGGTCTGATTATCGTCGACGAGGAGCACGACCACTCGTTCAAACAGCAGGAGGGCCTGCGTTACTCGGCGCGCGATCTCGCCATCGTGAGAGCCAAGCAACTCGACGTTCCGATCGTACTTGGATCGGCAACACCCACTTTGGAAATGTTGCAGCACTGTCGCGATGGCAAGTATCGCCACCTGAACCTGCCGATTCGTGCCGGCGGTGCGAAGCCACCATCCATCCGCCTTATCGATACGACCCGCGCACCGGCGACGGACGGCATCAGTCAAACCCTCGGCGACGCGATCGGCAGCCACCTGAAGGCCGGCGGCCAGGCGCTGATATTCTTGAATCGACGTGGCTTCGCGCCGACGCTGATCTGCGCCAGTTGCGGACACGTCTCGGGCTGCGATCGCTGCGACTCTCGCCTGACCGTTCATGCGCACGCCAGGCAGTTACGCTGCCATCATTGTGGCGCCTCCCGACCTCTGGACACGTGCTGCAGCGAGTGCGGAGAAACCGTCAAATCGCTCGGCGAGGGAACCCAACGACTCGAAGAGGCATTGCGCACACGGTTTCCGAACTACACGATTACACGCGTCGATAGCGATAGCATCCAGCGTAAAGGTGCTATGCACGAGGCTCTCGAGCGAGCAACCGGGGGCGATGCCGATATCCTGGTGGGCACGCAAATGCTCTCGAAGGGACACCATTTTCCGAATCTATCGCTGGTGGGCATTGTCAATGCCGACCAGGGCCTGTTTGGCACCGATTTTCGGAGCGCGGAACGCATGGCGCAAACGATCGTGCAGGTTGCCGGTCGTGCCGGTCGTGAAAGCCGCCCCGGTGAGGTCCTGATACAGACGGCGTTTGCACAGCACCCGTTCTGGTCAACCTTGATCGACGGTGGCTACGGCCAGGTTGCCGATGAAGCGCTGACGGAGCGCGAGATTACGCGATGGCCACCATTCACTCGCCTTGCACTTATTCGATCCGCCGCGCATCGCCACGACGATGCCCTCGAATTTCTCGATATCGCAAGGCGAGCCGTTGCCGATCAGACCGACGATACACTGCGTGTCCTCGGGCCGGTTGACGCGCCGATGGCGCGCAAAGCCGGTCGCTACCGTGCACAATTGCTACTGCAGAGCAGCGATCGCAGGGCGCTGCACTGCCTGCTACGAGACTTGCGCTTCGCATTAGAACAGGAGCCCCTGGCTCGCAAAGTCCGCTGGTCCATCGATGTTGATCCGATCGAATTATTCTAGCCCGGTCATCCGGGGACCAGCGATCAGAAACCCACATCAGCGGAAATATCCGGGTAGAATTGCCGGCGCGACGCGCCTTGCCAGAAGCCCTGAACGATCTCGTTGAAGCCACTCGAACCCATTGGACAGAACACCATCCTCAGATGAAACACATTGTCGCGAAACTTGTTGAGAACGCCCTGGCCAGCCTGCCGGAGCTCGCGGATGCGGCCGCTGAATTGTCCATAGAAGGCACTGTCGAGCGTACGCGTGACGCCAGCCATGGCGATTTCGCCAGTAACATCGCCATGCGTCTTGCAAAACCGGCAAGAAAGAACCCGCGTGAAATCGCGGCGAGCATTGTCGAAGCGCTGGCCGACGACGCCCGGGTCGACAAGATCGATATCGCGGGGCCGGGTTTCATCAATTTTCACCTTAGCCCGTCGGCGTTTCATGCTGAGTTGAAGACCCTGTTGTCCCAGGGCGATCGATACGGCACACAGCCCGCAAGAGAACGACCGAAAATTCTCCTTGAGTTCGTGTCTGCCAACCCGACGGGGCCATTGCACGTCGGCCATGGCCGCGGCGCATCCTACGGTGCAACGGTCGGCAACCTGCTCGAAGCGGTTGGCTACCCGGTACATCGCGAGTACTACGTGAACGATGCCGGCCGGCAAATGGACATCCTGGGTCTGAGCGTCTGGCTGCGGCTGCTTGAAAAAGACGGTATCGCTATTCCATTTCCGGCCGGTGGCTACCGCGGCGATTATATTCGGGACATCGCCGCAGCCATTAACACGGATGGCGTTACTGCAGTTGGCAAGAATGAGGTGCTCTCCGACCTTCCGGCAGATGCGCCGGACGGCGACAAGGACGCGTACGTCGAGGCGCTGATCGCGAAAGCCAGAACATTGTTAGGCGAAAGTGGATTCGACCACATTCGCCAGCAGGCGCTGGATTCCATCCGAGATGACATCGAAGACGATCTCGCCGAATTCGGGGTTGCGTTTGATTCCTGGTATTCCGAGCAGCGCCTGACAAAAGGCGATGCCATCGATAAAGCGCTGGCCGTGCTCGAAGAACGCAACATGTTGTATGAGAAAGAGGGTGCCAAGTGGTTCCGGGCAATGGACTTCGGCGACGAGAAAGATCGCGTCGTCGTGCGTGAGAACGGCGTAAGGACCTACTTCGCTTCTGACATCGCCTATCACTTCGAAAAGCGAGAACGCGGCTTTGATCACCTCATCGACATACTCGGCTCCGATCACCATGGCTACGTCACGAGAGTCAAAGCCGGTCTGGAGGCCATGGGCTACAAAGGCGAGGACCTCGAGGTCGTGCTCGTGCAGTTCGTCACGCTCTACCGCGGCGGCGAGAAGATGCAGATGTCGACGCGCTCGGGCGAGTTTGACACCTTGCGACAACTTCGCGCCGAGGTCGGCAACGATGCTGCGCGCTTCTACTATGTGTCGCGATCAATCGATCAACATCTCGACTTCGACCTCGATATTGCCAAATCGCAATCCAGTGACAACCCCGTTTATTACATTCAGTACGCGCATGCGCGCATCGCGAGCGTGTTTCGGCAACTCGAGGAGAAGTCACTCGAATGGAGCTGCAGCGATGGTGAGCGCAATCTCGCTCTCCTTGTCGAACCCAGAGAGAAGGCATTGATGACATCGCTGAGCCGCTACCCCGAGGTCGTTGAGCTGGCAGCGAACAACCGAGCGCCGCAACACCTGGTGCATTACCTGCGCGATCTCGCCAACGATTTTCATACCTATTACAACGCGCATGCCTTCATCGTCGATGACGCGGAGCTGCGAGACGCGAGGCTCTACCTGATTGCCGCAACACGCGTCGTCATTGCAAACGGACTCGGCATTCTCGGCGTATCCGCCCCGGTGAAAATGTAATGGCAAAACGCAGGAAACGCCGCAAGACCACGTCGAAGAAGTCCGAGTATCCGCCGTTTGTCTGGATGCTCTTCGGGCTGGCAATCGGACTGTCGGTCGCGTTTGCCGTCTACGTCAAGGATCGTGAGCCACAGACTGTTGCGCGCCGCGCCGCACCGCAGCCGGCAAGCCTGCAGGATTCGCTTGATGAAAACAGGAAAGAAACGAAACCACCGGTCGTCGTTAAGAAGCCGGAAGACAAACGCTTTACCTTCTACGACATCCTGCCGAACTTCGAAGTTGTCACCCCCGATGAAGCACCGGATACATCACCTGACGCGGCGCCACAAGCCATCGACGAACCCGGCGTCTATGTGCTGCAGGCTGGCTCTTTTTCCAGCAATCAAGACGCAGATCGACGCCGTGCCGAGCTTGCTCTGCACGGCATCGAATCCCATATACAGCGGGTAAAAGTCAATGACCGGAATTACCATCGCGTTTACATCGGTCCAACCGACGACCTCGATGAATTGAACATGCTGCGTAGCCGCCTGCGAGCCGCGAAAATAGATGTCTTCCGTATCCGCCTCAGCGATTAGTCAATCAGCGATGTTCCGGCTGTTCGCCGTTCTCCTGGCACTACTACAACTGGCCGCCTGTGCCACAACCGGCCCGACGGCGGAAGCGCCACCGGAGCCCTTAGAGCCGCCTGCGACGCCTGCCGAACAAGTACCACCAGAAATGCCTCCGCCTCCGCCAGAACCCGACAGGTCGGCGATGCGCATCAGCATCGCTTCGGTGGGTGACATGATGATTGGCACGGACTACCCTCAGGATCACCTGCCGGACGACGACGGCATCAGCTTTCTTGCCGACGTCGCGCCCGTACTGGCGTCAGCCGATCTCGCTTTCGGTAACCTCGAAGGCGTGCTGATGGATGGTGGCGAACCCGGCAAGAAATGCAGCAATCCCAACGCCTGTTACCTGTTTCGCTCACCGACGCGCTACGCAAATCACTACCGCGCGGCGGGATTCGATGTGTTGAGTCTCGCGAATAATCATGCACGCGACTTCGGAGAAGAAGGCCGCACCAGCAGCATGGAGGCAATTGCCCGGGCCGGTATGCACCACTCGGGTCGCGTCGACGATTTTGCGAGTCTCGAGATCAATGGTATACGCATCGCCGTCCTTGCCTACGCCGTTACCAAGAACTCCAACATGATGCTCGATTACGAACTCGCGTTCGAAACGGTTTCGCAGCATGCGGCAACGCACGACGTCATCCTGGTTTCGTTCCATGGGGGCGCAGAAGGTGCCGACGTAACACATGTTCCGTTCGCCGACGAAGAATATTATGACGAGCCACGCGGCGACGTCGTCTGGTTTGCACGCGGTGTCATTGATGCCGGTGCCGATCTCGTTATCGGTCACGGTCCCCACGTGGTACGCGGCATGGAGCGTTACAAGGACAGGCTCATCGCCTACAGCCTCGGCAACTTTGCAACCTACTACGGCATCAGCGTCGCAGGTATCAAGGGAATTGCGCCAATCCTCACGGCAATACTCGATGGCGATGGGGCTTTTGTCGAGGGCAAAATCGATTCAACGATTCAGTTGCGGCCCGCCGGGCCGAGCTTCGATCCGAAACAGCGGGCGCTGAACCTGATTCGGGGCCTGAGCATCGAGGACTTCGGTGAGCCAGGCCTCGAACTCCTTCCAGACGGCCGCATCCATCCGACAGATCGGCCGCATGTCGAGCCGCATTTTCTGCAAGTCTCAGACGACTAGGCTCGAACCCACCACCCACCAGTCGATTGAGGCAAGCGGCCGCCACACCCCTTTTCGGGCCCGCGGCATGCTTTACCGGCGGACTGTCTCGCTACGCTCGCTTTATGTCTCGCCGGCAAACATCCCACGCGCCCTGGAGGTATCGTCCACTTGCCTCGAGCAGCACGATACGGTCAGCGGCGGTGAGTGCGGGGGTGTCTCATGAACGTGGGAGCGGCTTCCAGCCGCGATCAAGTATTCATCGGGCCTGGAAGGCCCTCCTACGGACATCCCCGGGCTCGACGCCGCTGTCAGAATGATGGGTGGTGGGTTCGAGCCTAGTCGTCTGATCCGACGGACTTGAAATCGACCCCGAGTGAACGGAGCTTCCGGTACAGGTGCGTTCGTTCCATGCCCACCCGTTTTGCCAGTTGCCCGACCTTGCCGTTGCAAAGAACGAGTTGCTGCTGAAGATAAGCACGCTCGAATTGTTCACGCGCCTCGCGTAACGGCAGCGCAAGCAGGTCCTGTTTTACCAACGGCTCGTCGACCGGTGCCGTGGCACTGATCTCTGCTTCGACCTCGTCGAGTGCGATGTCCTCATCATGACCGGACAACAACAAGCGACGCACGATATTCTTGAGTTCTCTCACGTTGTCGGGCCATGGGTAGTTTCTCAGTCGGTTTTGTGCCGCGACGGTAAATCGCCTGAACGTCAGTCCTTCGCTGTCAACCAGCTTGTCGACGTAGTAGGTCAGTAACTCCGGCACATCTTCGGCGTACTCACGCAATGGCGGGATTCGGAGGCTTAGTTCGTTCAATTGTGCAGCCAGGTCACGTCGCAGCTCGCCTGATTCGATCTTCGACTCATAGTCTGCGCCGACCGTTGCCACGATACGTGCATCGACTTTGACGGGACGTGAGCCACCGACACGCGTGAAATGGCCGTCTTCCAGGATGCCGAACAATACCTTCTGCGCAGCATCATTCAGATCTGCAAGCTCGTCGATAACAAGCGTGCCGCCAGAGGCGCGCTCGACTGCGCCGGCAGTAACCTCTTCGCCACGCTCGACGCCAAGAAGTTGCCCCTCGAAATTACTTTCGGTGATCGACGCTGCGGTCAGGGTGGTCAATGGTTCATCGGCACGTCGGCTTAGGGCGTGCATATAGCGTGCAAACGCGCCGCGTCCGGTTCCTGGCTCGCCGCTCAGCAGAACCGATCCATCGTGGCGGGCGTATTGTTGTACGCGCTCTCGAAGCCCTTGCATGAGTTTGCTGCGACCGACCGGCGCCATCAAGGAGGGCAACAAACGGCGTGCTGCCTTGGCCTGTATGCCTGCCGACTCGAGCGCTGCTTCAACGGTGCGCAGGAGCTTTGCGATCGACAGCGGCTTCTCTACAAAATCGAAAGCACCCAGCCGTGTTGCCTCGACAGCCGTATCGACGGTTCCATGACCCGACATGATGACGACCGGACAGTTCAGATCGCCACTATCGGACCACTCGCGCAACAACGTTATGCCGTCCGTCTCGGGCATCCATATATCGAGCAAGATGAGGTCGACCTTCCTGTTAGCACGCGCCCGCCTTGCTTCATCCGCGTTGGCGGCTACGGTCACACCAAAATTCTCGTCCGACAAGATGTCCTTGATCAACGCCCGAATATCCTCCTCGTCGTCGACCACCAATACATGAGGATTACTCATGCTTGTTCCCTCCTTTTATCTGCGCGTCCAGGCGCCCTGGCAATAATCAGCTCACGCGCGGCGTCATTCACAGGTAGCCGAATGCTGATCATTGCGCCCCCTTCTTTTCGATTTTTCGCGCGAATCGAACCGACATGCTCTTCGACCAACTTCTTCACGATAGCCAGGCCGAGGCCGGTTCCCTTGGGCTTCGTCGTGACGTACGGATCAAAGATTTGGTTCACCGAACCCGTGTCGAAGCCTGGTCCGTTATCTTCGACTTTGATTTGAATGATTTCGGCACCGTCTATTTCCGCGCCGCTGACGTGCACATCGATCCGCCCGTCATTCGTTCCCTCCAGCGCTTCCACGGCATTACGCATCAGGTTGTGTAATATTTGCCGTATGCGCCCAATGTCCGCCTCGATCAACGGCATCGTCGGATCTGTTGTCAGTACGATTTCGACACCGCTTTCCTGGGCGCGATAAAGGTCAATGACCTCATGCACCAGTTTGTCGATATCGAAAAGAGCAAAGTCCATGTCCGGCGCACGCGCATAGTCGCTAAAGGCATTCACCATTTCCTTCATCGCTTCCACCTGCTGCACGATAGTGTGCGTGGCGCGATCGAGGATCTGCGATTCGTCCTTGGGCATCGTGTGCAGGTACTTGCGACGCATGCGCTCGGCTGACAGTTGAATCGGCGTTAACGGGTTCTTGATTTCATGCGCAAGACGGCGAGCGACTTCGCCCCAGGCAGCATCCCGCTGCGCCTGCAGCAACGCCGTAATATCGTCAAATACGATGACGTGACCCGCCGCATGATCCTCGTCACCGGGCAATGCCGTACATGCGCAAGTCAATACTCGTCGACCTACCTCGCCACGCAACACGATCTGTTCGCGCCACTCCGTTTCGCCGGCATCAAGGTGCATGCACGCAACATCGACAAATTGCTCAAGGAGCGGATTGTTTTCGGCAACGGTCATCAGGGCCTGTCCGGCCCGGCCCTCGAAATCGACGCCGAGGATTGCGCCGGCAGCCTGGTTAGCGTTGCGAATCGTGAGATCCGACTCAAGCGCCAGAACGCCCGTCGACAAGCGCGCCAATATGACTTCGAGATTGGCACGCTCCGCTTCGACCAGCGCCTGGCTCAGGCTTGCTTCGCGGCGGGCGGTCGCCAGTCTTTGCGTCATGTCATTGAAAGAGCTGATCAGGAAACCGATCTCGTCGCGCGTGGGTGTAGGCAGGCGCGTATCGAAGTCGCCCATAGCCACTGCACGCGTTCCAGCAACGAGATCCTGAATCGGCGCGACCAGGCGCCGTGATAATACGAATGCGCCAAAAATAGCGGCAAGCAGGCTAAGCAACAGTACAAAAGCCAGCGTCAGTGATAACAGGTCTTTCAGGTCCTCGCGGAAGAATACGAGCTGCTGATACTCCTGGTAGGAACTCTCAACACTGTTGATCATTCGTCCAAGCCGCTCGGTGACCGGAAAATACGCCTGCACAACCCGGGCTTGCTGTGTCCGGCCTCCCTGCTGCCTGAATACGACAGCAGTGCGAACCTCTACATTGCTGTTTCCATAGGACTCCAGGCTCACGAAAGGACGATCCTGTTGCATCTGCAGCACGACCTCCTCGGACAGTGGCTTTGGCAGGGCCGCTATTGAACTGTCAGAGCTTGTCGCGAGCACCGTGTTGTTTTGCCCGTACAAGGTCATCTCGCTGGCACCGCTCTCGCGTCGCAACATACTGAGTTCGAAAATAATCTGTCGATCATTGACCTGCGACAAACGTTTCGCAGCTTGTTGCGTCGCATAGAGGTTTTGTCGTTTCTGCATTTCCAGGGCAGCACGACTCAATGTCAGCGCGTTCTCGAGTCCTTCTTCGACCTGCACGTTGAACCAGCTGTCGATGCCGCGATTGATGAACTGCATCGAGAAGTAAAATACGACTAGCAGTGGCAGAACAGCGAGGCCGACGAACATGCCGACCATGCGGGCTTTGAGCTTGGCGCCCGGGACATTCTGCCGGTAATCGCGCAGCAAGCGCGCGAGATTGCCGACCAGGAAGGCGATGAGCAGAAAGCCACCGGCAAGATTGATTGCCAGTATGATGTCCTGTAGACGATCGAAATCATCAGACTTCTGTACCGTCTGCGTCAGCAAGAACAGCGCCGCAAGTGCAAGACCAACGCCGAGCACCGCCACCAGCGTATAGATTGCTCGCTTTAGCGTTCGAGCGACCATTCGAACCACTCGCTTTGCAATTGCCACTGGCCACGCCAGAAAAACAGGAGCCGCAATGTTGCCGGGTATTGCTGGGTATTGAGCATCGCGCGCAATCGAAAACGATACTTCCGATTCGGGTCGAACAAGGCATCGTCGATCACCGGCAAACCCTGGACCCGACCCAGGCTATTGAGTGCGGAGTACAACGTCGCGAACGAGTCCTGCTCCCCGCTGTTGAGATTCCTCACGTTGTAACGCTGACTGAGTGGCCGGTACTCCAGCTCGTATCGCACGGCCAGTTCTGCCACGGCATCATCAACCAGCCAGCGACGCACGCGAATGGCCTGCATCTGCAGTTCGATTGTCAGTGTTACGCCACTTTCGAGGGCAGCAAGAGCCTCACTACTCAATACCAGCTGTAGCCGGGCATCAAGCGTGTGCACACCTTCGCGAACCTCTGTCGTTGCGGAACGAACTTCAAAGTAGCCCTCACGCTCGATATCATCCTGCGCCAGGCCCGTGCCGATCGTGAGCACGACAAGGCACGCGAGCACATAGTGCAACGAGTATCTCTGGCGAACTGATCGTGCAGACAACGACATGGTGTTTTCAGGAAACCTTCTTATAAAGGCATGCGTAGTAGAAGCCGTCCAGGCCGGCTGTCCCCGGCAGCACCTGGTAGCCACAGGTTTGTCTCCGCATTAAATCGCGGATGTTGTTATTTGGCAACACATCGTTTTCCTGCGCATCCTCATGGCCCGTCAGGAATCGGCCAATAACGGTCTCGTTCTCCGCCGCCAATATCGAACACGTTGCATACAGCAAACAGCCGCCTGGGGCGAGCAGCGGCCAGAGAGCCTGGAGCAGGGCGCTTTGCCGCTCACCCAGTCGGTCAATATCGCTGCTCCGCCGCAACAGCTTGATATCGGGGTGCCGACGAATAACGCCCGTCGCCGAACATGGCGCATCGAGAAGGATGCCGTCGAACTGCGCGCCATCCCACCACTCCTGTGTCTTCGATGCATCGGCGTTGATTATCGTTGCGCTCCGGCCAATTCGCCGCAGATTTTGCTCGATGCTCTGAAGGCGTGCCGTATCACTCTCGACCGCTGTCAGGACAATGCTGTCTCGGCCCAGCTCCAGAAGATGGCCACTCTTGCCGCCGGGCGCGGCACAGGCATCGAGGATGTGCCTCGGTGCCTTGTCAAGCAGCCAGCGCGCGGCGATCTGTGCCGCCGCATCCTGCACCGACACATCGCCGGCAGCGAATCCCGGCAGCTCGTCAACCGAACGGGGCTCTGATAATCGCAGGGCGTCGGGAACGGCCGACAGCGGCTCTGCCAGGATTTCAGCCTGCGCCAGCTTTTCCCGGTACTCGGCGACCGTATTCCTGGACCGGTTTACCCGTAGCCACATGGGCGCCCGATCGTTATTTGCCGCAAGAATGGCCTCCCAATCGTCGGGCCAATCGCGCCTCAACGTGTCGATAAGCCATTGCGGATGATTCCAGCGAGCCTCCTCGTTGGCAGGCGGGCTTGCGGCGATGGCCTCTCGTTGAAATCGGCGTAGACAGGCATTGATGAGGCCTGCGAGTTTGGGCCGCCGAAGCTGCCTCGCCGCCTCGACCGTTTGCGACACAGCGGCATGATCCGGAATTCGCGTATCACTGAGTTGATACAGGCCGACAGCCAGCAGCGCATTGATCACATTGTCCTTGCGCTTTAGTGGCCGCTCGAGGAGCGTTGCGATCCACCCCTGTAACGCCCAGTAATGCCGCAACGTGCCGTAGCACAACATGCGCAACAACGAGCGATCGTGCGGTGAGACACGTTCTTCATTGGCCGCGATGACAGCGTCGAGCGATTGACCGCCCGATTGCACAGCGTCGATTATCTCCGCAGCGATTGCCCGCACTTTTGTTCCGGTACTCGCCACTTTCGTCGTTCGCCTAGCCGAGTTCCTGACCGCAGAGGTCAAGCTGGTCTGAAAATTCGTGCGCCTGTACCGGGCGCCGCCCGGGCAGCTGCAGCTCCGTCATGCACAGGGCGCCAGAGCCGCATGAGACGACGACACCATCTGCGTTGCTCGATACAGCGACGCCGGGCGCTGCGTCGACGTTGCCGGCACTGTGGGCTCGCCAGCACTTGATGCGCAGCGGTTCGCGGCCGGAAGCCGATTCCACGAAAAAGAATGCGCCGGGAACGGGATTGTAAGCGCGCACGCATCTCGCCAGTTCATTCGCGTCCCGCGACCAGTCCAGCCGCGCATCGGCCGTCTTGATTTTTCCGGCATAGCTGGCACCGCTGTCATCCTGCGGTACGGCGACAATCCGTCCGTCGAGAATGTCATCGAGGTTTGCGACCAACAATTGGCCACCCAGCTTTGCAAGGCGATCATGCAATTCACCAGCCGACTCGTCCGCATCAATATCGGTCCTCTCGATCGCAAAAACAGGACCGCTGTCCAAGCCCTCCGTCATCGACATGAGACTGACGCCAGACTGTTTATCACCGGCCAATATCGCTGCCTGTATCGGCGCGGCGCCTCGCCAGCGCGGCAACACGGATGCGTGAACATTGAGACAGCCCCGGGTTGGAATATCCAGCACGGTCTGCGGAAGAATTAGTCCATACGCCGCAACGATCATGACGTCCGGCTCGAGCGCTTCGAGTTCGGCGACGATATCGTCGTTTCGTAATGTGACAGGTTGCATCACTGGAATGCCGTGTTCCTCAGCATAGCGCTTCACGGGACTCGACGTGATTTTCTTGCCGCGGCCACTGGGGCGGTCTGGCTGAGTCAAAATAGCGACCGGAACGACGGCCGAATCAACGAGGGCCGATAGTGACGCCAGCGCGAACTCTGGCGTGCCGGCAAATATCACCCTGGGTTTCTTCATCGAGTTGGTTTTGGCGGGGTTCCTGTCGATCGCTTACATCGCGACCGCAGCAGCGTGGTGACGACGTTCTTTTTGCAGCTTCTTTCGGATTCGCTGCCTTTTCGCCTCGGACAGGTAGTCAACAAACAGCTTGCCGTCGAGGTGGTCCATCTCATGCTGGATACATACGGCGAGCAAACCCTCCGCTTCCATTTCCTGTGTCTCGCCGTGCCGGTCGAGGAATCGAACCCGGATATGCTCGGCACGCTCTACCTCTTCGTAGTAACCGGGCACGGACAAGCAGCCCTCGTCACTGACCGTGACGCCGTCCTTCTCGAGGATTTCCGGGTTGATCAACACGTAGGGCTCTGACTTGTCGGGTGTGATATCAGTGATCAGGAGGCGTTTGTGTACGTCGACCTGGGTCGCGGCCAAACCGATGCCGGGCGCCGCGTACATCGTTTCGAACATGTCGCCGATTAGCGCGCGCAGTGCATCGTCGACCGCCTCGACAGGGGTCGCTTTTGTCCTGAGCCTCGGGTCAGGAAATTCCAGAATCTTCAGTTTCGCCATAATTTGATCAGGGCCATTCTTGCGGCCGAATCTGCAAAATCAAGCCGTCCCGACATAATGATTAGAGCCATATTTCGCGTGAACTGCCACAAAAACCACCTAAATGTTTGACTTTATTGAATAAGATGTCGGACAATGCCGCCTGAAAAACACCCTTCCGGGCAGCAATCGGGGCCGGAAATGTGACGTAATTAGCAGCCTCAGCTTGATCGGATCGACATAGTATAGCAACGCCTTGAAAGCACAGGCTTAAACCTATTTGTATGGAGCACCCGCGAATTATGTCTTTCAGCACTATTTGCTTGAACAAAAGTCTTCGGCTGACCGTTTTGACACTGGCAGCCACGCTGGCCGGATGCTCCCTGAATCCGTTTTCCGGTGATGAGCCCTCACGCGCAACAGCGCCCGTCGTTTCGTCGTCGCAATCCCAGGGCGGCGCGTCTGCGTCGCTCGAGCCGGGGCAGAGCAGCGCGTCGACACAACCGACGTACAGCGAACCGGTTCTACAGCCCATGGGTGAGCGCGTGCCGCTTGCCTCCGGGCACCCGGACGAATACGTCGTTAAAGTGGGTGACACGCTTTGGGACATCGCCGGCACGTTCCTCAAGGATCCGTGGTACTGGCCGGAGATCTGGTACGTAAATCCTGACATCGAAAACCCGCACCTGATCTATCCGGGTGACGTACTCGGTCTCGTTTATATCGACGGCCAACCGCGCATAACGAATTTGCGTGGTTCAGCGTATCGAATGTCGCCGCAGGCGCGCGTAACGCCGCTGACCGAATCGATAAACAGCATCCCTTACGAGGCTGTCGCTGCTTTCCTGCGGTCCGGGAAGATCGTCGCAAAGGACGAGTTCGAGCATTTGCCGTACCTCGTCGCAACCCGCGGCGATCATTTGATCGCATCAGCCGGCAACGATATCTATGTGCGTGGCCTCTCGGATTACGTCCCCGGCACTCGTTTCAATGTTGTTCACATCGGCGATCCGCTGATCGACCCGGATGATAACCGTCTTATCGGCTATCAGGGTCTGCTGGTTGCAGAAGGAACCATGCGCCGCGGTGGAGATCCTGCGACGGTATCGCTTACGGATACCTTCCAGGAGGCCATTCCGGGAGACCGCCTGATTCCCGAGGTCATCGACTTGCCCCTCAATTTCTTCCCTCGTGCGCCGAGTAGTGCTATCGATGGCCGCATTCTCGCGGTGGTTGACGGTGTCACCCAGATCGCTCAATACCAGGTTGTAGTGATGAATCGGGGCGGAAACGACGGGCTCGCCGTCGGTGACGTCCTTTCGGTATTCCGGTCCGGCGAGGAAGTCCGCGATCACATCAAGGGTGGCAAGGTCAGGCTTCCGGATGAGAAGGCGGGCACCGTCATGGTGTTCAAGACCTACGATCGCATCAGTTACGGACTCGTAATGGAAGCCACACAAGCGCTCCACGTACTCGACGCCGTTCGAAACCCACGCCGATAAAGCGCAACTCAATATAGACGACGGCGCCTTCATGGCGCCGTTTTTACATGTGTCAATTGCCGTTGTTTCGTGCAGTTTATTAGCCGCGGGGTCCCCTGCTTTTAGCGGTATCATTCCCTGATGGACCAACAAACCCGCGCGTGGCTGCTAATCGCGGACGCCCATGTCCGCGTCGAGGAACTTGAAGCTCTCCTTTCCCGGTTTGGCGACGTAGAAAGTATTGTTGTACAGCCACAAAGCAACCTGAAAGACGCCGGCCTGTCGAACGAGAAAAGCGCGGCGATTGCGTCGCCTGATCATGGGCGACTCGAAACCGCACTCAAGTGGCTGGACCACGACGACCACCATGTTGTCGCCTACAGCCAGGACGACTACCCGGAACTGCTCACGCAAATCCCCGGGCCCCCGCTACTTCTATATGTAAACGGTAACGTCGACAGCCTGCATCTGCCGTCGCTGGCGATCATTGGCAGCCGCAACCCAACTCGGGGCGGAGTGCGCAACGCAGTTGAGTTTTCGAGGCACTTGTCTCAACGGGGATTTTCCATCGTCAGCGGCCTCGCAGAAGGCATCGACACCGCCGCGCATCGGGGCGCTCTGGACGCGGGCGGCAAAACGGTTGCGGTTCTGGGTCATGGCGTCGACCGCGTGTACCCGGCGTCCAATTTCGAGCTCGCACACTCAATCTCGGAGGGTGGAGCCCTCGTGTCCGAGTATCCGCTCGGCGCGCGACCTTTGCGCTGGCATTTCCCCGAGCGAAATCGCCTCATCAGCGGCCTCTGTCTCGGAACGCTGGTGATCGAAGCAGCCCGGCGCAGCGGTTCATTGATCACTGCACGGCTCGCCTCGGAACAGGGGCGTGAGGTATTTGCGCTCCCCGGCTCTATCCATAATCCGCTGGCACGTGGTTGTCATAAGCTGATCCGACAAGGTGCGAAACTCGTCGAAACAGCCGCCGACATTCTTGGTGAACTCAGACCATTGACCGGACACTTGCTACAAACCACAAAGGAATCAACGTCTCCCGACTACCCTGAGTCGAACGCGGACGAAGACTACGCCGAACTGCGCTCGATTCTGAGCCACGATCCGATAACAATTGATGAACTGGAAGGCCAATCCGGATTGACGATTGAGCAGCTTTCCTCCATGCTTCTGATCCTGGAACTCCATGGAGAAGTGGAGTCATTGTCCGGTGGACGATACGCCTTATCGCGATGAACATTATGTCGAAAGGCAGCACAAGGAACCCACTCCAGGCATGAAAGAAAACGTCCTAGATGTACTGATGTACTTGTTTGAGACGTACGTCGACACTGACGAAGAACCCGAACCTGATCACAATGAACTGCGCGTCGAGTTATCACGCGCCGGATTCGGCGACATCGAGATCGATCGTGCGCTCTCCTGGCTCGACGGCCTTACCGACCAACAGCAATGCCTCGATTACGGTGGCCAGACGGGTCACGGTACGCGCATCTTCAACGACTTCGAACACGAGCGCCTTGATTCCGCCTGTCGAGGCTATATCACGTATCTCGAGCAAATCGGCATTCTATCGCCCCCGCAGCGCGAGATACTGATAGACCGCTTGCTGGCGCTGGAAACGCCGGATATTGATGTCGAACAGATCAAGTGGGTCGTGCTGATGGTCCTGTTCAGCCAACCGGGCCAGGAACTGGCCTACGCCCGCATGGAAGATCTCGTTTTTGAGGAAAGTCCGGAGTCTATACACTAGCCGGCGAATGCGATTTTCTTGACACGCTGGCTACAAGCCTGTAATTGAACCGCGGCATAGTCCGCGGTTTTCCTTTTTTGGGGCCCTGAATAAAAGATGTCAAAGAATCTAGTCATTGTTGAATCGCCAGCCAAGGCGAAGACGATCAGCAAATACCTGGGCAAGGATTTCGATGTCTTGGCGTCCTACGGGCACGTCAGGGACCTCGTGCCCAAAGAAGGCGCCGTCGACCCCGATAACGACTTCTCGATGAAATACCAGGTTATCGAGCGCAATGAGAAACACGTCAAAGCGATTATGCGCGCGCTGAAGAAGGCCGATGCACTCTACCTCGCCACTGACCCGGACCGCGAGGGGGAAGCCATTTCCTGGCATTTGATCGAACTCCTCAAGGAAAAGAAGGCGCTGGACTCCAAGGACGTACATCGCGTTGTCTTTCATGAGATCACCAAACAGGCCGTAGAAGAAGCGGTTGCTAACCCTCGCGGAATCTCAGGCGACCTGGTCGGAGCGCAGCAGGCCCGGCGTGCGCTCGACTACCTGGTTGGCTTCAACCTGTCGCCGCTCTTGTGGAAGAAAGTGCAGCGTGGATTGTCAGCCGGCCGCGTGCAAAGCCCCGCCCTGCGCATGATCGTCGAGCGTGAACTTGACATTGAAGCGTTCAAGGCACGCGAGTACTGGTCAATCGAAGCTGACGTCAGCAAGAACGAACAACCATTCGCGTCACGACTGGTCAGCTACAAAGGCGAAAAGGTGGAGCAGTTCAGCTTCGAGACCGAAAACGCGGCACGCGATGTAGAGAAAACCATTGTCGACGCCGCACAAGGCCAGCTCGGCGTCGTAAGCGTTACCAAGCGGCAGCGTCGTCGCAACCCGGCCGCGCCGTTTACGACGTCGACGCTGCAACAGGAAGCGTCCCGCAAGCTGGGCTTTAATACGCAGCGCACGATGCGCGTTGCACAGAAACTCTATGAGGGCATCGAGTTGCCCGGCGAAGGCAATGTCGGTCTTATCTCGTACATGCGTACCGATTCGGTGACACTCGCGGCGCTTGCAATCGATGAGATTCGCACTGTAATTGCTGAACGCTACGGGAATGACAACGTTCCTGACACACCCCGGGAATTCAAAAACAAGTCAAAAAATGCGCAGGAAGCGCATGAAGCGATTCGTCCAACATCGGTCGCATATGTACCCGAGGACATCAAGGGATCACTGGATGAAGATCAGTACAAACTCTATTCTCTGATCTGGAAACGCACAATGGCGTGCCAGATGGTACCGGCCGTGTTCGATACGGTCGCTATCGAAATGGCAGCCGGTGACCCGGACGACGGCCACCGCCTGCGGGCAAACGGTTCGGTGCTGGTTGTACCGGGCTTTATGGCCGTCTACCAGGAAGGCAAGGACGACACTAAAGACGACGACGGCGACCGTTTGCTGCCCGAAATCGCCGAGGGCGACACAATCAAACTGGAC
>Ga0265306_10000601_pt1 | contig 17356 bp, 13 predicted proteins | sample Helome_3_FD_192493 | JGI IMG/M metagenome (GOLD analysis project Ga0265306, IMG submission 192493) | Marine sediment microbial communities from subtidal zone of North Sea - Hel_20160420 (Illumina Assembly) | ecosystem: Environmental > Aquatic > Marine > Subtidal zone > Sediment ...
GATCATAAAAGCTGCCGGCAAGCGGTTGATGACCGCCATGCCCCGGCGCTCATTTGCCAAAGCCCGCTCGCTTTTGGGATTGCTGACGAGTATTGCCATTTTTGTTCTCTATTTTGCGGCAGTGGGTTATGTGCTAAAAGAATTCGGCGTTTCTTTGACGGCCTATCTTGCCAGCGCTTCGGTATTGGGCCTGGCGGTTGGGTTCGGATCTCAAGGATTGGTACAGGATGTGGTTACCGGTCTGACACTTATTTTTTCGGACCTGGTAGATGTAGATGATATGGTGGAAATTTCAGGTCAAACCGGAATTGTTCAAACCATCGGTATGCGTTTTCTGGTGCTTAAAAATTATCTGGGGGCCGAAGTATTTATACCCAATCGGACCATCACAAATGTCATTAATTATCCCCGGGGGTATGTGCGCTGTCTGGTAGATGTTACCTTGAGTCGGGAGCCGGAGATCGCCGACCGTATGGAGGCGCTGGTCCAGTCCACTGTGGCTTCCGCCTTCGAGCAATTTAGCGGTCTGTTTATTACCGAACCCTCATCGGAAGGTCGTATAAAGACCAGCTCGGGCAAGGTGTTTTTACGGATCAAATTTCGGATCTGGCCCGGCCGCGGCACGGCGCTGGAAACCACACTCAAACAGGAGATCGCGCAGTCTTTGAAAGATCTGGATGCCGCCTATCTCGATTGGATGGTGACAGTTAATTATGAAGTGGAGCAGAAATTGGGCAGCGTCAAACCGTTTAAAGCGGGTGCGGCAGTTTGATTTGGATACCGAAAAATCTAATTAAATCTCCGGCCGATTCCCGACCCGGCGCAATAACCGGCTTTCAGTCAGAGTTCTTCGGGTGTAAAGGCAACCACCTCATCGATTTGTTTTGCATCGGTAAAAAGCATCACCAATCTATCTATTCCCAGGGCATTGCCGGCAGCTTCCGGCATATCTTGTAGCGCATCGAGGAATTTGAGCGGCATCGGATAAACGCACCGGCCGGCGTTGCGGCGACGTTTCTGTTCACGTTCAAAGCGGGTTCTTTGTTCAACCGGATCGGTCAGCTCGCTGAAGGCGTTGCATATCTCCAGGCCGCCGATATACAATTCGAAGCGTTCGGCGTAGCGACTGTCTTGCGGTTTCAATCTTGCCAATGCCCCGCACGAAGCCGGATAATCATACAGAAAGATCGGCTGCAGTTGTCCGAGATTCGGTTCAATCGCCTCTACCATGATCTCATCAAATCGATCATTTTCCAGGGCTGCACCCATTGACATGGACGTGAATTTTTCAAATGCTTCAGCAACCGATATTCGGCGCCAGGGAGTTGTCAGATCTATTTCGGTGTCCTGGTAGGATATCATGTTTTTTGAACTTACCCGACGGGCAACCCGGCCGATTAAGGCTTCACACTCATTCATCATATCCAGATAACTGCTGTCGGCCCGGTACCATTCCAGCAGAGCCATTTCCGGCAGATGCAGACGCCCCCGTTCTCCCAGGCGAAAGCATTTAGCAATCTGAAATATGCGCGGAAAGCCCGCTGCCAGCAGTCTTTTCATACACAGCTCCGGCGAGGTTTGCAAAAACCAATCGCCGGATTCGATCGCCTCGATGTGGGCCTCGGGTGCCGGGGCCGGTATGCGTATCGGGGTTTCGACTTCGAGGTAACCCGTGTCAATAAAAAAGCGGCGAAGAGCCTGAACGATCTGAGCCCTGATGATGAGCGTCTTTTTTATCTGTTGTTGTCGATCTGAGATCATAAAGATCCTGAAAATTACCTGGAATTAACTATTCGTGGAATTTGTATCTTATTTTTAAGGTTTATTCCAGCTTGAATAACGCCAAATAAAAATGCTATAAATTTCTCTTCAGTAGACTGGGCGTCGAATTGAAGAAACGGTTGATTTTGGTTGTTTTTCTGGCGCTGCTTTTGCGGGTTGGCGGTTTGGTCTACTGGGGGCAGCGCAAAGAGCGCTTGGCCAAATTTTATTATTGCGGCACCATGCAACAGCTGCTCGTGACGCCCTTAAAACCCATTGAGCTGATCGTAGATAAAGCCATTCCGTTTTAAATCCATTGCAGTACTTTTTGGTGATCGTCAGGAGAATTTTTCTCAAGGGAACAGGACTGAGCGCGCTTTGGCCTCAGTTTTTAGGCTTAGTAATTTTAGGAGGGATTGTCTTTCGGGTGGCGGTCAATCGCTTTCGGAAACGACTGGGTTAGCAAGCAAGGAATGGATTTGATGGACCTGCAGAGTATAATCGAAAATTATGGATATGCCGCAATTTTAATCGGTACCTTCTTAGAAGGCGAAACCATCCTGGTTCTGGCAGGTCTGGCAGCCCACCAGGGATATCTGGTGCTGACCTGGGTGATTTTAGCCGCTTTTCTGGGCAGTCTTTGCGGCGACCAGCTCTTTTTTTATTTGGGACGCAAACACAGTCAGGCAGTTTTATCCAGGCGCCCGGCCTGGAAGCAGAAGGCGGAAAAAGTACACAAGATACTGAACCGATTTCAAACACCGATGATCCTATCCTTTCGGTTTCTTTACGGACTGCGCACGGTTGCCCCCTTTGTCATCGGGATGAGCCCCGTATCGGTCAAAAAATTCATTTTGCTCAATGCCGCCGGAGCGCTGGTCTGGGCGGCAGCAGTCGCATCCGGCGGCTACCTTTTCGGCCGTGCCCTGGAAGTTTTTATCGGCAAGCTCAAATCATACGAAATTTATATTATGGGTAGTGTTGCAATTGTTGGTTTATTGATCTGGGTTTTCCATTTTTACCGTCGTCGCAGAAAGCCGGCTAAGTCTATCGCTAAAAGTTGATGATCTGCTTCAGTTGACCGCAAAAAAGATTTCAAAACCAAAGTGGTGAAGCCGGGAGTTTTTCAAGCATCTGGCGTTTTGTCAGTCAATTGGCGAATTAATCCAATGAGGAGGTGACATCATGGCGAGATTTTTCAAAAAACGGGAAGAGACCAAAGGCCTGTCTCCGGGTTCCTTGATTTTTATCGGAAACAAAAAGGTGGAAAATGTTCGGATTCGTGTCATCGACTACGATGGGGCCCAATTAAAGGAAGACGAATTAAAAGATATTGCCCAGGGAGCGGAATTCAAACGCACCAACACGGTTACGTGGATAAATGTGGATGGGCTCCACGATCTTGCATTGATGAAAGAAATTGGGAGTGCGTTCGATCTGCACCCGTTATTGCTGGAAGATATATTGAATACCGGACAGCGCCCCAAACTTGAAGAATTTGATAATTGTCTTTTCCTTGTTGTAAAAATGCTTCGATATGACAAGGAAAAACAAATGATTATTTCCGAACAATTAAGTATGGTGCTGGGCAATACATTTCTGCTGACCTTTCAGGAGCAACCGGGAGATGTATTTGAACCGGTTCGGGAGCGGATTAGAAAACAAAAAGCAAGAATCCGGGCATCGGGTATTGATTATCTGGCATACGCTTTGCTGGATTGCGTAGTCGAAAATTATGTTTTTATCGTTGAAAGATTGGGCGAGCAAATTGAGGACCTGGAAGAAGAAGTTTTGGAAAGAGCCGAGCCGGCGGTGATGGAAAAGATTAATGCATTTAAACGAGAAATGAATTTTATAAGAAAGTCCGTTAGACCGGCCAGGGAAGCCATCATACAGCTGTCAAAATTGGATTCCGAACTCATCCATGATCAGACGGTTCCCTTTATAAAAGACCTGCAGGATCTGATTACCCAGGCTGCGGAGGCCATCGATACTTACCGGGATATGCTTTCGGATCAATTGAACCTGTACAATTCAGTCGTCGGCAATCGAATGAACGACATTATGAAGGTATTGACGATTTTTGCCGCCATATTTATTCCGCTCACATTTATTGCCGGCATTTACGGCACCAATTTTGAGTATTTACCCGAACTCAAATTTAAATACAGCTATTTTATTTTCTGGGGCGTAATGCTTGGGGTTGCCGTGGCCATGCTAATTTATTTCAGAAAAAAGAAGTGGTTTTGACGCATTCGGAAGACAGTTTTTTAGAAAATGCTGAGATAGATTGCCTGAAAAAGTTGAACTCGAACACGGGATGCAATCTAAAGATGCCGATGTAACCAACAATCACCCCTGCTTACCGGTCTGATTGTCCTGGCACGTTTCAAAGAATTATTGGATTTCTATAAATTGTTTGAGTTGGCCGGGTGGACGTGTAAATTGAGAAATACAAGACAGCTCAATGATTTAAAATACCTCTAAAATTGATCTAATCCGTACCTGGAAAGGTAAATGAGCCTCAAATTCTGCATACCTCACTCCTGATAGAACACAAGTTTTGTCAGGAGCCATCCAAACAACCACCCTGAAGCATTTGCGCTAGATGAGACCTGAATGAGATTCATCCTAAATTAACATATAATCTAGTGCTTGATTAGCCATCTTATTGAAAAATTCCTTCACCAGTTTTCAATGGCAGGCTGTGCCGAATATGTGGCAGTCGAGATTTGGAATCAGCCGTGTGAAGCGCGGTGGGGTTGCTTTTGGCGGCGGCCTGGTCGCTATTATTTATAACCGGTTTGCAAAAGGTATTCTACCAGGAATCGGGAATGAGATGCCGTCAAAAGAAAAGTTTTTGCTTCTCGAATTTTTCCATGTTAATGCTATATTTCTCGGCGAGACGATTTGACTGATGTTTAGTTAATCCATGTACCCCTTTTTATTAACCAATAGGAGGGTATTATGAAAATTCCTCAATACGTGAGCGTTGATGAAGTTAAAAAAGTTTGCAAACAGCTAAAAATCAGCGATTGGACGAAGAAGAAAGATCCGAAAGTATCCTTTAAAGAAGCCAGGGTGATCCTCACCGAACTGAATCCAAAAGGCATAAAGATCGATCCTAAAGACTTTTGCAGTGGGCTCGAAGTCGAACTCGAACACGGGATGCAATTTAAAGATGCCAATGTAACCAACAATCACCCCATGTTGACCGGCCTGATTGTCCTGGCACATTTCAAAGAATCACTGGATTACTACAAATTGCTCGAGGTCGCCGAACTGGAAGGGGATTTAATGAAAGCCGTGGCCAAAGGCAGTACGACCAAAATTAAGGAATACTACAAACGGCTGGCGACTGCCAAAATCGCCCTGCATAAGGCCGAATTAGATCGCTTAAAATGAATGAGAACAGAGAATGAATAACTGCCCCATTAGCCGAGGCAGCTGCTGAGGGCTAATATTGCTCCCGCCCTGGCAGCAACAGGAGAGTGATGCGCAAACATTTAATATTGGTCGGCGGCGGTCATGCGCACATGACCGTCATGGTGAATCTGCGGGATTATATCGAGCGCGGTCATCGGGTGACACTGATCGGCCCTTCGGCTTATCATTATTATTCCGGGATGGGACCGGGACTGCTGGGGGGCAGCTACCGACCGCAGGATGTGCGCTTTCACATAAAAAAGATGGCCGAAGACCGCGGGGCTGTTTTTGTTCAGGATACCGTTGCCCGCATCGATCCGGATAAAAAAATCCTGATCCTCGCATCCGGCGGGGAACTTGCTTATGACGTTGTTTCCTGCAACACCGGCAGCAGGGTGCCCGCAGATGAAGGTGCCGTAGCCGGCGATAACATTTTTACCGTCAAACCGATTGAAAATCTGATCAAAGTGCGTCAGATAATCCAGGCAGGATTGGGCAGCCGGACCCCAAAGCTTATCGTTGTCGGCGGCGGCGCTGCCGCCCTGGAACTGACCGGCAATCTCTGGCGGTTGGTACGGCAGACCGGGACAGAGGCTGCCATCACCGTCCTGGGCGGCCGCAATTTTTTAGCTTCAATGCCGCAAAAAGCACAGCTGTATGCCCGAAAATCACTGGCTGCCAGAAATATTGATATCATTGCAGGCGCGCATGTCAATCGTCTGACCGATAGTCGGGCGGTCATGGAAGACGGCGCAGAGTTTCCGTTTGACCTGGCGCTGTTGGCTTGGGGGATCCAGCCGTCGCCTCTTTTCCGCGAGTCCGGCCTGCCCACGGGCGCCGACGGCGGCCTGCTGGTCAATGACTATCTGCAGAGTGTGGCGTATCCGGAGATTTTCGGTGGTGGTGATTGCATCAATTTTGAAAAACAACCGCTGGATAAAGTGGGTGTGTACGCTGTAAGGCAAAACCCTGTACTTTTTCACAATTTACGGGCTGCCCTGGAAGATCGAAGTCTGCAGGCGTTTCAACCCCAGGACGTCTATTTGTTGATTTATAATTTAGGTAACCACACCGGTATTTTTTTCCGCGACAACTGGGTGTTGAAAGGCCGGTTGATATTTTATCTCAAAGATTATATCGATCGAAAGTTTATGCGTAAATTTCAGGTCTCCGGTGAAACGGCCGAGGCCGCAGCATGACATCCGATACCGATATGACAAACTTTTTATAGACTTCTATTCCGAAGCGCGATGTCAAAACAACCGCGTATTCCAATATTACATTATTTCATCATTCCAATTTTCGGTAATTCAGTTGCAGAATGTTGATAACCTGAATTATCAGCCTTATGGTCAATTTAAATAACCTATAAGGAGGCACCCATGATCAGTCTGAAAAAGCTTTTTACACCCGTAAAATCCATCAATAGCGAAGAAGCCAAAAAGTTTATGGCCGGGAAACCGGAAGGCGCTTACACCCTTTTGGATGTGCGTCAGCCGGGAGAATATGAAGCCGAGCACATTCCCGGCGCTAAACTCATTCCGCTACCGGGCCTAAAAGAGAGTTTAAGTCAGCTGGATAAGCAGAAACCGGTCATCGTTTACTGAGCGGTGGGCGGACGCAGCCTGGCGGCGGCGCAACTGTTATCCGGTCTGGATTTCAACGAAATCTACAACCTTCAAGGCGGCATCAAGGGCTGGCAGGGGAGCAAGGCTGCGGGTCCCCAGGAACTCAACCTGGAGCTGGTGCGCGGCGATGAAACACCGGCTGAAATGATCGCCCTGGCATATGGCATGGAGATGGGCCTGGGGGTCTTTTATCGACAGATGATTGAACGCACGGAAGATCAGGATCTGCAGGCGCTTTTTGAAAAACTGGCCGATATCGAGAACCACCACAAAAAGCGTTTGTTTGATTTGTTGGCCGAAATCGATCCACTGGGCAAAGATGTCGAAACCTATGAGTCCGATATCCGGCCCACCATATTAGAGGGTGGCTTTGAGTTAGATGACTTCATGAAAAAAAACGAACCGTTTCTCCACACAGTCCCGGATGTTCTCGATCTGGCCATGATGCTGGAAACCCAGGCGCTGGATCTTTATCTGCGCTTTGCCGAAAAAAGCACCAATGCGCAGACAATGGATGTACTTTTTACGGTTGCCGACGAGGAAAAGGCGCATCTGCAGTCGCTGGGCAGCCTGCTGGAAGAAAAAATTTGAAACGCTAAATTTAGGTTAGATTATTTGCGGTAATATGGCATGGCCTCGGGTATATACTTTTTGATATTGGCGACGCGGGATTCGGGTGCCGGGTGGGTGGATAGAAACTCCGGCGGCCGTCGCCCGCCCTGTTCGTTCATTCTTTGCCAGAAAGGAACAGCTTCACGCGGATCGTACCCTGCCCGGGCCATCAGTGTCAAACCGATGCGGTCGGCTTCGCTTTCATGCAGCCGGCTGTAAGGCAGCAGCAATCCCACTGTGGCGCCCGCGCCGTAGGCCTGCAGAAACAGATTCTGGGTTGCCGCCGAATTTTGGGATAAGGCCACTGACAGCGCCACGCCCCCCATTTGCGCCAGAAGACCCTGGCTCATGCGTTCGTTTCCATGGCGTGCGATGGCATGCGCAACCTCGTGTCCCAGTACCACCGCCAGGCCCGTATCATCGCGGGTGTATTTAAGAATTCCCGTATAGACGACTGCTTTGCCGCCGGGCATCACCCAGGCGTTGGCGAGCTTGTCGTCTTCAATCAAATTGAACTCCCATTTTAGGTTTTTAATCTCCGATTGCATCCCGGCTTCCGCCAGAAAGGCCTCGGCCGATTTGGCGATTTTATTGCCGACCCGGCGCACCATTTCAACTTGCTGCTGATTCGAAGACAATTTGCTGTCTTTGAGCACTTTGTCATACTCCTGCAGACTCATGGTTGCCAGCTGAGATTCCGGCAGCAACGAAAGGCTTTGCCGGTTGGTGATGGGAACTTCTGCACAGGCCATTAACATCAAGAAAACGATAAGACCCGGCAACATACGAGCAAAAAACTTCGATTTTCTGCTTATCATCATTTTAGGCTCCATTTGGAGGGCTCCTTTATCCTAAAAATCAAGGTGTCAGGTGTCAGTGTTCAGGTGCCAGGAATCTGAAATCAGATGACAGATGGTAAAAGCTGGAAACATTTGGAATTCTACCTAACTTACGTCTTCTGTTGCTCTCTTTAGACGGCTGATACCTGAACACTGACACCTGATACACGACAGGGTAGATTTTATGTATTTAGACGCTGGATCCTTATGTTAAGTCGACAACACCCCTATGTAAATGTTTTACTTTTAAATTTTAGCAGGGTAAGCGCTAATGGGAAGAACTGGGATGAGGTTTGGTTAGCGATCAGCTGTCGAGGATTTCCCTGATCTTATGCGAGATTTTCTTTAGATTGAATGGTTTTTGAATGAATCCGTTACAGCCCTGTTTCATAATGGCGGAAGCCCGGTCATCGAGACTGTAGCCGCTGGAAAGCAAGATTTTGGCATTTGGCTTTATAGCCCGCAGGCGGCTGAAGGTCTCACCACCGCTCATATCGGGCATAATCATATCCAGGATGACCAGGTCCACCTGGTCCCGGTGCCGCCTGAACAATTTGATGGCCTCCGTGCCGCCGGCGGCGACCAAAACCGTGTAGCCCAATTTTTCAAGCAGGTCCTTGCCGATATCGGCCACCATTTCCTCATCGTCGACCAGCAAGATCGTCTCCGAGCCGCCCTGTGCCGCTTCGGGTTTGAGTTTTTCGGCAATCACCAGCTTGTCGGATGCCGGCAGATAGATTTTAAACGTGGTTCCGTGTCCTTTCTCACTGTAGACATTGATAATACCGTTGTGGTTTTTGATGATGCCGTAAGCGCTCGCCAGGCCCAACCCGGTTCCCCGGCCAAATGCCTTGGTGGTGAAAAATGGTTCAAATATTCTTTCCTGGGTGCCTTTGTCCATACCGATGCCGGTGTCTGAGACCGTTACGCGAACATACCTTCCGGATTCAATTGCGTAAGGTTTATCATAATCATGCGATTGCAGGTTAATATTTTCAGTCTCTACATAAAGATTACCGCCGCCCGGCATCGCCTGCCACGCATTTACAAATAGATTTAATAAAACTTGCTCGATCTGACCGCGGTCCACTTCGACCGTATAGAGGTCTTCCTGGAATTTTTTATGAATCTTAATTTCTTTCCGGGCCCGGCTGAACATATCCGCATTCTTGTTGATCAGCGCGTTCAAATTGGTCGTTTTGACCTGATACTTGCCCCCGCGTGCAAATCCCAATATTTGCCGGGTGAGCTCAGAGCCGCGCTTGACATAACTTTCCATGTTGTTCATAAATTCATGGTGGGGGTGGTCTTCGGCCATATCCATTTTCATCAGCGAAATATTGCCCTGAAAACCCATCAGCAAGTTATTAAAGTCGTGGGCAATTCCACCGGCCAGGGTTCCGATGGCTTCCATCTTCTGAGCATGCTGCACCTGGGATTCCAGGCGCTTTTTCTCTTTTTCCGTCTGAATGCGCAAGGTTACATCGCGCATGATACCGCGAAAACCGATGGGTTGATCATCTGCATCGCGCATCAGAGAAGCCGACACCTCTAATATCTTTTTGGTGCCATCTTTTCTAATAACCTCATATTTGGTTACCTTTGCCGGTTCTCCAGTGCGGTAAACCCGATTAAATATTTGATACATTTTGTGGGCGGTCTCCGGTGATGTATACTGACGGTTGTTCATCCCCATTAACGCATTATGTTCATATCCCGTTATCTGACACACCCGATCATTGAAAAAAGTGAAATTTCCTCTCAGATCCACTTCAAAATAGCCTTCTTCAATGCTGCCAAGAATGTTGCGATACTGCTTCTCGGATTCGATTAAGGCTTCCTGGGCCGATTTGCGCTCGGAAATATCCTCCACAATGCCCAGCCAGTATTGAATATCTCCCGCATGGTCTTTAACAGCCGAGGTTCTCACAATCGCCCACAGAACCTGACCATCGCTTTTTAAATACCGGTTTTCGGTCTGGTAAGAGGTGATGCAGCCTTCCCGAACGGCATTGCTCAGCTCGATGGTTTCCTCGCGGTCATCCGGATACATGATGTCGACGAAAGTCATGCTATTGATCTCTTGTTTGCGATACCCCAGCATCTGGAAAAAAGCCTGGTTGGCCTCAAGGACGTATCCTTGCGGGTCGGCAATCACAATGCCCAGCGGTGCAGCCTCGAAAACGGTCCGGAATCGAATGGCATCCTGCCGGTATTCCTCTGCCAGCGGGTTGTCGTGGGCCGCGCTTTGCTTTGAGCGATCGCCGTTTTTCTTTTCGTTAAATCGATGGCCTTCGATTAAAGGTTTTGCCATAATAGTGTCTTTTTCCCGATCCTAATCCTGATAAAAACCGACAAATCCTATCTGATACACACAGGGTTGTCAATAATTGCAGACAACGTTTATCATTTGGAGACGTGAAAACTAAGCTTGATCACAACGGTCGTTGTTGTTTATGATATGGAACTCGGAGCATCGACGGCCAGGTGGTTGTTAGCCCGCCAAAACGCAACTTTATAGTGGTTGTCAAAAAAACGTTCCGTTTTTAAAACAGTATCATTTTTTCTAGCGCAAAATTCAGCTAAGGCGTGAATTCAGCATAAAAACCAATATTAGCGGCAATGGAGAGCAACTCGCTAAGACTGAAAGCAACGAAGGAGGAAGCAATGAAACGGGATGATGCTGTTAAAAAGATTCAAGATGCCTTGATAAAAGCTGAAATTCCTCCCTGGAAGGCCGAGGATGAGGCTGCTAAAATGGGTGTTGCAGCGCCTGAGAATATCGTTGTGGGGGCGAAGGCGCGGCGTGCCTTTGTCGAAGAAAAATGCGGCCATAAATTTTATCACATTGAGCTGCCGGAAAACCCTTATCATACGGGTTACCGCTGCCCGAAAGATGGTACGCTCTGGACTTTAGCGGCGGATGATACTTATGTGCGATGCGGTCTGTGTGCGACGCCACTGGAAGTGCTGCCGGAAAACGAGCGCCACAAACCCCTTGTTAACAATTACATCGGTGGGGTGGAGGATTATTATAGCTATGCCGGGGAAGTCACCGTTAGCGGTGAGGTCCAAAAAACCTTTCAAAATATTCTCTGCTGGGGCCCGGGCATCGGACATCTGGGTATCAGCGTGGGCTGCTTTCGGATCAATAAATACGGACCCATCGAGGTGAAAGTGTCCGATTGGGGAGTTGCCGCCAGAAATTTAGCGTTTGTGTTTGATACTGAAGACGAGCGCGAAAAAGCCCAAGCGCTGATCAAAGAGAATCTTTCCGATATCATTGCCCAAATGACGAGCGCGCATCTTGCCGAATGGAGCGGAGAGGTATTTGATGTTGATTTTTTATCTAAGCAGCATCACGCCGATCGCATTTTGCATTGTTGTTTTTACACCCGGTTTGCCGAGCACCGCGGCCACGGCCAAACATCTCATGCGGTGGGGTTGGCGAAAAATTTAATCGATGATCTGTTCACCCGCAGCCAGATTATATGTCGGCTATCGGTCGTCGCTATGGGCAGAGACGGTGATCTCAAACCCTCTCCGCGCAACAGACGGGGCCGTTACGTATCGGCGCAACAGTGTATCCCCATTAAAAAATTCGAAAAACTGATCGAGCGTCCGATCGATGATTTTCTTTCTTATATAGAGCTCGACCGACAGGGCGTTTTGGAAGAAATCGGATGGCCAGCTTACACCGGGATGGGCGGGGAAATTATCCCCGCCTTTTATCGAACCATGAAAAATAACCCCCGGCCGTATCTGGTTTCCTGTTACCAGAAGGTTTATGCCTATATTAGCGGGACGGACTTGATTTTTGGCGTTGAGTTGCCCAATGTAGAGGTGGGTATTACATCGAGTCCGGAAGGCATCATATCGCCAATGGCCAGAGAGGCCTTGAAAATGGCCGGTATTCACAGTGCCAAAGAATATGCGGCCGCTGCAGCGGCGATAACCCTCGGGGGTGAATTTAATTTTGCGGTCCTCCATGTTCAGGAAAAGATGTACACCGGAAGATAAATGCGTGTATTACAAAAAACGATCTCGTATCCTGCCGGGGACATAAACGTTCCCGGCATTTTATGTGTGCCCAAGGGGCAAGTGGCCGGTGCGGCAGTGATTATTTTTCATGGCAGCGACGGCCTTAAGCCCAACCATGCGGAGATCGCCCGAAAGCTGGCCCAAGATGGCTTGACGGCTTTGGCCTTGACCTGGTTTGGGGGCGCGTCGGCACGTTCACATTGGGGCGCAGTTCGTGCTGACGATATTTTAACGGCAGTTGATTTTTTGAAACAACTGCCGATGGTTGAGGCGGACAAGCTGGGATTGATCGGTTTCAGCCGGGGCGGCGGTCTGGCGCTGATTATGGCGTCGCTGCTTTCCCAAACCAAAGCGGTCGTTAATTATTTCGGGCTGACCGCCTGGGAAGGCGGCCTGGAGGAATTCGATCATCTGCCATTGAATAAATCCGAGCCGCTGGATTTTATCCAGAACCTATCCTGCCCGGTTTTATCTTTTCACGGAAAACTAGATACGGTCGTTTCAGTGGATAACACCATCGAATTGGATGCAGCCTGTAAAAAATATGGCGTCGATCATCGGGCCATTCTTTATCCCGGTGTCGATCATTCTTTTATATGGCCGGGAGATAAATACAACCCAAAGGCCCATCTGGATTCATGGGAGTTGGCCCTTGAGTTTTTTAAAACTCATTTAAGTTAAGGAGGTGGCAAATGAAACTGGAAAATATGGGTACAAAAAAAGAACATGCGCATCCGCTCCTTTCCCATTTGCCCGGCGCGCGCGCAAAAAAGGGAAAAGTTGTGTCAGCCGAGGAGGCGGTGCGCGTCATTCGAGACGGGGATACGGTGGCCACCGGCGGGTTTGTCGGAATCGGATTTGCGGAGGAGCTTGCAATAGCGCTTGAAACGTATTTCTTAAGCAACGGGAAGCCTGGGGATCTAACCTTGCTTTATGCGGCCGGTCAGGGGGACGGCGCGGAAAGAGGCTTGAATCATTTCGGCCATGAAGGCCTAATTAAACGGGTGATCGGCGGCCACTGGGGTCTGGTGCCCAAGCTTCAGAAACTGGCGATTAAAAATAAAATTGTGGCCTATAATCTGCCCCAGGGCGTCATCTCGCATATGTACCGCGATATCGCGGCCCACAAACCCCGAACCATCACGACCGTTGGTTTAGGCACTTTCGTCGATCCGCGAAACGGCGGCGGCAAAATTAATGAGATGACCACCGACGAAATCGTGGAAGTCATTGAGTTCGATGGAAATGAATATCTGGCCTACAAAACGCTGCCCATCAATGTCGCCCTGCTGCGCGGGACCACCGCCGACACCGACGGCAATATCACCATGGAAAAAGAAGCCTTGACGTTGGAGTCACTGGCCATTGCCACGGCCGCCAAAAATTCCAATGGATTTGTGATTGTGCAGGTGGAGCGCATCGCCGAACGCGGAACCTTGAATGCCAGACATGTTAAGATCCCCGGCATTATGGTCGATTGCGTGGTCGTTTCGCAACCCGAAAACCACTGGCAGACGTTTGCAGAAGTGTATAACCCGTCTTTTAGCAGCGAACATAAAATTCCGATGCAATCCATTGAGCCGATGGAGATGAGCCCCCGCAAAATCATCGCCAGAAGGGCGGCGTTTGAATTGAAGGCCAATAGCGTGGTCAATTTAGGAATCGGTATGCCGGAGGGCGTCGCCAATATTGCCAATGAAGAAAAGATCCTGGACTACATTACGCTGACCGCTGAGCCGGGAGTGATTGGCGGGATTCCGGCCGGTGGGCTGAATTTTGGCGCGGCCACCAATACGGAAGCGGTTATTGATCAGCCGAATCAATTTGATTTTTATGACGGCGGTGGACTCGATATGGCGTTTTTAGGCCTGGCCCAGGCCGACAAAGCGGGGAATCTGAATGTCAGCAAATTTGGCCCCAAATTGGCCGGTGCCGGCGGATTCATCAATATCAGCCAGAATGCCAAAACAGTTATTTTTCTGGGGACCTTCACCGCTGCGGGATTAAAGGTTTCCATTGAGAATGACGTACTTAAAATTGCCCAGGAGGGCAAAGTTAAAAAATTTATTGATCAGGTGGAACACGTCACATTCAGCGGCAAGTATGCGCTCGAAAATAAGCAACCCGTGATTTACATCACCGAGCGCTGTGTGTTTGCGTTAACCGATGACGGCATGGCGCTGATCGAAATCGCGCCCGGGGTGGATCTGGCAAAAGATATTCTAACCCGGATGGATTTTGAGCCCATCGTTAAAGGACAACCGCGGTTGATGGATGAACGCATCTTCCGCTCCGGGCCCATGGATCTCAAAGCGGATCTCTTAACCCTGACCTTAGACGAGCGCTTGACTTATGATCCGACGGAAAACCTGTTCTTTGTCAATTTTGAAGGCTATTCGATTCAATCATCACAGGATGTTCAGGCCGTAAAAGACGCTGTGGAACGGATTGTTTCGCCGTTAGGGAAAAAGGTTTATACCATTGTCAACTATGATAATTTTACCCTTATGCCCGATATTGTAGATGAATATACCGATATGGTGAAACATCTGGTTGATCACTATTATTCGGGTGTGACCCGCTATACAACCAGTACCTTTTTAAGGATGAAACTTGGTGACGCCCTCCAAAAACGGGATGTGGCCCCGCATATTTATGAGAGCAGCAAAGAAGCCCGCCAGGCGTTAAGGAAAGAATAAGCGATATGTATCAATCGGACTTCAGATGTCAGGTCTGTTTTTCCGGTGTCAGGGCAATATGGTATTTTTTCATCTTTTTATACAGAAGCGTGCGATGGATACCCAGTAGCTTGGCTGCCCGGGCCTTATTATGGTTGGTTTCCTTCAAGGCATAACGGATAGCCTCTCTTTCTGCTCTGGCCTGAACCCCTTTGATGCCTATAGCGGTTTGATTCTGTTTGGGAAGATTCTTTTGTGTGCGGCTCACATAAAATGGCAGATCGCACAAATGAATGGTGTCGCCTTCTATTGAAGACAGGGCTCTTTCAAGCACGTTTGACAATTCCCTTACATTTCCGGGCCAGGTATATTTTTTTAATGCCCCGGCCGCATCTTTATCCAGAGTTATACTTGAGAGATTGGCCTCCTTGGTCATTTGCTCCAAGAAGTGTTGGGCCAGCGGAAGTATATCGCTTTTGCGTTCCCGCAGCGGCGGGATGTGCAACGCTATGACATTCAGGCGATAGAAAAGATCTTTCCGGAAGCGTTCATCGGCCAGCATATCTTCAAGGTTTTGATTGGTGGCCGCGATCACACGAAAATCAGAGCGGATGATTTTCGTTCCCCCGACGCGTTCAAACTCCTTTTCTTCCACGACCCGCAATAGCTTTGGCTGCATGACCAGGGGCAGGTCCCCGATTTCATCTAAAAAAACCGTGCCCTGTTTGGCGATTTCAAATTTGCCGGGTTTGCCCTCGGATTTAGCGCCGGTAAACGCGCCTTTTTCATATCCGAACAACTCGGATTCGAGGAGATCTTTGGGGATGGCCGAGCAGTTGATGCGTACAAAAGGGTACAGTTTGCGCGGGCTGGCGTGATGGATGGCCTGGGCAAAGAGCTCCTTGCCGGTACCGCTGTCGCCGGTGATAAGTACCGGAAATTGATTGGCGGAAGCTCTCAGCGCCTCATTTTTCAGCTCCCGAATGACCCTGCTGTGGCCCACGATGCTGCCAAACGTATAGCGGGTGGAACGCAGGTTGATCAGTTCCTCCTCATAGTGTTTAACCTTGGATTCCAGCAGGGAAAGCTTATTGGCCAGCTTGGTGACATCTTTGACATCTTTGAACATGACCTGCCCGAAAACCGCAATGACTTCGCCGTCCTTTTTGATCGGTATCCGCTGAACGACCATATTTTGCCCTTTGATCCACTGGGTCTGATTGATCTCGGGTTTTCCGGTTTTGGCCACAATATGCATGCGTGTATTTTCAACAACTTCTGTACAATGCTTGCCAATCTGGGCCGCGGGATCGAGCCCCAGAAACTGGCCGTAAGGTTTATTAAAATGCGTAATGATCCCTTCAGCGTCAGTGACCATTATACCGTTGTAGATGCTTTCAAAGATCAGTTTATACGCTTCCAATTGCTCCTGAACCGGTATGGGCCGAGCAGGGTTCGTCTCTAATTGAAAAGGGATTATTTTTTCTGGAAATGCGCTTTTCTTTTGACCGGTTTTCATAGCCCCCCCTTCTGTATCAATATGGCAACATGTATATTGATTGATACATATCAGCGTATACAAATAACCGGTGATATTGTCGAGAAAAAAATGAATGTAGAGCACAAAACAGCCGTGTTTCTGCCATTATACCGTTTTTCATAATAATGTTCCGGAATACGGAAGTACGGCATAGGGGGTTGTAGAAAAAAACGTTTGAATACCGCAACGTTTTTTTGACAACCCCTATAGAACTGGGATGATTGAATTCCCAATCACGTGAACGCACTATACCGATTGGTCTAAGATTTGCACTTATAAAACAGATATACCGCTTGTCATAATAATATTCCGAAAAAAAGGATGGCGGCATAAGTGTTGTAGCAAAAAAACGTCCCGCAATCGGAACGTTTTTGTGACAACCACTATAAAACAGACTCGCCGTTAAATCGAATCTGAGCTGCTTTTCAGGGAGGAACCCGATGGACATTCGTGAGCCCGAGATCAAACGCAAAGACATATTGATTCTTGAAGATGACCATTTCAATACCCACAACGTCTGCATCGTCACGGGTTCAGGAACCGGCATCGGCCGGGCGACGGCGATCGCCGCCGCCGCCAACAATTTGATGACCGTCGGGCTGGATTTCAACGAAACGGAGGGACAAAAAACCCAGAAGTTGGCCCGCAAAATGGGCGGACAGATGATTTTTGTCAAGACCGACCTGTGCCAGGACGCGGATATCGAACATGCGGTCTCAGAAGCCGCCAAACTCGGCAGCATTAAATTTGTGGCCAATATTGCCGGCATTCAGCATATTGATTCCATCGAAGATTTTCCGATGGAAAAATATGATTACATGCAAAAATTGA
>Ga0265306_10000606_pt1 | contig 17265 bp, 13 predicted proteins | sample Helome_3_FD_192493 | JGI IMG/M metagenome (GOLD analysis project Ga0265306, IMG submission 192493) | Marine sediment microbial communities from subtidal zone of North Sea - Hel_20160420 (Illumina Assembly) | ecosystem: Environmental > Aquatic > Marine > Subtidal zone > Sediment ...
ACCAACTCCGTGAGCATGGCTGGCGCCAGAGCAGGTTCATCACCCTGAATGTTGATCACCACCACATCCGAGGGCAGATTCATCTGAGTGGCGGCCTCCAGTACCCGATCCGTGCCGCTGCGGTGGTCGGCGCGGGTCATTACCACCGGGATCTCCCATTTTTCTGCTACGGATCGAATGCGGTCATCGTCGGTTGCCAGAACGACAGAAGACAGCTCGGGGCATCGCCGGGCCTGATCGAAAACATGCCATATCATGGGGCGTCCGGCGATATCCGCCAGCGGTTTGCCGGGAAATCGAGTGGACTGGTAGCGTGCCGGGATGATGGCGTAACATGGTGGAATCCTGGTCTGGTAGTTTTTATCTGTCATAACTAAGCTGAATTTTTATTATCAGCATTTTAACACTTATGGTAAATCCCAAATAACAAATCCCAAAATTCAAACAAATAACAATGATCGAAATTCAAAATTCAAAACTTTTTGGTCATTGAATATTAGAATTTGAGTTTTAATTGTAATTTGAAGCTTGTGTTTTGGGAATTTATAAATTGATATTTACACTAACTTATCATCTATCTCAGCGGTGTTCCCGAATCCACGGGTTTGTCCAAAACTGCGACCGTTGGTCCCGAATCATCGACAGCGGCAATCAGCATACCGTTGGAGACGATTCCCATGAGTTTGGCCGGTTTCAGGTTAGCCACGATAATGACCTGCTTTCCGATGAGCTCTTCGGGCGTATATTTTTCTGCAATTCCGGCAACGATGGTCCTTTTCTGGCCTAAATCAACTTCAAGTTTTAAGACTTTCTTTGCTCTGGGAATTCTTTCCGCATTAACCACCGTTGCTACCCTGAGGTCAATTTTGCTGAATTCCGCCAGCGTAATTTCTTCTTTAATGGCAGAATTTACAGCTGCTTTTTCCGGTTTGTCGGCCAGTGCTGCTCTTTTTCCGACTGGTTCTATGCGTGGGAAAAGAACCACGGATTTTGGAAGCTGAAGGCCGGGTTTAATCGATTTCCAGAACCTAATTCGATCCAGCAGATAAAAAGGCTCTGCGGGATCCAGTCCGAGATGCTTTTGCATTTTGGCTGCCGCATCGGGCATGACGGGGTAGATGAGGCCTGAAATAATCCGTAAACCTTCCAGCAGGTTGCTCAGAACTGCTTCCAGCTGTTTGCGGGTTGATTTTTTTTTCGCCAGTTCCCAGGGGCCTGTAACATCTACATATTTATTCATCTGACCGATGAATTTCCAAATTGCCTGCACAGCGTTGTGAAACTGAAACGATTCCATATAGCCTTCAAACTCATTAATCGCACTGCGGGCGTCTGCCTCCAGTCCGAATCCACATTCCTGCTCCGCCGGCGGATCCACCTCTGGAACAATTCCATCCAGATATTTATGGACCATTGAGAGCACCCGGGAAAACAGGTTGCCAAGATCATTAGCCAAATCAGAATTTATGCGCTGTACCAGTGAATCCTCACTGAAACTCGAATCCAGGCCGAATGTCATATCGCGAATCAGAAAAAACCGGAAGGCATCCAGTCCGTAGACATTTTTTAGCTGGAGGGGATCGACAACATTGCCAAGACTTTTGGACATTTTACTTTGTTCGATATTCCAGTATCCATGAACATTCAAATGTTGGTAGATTGGAATGCCGGCCGCTTTAAGCATGATCGGCCAGTAAATACCATGGGGTTTGAGGATATCCTTGGCCACGACATGCTGGGCGACCGGCCAATAGGTTTTAAACAGGTCACCGTCCGGATAGTCCAGAGCCGAGACATAATTTAAAAGGGCATCGAACCACACATAGGTGACATAGTTGTTGTCGAAGGGCAGGGTAATACCCCATTTCAGCCTGGATTTAGGTCTTGAGATACATAAGTCCCCCAGCGGTTCTTTTAAAAATGCCAGGGCTTCATTCATATAGCGTTGAGGCCGGATGAATTCCGGGTTATGGCGGATGTGATGGATCAGCCAATCCTGGTAGCGACCCATTTTAAAAAAATAATTGGATTCTTTGATGACCTCCGGTTCGGTCTCATGATCAGGACATTTCCCATCAACCAGCTCACGATCGGTGTAAAACCGTTCACAGCCGAAACAATACTTTCCCTCGTATTCGGCGAAATAGATGTCGCCGGCGTCATAAATTTTCTGTAGCACCAGCTCCACCACTGCCATATGGGAGGTATCGGTGGTGCGGACAAAGTCATTGTTGTTGATGTTTAATTGGGGCCAAAGGTCCCTGAATAGCTGGCTGATGGCGTCAACGTAGACCCTGGGACTCAAATTCTCTTTTTTGGCTGCGCGCACGACTTTGTCGCCATGTTCATCCGTGCCGGTTAAAAAATAGGCATTGCCGCCACCCATGGTGTGGAAGCGGGCGGCAACGTCGGCCACGATGGTGGTATACGCATGTCCCAGATGAGGGCGTGCATTTACATAGTAAATGGGTGTGGTGATATAAAACGGCCGGGACATAGTTTCATTCCTTTTTGAGCTGATCGACGGCGGTTTCAGTTTCCATACCGTCTTCCAGGCGAACGGTTATACGGTTGCAAATGGCACTGTGACGGATTACTTTTCCTTTTCCATTGGGTGTTATGACCGATCTGCCGATTTTTGGCATATCCTTTTTCAGCTTCTTGTACGTATCAAATTCATAGGTCAAACAGCACATCAGTCGACCGCATTGGCCAGATATTTTAGCAGGGTTTAGGGATAGACCCTGTTCTTTCGCCATACGTATGGAAACCGGTTCGAATTTTTCCAGAAAAACCGAGCAACATAACTCCCGTCCACATCGACCGACGCCCCCGCATATTTTGGCCTGGTTGCGGATCCCTACCTGGCGCATTTCAATTCTGACGCCCAGTTGTTTGACCAGCATTTTTACCAGTTGCCGGAAATCGACGCGTCCTTCGGATGTGAAAAAAAATGTATACTTATTTCCATCAAAGGATTTTTCAACGGAAAAAAGGTTCATTTTCAGATCCAGTTCCTTAATGCATTTCAAACAGTAGCTGTGGGCTTCATTTTCGTCGGCAAGATTCTTTTCGTGTTGTTTGAAATCCTTTTCATTGGCCAGTCGATAAACTTTTTTTAAAGACCTGCCGGACGATTTATCTTTATATTCTTGTGGTCCCACCGTAACCGTGCCCATGCCAAGACCCTGCTCGGTTTCTACAATGACATGGTCGCCAGGATTCAGGACAAAGGCGCCGCAGCTAAAATCATATACTTTTCCGGTGGTTTTAAATTTAACGCCAACTTTTTTATTCATAATATACTTAGACTTTATCCAAGACTGTCCCTGGATAAAGAAGTCCTTAGTGATAGTTTTAAAGGTTACAGGAATAAATGCCTAAAATAGCTTTACCATATCACAAAATGCACAAAAATAAATCTTACGCTGCTAAGCTTTGGCCAATCTCAACACCATTGCCTCCAGGGCCAGTCTCAGGTTCGTGCCGGCCTGAATCGCATTTTGGGTTGCTTGAATCGTATCTATTTTATCAAGCAGCGTAGCGATGCTCATTTCTTGTGAAGTTTGCTGAATCTTTTGGACCAGGTCCTGATTGATAGCCCGGTCAGGGTTCAGTTTTCCGACGACAAGATCCCGCAGCCATGACTTCATCACTTCCAGTGAGTCTGGCAAGGTATCCTTGTGTTTCGATAATTGTTCCCCAAAAGCCAGAAGATGATTGACGGATCCGGTTGATAAAGAATCCATTTCATTAATGAGCCAATTTCTGCGGTTTATCCATTGGGAGCGGTGCATACGCAGCGCCCGTGACAAACTGCCGCCGGCCATGGTCGTAATGATCATTGCATCCCCGGCATCAAGCCCATGTTCTTGAACCAGCACCGATTCCAGGTGCTTGCTTGAGATCGGTTTGAACCGAAGTTGCTGGCAACGCGAAACAATGGTAGGCAGGAGATCTGATGTATGGGTGGCCACAAGAATCAGAATAGTTTTGATCGGTGGTTCCTCCAGCATTTTGAGGAGGGCATTGCCTGCAGCTGGATTCATGGCCTGGGCATCGGTGATAATCACCACCCGCCTTCTTGCCTCATAAGGTTTCATGGCAAGGATTTGACAGAGGGAGCGAATTTGATCTATTTTGATGAACGGACCGGATGGCTTCACCCGGATGATGTCCGGGTGGTTACCTGCCTCAATTTTCCGGCATGGTTTGCAATTACCGCAGGGGATTTTGGTTTCCTGCCGGGTTGTGCTGGAAAATTCCCCGGCACAATTGCACGCCATCGCAAATGCGATGGCTGTTTTTTCCTTGCCCACGCCTTCTATTCCTGTAAACAGAAGGGCGTGAGGGATGGTCCCATTGTGAAGGAAGGTGGTTAGAATACGTACGGGGCGATCCTGATCTATTATTGACTCAAAACCAGGCACAAATCAATAGTCAACCCGATCTTTCAATTCTTTTCCGGATTTGAAAAATGGAAGTTTTTTGGGTTTAATGGTAACTTTTTCACCGGTTTTCGGGTTCCTGCCAGTGTAGCGTTTGTATTCTTTTACAAAGAAACTGCACAGGCCACGGATCTCAACACGCTCTCCCCTGGCCATGGCGTCTGCCATGTTATCAAAAAATATTTGAACCACTTTTGCCGCTTCCGCTTTCGAGATATTCGCTTCTGTTTTTAAAGCGGAGATAAGCTCCAGTTTATTCATACACCCTCCTTCTATGCCGTCCAGTGACCATTAGAACACTTCAAAAATGAAAATTTTTCAAAGGTTTCGCAACTATATTAAAAATATACTAGCCCGAAACATAATAAAATGTCAAGTAGTTATGATAATATTTTCGGCATAATCTCAATATCATCTTCACTGATTTCCACGCCGGCATATTGGCCCAGCGCTTCAACATTCACCACAATGCGACCCTGACCCCCGTGCCGCACAAAGGTTCCGATAACCCCTTCCAGCGGTCCGTGAACCACCATGACCTTATCTCCCTTTTTTAAATTATTACCAGTTGTTACGGTGCGATCGCTTGCCACCACGATCTTTAAGGATTCTACGGTTTCATCGGTAATCGGCAGCGGTCCCTGTCTATTGCCGATAAAACGCACGGCACCGGCAACCTTTACGATTTCCAGATGGGTATTGGGGTGAAGATTGGTTTTGACAAACACATAACCGGGAAAAAGCGGTACCCGGATCGTTTTTTTGCGATCGCGTCTCTTGCTGGGAACGGTTATTCTGGGGAGATAAACCTCCACCGATTTGCGCAACAATCCTTCATTAACGACATTCTCATGGCGGCTTTTAGTGTGCAGCACATACCACAAGCGCTCAAGTTTTGGGTGGGTCATTGCTTTTCTCGTATTATCACATATATTTATAAATATTATTAGATTGTCAACCAGTCCGGGCAAATCGATTCCTGTTCCGGGTTGCGTGTTTCGCGTTACGCGTCGAAAATCAGACCAGTCAGAATCCCGCACCGCGCAACACGCAACCCGTAACCCGTTATAACCCAAACTCCCCTAACCCGAACAGGTTTATTTTTATTTCAAAATCATATTTTTTGGAGTTATCGACGCCGGTTCTTTGTCTGATTATTCCGTCGAACGACCAGCATTGGGCGGTGTAAACAAGCCCCAACCCGGCTTCAACCGGCACATCTTCTACAAAATTATATTCATAATTTCCCTTAACAGTCAGTCTGTCGTTCACCTTAACCGTCAGACCCCCGTAAAGGGTATTGGCCTTGTTAAATTCGATTTCATCGGAGATCGTCGTATAGCGATATTCCACCGACAGCTTGTCGCCCCGAAGATCCCAGAAGTTGGCCGCAATGTTATGGGACAGAAACTCCAAATCATATACCGACCACAGCGCATCTGCATCCAGGGCAAAATACTTACCGGGAAATATACCCAACTCGGCAAATATCGGAGAAAACGGTTTGTCCGGGTTGTTTTCCTTGCCTTCGTTAATATCGTAAGTTTGCTCCAATTTAAAGCGAAAAAAATCGTTGTAGGCATAGTCGGACGGCGAGTCGATAATTCCTGCCTGGGTTTTGCCAATGCGCCGGCTGATTTCAAAGGAACCTTCTTTTCTTGATTTGGATGTCAGGGTATTGGTCAGCGAATAGGTTACCAGATTCGTATTGTCAATACGGTCAACGGCATCAAAGTTGGGTAAATCCGACTGATCCACATTGGGAATATATATATGGGCCACCTGAGGTCTAATGGTATGTTTGATCGCTTTAAGGGTTTTGCCTTCCAGGTTAAACACATTGAAGATACTTGAAGAAAAATCAACTCTGGTGTCGAACAATTCGCGGCTGTAGAATTTTCTGTCTTTGGGTCCGTATTCATTTTTATCCAGATACCACAACGTCTCTCGCAGTCCGATCGATGGTTCGATGGTGAAAAAGGGTTTGACCTGCAGCGGCATATAAATTCTTGGGAAAAGATCCATTCGCTGGCCGCGTTCAGCGTCCCGGCTCCAGTAATAAATGTACTCTGTATTCAGATTGTAAAAAAATGGACTTGTTCCGATTCTTTGTTTGACCCCGTCAAATTCAATCACCGGAAGCTGCTGCAACGTTTCATCCGGTTCACCGGAGTTGCGCACGGTGCTGTCCAGATCGTAACGTAATTTGGCATTGAAACTATAGGTAGGCCAGAGTTTATTTAAATTCAACAGGTTGGTTCGTACCGGGTCATTGAAATCATCGAGGTCTCGGCCAAAAACCTTATCAAAATAATCTTTAGAATTCTCCCAGCCCATCTGTCCTGTTTCGAATTCCCGGGTATAGTCCTGGTCGCTGACAATGTCGACATCCAGGCGGCCCCGAATGCCCCAGGGCATTTTCTGATGATGGCTTCCGCGCAGCCAGTAACGTTCTTCATTTTTTCGCAGGATAGTACGATCACCGTCTGTAAATCCCCATTTTTTGCTGGAATCGCCGGTACCGTCATCGACTTTGCGGTCGTAATACCCATCTATCATCCAGGTCCCCTTCGACCATTCGTCGAGGTAATAGCGATACTCGGCACCGGGCCTGAAGCCGCGTTTGCCCATGTAATTTCCGTAAAACGTAGCATCCGAGCTTTTGTCGATGGCCCAGAAAAATGGCTGGCTGTAATAGACACCCCAGCGATCCGATATTCCGCCATCAGGCCACAATAAACCGGTTTGGCGATCCTTCCGGGCTGGATAGTAAAAGTAGGGCGTGTACAGAACCGGCATATTTCTGGCATACATGGTTGCATGCCATGCCGTTCCTTTACCGTCATCTCTAATTTTCACATTTTTGCCGGTAATCTTCCAATCCGGTTTGTCGCCGTCACAGGTGGTCATTGTGGCTTCATCGATGGTATAAGTTTTGGCGCCCACTTTTTTGATAACATTACCGGTTAAATGGTAGTTGTTTTCTTTAAGAAACAAATAGCCGTCATCAACTGACCCAATCTGGTTTTGCAGGTCGATATTCATGCGCGTGCCGCTCAGGACATCTTCACCGTTGGTTAAAACCACATTTCCTTCGGCATAGGCCTTCATATTTTTGTGGTCAAACCGCACAAAATTCGCCAACAACCTTATATTTCCTTTGTAAATCATCACATTGCCTGTGGCGGTGTACTCATCAGTCGTTTGGTCGTAATCGATCTTGTCAGCTTCAAGCTGCCAGGGGAGTTTCGGGTCCTGGATGACGCTTTCGATTTCTTTGGTGTTCATCTGTGCTGCAACTGGTACAGCGATGATCAGGAGAAGAGCCGCCAGGAAAATACAGGCGGCAATAAAGGGCATAGCGGCCGGCAAATACCTGTGCCGGTGATCAGAATTTTTGGGCCCGGAAGACAAACTCCAGGATGCTGGGTTGGTATTCTTTTTCACCATTCGGATTATCACGGCATCGAATTGACAGCTAAATTGATCGACAAAAAAACGTTGTGGTATTCAAATGTTTTTTTCTAAAACCACTTATACCGCAATTCCGTATTCGGATATTATTATGGAAAGCGGTACAAAAGATTAAGGCGTTGAATCCCGCTGGAAATTAAGTTATAAATCTAAGTTGACGAAAAAAGTCAAGATATTGTTAAATCGGTGAATGGTTGATTGGTTAAACAGTTGTATTGTAGAGCTTATTCCCTATTCCGGGTAACAGTCAATCACGAAAGCACGAAAGGATAAAAACAAGAAGAGGAAACAGGCTTAATTTCGTGTTTTCGTGATGAAAATAATTTTACCATTTTATGAATAGGAAACAACAGCTAAGATTCTGATGAAAGTTCTGTTAACAAATGATGATGGCATCCATGCTCCGGGATTGTGGGCGCTATACAACCGCCTTGCCGGGACTCATCGTGTGGACGTGGTTGCCCCCGACAGGGAGCGAAGTGCCATAGGACATGCGATTACCCTGCATCAACCACTGCGTGCGACCCGGCTTTCACTCAACGGCGGGTTCAGCGGGTATGCGGTCAACGGAACTCCGGCGGATTGCGTCAAACTGGGCTTTTCGGAAATTCTCTCCGAAAACCCTGACGTGGTGATTGCCGGTGCCAATGCCGGTGCCAATGTCGGCGCAAATTTAAACTATTCCGGTACGGTGGCTGCGGCCAAAGAAGCAGCCCTGGGAGGTGCGATTGGGATTGCGGTTTCGATTGAGGGCCCAGAGGTTGATAGTTATGATGATGCCGCGTCGTTTATAGCCGAATTATGTGAAACGGTATATGAGAAGGGGCTACCTTTCGGAACATTTCTCAATGTGAACATTCCCAACCGCCCCTTGACAGAAATTGCCGGAGTCAGAATCAGCCGGCAAGCGGTTGAGGTATTATCTGAATATGTTGAAAAACGGAAAGACCCCCGCAATCGAACCTATTTTTGGCAAGGGCGGGACATGCAATCGTTTGGGGAGAACCCGCTACTCGATGGAGCCGCGCTGAAGCAGCGCTTTATTTCAATTACACCGGTTAAATGTGATATGACGGATTACCAGATGCTGGAAGATCTCGAAAGCTGGGATCTTGGGAGAATACTAAGGTTCGGCAGGAACGATAACAAAACTTAAGGTTTCAGGTTTCACGTGTCAGGGGTCATAAAAGAGGGTTCAAAGGTTCAGGGTTGGCGTTTAAACGTTTAACAGGGGTTGCTTTTCAACCTCTGAACTATGAACCCTGAACCTGGAACCTTTGGGCCGTGAGACCCACCAACCAGAAAATCGATCGTATTTTTAAATATCTATGTGTATACGTTTCTATTGAATGAAAGGCCCAAAAAAAATGTTTATCACCCTGGAAGGCATCGAGGGCTGCGGTAAGACGACTCAAATGAATCATCTCAGCACGTTCTTTGAAAACAGGGGCCAACCCTGTGTGGTGACCCGCGAGCCTGGCGGGACAGCTATCGGAAAGAAAATAAGGTCTATTTTGTTGAGCCCCTCGAGCAAGGATATGGTGCCCAAGGCAGAATTGCTTCTTTATATGGCCGATCGGGCACAGCATATCGCCTCACTGGTAAAACCCAGTCTTGCCGAAAATAAAGTGGTATTGTGCGACCGCTATTTTGATGCCACCTTGGTCTATCAGGGATTTGCCAGAGGACTTGATACCCATTTTGTCTACGAACTGCACCGAATGGTATTAGAAGATTTTAAACCGGATATCACTTTGTTGCTGGATCTTTCACCCCGGATCGGGCTGGCGCGGGCCTGGAAACAGCTTGACAACGGAACTCGCAGCGGTACCGAGAGCCGTTTTGAGAAAGAGACCCTCAGTTTTCACGAAAAAGTTCGGGCCGGCTATTTAGAACTCGCCCGCCTGGAACCGAAGCGGTTCAGGACCATTGACGCCTCCGGGGATGAAAAACAGGTGCAGAAGGATATCAGGCAGACACTGACGGAGTTTTTGGATTAGCTGGTTTCAGGCCTAATTTGGTTTCAGGTGTCAGATTTCAGGTGTCAGGCTGTACATCAGAGTGTCAGAAAAAGCGCTTTGGTGGGGATTTTCTACAATCATGACATGGCTTCAGAAATTACGCTAATAATTACTGACACCTGACACCCGACACCTATAATTCAAATAGTGGAATAAAAAGTAGCATAGTTAAAACATGTGACTAAACATCGCAAGGTAATATGACTGCCACAATTCTGGATACCATTGGCGACACACCGCTGGTTGAAATTAAAAAGCTTAATCCGAACCCCAGGGTTAGAATATTCGCCAAGCTTGAATATTTTAACCCGGGTGGCTCCACCAAGGACCGGCCGGCCCTCTATATGATTGAGGCCGCTGAAAAATCCGGTGAATTGACCCGGGACAAAACGGTGATTGAAGCCACCAGTGGCAACACCGGAATCGGTCTGGCGCTGGTGTGCGGAGTCAAGGGCTACCGGCTGATGCTGACAATGTCTGAAGCTGTCAGTGTCGAGCGCCAGAAAATTTTAAAAGCCCGCGGCGCAGAAATTCTCCTAACCCCCGGGCATCTGGGAACCGATGGGGCCATCGAAGAGGTTTATCGCCTGGCCCGCGAAGACCCTGAGCGTTATTTCATCGCCGACCAGTTCAACAACGAAGCCAACTGGAAATCTCATTACCACGGAACAGCTCAGGAAATCTGGCAGCAAACCGATGGTGCTGTTACGACCCTGGTTGCCTGTCTGGGTACTAGCGGTACCCTGATGGGGGCTTCCAGGAAATTAAAGCAACTCAACCCCGCCATTCAAATCGTCGGGGTTGAACCCTATCTCGGCCACAGGATCCAGGGGCTAAAAAATATGAAGGAGGCCTACTGTCCCGAGATTTTTGAAAAAAAGCGTCTGGACAAAAAAGTAAATATTGACGATGAAATCGCTTATGCAATGGCCAGAAGCCTGGCAAAAACAGAAGGATTGCTGGTGGGTATGAGCAGTGGCGCTGCCATGGCCGTGGCCTTGGAAGAGGCGCAACGTCTCACCGAAGGCACCCTGGTCGTGATCCTGCCCGATGGTGGTGAACGATATCTGAGCACCTCGCTTTTTGCCGTTTCTGATGATATCGGACTGAAGCTGTTCAATACCCTGACCAAACGCAAAGAGACATTCAAGCCTATCCGGCCAGGGAATGTATCGGTATACTCTTACGGACCGACTGCGCATGCCAGGATGCATATCGGTGAAATGCGACGTTATGTATTTGCCGATCAACTGTGTCGCTATTTGCGATATCGAGGATTTGATGTCCATCACATCGTGAATATCGCCGATCTGGATGACAAAACTATCCAGGGATCCGAACAGGCCGGCATGGACCTGGATCAATTTGCCCGGGGCCATATGGAGCAGTTTTTCGAGGACCTAGCGCTGCTCGACGTCCAACCTGCTGAAAAATATCCTAAAGCCAGCGAACATGTTGAAGATATGGTGGCGCTTTCACAAAGGCTCGTAAACAAAGGCCTGGCCTATGAAAAGCTCCGCTCCCTGTATTTTAATATTTCCCGATTTTCAGGCTATGGCAAATTATCCGGTATTGATATAAACAAGATAAAGCTTGGCGCCACCGTTGATCTTGATGAATATGAGAAAGAAAATCCCAGGGATTTCACCCTTTTTAAGCGGTCCAGGCTGTCCGAATTAAAAAGAGGGATATTCACCCAGACCGACTGGGGTCATGTCCGTCCTTCATGGCACATCCAGTGTGCCGCCATGTCGATGAAATACCTGGGCGATAATTATGACATATATGCCAGCAGCCGGGAGCTGCTGTTTCCCCATCATGAAAATGTAAATGCCATAGCAGCCGCAATTACCGGAAGGCCGCTGGCACGGTTTTGGATTCATTGCGACCGTATTTTGATCGGCGGGAAAAAAGTGGATGAAAATGATTCCGCTTTTACCCTGGAGGACCTTGCCGGCATGGGTTACTCAGGCAGGCTGATTCGATACTGGTTGTTTTCAACCCATTACCGCAAGCCGATTACCTTTTCCGAAGATCGGCTCCATAACGCCCGGCTTTCTTTAAAACGAATTGATCAATTTTTTACCGGCTTGAAAAACATAAAAGAGGGTCGGTCATACGCTGAATTGGATCAGTTGCTCTATGATATCAAGCATGGTTTTATAACCGCCATGGATGATGATATCAATATATCGGCGGCCATGGCCTCATTGTTTAAAAATATAAAAAAAATAAATATCCTGGCCCTGGAAAGAAAAATAGCAGCGGCAGACACATCCAAAATTCTGGATACATTTCGCCATATTGACAAAGTTCTCGGCTTTCTCGAATGCGACCGGCCGGTTCATGACAGCGAAGCCCATAAACTTATTGAAACCAGAAATCAGGCCAGGCTGGATCACGACTGGACCCTTGCAGACAGTATTCGTGACCAATTGGAGGCACGGGGGGTGGTGGTTCAGGATAATAAGATTGAATGAAAATTAAATCTCAGACTTGCGGAGTTTCATACGAATGGTTAAATAAAAAATGAACATCGAACATCAACATTGAACGTCCAACATCGAATAATGTATGCTATCGATTTTAAATGCTGAGCAAAACGTATCTACCCCCAGAAACTTGTTTGCCTCTGGATGATTCTTCAGTCGCTTGTCTAAAATTAGATCAAGCGCAGCTTAATCCATATTGGACGTTCGATGTTGGACGTTCGATGTTCGACGTTTAATCTATTTACTAATTTAAACAGGCATAAGCTTTAGGGACATAATCTACAAGTTTTTAAAACAATGAAACCCATCTATTTCCCCTATACCTACGTCTCCAACTCGGTGGCAGAGGCTGTGGCGGCCTGTTTCGGTCAATTTACGGTATACCAGCCGCTATCTGATAAACTGCCGCTATCTATGCAGTCCTGGGTTGATAAAGGAGTTATCGACATCCGGATTCCTGTGCGAGGTGATAGCAGGGGGCTGAAATCTGCGGCCGGAAATTATCTGAATTGGGCTAATTTGCATGCCGGAAGCTCCGGCATTAAACGCGCTTCTCTAAAAACACTGAAGGCCTCGGCACCGCTTCTGGACGCATCCCTGTCCTCACAAATTGTGGCGGGTGTAAAAAAACAGATCAACGGTACCCCAACCGATAAATCTTCAGATCCGGTTCTTTCGTCCAGAATTTTTCTTTATTTTGCCCAGGAATTCGATCAGCAAAGCCAGGAACTCGATCATTTTCTGAAGGAATCCCACAAAAAAGAGCAGGATTTGATCCAGGATCTTAAAAAGGAAGAAGATGCCTTGGCGGCTGAATTAAAAAAAGAACCCGCCCACATACCGGATGTAAATACCGACTATTTGATTTCGGGTCGGCTGGAGGCCTGGACCCGGCTTTTATTAGGAGATAGACAACCAACGGGTTTATTTGTAACCCACAGCACCACAGTGCTGAAGCAGTTGCTCGACAGTTCCTCCACGGCCGAAAAAATTTTAGATTTTGAAGCGATTCCGCGAGCGACCGCAACGATTGCGGGGCTTGCCCCGTGGCAGGAACAATTGATGTCTTACCTTTCCGATATTGTCGAAAATAAATGGCCCGGGGTATCCGGGGAAAAGGCCTCAAACATCGATATCCCGGCTGCTGATAATACGGTATCACTGAAAATCTATTTGGTGCCGGATCAACATTCCTCTCAATTTTTCTGTCGTGGTGCGGGAATTAAGGGTCTAGAATCCGAATTAGTACGTTTGACCGCGGGAGGTAGAAACACCCTCCTCGGTCTGGTCGGACAATAGCGCCGGGCGGTCTTTTTGCTGGCTGGGTTCGCCGAAGACCGTGCCCGTTATAGCGCTATTCAGCATTCTGGCACTAATTTTGGAAAGCGTTATAATTTTCAATTTGAGGGAAAAAATTGCAAGAAGGCTTGACTCGCTATTTTAATTGGTATAAGGACTTTTTCCTGGTGCATAGGGTAACCTGTTGCGTGATCCAGTGGATGGTATCGCCACCATTTTAAAATAATTCATTGAAAGGAGATTTTCCGAATGGCTTTTAATCCTATCGTCGATCAAGAAAAATGTGTTGGTTGCGAAGAGTGCGTGGATGTCTGTCCGGTTGAAGTATTCGAAATGAAGGACGGCAAATCCGACCCCGTCAATGCCGAGGAATGCCTTGGATGCGAAAGCTGCGTCGAAGTCTGTGAAGAAGGCGCAATCGTTGTTGAAGAGACCTAATCATGCCCTGCTATTTTCCCCCTGATCCTGGAAACTAAAACCGGGGCAGGGGGATTGTTTTCCCAGATTCACCACCTGCTGTATTTTTTTGAACCAGCCCCTCATACTAATTGGATTTTAGCGGTAGTCCCATCGGTCGCAATTTCTCGTTATTAATACCCATGGATGTATTATGTCTTGAAAGGTTTGCCGATTCTGCCATCGTCACCTGTGCTGACGGCAGCATCGCCAAAATAATGATTAAGATAATATTAGATATAGGGGGCGGATCGAAGCTATTAAGCGGCTTGCGAGTTGCAAAGATCTGTGATAATTCTACCCTAAATGATCGTAAACAATATAGAAAACGATGATATTATGAAACAATACGTTATCGACGAGCTGCGCCCGGAAGATTATCAGGCCCTCAAGAAATATCTGGATGAACAATTTGGGCCAGCTGAAATGGACGGGATTTACTGGATACCAGTTGCAACCGATTCGTTGGCCGATATCCAGCTTCAGCATAAAGAATGCCGTCCGCATTACCTGGCCCTCGACCTTAATCCGGACCGTTTGGCCTGCGAACTGCTAGTGCGCACCAAAAACCGTATGCATTGCGACTGCATTCAATACGCCACGGAAAATCAACGTAACTGGTTGATCGAATTAATTGATAACATGTTTAACTGCCTGGAGCTCGCGAGCTGATTATGATCCGGACGGCTTTTATTATTCTGTGGGTGGTGCTGACAACCGCTTTTTTCAGCGTTACGGCCATTATTGCATCCTTTTTTACCCGCAAGGGTGATTCTGTTCACATCATTGCCAGGATCTGGGCCCGATCTATTTTAAGGGTCAGCCGCGTTCATGTCAGCGTTAATGGATTATCTAATATTAAACTGGATCAATCCTATATTTACATGGCCAATCATCAGAGTAACTTTGACATTCCGGTTCTTTTGGGATATCTCCCCGTTCAATTCAGATGGCTTGCAAAAGCCGAGCTTTTCAAGATTCCGGTGTTCGGGCGGGCCATGCTTGGCGCCGGCTATATCAAAATAGATCGCTTCAATCAAGAATCTGCCTTTGAGAGTATTAGTGAAGCAGCTCAAAAAATGATAAACGGCGTTTCAGTCATGATATTTCCGGAAGGCACCCGCAGTAGAGACGGCAGCATCAGACCCTTTAAGAAAGGTGGTTTTGTCATGGCCGTTGATTCCGGAGTTCCGATTGTGCCGGTTATTGTTCGGGGGACCTGGCCCATTATGGCCAAAAGCAGTTTGCGAATTAATCGCGGTGATGTTGAAATGGAAATCACCAAACCCATCGACACCATCGGCTACTCCAGGGAAACAAAAGGGGACCTTATGGACAAAGTCAGACGTGTTATTTGCCAGAAGTTTGATGGAGCTGGATAGGGTTACGTGTTACGGGGTCGGGCAATCGTCCTCCTCGTCGTGCTCGTCCTCGTAATCGAATAAGCTGAAAAGCCGAGAACGAGTACAAGGACGAGTACGAGTCCCTCTCGTACTGCGAGTTGCGGGTTGGGATATTTAAGTTGAATGAGTTGATTAACTTGATTGCTGAGGTGTCGGTAAGTCAAATAGACTGAAATCCTCTTAACTAATCAACTATTCAACTAATCACCTAATTAACTAAGAGATTATTTCAAATATTTGGCTTTTATAATTGGCCATATTTAAAAAAAATTAAAAAATCGAGTTGCCAACAAATTATGTCTGTGCTTAAAATAATTCCACTTGGCGGATTGGGAGAAATCGGCCTGAATATGATGGTGTTCGAATACGGGAATACCATCTTTGTGGTCGACAGCGGCCTGATGTTTCCCGAAGATTATATGCTCGGGGTAGATTTTGTTATACCGAACATGGATTACCTCCGCCAGAATCAATCAAAATTAGCCGCCGTTGTATTAACCCATGCCCATGAAGACCATATCGGAGCTCTGCCATACCTGATTAAAGAAATCAAGGTGCCGGTTTTCGGGACACCCTTTACCCTGGGACTGGTGCGCCACAAACTCGAGGAGCTTGACCTGATATCATCGTCCGATCTGCACGAAATCAGCCTTGATGAAAAATTGCGTTTGGGTCCCTTTAATATTGAGTTTATCCGGGTGGGGCACAGTGTCGTCGACGGCGTAGGGCTGGTGATCCATACACCTTGCGGAACCCTGGTGCATACCGGCGATTATAAAATTGGCTATGGTGCCGTCGGGGGTATGACAACCGATTTAAATAAGTTTGCCGGATGCGGTGAAAAAGGGGTGCTGGCCCTGCTGTCCGATTCCACCAATGTTGAAAAAGAAGGGTATACCATTTCCGATAAAGAGATCGGTGAGACTCTGGGCAAAATTATTGCCGATAGCCACGGTCGGATCATTGTGGCCCTTTTTGCCTCCAATATCGCCCGAATTCAGCTTATTGTCGATATCGCCAGGGCCAGGGGAAGGAAAATTGTGATTAGTGGCCGAAGTATAGAGGTCAGCGTAAATATTGCCAAGGCCCTCGGACATCTGACGCTTCCCGAAGACATGGAAATCGATATCAAGCAGGTGCCTGATTTTCCTGATGATGATATCATCATGATAACCACCGGAAGTCAGGGTGAGCCCATGTCGGCACTGGCACGGATGGCATCAGGTATTCACAAGCAAATTAAAATAAAAGCCGGTGATACGGTCATTCTGTCTTCTAAATTCATTCCAGGCAATGAAAAGGCTATCGGCAAGATCATCAATAATCTCTATAGAAATGGCGCCGACGTTATTTATGAAAAAATTTCCGATATTCATGTGTCGGGCCATGCCTTCAGAGAAGAGTTAAAGCTGATGATCAATCTGACCAAGCCTGAATATTTTATTCCCGTCCACGGCGAATACCGCCATTTGATATTACATGCGAGGCTGGCCAAAGAAGTGGGGGTTGCCGAGAACAAAATCCTGCTGGCAGAAAACGGTCAGAAAATTGAATTTGATGAAAGCGGTGGTAGGCTAAACGGGAAGGTCACAACAGGCCGGGTGCTTATCGACGGCAAAGGCGTGGGTGACGTAGGGCGCAGTGTGCTCAAAGAAAGGCGGGTCCTCTCAGA
>Ga0265306_10000609_pt1 | contig 17242 bp, 16 predicted proteins | sample Helome_3_FD_192493 | JGI IMG/M metagenome (GOLD analysis project Ga0265306, IMG submission 192493) | Marine sediment microbial communities from subtidal zone of North Sea - Hel_20160420 (Illumina Assembly) | ecosystem: Environmental > Aquatic > Marine > Subtidal zone > Sediment ...
TACTCTTAAATTATTTCCACCTTTATAATCGGCATGAGATGTATATGCACCGCGTACCAGGAATTTGAATTTATCACCAGAAGTCTTGAAACCTGCATTAACATCTATGCCATGTGTATTGGTAAAGTAGTTTAAATTAATATCTCCTCCGGTACAATTCATATTGGCAAATTGTTCTGGATTTAAATAGAGTACTCCACCCAGGGCATCCGATCCATAAAGAAGTGATGCAGGACCCTTAATGACTTCGATACTTTCTATGCCTGCAGCACCTATTCCAAGGCCGTGTTCATCACCAAATTGCTGGTTCTCCAGTCGTATACTTTGAGAATATACCAAAACCCTGTTTGAGCTCAAACCTCTGATTACCGGCTTTCCTATCCCAATACCTGTAGAAACACTTTCCACGCCGGGAATATTCGTGATCCCATCGGATAGAGTTATAGCACCCATTTTTCTTAATGTTTCAACTTTGGCCTGTTCTACTTTCATTACGTTATCGCGCTGTAATTTATGGAATGGCGTAGATACAATTACTTCTTCCATTTCTATGGCACTTGGGGAGAGGACAATGTCTAAGGTATTTATTCCTTCGGTAAGTTTTATTTCCGAAGAATATGTTTGATAACCCAAAAAGGACGCCACGATTTTGTAAGTCCCGACCGGAAGATTATTCAAAACAAACTCTCCGTTGCTTCCTGTTACTCTTCCTTTTTCTAATTGAGGCATATACACAGAAACCTGATCTAAAGGGTTATTTGAGTCTTCCGTTGAAATACTCCCTTGAAGTGTGCACTGTGCGTTACTGTTAAAATAAAATGATATAAAAAGTATTGAAAATAAATATTTCATAACCTGTTTTTAAATTAAAAAAAATCTAATAAATCGAGTTATGAATACGAAGGGGGAGCTCTAAGAGAAAAAAGAGGGTGATAAGATTCTTTAATATAATTATAATAGAGTGAGAAATCATTTTTTATGGTAACCGCAGTTACTAATTGTATTTTAAAAAAGGGTAAATAAAAGTGATGAGAAAAATAGAACTTATTAAAATCGCAATCCAATTCTTTAGCATGTATATGAGACTCAAAGGCATTGTCACATTTAATTTCTAAATGATTAGACACATGAATCAATTGAATAACTGAAGGAAGTGCCAAAAAGACTATTAGCACCAATGAAATGATGGAAAATGATATTTTCTTATGTCGAATCATCGCCCTACAAAGAAATCAAATAAAGCCATGAAGATAAGTTAAAGAAAGCTTAATTTACTTAAAAAGAAAACCCAATCCGAGTCTGTCCAACATTTTTTTTTCGAAGTTCCAGAAAAATTTGAACTGTCCAAAAAGCCATCCGAACAAGACCAATAGAATTTGGTAAAATGGGAAGATTAGCAATATTCTAAAAGTCCAGTATACCCAGCCACTCCACCAGGTTTCAGGAAAGTTGCCTCTTTCCAATCCAATCCAACCAAGAAATGGTTTTGCAATATATACCGCTGCAGAACCTGTTATTGAGAATACGACAAGAATTATAATGAGTTGAAAACTGGATTCTATACCCCAGCGTTTTTTAAGTTTCTCCATAATTAATTAAATCGCTGCAAATATATTCATTTAATCCTCGGAGCAAATGGTCCGAGGCGTTGATTGTATTTGCGTTGAAAATAAATAAAAAAATTATAAAGTTGATAGTTCACTTCATACCCATAATCAATATTTGGGTCATAGAAGATTTGAAACTGATATATATTAGGATTATATGTCCAAGGTTGTTGAACTCTCTGATTCCAGTTTATAACAAAAATTCGATTTCTGTTTTCCATATATTCCTGGGTGTAATATCCCCTTGGTTGTGCTATACTATAAAGCCAGGTGCTAAAACCAATTTCCATAATTATTATTTCATATTCCAAGCTGTCATTTTTAATGGCAATGGTGTCCTTGCCTTTTTGATTAAATACTTCCTTTTCCTCTTTAGAAATATCTACAACTTTCTTAGAACCAGAACATTGCATAATAAATAATGTCAATATCACACCAGAAAAAATTTTAATAAAAACGTTAAGTTTCATAGCAGTAGAATATATATAATAATGTACAAAAAAACCATTTGTTTTAGCAAATGGTTTTGTTAATTAAATTAGAAAAGACGGAAATTTATTTTCCAAAAAGGCCACCTAATAATCCCCCTATACCGCCTTTCTTTTTAGAACCGCCCATGACCATTCCGGCTACATCGTCAAGAATACTGCCATCTCCATCTGCATCCAATAGTGTAGTTAGAAGACTTTGGTTTTGTTCTGGCTGTCCACCCAACATACTACCTAACAGATTATTCATTCCACTGGCATCACTAATTTTGTTTTCGGAAGTTTGTTTTGCTAAAATACCCATAACAATCGGAGCTGCAATCTTTAATATGTTAGCTATAGATCCCGTATCTATTCCAGAGCGTTGGCTTAAAGCGTTCTCAACATTTGCTTGTTTTCCTCCAAATACATGACCTAATATTCCTGCTCCATCGTCCATTACTGATTGATCCACACCCCCACTAAAAAGGCTACCTAGTTCATCTAATATGCTTCCGTCATGTTTAGTTGATAAGGCATTCATCAAGCCCTGTGCACCTTCTGGTTTAGCAACGTTTTTTTTCATTGCTCCCAGTAGCAAAGGCATAGCCATACTCAAGACATCGGCTGTTTTGTTTTCAGCTTGTCCGGTTTGGCCTGCAACTCCGCTAATTACCTGTTTCCCAATAGGACTGTTTAATAAATCTAATAATCCTTCCATTTGATTAGTGTTTTGTTAATTATTGGAGTAATGTACAAAATCTAGCTATTCCAAACGAAACGTCTTTAAAAAATTATATTCAAAAATTTGGAAACTTGAGAATTTAATTTAGAATTATTGAAGGGATCATATTCTTTAATGCCTGATGTTATTAACGCCGCTTTTTTTTGAGCTTTTTAGTGTATTGGAGATATAAATCTTTGCAATTAAAAACTTTACCGATCCACTTCAAAGAGTAAGCTATTTATCGGGATTGATTGCACTCCCTAAAATAAAAGGCTCAATTTTTAGTTATCTTTGCGTATGAATTATTTAGAACTTCCACCTCAACCTCATCCATTAATTTCTTATTTGCGGGTGGGTAAACTTTTATATTGGTCTTTGGTATTGTTTTTATTGGAATCTTGGTTCTACTGGGTTCAATTTGAGGCTTCTTTAGAACAATTTTCACTCTTTTGGGTAGCTTTTTGGTTTAGTTGTTTTCTTTTTTCTTTTTTACATATATTCCTTGTGGCAATGGACGGCTGGTCTAGATTTCAAAATTATAAAAGAGCAAAAGATCTTTTTTTTATCCATGGATTCAATTCTAGGATACCCGACATGTATCTTGGTTCAAAATGTCAGCGTAACGCCGCAATAGTGGCTGCTGAAGAATTAGGATATAAAAATGAAATAATGAACTATTTTCACGACAAGGGCATAAAATGGTTTCATTATCTACCCTATTTTATGATTCATGATCCGTTATTTTTATTTCGAAATTACTTTTGGGAAAGAACTTTTCTTGAAAAAGTATATGAATCTAAATTTGACTACAGGAGACTACATCTGGAAAGAGCATTATGATACTTGAAGCCAGGAATATTGATAAATCCTATGGTTCCCTAAAAGTCCTAAAAAATGTAACTATAGAATGTCACAAAGGTAAAATCTATGGACTTATCGGTGCTAATGGCGCTGGAAAAACTACGTTATTTCGCATCTTATTAGGACTTATTAAGCAAGACAGCGGAAGTATAGTAATAGATTCTGAAGGAATTAAACCCATTGGAGGTATTATTGAGAAACCCGCTTTATACGGATATCTTTCTGCTTATGGAAACTTAAAAGTATTTGCCGAGATTCAAAGATTGAAGCTTACAAAAGAACTGTTTTACCAATCCATGCATCAGGTTGGGCTTTCGCCAGAGCGAAAAGATGCAATAAAAAATTATTCCCTGGGGATGAAGCAGCGCCTAGGTCTGGCTATTGCCTTATTGAATAACCCCGATTGCATTGTATTAGATGAACCTTTTTCTGGTTTAGATCCAATGGGAATTTCCGCACTACATGAGCTGATTAATAAGCTTAGCAATGAAAATCAAATAACAGTAATTATCTCTTCTCACATAGTCCGTGAATTAACAGATCTATGCGAAATACTTTATGTTATTAACGACGGAGAAATTATTAAATCCGGATCTGCTGCTGAGTTGCTTAAGGAAAATGTTACCACATTTAAGATTGTGGGGAAGAATTTAGAATTGTCCGAGGTGTTGAAAAGTGTTGATGCCGTTTTTTTAAACAAGTCGGTTCTTGTGTCTCCAAAAAAAACAAATATTTCTGAGGTTCTGCAAAGACTGATTGAAGAAGGGATGGAAGTAACTTCATGTATTCCACAAACAGATTTAAAAGCCTTATTCGGCAAGGAACAAGTATGATATCATTAATCCGTTCGGAAATTTATAAAATTAGTAAACAGAGTAAAACACTTTACGCAATTGCTGCTATACTTATAATTGAAGGATTTGTTATGATGAGCGCTTATTATCAGGGTGCGGGAATAATAGACCTTTTGCTAGATAATCTTAAAGATTCTTTTGAGTTCAGGGGCAATCTTTTGAATGGAAACTTAATTATTTACCTGATTCTTAATTCGTTGTGGTTTCATATTCCATTAATACTCATGATTATTATTTCGGGATTTTTGACTTCAGAATATAAAGATAAGACCATTGAGACAGTTATGCTTCAACCGGTTAGCAAGTTATATTTTATATTGAGTAAATATATCGTTTCCATTGCATTTACCCTTTTAATAGTTCTTATTTTGGCAGTTAGCACCTTTTTTATTTCATATTGGATTTTTGGATATGGGGATTTAGTCGTGTATTTAGATGGATTAAATTTTTTTAAATCGGACGATGCATTTTATAGATTAATAAACGCATTTTTATCTGGTTCAATAACTATGGTTTTCTTTTCGGTGGTAAGTTTAACACTTGCTGTTATTTTAAAGGATGCTACAAAAACATGGATTGTAGCAGCTATTTTTTTGATATGCAGTAATCTGTTGTTAAAAATGGACTTTAATAATGATATTATCAATGAATTATTTTTTTCTAAGCTAACGGATAGCTGGCAGTATTTTTTCTATTATGAAATACCGTATTCAACCATTTATTTTAAGAATTTGTTATTGTTGGGTTATTCCTTTTTGGTTATGATAATCGGAATACTAATTTTTAAACGAAGGGACATTCAGTGATGAAAAGATTGTATTTTTTAGTGGTTTTACTAGCAAGTCTTAACCTTATTAACGGGCAGGAGATTGATAATGATCTGGTTCTGATAAAACAGCGTATGGATTCAATTAAGTCATATGAAGCACAAATAAAACTGGATATAGACATCAGTTTTATTAATATGCCATCGAAATATGGGAAAGTTCAATATAAACAGGGTGAATCTACCAAGGTTTCTTCCGAGGATTTTATTATGCTTCCTAAACGAGGATTGGATCTTACCTTAAATGAAATCTTTGAACATCCATTTATAACTGTAGATAGAGGTGAAGTCAATCATAAAGGTGTTGCGTGCAAGGTTATTAATCTTATTCCCACCTCTTCAAAATCTGACTTTTCCATAGCGACTATTTTTATGGATACCAAAGCAAAAAGAATAGTCAAATCTGAAATAAGCACTAAAATGGAAGGAGTTTTTACTACTTCCTTGGACTATAAAAATTATGTGGATGTTCTTCCAATGACTATAGAGGTTCAATTTGCTGTTAATAATGTGAAAATACCTTTACGTTTTCTGGGGAAAGAATCTGAAGTTGATAGGAAAGCTATCCGGCAGGAAGGATCAAAATCCGGCAAGATCTTTTTGACATTGTCTGAGGTTCAAATTGTAAGATAAGGTTATGGAACATGTCTGAACACTGAATGCTCTTATAGGATCAAAATTCTTATGATACTAAGACTAAAAGATTTTATTACCTGCTCTGACTTATTTTAAAAGCGAAATAATTTGATTGGCTAATTCCAGACCAATACGATCTTGTGCTTCCGCTGTGGCCGCACCGATGTGCGGAGTTAGTGAAATCTTTGAATGCATTAGAATTTTTATTTCCGGAGTAGGTTCAGATTCAAAAGTGTCCAGGCCTGCAAAAGCTACCTTTCCAGTCTCCAAAGCTTCAATAAGAGCAACCTCATCAATAACCCCTCCTCTTGCAGCATTTACTATACCAACCCCGTTTTGCATGATGTCAAATTCTTTTTTGCCTATTATATAATCCTTTTGCGCTGGTACATGGACAGTAATAAAATTTGATTTTCTCAATACTTCTTCTTTAGTCTTATTTTCAAAATTAAAACTAACGGATTGTCCATCAAAGAAAGGCACTTTAATAGTTGCGGAATCCAGGAATGGGTCGTGAAATATAACATTCATGCCTATGCCAATTGCAATTTTCGCAGTAGCCTGTCCTATTCTTCCAAATCCAATTACCCCAAGAGTTTTACCACGTAACTCCATGCCTTTGGCATAAGATTTTTTTAATTTTTTAAAATTACTGTCTCCTTCGAGAGGCATATTTCTATTCGCATCGTATAGGAACCGAACCCCACCAAACATATGAGCAAAAACCAACTCGGCCACAGATTCTGATGAAGCGGCCGGCGTATTAATGACATGTAAGCCTTTTTCCTTGGCATAGGCTACGTCAATGTTATCCATTCCCACACCACCTCTGCCAATAAGCTTCAAAGTAGGACAATTATCTATAATATCCTTACGAACCTGAGTAGCACTTCTAACCAAGATACCCACAATATTATTTGAATTGATATAGTTTATTAGCTGTTCTTGAGCAACTGTGGTTGTCATTACCTCGAATCCGGCTTCTTCTAATGCTGAAATTCCATTTTGTGATATCCCGTCGTTAGCAAGTATTTTCATTCTCTGATATTCTTAGTTAAAATTTAAAATTGTTGGGTACTATAATCTAGTAATTAACCTTTCCTTTCCAGATCACTCATTACATCAACTAAGACACCCACACTTTCCAAGGGAAGTGCATTGTAAATTGATGCGCGATAGCCGCCTACAGATCTATGACCATTTAATCCATTAATCCCTGCCTCTTTCCACATTTCATCAAAGGTATCTTTAAGAGATTCGTCGGTTAAAATAAACGTTGCATTCATATTAGAGCGATCTTCCTTTTTGGCAAACCCATTAAACAATGGATTAAGGTCAATCTCAGAGTAAATGAGGCCGGCCTTTTTTTCGTTGATTTCTTCAATCGCCGCTATTCCACCCAAATCTTTCAACCATTGGAGCGTAAGCATCGATACATAGACGGCAAAAACTGATGGGGTGTTAAACATACTATCCTTACTTAAATGAACCTGATAATCCAACATAGAAGGAACCTGCCTGGATACCCGTCCAAGTATATCATCCTTTAAAATTACTAATGTTGCCCCTGCCGGGCCCATATTTTTTTGCGCTCCCGCGTAGATAAGATCAAATTTGGAAAAATCCATTTGCCTTGAGAAAATATCGGAACTCATATCGCAAATTAAGGGAACTTTTGTATCAGGGAATTCCTTTATCTGTGTTCCAAAAATAGTATTATTAGAAGTGAGATGCAGGTAATCCAGGTCATTAGGAACCACATAACCTCTTGGAATATAGTTAAAATTCTTGTCTTTTGAAGAAGCAACCTCTATTACATCACCTAACAACTTTGCTTCCTTTATTGCTTTAGTACTCCAGGTTCCGGTATTAATATATCCTGCTTTATTTTCTAAAAAGTTATAAGCTACCATAAGAAACTCCAAACTGGCACCTCCCTGTAAATACAATGCTTTATATCCCTTTCCCTCCAACCCCAAAAGTTCAAGGGCTAAAGATCTTGCTTTTTCCATAATAGCAACAAATTCTTTGCTGCGATGTGATATTTCAATTAGTGAAAGGCCAATACCATCTAATTCAATCACTGCCTCTGACGCCGTTTGCATTACTTCTTTTGGCAATATACAAGGGCCTGCACTAAAATTATGTTTTTTCATCTTTAACCTATTTTTTTTTGAGGTCCTAAAGGTCATAAATAATACCGAAAAACTAATCAGTATTATAGATTATTTCTACTATGTTTTTAACAGGAATTCAACAGTGTCTATCCCATCTGCATAATCCCACAAGTCTGGTTTTTGGGTTTTACCATAAGGGATTGAATTTTCAATCATTTCACTTCCAACAATACACTGAATCTGATCTTTATCCTCAATAATTCTTGTTCTCAAATCATCAATACTTGTATATCTCTCATAAAAAGCGGTACCAATAGGGGACGCATATCCCATATCTTCTTTTAGCAAGAAAAAACCATTGTCCAGAAATTGGAATTCACTCATCAGATAAACGGCTTTGTTATAATCATAATTATTCGCGTATTTATTCTGGTCAATTAAATTTTTATAAGCGGCGATGCTGGTAAAAAAATTGTCGAAACTGTAGCCCTGAGGCACAAATAATTTGGAAACATTACGACACCCTAATCCGTAATACCGAAATATATCTTCTCCCAGCTCATTGAGTTGTTCTTCAGTTTCCTCTCCTGTAAGTATGGCAATGGAATTTCTGTTTTTTCTAATGATATTGGGTTTATTACCAAAGTAATGGGCAAAATAACGAGCTGTATTATTACTTCCTGTCGCAATAACAACGTCAAATTTTGTTAACCTGCCCTCACTAAACGCTATCTCAGAAGCCAGCGCAGGTTCAATTTGTATTATATAACTGGCAATAAATGGTAAGAGAATGTTGTCGTTAGAAGAGCATTTTGCCAGAACCCGGTTTCCACTAATAAGGGCGACCACAAAATCATGGAAGCCAACAAGGGGAATATTTCCTGCCATTATTATGGCAACAGTTTTGTGAATATTAGTCGCAAGAGAATAATGGTTTAACCATGCATGAAGGTTTTTTTCCTTAAGCTGCTCCGCCCATGCACTTAAAGCAAACATTACTTGCTGCTGCGTAAACCAACCATTTTTATGGCCTGCTAAAGTGATAGCACTCTCAAATTTTGGGTACCATCCATTGCTATCATCTACTGAACCTAAATTAGCCAATGAATTTTGGGTATAACCCTTAATAAATTCTCCAAGTTTAACAAAAGCATTAAATCGTTGATCCAGTGTAGCCATTATATTTGTCCAATAGTGTATTAGGATTTAACTTTGCGCAAAAATATACATGCTGGGACATTGTAGCAACTATCATGGCAAGTATATTGCATATTAAAGGAAAAAGAAAATTATGGCTATTATTATAACAGATGAATGTATTAATTGTGGGGCCTGCGAACCCGAATGTCCAAATACCGCTATATATGAAGGTGCGGAAGAATGGCGTTATAAAGATGGAACCTCCCTCAACGGTGAGGTTGTATTGCCAGATGGAAAGGTTGTAAATGCAGATGAAGTACAGGAGCCAATTAGTGATGAATTATACTACATTGCACCAGATAAATGTACAGAGTGTATGGGATTCCATGAAGAACCTCAGTGCGCAGCAGTTTGTCCGGTAGATTGCTGTGTTCCGGATGAAGATAGAGTAGAGACGGAGAATGAATTATTAGCGAAACAAAAATTTATGCATCCGGAATAAGAGCAAAGTGTTTATGGGTTATTTTCGATCATTTTCGAAGCTAATTCTTTAATTAATTTTGCGCAGACCATTCCTGTTATGTCGTTTATATCTCGTGTTGGATTGTATTCTACAATATCGGCTCCAAGTATCGGAACATTTATTGCCTGAATAATATTTAGCAGCTCACGAGTGCTTAAACCGCCAGGTTCGTGATGAGAAACACCAGGAGCATAAGCAGGATCCAAAGCATCTAGGTCCAAAGACACATAGACCGGATTTTTTAGTTCTAAAGAGGATGATTTATAAATTTGCCCCATTTCTATAGTTTCAACACCATATTTTTCAGATTGTTCAAACTGATGCTTTGAAAGTGTCCTTATGCCAATTTGAATCAGTCTATTGATCAAATTTTCTTCCATGATTCTTGCAAACGGACACGCATGGGAAAATTTGTCTCCTTCAAAAATGTCATAAAGGTCGGCATGAGCATCGAAATGGATAACATCTACAGATCCATGAACTTTACTGAAAGCCCTCATAAGGGGGTAAGTAATTGAATGATCCCCTCCTAAAGTTAACAAGCACTTACTATTCATTAAATTTTCAAAAGTTAAATATTCAATTTCAAAATAGGTGCTTATTTCGAAGTCTCCTTTATCATCAAAAATTTCAGGAACTATTTCCAGGCCGTTTTCGGCAAAGTAATTGGAAGAAAGACTCTTATACAAACTTCTGATTTTAGGAGGGGCCAGGGCAGGACCTTTTAAAAAAGACGACTTTTCATCATATAGAATTCCCTGAAGGGTAATTTTCTTCATAATGGCAGTTTAAATGATTTAAATATACAGGTAAAAACTATATTTGCACCCAAAATATGGCAAACTGAATATAACTAGCCATGATGTTTCTAAGATAGAATAGATGAAAGCAGGTATTGTAGGACTACCTAATGTTGGAAAGTCGACTCTTTTTAATTGTTTATCCAATGCAAAAGCACAAAGCGCCAATTTCCCATTTTGCACGATTGAACCAAATCTAGGTGTGGTCAACGTACCTGATCCGAGGTTAGAAAAATTGGAAGAGCTTGTTAATCCTGAAAGGGTTATTCCCGCAACCGTTGAAATTGTAGACATTGCCGGACTGGTTAAAGGGGCAAGCAAGGGAGAAGGTTTAGGGAATCAATTTTTAGGAAACATAAGGGAAACCGATGCTATACTGCATGTTTTACGTTGTTTTGACAATGATAATGTGGTTCATGTAGACGGCTCTATAGATCCAATTAGAGACAAAGAGACTATAGATATGGAATTGCAGCTAAAGGACCTTGAAACGGTTGAAAAGAAGTTTGACAAGGTAAATAGGGCAGCCAGAACGGGGAATAAAGAGGCTCAAAAAGAGGCTGCAGTATTGCAAACTGTAAAAGAGGGTTTAGAGACTGGAACGTCTGTGCGGGCTTTAGTTATTGACGAAGATGACAGGAAAGATTATATAAAGCCATTACAGTTTATTACAGATAAACCAGTTCTTTATATCTGCAATGTGGATGAAGCATCGGCGGTTTCCGGAAATTCCTATGTAGAACAGGTAAAAGCTGCAGTTGCAAATGAACGGGCAGAGGTAATTGTTTTGGCTGTAGGCACTGAAGCAGATATTACTGAATTAGATACTTACGAAGAACGACAAATGTTTTTAGAAGATTTAGGGTTGACAGAAGCGGGCTCAGCCAAAATGATACGAGCTGCCTATTCTCTGTTACATCTGCAAACCTATTTTACAGCAGGAGTCAAGGAAGTTAGGGCCTGGACAATTAAAGTTGGCGCTACGGCACCTCAAGCAGCTGGGGTTATCCATACAGATTTTGAAAAAGGATTTATTCGGGTTGAGGTAATTTCATATGACGACTATATTGCCTATGGAAGTGAAGCAAAAGTCAAGGAAGCTGGAAAAATGCGTGTGGAAGGAAAAGAATATATAGTAAAGGACGGGGATGTTATGCATTTTAGGTTTAATGTTTAAATGCGCAATCACTGGTTTTATCATTTGAATTAGCCCCATAATCTCGCTATCAACAATAAGGGGTGTTTTATTGTTAATTACTTTCTATAGCGCACATTTTGATTTCTGCCCTGAAATTTTATATTAGCAGGTATATTCCCCAAATATTATGGCAGAGCTACAATATACCGAAGAAAACATACGATCTCTAGACTGGAAGGAACATATCCGTCTTCGTCCTGGTATGTATATTGGAAAACTCGGTGATGGCTCTTCTGCTGATGACGGCATCTATATCTTATTAAAAGAAACTATAGACAATTGTATTGATGAATTTGTCATGGGGGCAGGCAAAACAATTGATATTTCAATACAAGGTGAGAAAGTAGTTGTTAGGGACTATGGTCGGGGGATTCCGTTAGGTAAGGTGGTTGACGTTGTTTCTAAAATGAATACCGGAGGTAAGTATGATACACGTGCCTTCAAAAAATCTGTTGGTCTTAATGGGGTTGGAACAAAAGCTGTTAATGCATTATCTGCTTATTTTAAAGTAGAGTCCAACAGGGATGGCAAATCCAAATCTGCTGAATTTGACACCGGCGAATTAGTTAATGAAGAGCTTTTGGAGGAGACTTCAAGAAGAAGGGGAACTAAAATTACATTTATTCCCGATGAGACTATATTTAAAAAATACAAATATAGAAATGAATATGTAGAACGAATGCTCAGAAATTATGTGTATCTGAACCCGGGACTAACTATTATTTTTAATGGTGAGAAATTCTTTTCGGAAAATGGGCTAAAAGATTTACTTGAAGATAATAATACTAAAGAGGATTTATTATACCCAATAATTCACTTAAAAGGGCATGATATTGAAGTGGCAATTACACATAGTAAAACCCAATACAGTGAGGAATACCATTCATTTGTTAATGGACAACACACCACTCAGGGAGGTACACATCAAGCTGCGTTCAGAGAAGCCATCGTAAAGACCATACGAGACTACTATGGCAAAAATTACGACGCTTCTGATATTAGGAAATCAATTATTTCTGCTATCTCAATAAAGGTTATGGAGCCCGTTTTTGAAAGTCAGACAAAAACCAAGCTAGGCTCAACAGATATGGGTGGGGGACTCCCAACGGTAAGGACATACATCAATGATTTTATCGGGAAACAACTTGATAATTACCTGCACAAAAATTCGGAAGCCGCAGAAAAAATCCAGAATAAGATTGTTCAGGCCGAGAAAGAACGCAAGGAACTTTCGGGGATAAGAAAACTGGCTCGGGAAAGAGCAAAAAAAGCGAGTTTGCATAATAAGAAATTACGCGATTGCAGATTACATCTGGGAGATATGAAAAGTGAAAGACGCTTAGAATCGACCTTGTTTATTACCGAGGGTGATTCAGCCTCAGGTTCCATAACTAAATCAAGAGATGTAAATACCCAGGCGGTTTTTAGTCTTCGAGGCAAGCCTCTGAACTCCTATGGGATGTCCAAAAAAATAGTATATGAAAATGAAGAATTCAATCTGCTTCAGGCCGCGCTGAATATAGAGGAATCCATGGAGGATTTGCGCTATAATAATATTGTAATAGCTACCGACGCCGATGTAGATGGCATGCATATCAGATTATTACTTATTACATTTTTTCTTCAGTTTTTCCCTGAGTTAATAAAAGAGAATCATTTATATATTTTGCAAACTCCTTTGTTTAGAGTAAGAAATAAAAAAGAAACGTTTTATTGTTACAGTCAGGATGAGAAGAATGAAGCGATTGCAAAGTTGACAGGAAAACCGGAAATTACAAGGTTTAAAGGACTGGGTGAAATTTCCCCTGATGAGTTTAAACATTTTATTGGAGATGACATACGTTTGGAGCCAGTTATGCTCGACAAAGCATTATCTATTGAAGAACTTTTAAAGTTTTATATGGGTAAAAACACACCGGACCGTCAGGAATTTATTATTGAAAACCTTAAAGTAGAAGTTGACTTAATAGAAAATAATTAACTATAAATTAGAATAATACTAATCTTTCTTTATGGAGGAGAGTGACGAAGTAAATGAAGTGCATGAAGAAGACCATGGCGGCGACCAGGAGGCACTTACCCGGGTTACGGGCATGTATAAAGATTGGTTTTTAGATTATGCATCTTATGTAATTTTAGAAAGGGCAGTTCCGGCTATTGAAGACGGTTTTAAACCTGTACAGCGCAGAATTATGCATGCGCTCAAAGAGTTGGATGATGGGAGGTATAATAAGGTTGCCAATGTAGTGGGACATACAATGCAATATCATCCTCATGGAGATGCGAGCATAGCCGATGCCATGGTGCAGATAGGTCAGAAAGAACTTCTTATAGATACCCAGGGCAATTGGGGTAATATTTTGACAGGAGATAGTGCTGCGGCATCCCGTTATATTGAAGCCAGACTTTCCAAATTTGCACTGGATGTAGTTTTTAGTCCAAAAATCACGGATTGGCAGTCTTCCTACGATGGCAGAAAGAAAGAACCTGTAAACTTACCCGTTAAATTTCCCTTACTACTGGCTCAGGGAGCAGAAGGGATTGCGGTTGGCTTGTCCACTAAGATTCTGCCACATAATTTTAAGGAGATTATTGATGGATCAATTAAGCACCTGAAAGGCCAACGTTTTAAGTTGTTTCCAGATTTCCCTACTGCCGGCATTATTGATGTTACCAACTACAACGACGGATTAAGAGGAGGTAAAGTAAGGGTAAGGGCAAAAATTTCACAACTTGACAAGAATACCCTGGTTATTAATGAAATACCTTATGGTACAAATACTTCATCATTAATAGATTCTATCCTGAAAGCAAATGATAAAGGCAAGATTAAAATAAAGAAGATTGAAGATAACACTGCTGCACAAGTTGAGATACTTATACATTTGCCAGGTGGTATTTCACCAGATAAGACTATCGATGCCCTTTACGCTTTTACTTCCTGTGAGTCATCAATTTCTCCTTTAGGTTGTATAATAGAAGATAACAAACCTTTATTTATAGGAGTTACAGAAATGCTCCGGCGTTCTACAGACAATACTGTAGCAATGCTTAAAGCCGAATTGGAGATACAGTTATCTGAACTTCAGGAACAATGGCATTTTGCATCACTGGAGCGAATATTTATAGAAAACCGGATCTATAGGGATATAGAAGAAGAGGAAACCTGGGAAGGAGTCCTAAACGCCATTGATAAAGGACTTAAGCCACATATTAAACATCTTAAAAGAGGCGTAACGGAAGAAGATATTGTAAGGCTTACGGAGATAAGGATAAAAAGAATATCCAAATTTGATTTGGATAAAGCACAGCAATATATTGATAGTCTGGAAGATAAAATTGCAAAAACTAAAGACAACCTGGCTAATTTGGTAGATTTTGCTATTTCATATTTTAAGGAATTAAAAAGTAAATATGGTAAAGGCAGAGAGCGTAAATCTGAAATTAGAATTTTTGATGATATTGAAGCGACAAAAGTGGTTATCAGGAATACTAAGCTTTATGTTAACAGGTACGAAGGTTTTATTGGAACTTCTTTAAAACGCGACGAGTATGTAACAGACTGCAGTGATATAGATGATATTATTGTATTTACCAAAAGTGGTCATATGATGATTACCAAAGTTGATTCTAAGACATTTGTTGGAAAAAACATAATTCATGTAGCGGTCTTTAAGAAAAAGGACCAGCGTACGACCTATAATATGATTTATAAGGATGGAAGAGGAGGGTCGAGCTATGTCAAACGCTTTAACGTTACCGCCATTACCCGAGATAAGCTTTACGACCTTACGGCCGGTAAAAATAATTCTGATATTAGTTATTTTTCGGCAAACCCCAATGGGGAAGCAGAAATAGTTACGATTTTCCTAAGACAAGCCGGCAACATAAAGAAATTGAAGTGGGATTTGGATTTTGCTGATGTGATGATAAAGGGGCGTGCTTCAAAAGGAAATATTGTCACCAAATATTCTGTAAAAAAAATAGAGCTTAAGGAAAAAGGACTTTCAACCCTTAAACCCCGTAAATTATGGTTTGACGATACGGTGCAGCGACTTAATGTGGATAATAGGGGAGAGCTCATGGGGGAGTTTACAAACGAAGATCGTCTTCTTATAGTTAATCAGAAAGGGATGCTAAAAGTAGTTATTCCAGAATTGACTATGCGTTTTGAGCGTGATATTATTGTGTTGGAAAAATGGATCCCAAATAAACCCATATCGGTAATTTACTGGGAGGGAGAAAAAGAATTATTTTATCTAAAACGATTCCTTATTGAAAACTTGGATAAAGAAGAAAAAATAATAACCGACCATCCAAAATCCTATCTCGAAAAGGTATTTACAGATTATCGGCCCATGGCGCAAATAGTTTATTCTAAAAAACGTGGCATGGAACGTAAAGATAACCTGACAATTAATATAGAGGAGTTTATTAGCGTGAAAGGTAGTTCTGCAATGGGAAATCAATTAACCAAAGAAAAGGTCCTCGAGATAAACACAATTGAATCCTTGCCTTACGATGTGCCTGAAGTTCATGACACTTTGGATATTGAAGTAGTCGATGAAGAAAATATACTTCCTGAGGCTAAAGGTTTAAAAACAAAATCTAAACAAGAAAAAAATCAAGTAAATCCGAAAGACATTCTTAATAAGGAAGATGAGGATGGACAAACAACGTTATTTTAGCAAAATACAGGTTTTTCTCTGAAATAATTAAAATCACACTAATATTAACTTGTAAATAGAGTTTGTTTTGTCTATACTTAGCAAGTCTCTATAAAAGAAAGAGAAAACTTCAATAAAATTATGACTTTTACGAACCCCCTGATTTATGGTGTACCCTGTTTCATTGCACTGATTATTCTAGAACTTATTTACAGCAAAACACACGGAGACGAACAACTTTACAAGTGGAAAGATTTGTTTGCAAGTGGTGCCATGGGTATAGGCGCTGCGCTAATAGGACCAATATTCAAGGTAATTTTTGCGATAGCACTTTTTGAAGTTACCTATGATTTTTTAAATCCTATGGTTGATGGGGTTCGGACAAATATTTTGGGGTATGAATCTTTTGGTTATGCCTGGTATGTTTGGTTGCTTTGTATGTTGGCAGACGATTTTACTTACTATTGCTTTCATAGGGCAAACCATGAAATAAGGCTGTTTTGGGCTGCTCATATTGTACATCATTCTTCTGATAATTTTAATTTAGGCACAGCGGTACGCAATGGGTGGTTTACAATTTTTTATAAACCATTTTTCTATATGTGGATGCCTGCAATTGGATTTCCACCTGAAATGGTTCTGATTTGTATTGGGATAGAGATTATGTGGCAGTTTCAATTGCATTCTGTCTATATTCCTAAAATGGGTTTCCTCGAAAAGATCTTTAATACGCACACCATGCATCAGGTACATCATTCTCAGGACATAGAATATTTGGACAAAAATCATGGGGGAATCCTCAATATTTTTGATCCACCG
>Ga0265306_10000610_pt1 | contig 17230 bp, 8 predicted proteins | sample Helome_3_FD_192493 | JGI IMG/M metagenome (GOLD analysis project Ga0265306, IMG submission 192493) | Marine sediment microbial communities from subtidal zone of North Sea - Hel_20160420 (Illumina Assembly) | ecosystem: Environmental > Aquatic > Marine > Subtidal zone > Sediment ...
TCGCCCACGCTGGTGATTGCACCGGAAAAATATTCCATCCATTGGCTTGGGGCGCCTATGGGAGAAGAGGCCCGCACCTTTCTTGAAATATTGATCCTCATCGGCATGGGCAAAAGTCAACTGAGTGAGCAATCCTTAAAGGTCATTCAAAAGATTGATTCAGCCAGACAGATCAAGATATTTGTCAGCCCAACCTGCCCGTATTGTCCTCAGCAGGCCATCAATGGCGTCAAAGTCGCCATCGAAATGCCGGATAAGATTTCTCTGGAAATTGTCGATATCCAGAGCGAGCCGGAACTGGCCGATCAGTATTCGGCCCAGAGTGTGCCCCAGGCATTTGCCAACGATGTCCTTATTGGTCAGGGCGCTCAGCCGGAGGAGGTTTTTGTTCTGTCACTGCAAAAATTAGAGGCCCAGACCATATTTATACCGGATAGTGATGCCGAGCTGGTTGAAACCGATCTGCTGATTGTCGGCGGGGGACCGGCCGGTTTAACCGCCGGTATTTATGCGGTCCGCAGCGGATTGCGCACGGCCATTGTCGAACGGGATGCCCTTGGTGGTCAGGTGGCCACCACCCCGATCGTTGAAAATTATCCCGGATTTACGTCGGTGGGCGGCAAATCACTGGTAGACATCATGGTCAGCCATGCCCTGCAATATGTCCAGATTTTTCAGGGTGAAGCGGTGGTGGATATCCAGCCCGGCCCGCCCTTTACGGTTAAAACCAACCGCCGGCAATTCCAAACCAAAACCATCCTGCTGGCCACCGGTGCCAGCCACCGGCACCTGAATATTCCCGGTGAAAAGCGCCTGGCCGGCAGGGGGGTCAGTTATTGCAGCACTTGCGATGGGCCGCTTTTCAAAGGTAAAAAAGTGGTCATGATCGGCGGCGGCAACAGTGCGGTCACCGAAGCCCTGCACCTTTTCCATATGGGCATTGATGTCACGCTGATCCATCGGCGTGATAAATTGCGCGCCCAGGAATTTTTAGCCCAGCAGCTGTTTGATAATAACATTCCCATTCTGTGGGACACCGAGGTCAAGGAAATCAGGGGAGAAGAGCGGGTCTCAGAAATCCTGCTCGTCAACAACAAGACGAACGCTGAAACCAAATTTAAAACCGACGGCGTCTTTATTGCCATCGGCTATACACCTGCCGTTGAGCTGGCCCAGACGATTGGTCTGGGCATCAATACAGACGGCTATATCCAGCAGGACGGCAAGCACCGCACCACGTTACCCGGCGTTTATTCCGCCGGGGATGTGGAAGGGGGTTACAAGCAGATCGTGACCGCTTCGGGCCAGGGCGCAGAAGCGGCCATGACCATTTTCGAGGATCTGATCAACCCCTATTGGCTGGACGGAAAAAAGAAGCGTTCGTAATGGACTCAATGAGATGGTGATGCGATTTGTGAATATAATCACCTAAATGTATTACGTGGTTATCCGGAAAGTTCCAGTCGTTTACGTCCGATAGTGATCCTCACCACGAAGATCACGAAGATCACAAAGGCAGGATGAATAAATGGACACCCGCTCTTCGGGTCCTTCGTGCCCTTCTTGGTTGAAAGAGACTAATTTGGGCTTTCTGCATATTCGTAATGTATTAATGTGTTAATTAAAATATATATAGTAATATATTGATATAAAACAATAAAAGCAGCGTCATTAATGGCGCTGCTTTTTTGTTTCTATTTCACAGATCTATAGGGGTTGTCAAAAAACGTTGCGGTATTTATAGGGGCTGTCAAAAAACGTTCCGGTATTCAAACGTTTTTTTCTACAACCCCTTATGCCGCACTTCTGTATTTCGGAACATAATTATGGAAAACGGTACAAACGTTTTTTTCGACAACCCCTTATGCCGCACTTCCGTATTCCGGAACATTATTATGGAAAACGGTATAAAAAGCTTCGGTTTCAGTAATTTCGGCGGTTTGGTTTGACAACGCAGTTCATTGTTCATATTCTCCTTGTCATTCAAGTTTTACCCATCAACACCCGACCTCTATCAGGCGTCATCCCAACACTATCCGGAGGCGAGATATGCTACGCATCATGAAAATAATTGTCGGTTTTCTAACCATCAGTTCGATATGGCTGCTGCCCGTGATTTTAACGGAGGTTGCGGCCCAGCAGACTGCAACTCCTCCATCAACGGGAGCTCAATCAGCAGCTATAACCATTGAAGAACTGAAATCCAGGCGCATTGCAATCGAAAATATACCGGATATCGATGCCACGCTTAAAGCCGACAGTCTGAAATATATTGACGGGGCGATACAGTATTTAGAGCTGGCCGGCAGTACCACTAAAGAGACAAACGAGCTCTCAAAGCTCATCCAGACAGCGCCCGAGCGGTTGAAAAAATTGCAGGCCGAGCTGAAAAAGCCGTTCATTGCGCCTGAAAAAGTCAAAGCGCGTGCGCAGCAAATGAGAGTATCAAAACTCGAACAGCGCGTGCGCCAGAAGGAAGCCGAACACGTGACGGCACAAAACAGGCTGCGGGAATGGAGCGATCGTTTAACGGCGCAGAACAACATCATCAGCCAAATACCCGCAAAGCTTGCGACCGCAGCCAGCCGGCTCAATGAGATTCAAACGGAGCTGGCAACCCTGACAGATGTTACCGAAGCCGATATCGGCAACTATGCCAGGATGCTCAGCCTCAAGTCGGAACGGGAAAACTTAACAGCCGAAATCAAATTGGGCGAGCTACGCCAGGGCAGCCATAATCTGCTCGTAGAATTGTTCAGCAAGGAGCGAGATGTCGCCCAGAAAGCAGTTGAAGGCAGAGAAATAATGCTAAAAAGCTGGCAGGCTGAAGCTCAGAAACGCCGCCAGCAGGAGGCCGTTCAGACCCGTGAAGAAGCCCAGGACGCCATCGTCGAGGTTCCCCTGCAGCCCAAGATTGTCCAGGATCAGTTTGACATCAACATTCAACTGAGCACCGAGCTGGAATCAGTCATCCGGGAAGAAACAATTCTGGCCGGAAAATATGCAGATTATCAAGCGCGTCTAAAAGCGCTGGAAGTGGAATTTGACACAGCCAAAAAGAGAATTGAATCCGCCGTGCTAACCGAGGCCATCGGATTGGCGCTGCGCGCGCAGCGCCTGAACCTGCCCCGTGCTGATCGGTATCTGGCGGATTCCGATGCCCGCCAGATCAGAATGAGCGAAATCAGCGAAAAGCAAATCGAGTTGGATCGCATGCTGCGTGAACTATCCGACCCTAAGGCTCAGGCAGACGCGGTGATCGGTTCCGTCAGCTTTCTTTCGGAGGTCGACCGGGATTCACTCGATTTGAAAATTCAGGAATTGTTCGCCAATCGCCTCGATGTCATTGAAAAATTGAAGACCGCCTACGACCGAATCTTCAAATTGGTACAGGATATTGAATTCACCGAACAAAAACTGGTCAACACGGCCAAAGACTTCGGTGAACTGCTTGATCGCCATCTGGTATGGATCCGCAGCTCCAAGCGCATCGGTATTAGCGACATCCAGGGGCTGCAAGTCTCCCTGGGATGGTTTTTCAAACCGGATTCATGGGGCCGATTGTTCAGGGACGTGGGCCGGTCTTTACAACGGCAGACAGCCGTCTGGATAATGGGTTTATTGGTCGGTTTGTTTCTGATTGTCAGTCGCAGGTGGGCTAAAAGAAAACTGAAGGATATTGCTGAGTGCGTCGAGCAGCAGGTGGAGGATTCCTTTCTGCTGACGATCAAAGCCCTGGGACTGACGGTATTGCTGGCCGCTGTCTGGCCGTTTCTGCTGGTATTTCCGGCCATTCAACTGACAAGTCTGCGACAGGCAGATCCTTTCAGTACGGGCGTTGCCGGTGGTCTGATCTACGCGACCCGTCCCCTGATATTTATGGTTCTGTTCTACCATATCTGCCGACAATACGGTCTGGCCCCGACACACTTCCAATGGCCGGAGTCAGCCCGCCGTACCTTGAAGCGCAATCTGGGCTGGATGATTCCGATCGTAGCGTTGACTTCCTTCTTTTTAGGGGCGACGGTAAGTGTGCCTCAATTCGAATACAGCGATGCGCTCGCCAAATTAGCCTTCATCATCCAGGCCTCAGCCATATCCATTTTCTTCGCGCGCATTCTGAGATTCAAGGGCGGCATCACATCCGTATTGATCGAAAAAAACCCCAATAGCTGGCTGTGCCGTCTGCGATATGTCTGGTATCCTCTGACGATCCTGCTGCCGCTTTTTATGCTCTATCTGGCGCTGATCGGGTACTATTATTCCGCATTCGAAATGCGCAACCTGTTCCGCTATACCACATTGCTGTTACTGATTTTGCTTGTCTTCAACGAGCTGGTGCTGCGCTTGCTGGTGCTGGCACGCCGCAGGATTGCGATAAAAAAAGCCATCGCAAATCAGGACTTGCATCTTGAAGCAGCCTCAGACACCGGATCGGTTGCCGGTGACGGCGCGCGGTCCTTGCAGATGGAAACCATTGTCGAAATGAGCAAAATTGATGAGCAAACCCGGAAGTTTTTGAAACTGGTATTGTTCATCCTGGCGCTGGTAGGACTCTGGACAATTTGGGAGCCTGTGTTTCCGGCTTTCGGCATTCTGGAGGATATCGAGTTTTGGAGTTACAGCACGGAGGTAGACGGTGTTGTCAAATCGGTTCCCATCACCCTGGCCAACATTATCATGGCAATCATTGTAACCGTGACAACGATTATTGCCGGCCGCAACCTGCCGGGATTGCTGGAAGTTATTTTGTTGAATCGTTTACCGATGGACCCCGGGGCGCGATATGCTTACTCAAGCGTCAGTCGTTACGCGATAACGGCAATCGGTATCATTATTGCTATCAATACGATCGGTTTCAAATGGGGCAATTTGCAGTGGCTGGTAGCGGCCCTGAGTGTCGGCATCGGTTTCGGGTTGCAGGAAATTGTGGCAAACTTTATCTGTGGCTTGATCGTTTTGTTCGAGCGACCTTTCAGAGTCGGTGATACGGTCACCATCGGCGACGTCAGCGGAACCGTGGAGCGCATCCGCATCCGGGCGACGACTATCACCGACTGGGACCGCAAAGAATTGATCGTCCCAAACAAAGAGTTTGTTGTCGGCCGCCTGATCAACTGGTCGCTTTCGGACAAATATATCCGCATTCGGATTCCGGTGGGGATTGCTTATGGATCCGATACCCAATTGGCCACCGAACTGCTTGTGCAGGCCGCCCGTAAAAATTCGCGTGTTCTTCCCAAACCTGCTCCGAATGCCATCTTCAAAGGTTTTGGCGACAACAGTTTGAACTTTGAACTGCGGGTATATATCGACGGCATTGATGACTGGTGGCCGATGCAGCATGATTTGAACATTACGATTGATAGCACTTTCAAAGAAGCGGGAGTGACGATTGCCTTTCCGCAGCGCGATGTGCATCTGGATGCAACCGGCCCGCTGGAGGTCCGGGTGGTTTCAGAGCCATCCGGCTTTAAGACCACTAAACCCTCGTTTGGGACACCAAAAGATCAGGACGCATAAATCTCAAAGATTTTTATCTTTGCTGTGATGTAAGGCAGTGCTTTACCCTGGCCCCAAAAAAACCGGACTACCCTATCTTTCAAGGTAGTCCGGCTTTTCAAAATTTCCCGGGCAACCCGGCTGTCTGCTTGAGACCCGTGGCTTGCCGTCCCCGCCTCACGCAGGATTTGGCTTTATGATTACTGCTGCATCCAGGTTCGGACTCTTACCTTTTTGTCGGGCAAATTTACTTTTTTAGCGAAAAAATCCTCTTCATCGTTGCCGCTGCCACCACCGTCATCACCGTCACCGGTAACCGTGATAAACAGGGTGTCCTTGTGCAGCACCGGATGCGAGCCCTGGCCGCGACCCACCTTGATACCGATGGGCACAACATCCTTGACCCCATCCCCATCGATATCCACTTTATCGTCGTCGTTGAATTTGCCGTCGTTATTAATATCAAATATCGGATCCATTGCCGCCAGGCCCGTACGATAATCGACAGCAAACACCCAGGTATCGCCACTGCCGGCACAAACGTCTTCATCCGGTATAAAGGTGGTGAAAAATACGATACCGGCCACTGCCAGCGGCTGGGTGATCACACGTTCGCTTCCGGAAGGAGCCGCTTCATTCCAGCCCCAGCCTGCCTGATTGGCAAAAAGCTGCATTTTCCAGGGCTCATTTAAAGCGTTGGTTCCGTCAATATAGCGAAAAGTGACATCCTTACCGCCGATGGTCTCGGTGCTAAATTTAGCCTGCAGCAAAACCGGATCGTTCAGATGATAGGTGGCTGCCGGGGTGGTGCCGTCTTTCAGGCCGAAGAAATACTGCTGGTTATTATCGGTTTTATCGGCCTGGGTTTCGTATATCCCCGAACCAAAGTAAACCCAGATCTCCCCGGGCGCATAAGCATAGGCAAAATCGGCTTTGGCCCGAATGGGATTCACATTCGGTGACGCGTTGCCATAGGTAAACAATGTGGATACTGTCGGTGTCATGTGTTTGCCAATATCATCAATGCGATACATGTTGCCGTAAAGATCACCGGCATAAATCCGGTCGGAGATATAATCGCCTTCCAAATCCGCGGCCAGCGGCGATGCCAGGGCATTATTGAGCAGGCTGCCGCCGTTGGTCGGCACACCATCCAGGTCAGCCGGATAAGGTGGAGACGCAATAGCACTTTCGAGCCTCTCGTCGGCCTGGAAGGTACCGACCGCATTGGTAAGGGTCAACGTGGCTGTATTACCAACGATATTGTTAATGGCAACAACTTTAGCCGTGGCACCGGAGTCAAAACCGGTAATGGTTTCACCCACAGTAAATGGATTTCCTCCGTGGTCGTAGTTTACGATATTAGCGGTCAGATCATTGCCGCTGCTCATCTTGATGCGATTGGTGGTATTGCCGCCGGAATCCTTCCAGTAGTCAGCAGCATCATGGGCCACGATACCGAAAAGGTAGGCCTCTTTAGTGGCCTGCTGGGCCGGCAGGTAACCGGAGCCAAAAAAGGTTCCCCAGTCCTTATCCGAACTGTCTTTTACAGCAGTGCGACTGATACTGGGGTCCGCCCAGGTTTGACCCAGCTCGCTGTCGGTAAACTCCCATAAATATAGTGTCGGATCGCCGGCATCAAAATTTTTGCCGGAGGTGATATCAAGTGCAAAATAGGCCTCACCGCCTTCGCGTTCCCCGACTACCAGCATGGTGCGCCATTCTTTGGTACTGTTGCCGTCAAAGTCCGCATAGACATCACCCACCACCGGCGTACCATCCACGTAATACTGATGGCAGTATTCCGGGGCACAACGGTCATACAGCGGATCGGAATCGGCCAGATTCAATTTGGCATGCATGCTTTTGGGAATAAAGGCCCACTGCTCCACACCGTCGACCAGCCGGATGGCATGCAGGGAACCGTCATTGGCCCCGATATAGATCATGGTGTCCCGAGGGGTGGTGTGGGCCATATCGTATGCAAAACTGTTGTAGTTATCAAAGGGATACCAGTAGGGCGGGGATCCCACCACTACCGGAGTGGAGTTGACAACGTCACCGATGGGCTTGGTGCTTACATTACAGGCAAAATTGTCCGTTGCCAGGGTTCCTTCCGTATAGGCGACAAAATTGTCACTGCCATCAACGGTCCAGAGACTGCGGGTGACCGGCAGGTTATCGCTGGCGGCCCATATCGAACTGACCCACAGGCCGTTGCTGTCTTTGGTTATGGCCTCCACATCACCTATCCAGCGGGCGGCATCAAATTTCGCCAGAATGACGGTGTCTCCCAGATCAACCGAGGTGGTCGGCGCCGGGGCCGAACCATGAAACACCTTCCCTTTGATGCTTTCCGTAATGGCGGTCATGGCGTCAATCAGTTCCTGTTTGCTGTAGGCGAAAAAGGGCTGACCCACGCCGGCTAATTCTTCGTGCAGGGCAAAAACATCATCGGTCTGAGAAACGTTACCTTTTTCGTTGGCAACCTTGGCCATTTCATAGATCTGCTCGGCCTGATCGGGCGGCAATCCGAAACCCACCGCAATCGGTGTTATCTCCTCATCGGCCAGAGCGGCGGTATTGGTGTTTACACCGGCGGTGGTGGAATTGAGATTGCCGATACCGTCGGTGATGTTTATCAAAAACTTCGGCTGACACTCGGAATTGACATAGGTGTCGCCGTCTGTGCCCTGATCCTCATCTTCGGATTTGGCGCCTGTAAAATATTTACGGGCCGCTTCGATCGAAGGTGCAAACGGGGTGTTGCCCGTAGCTGTCAGGGCATTGACGGCATCTTCGATGGCCGTCTGGTGAGCAGCAGTATGGGGTTTGGTGCCTTCATGTACGATGGTGTAATCCGGCACGCCGTCATACGGGTCACGATCGCCTACCCAGCTGCCGAAACCCCAGGATATGGCGCGGTCTCTGATCAGATCGATGATGGTTGATTTGGCAATGTCAATTTTGGGTTCCATGGTACCGCCACCCCATTCGGGAATGGCGTTCCAATGAACCTCAGCGCTGGTTTGCGTACGTCCGGAAATATTATCATCCAAATTCGCAAACGTCGGGGGGTTGTCCATGTCCTGTCCCGATATTTTTAGATGTGTGGTTACAGTGTCCGTCTCGTCGACAACGAACTCCATGTAGGCTGCGGTGATGGTGGCCCCCTGCGGGATAGACAGATTCTGAAAGCGGATGCCAATGACCTGCTCGCCGTTACCCTCGTCATCGACCATCTCTAGGTCGGCACTGGTCAGATGCACCGAAGTTTGTCCGATTTTTTCTTCACCGTCATCAGAGCTCTGGGATACGCGCACATCGATCTCATGGTCGCTGCCGTCGTTGTAGACCACATGCAACAGGGGTGCAAAGCCGGAGTTTTGATCATAGGAAACCGCCGTCCGTCGGCCGAGAACACCGTTGCTTTCGATAATAAAGGCCATGGCGTTACCCGGAGCCCAATTCGGTCGATCGACGATCTCCTGCACGATGGAACTCAGATCCGGGGTCTGAGGCTTGTCTATATTGGGGCTGACATTGATCTGATTGTTCATACTGCCGGAGACATCCAATAGAATCATAACGGCCGGGCTGATGATATTTTCGGCATACACCGGTACGTGCCCGCAGCTGTACGTTTGATCCTGCTCGAGAACCGTCACGCTGACGGTGATTTCCACCGGACTGTTGGGCGCGCCGGGTGCGGTGATCGTAACCTTATCGGTATAGGTGCCAATGGCAAGCGCCGATGTGTTGTAGTTGATCGTAATGGTTTCATCGTCACCGGGCAGGATGGTGCCGCCGGTTGAGGAAATCGAAAACCAGCTTGAATTTTCCGATAGGGTATAGATCATGCTGCCCGAACCGGAATTGGTAATCGTAAGGCTGTCTGCCGGCGCATTTTGGGTCTCAAAACAGGATGTACCGATGGTGTTGGTGTCGGTGGTGATGTGGGGATTGTTTGTCGTATCCCATTCGATGTGCAAAATGGCGGCTTTGTTGGAATCGGTATCAAAACTGTAGGCACAGCGCCAGCCCTGTCCTTGATTAAAAATAAAGGCCATGGCATTGCCGCTGAACCAGCCCGGCCGACCGATGACCTCCTGCACAATGGCACTTAAGTCCGGTGTGCGATAGGCTTGATCTTTGTTCCAGTCGGGCACGGGGTCCCAGGTCACACTCTGACCGGACAGGGAGCGGGTGCTCAGGTCATTTGGCGTAGAGCTAAATGCGGGTGCATGATTGTTGGCTTCAGTCTTTATGACCATGGTGGAAGCGCCACTGCTGGTGGCGGCACCTTCGTTGTGGGCCACAACTTCAATAAAGGCCTTGGTAATCTGAACGCCCTGGGGTACGGTTACATTCTGGAAACGAATCCCGGTTCCCCGGTCGGTGGCGTTGAAAAAATCCAGGTCCGGACTGGTGATGTACATATTGCCGTCGGCTCTTTCCTCGGCGTCGTCACTGGAATCAGAGACCTGAAGGGTGATGGCATCGGCGACATATTCGATATGCAGCAAAGGCGCCACATCTTCACCATTGTCGTTGGCCCATTTGAAAGCGCGGGCCGTCCGTTCTCCACTGCCATCTATGATAAAGGTAAGCGGATCCCCTTCTTCCCAGCTGATTCTATCCACAAGTTCCTGGACGATTGCGCTCAGATCCGGCGTCTGCTGCGCCACACCGGTCTCGCCGACCTGGCCCCACTGGGGCACGTTATTCCAGGTAACGGCATTAAAGGTCTTGGACCGGCTCGCAATGTCCTGGACGGTAAAATCCGGTGTATCCGGATACCAGTAATTACTGTGGCCCCAGAAGGTGAGGTCGGTTGCGTTGGTTGTATCATTATCAACTGTGAATTGAATATAGGCATTGGTGATGGTCGAATATTGGGGAATGGTCACATTCTGGAAGCGAATGCCGCATAATTTTTTGCCCAGCTCCAGGTCATTAATATTGGTTGACACGCCTCCGGTTTGTTCGGCATCATCTGCGAGCTGAATGACCCGGGTTTCAAAAGTACCAGAAGTGGCGCCGGAAACCTGCAATGGTAGGGCGAGCATGACACATACAAACGCTGCCACTACGATATATCCATTTTTAATGTGTTTGTGTTCCATCATATTCCTTCCTCTCTTTAAGAGCCCTTTGTCTGGAACCTTTAACGGGCTTGATTTATATTATGGTCTTTTTCCCCCTTGATTTCGTAAATCCGTCGAATCCTTTCATAATAAGATTCGGGTTTCAGCATTTAATACCCAACCTTAAAAATCTTTGACACTCTGACATCAATTTGCTGGGCCTGGTTGGCATTGGATCTGGTATCATAAAAAAACTCCCGGAATTCCGGCCCACTGCCGGCAACAACGCCGTCAGAGACGTATTGAACCTGATACCAGTATGGAACGCCATATTGGCTCAGGGTGGTGTTATCCGGGATCAGAACGCTGAGATCCACGGGTGCCGGGTCGGCCGGAGCTGTACCAAATCCGTAATTTTTGACAATGTTATCTGCATTGGGATTGACGGTTGCGGGTGCACCGGCCGCAATATCCAACCACATCGCACCTTCTTTCCAGCCGCTGTCGGCAATATAAAAATCGATCTGGTAGCGATGCTCGTTTCCGATTATCTGCGATTCGAAAATACTCGTTTGGGTGGCCGCTACCCCGATAATCGTTAAGGTTACCAGCAGCAATAAAGCGACGATGATTACCGAGCCCCTGTCATTTTTTAAAATTAATTTGGCTGATATCATGGTACTCAATCCTTTTCGTTTTTTCTCTGAGTGTGGCGTTAGCCCGCCGAATTCTTAACCTACATATTTGCTTTGACAAAATCGAAAGAGGCGCGTCTCTGGCCGCCGGCGGTTCGAAGCGCGACAACCCGCACCGATTTGGTCCCCGGCAGCGGAGTGTCATCGACAACGGTCCAGCTTATCGTAATATGGCCTGTTTCTCCGGCTTCATCGATTTGACCGTCTTCGTCGTTATCAATCAGGTCGGCATTTGTTGCGGGTGCATAATTTGTTCCCGGAGCAGCAGAGCCCACCAGATTGACATCATCGTAGGGCAATGCCATCAGTTCTTCTGCACGATCCTTGGCAATCGTAATTACGGTTGTTGAATTTCTGGAATTGGCATTGTTGGTGATCGCCGAAATTTGCATGGAACTGACCGCCAGGAAACCAATGGCAAAGATCGCAATGGCAATCATGACTTCAATGATGGTAAAACCCCGGTCATCAGATCTGTTTTCATTTTTAAATACATACTTAGCTAGCATCTTTATGCTCCTTCTCAAGATTACAAATTGCGACAAAGAATATCCGATGATAAAACAATGCGCCGAAATCGGTCATTTTGTGCAGGAAGGATAACAGCCCCCTGTTGATTCGTGTAATTTTTATCGTCTGTTTCATTGTTTGGCAGCGGATACCGGGCAGTTTCACCGGCCCGGGCCACGGTCGTAATTTGAATCGATCGAATGTTTGCTAGCTGTCCAGCCGGCACGCTCGGCGGGATCAAGCCGTAATCGATCAAATCAACGCCGTTTTGATTAAGATAGGCAAAGTTGAGTGCATCGATATTTTGCGAAATATCGGCCGACTGCATCGCTGCCCCATCCCAGTGTTGTCGTTGCAGATTACAATTTAGGCCGTCGGCAATGCCGTCATTGTCGGCATCGTTTGACAGGCGATAGGTGATCTGTTCGAGGTTATCGTTGACGTCGCCGTCCACGTTGGGCCGGCCGCGTTCGTCAAACTCATCTACTGCCAAATCGGTATCGTCATCTTTCCCATTGTGGATGTCCATGGTAAAGGTAATCGAACCGATCTGCGCAGAGGTAATCTGGGGTACGCCGCTTTCCGTGGGATCATAGCCCGCCAGCCGGATTTCTCTTTCCATGGCGTAAATCGCCGCACGCGCATTTTGCTGCATTTCCACAACCTGTTGCTGGGTCACCTGAGATTTGAGCTGGGCCTGGTAAGTGGCATAGATGATGCCTAATACTATGGAGGACATCGCCATCGCCACCAAAAGCTCGACTAAGGTAAACCCACCGCTTTTTCTACTAAAAATCATTTTATGTGTTCCTTTTCAGCATTAACCGAGCTGATTGATATTAACACTGCCAGCCGGCGAAATATTAATTCGGGTCTGTCGGTTATTGTTTCTTAGAAAAACGGTTCCCGCTGCCAGTGAGCCGGTATTATTCAGACAAAAGCCATTGGGAGCAAAGGCAATCGCATTGTTGGGATTGGAAAATATCAATCCGTTTACGCCTTGAGCGGTATTAAGTGATACCCCCGGATATTCCGACCAGTTCACCGTGCGAATAACCTGTTCGCCGGCATCGAGCGTTAAATCCTGGTCATCGTCAATAAAGACCGAATAATTACCGGCAACTGTATCAAAAGTAATTGTGCAAAGCGCATTGTTGCGAGCGGCTTGCAGCTTTGCGCTTTGAAAATTGGAATACAGGTCTTGCGTGGCACGGCTTAACTGAGAGTTGTTGCGCCAGCGTATATAATTGGGCACTGCAATGCTTGCCAGGACGGCGATAATACCAATCACCGTCAGCAGTTCCATCATTGAAAATCCATTTTTGTTCCGCATGGTTTAAATCTCCTGGGAGCTTCGAATTTAGTGCTGTAGACTTTCAAAAATTATGCCAGTTCCCCATTTTGAATAGTGGACCCGGGCAGCTCAGATCTTCCAAAACGGATAACAATATAAGATACTGAAAATTATCTGAATATTTATTTTATCCGGCCGGGCTGGCAATGTGTTAAGTCCTTGTAGAAAAATTTTATGAACCCAAATTCACCAAGACTATTAAATCCTTTTATAGAGACATTTAATAATTTTTATACCGCTTGCCATAATAGTGTTCCGGAATGAGGAAGTGTGGCATAAGGGGTTGTAGAAAAAAACGTTTGTACCGTTTTCCATAATTATGTTCCGAAATACAGAAGTGCGGCATAAGGGGTTGTAGAAAAAAACGTTTGAATACCGGAACGTTTTTTTGACAACCCCTATAAATACCGGAACGTTTTTTTGGCAACTCCTATAGGTCTGTAAAACAGAAGCAAAAAAGCAGCGCCTTTACTGGCACTGCTTTTATTCATTTATATCAATATATTGCTATATATATTTAAATTAATACATTATAATTATGCAGAAAGCCCAAGTTAATCTCTTTCAACCACGAAGGGCACAAAGGACTCGAAGAGGGGGTGTCAATTTATTCATCCTGCCTTTGTGATCTTCGTGGTTAGATCACTATCGGACGTAAACGACTGGAACTTTCCAGATAACCACGTTGGAGAATTTTAAGATTTTGGATGTTCTGAAATGATTCTAAAGCTATTGACTCTAAGTGCCGGTGATGAAGCGTGGTTTACCGGTTTTGCGTTCACAGACACCTTTGGCAATGATTAATTTTTGCCCCACTTTTTTGCCGTCCTGTAAGATCCGGGCGTCCTGTCGGGAAGCCGCTTTTTGGATTGAAGCCGTGTGCGGATATCTGAAACGATAATATTTTTTTAACAGGGGATCTTTTTTTTGAATGAGCGCCAAAGTGTTTTGGGGTGCCTTTGTGCGTTTTATATTGGATTCCAGTTTGTCGCGAAATCCCTCGATAATGCCCACTGCAAAATCGGTTTTGCGAAAACGATTCAAGCCTTTGGTGCGGTTGTATGTCCGCCACTGCGCGCCAATAAAAGTTCGGATAAAATCATGGACATAATCGGCCATTTGTAAATTTTGAGCCGTACCGCTGATTTCCAGAACTCTTCCCATTTTATGCTTTTTCATCACGTAGGCCGGTACCCAGATACCGCAGACAAAATAAAAATCCTGCAGCAAGTTGGCCAGGTGGTAATCTTCGCGGGGATGGCGCAGGGCAGGGGAGCCCAAAAAGATACTCAAAAATTGGCGCTTGTCTTCAGCTTGATAGAGTTCGATGTTATGCCGGGCAATTAATTCGTGGGCTTTGGTCATGGCCGCTTCGGCTTCGAAACGGTTTTGGCTTTCAGCCAGCGCCAGCAGCTTTTTGATGCGCAGCAGGCGCTTGTCATAGACGCTGGAATGAGCGTGCAAGAGGCGCTCATGAAGCGGCTGGTAATCGGCGGAAGCAGCCGGATGAATTCGCAGCAGTTCACAGGCCTGATGGAAGGCCGCTCCATGCGGTGTTTGCGCAGATGAACCAAACAGCTCGTGAGCGATTTGATGAGCCACTTCGTGCAGCAAAACATCGCGGACCGAATCCCAGGGATATTTGAGCACCAGCTGGCGGCTCAAAGCAATTTCCCGCTTTTGCGAAGACCAGTTTCCCCATTGGTTTTTCAAGTCCTTGATGGCAAAGGTGGGCCTTCGGATCAATGGCTGTTTGGCGGAGTCCAAACCGCGCCATACGGTTTCCCATTCACAGGCGATGCCGTGCAGGATGCCGTGTTCAAGATCCTGCTGAGCCTCTATTTTTATGGATTTTGCGCGCTTTCGTTTTTTTAAATCCGGCATAATTTTTCAGCGGCGCTTTCAAGGGTTTCACTTTTTTTGGCAAAACAAAACCGCAGCACTTTATGATCATCTTTTTGATGATAAAGCGCCGACGGCGGAATAGCGGCTACGCCCTTTTCGACGGTCAAGCGCTTTGCAAAGACCACATCCGGTTCGTCTGAAATTTGCGAATAATCCAGCATTTGATAGTAGGTCCCTCTGCAGGGCAGGGGCCTAAAGCGGGATTTGCCGAGCAGACCTAAAAACTGGTCCCGTTTTTGTTGGTAAAATTTGGGCAGGTCCAAATACAGATCTTTGTTTTGCATAAATTCGGCATAGGCCAACTGGATCGGGGTATTGGATGCAAAGGTCAGGTATTGATGAATCTTTTGTAATTCGATTGAAAGTGACTCGGGTGCCAGGCAGTAGCCGATCTTCCAGCCGGTGGTGTGATAGGTTTTGCCAAAGGAGCAGATCACAAAGCTTCGTTGGGCCAGTTGCGGATGTCGGGCCATACTTTCATGCTGCAGGTTATCGAAGACAATGTGCTCATAGGCTTCATCGCTGACAATAAGCGTTCGAGTGTTTTCAACGATCCGGGAAAGATGGCCAATATCTTCCTTTGTCAGAACGGCACCGGTGGGGTTGTGCGGATAATTTAAAATGATGAGTTTGGTTTTGCTGTTGAAGACATTTTTGAATTCATTCCAATCAATATTGTAATCCGGAAATTTTAACTGAAGGTAAACCGGAATACCGCCGTTTAGTTGCACAACAGGTGCATAGGCATCATAGGCCGGCTCGAGAATAATCACTTCATCATCTTTTCGAACGACAGCAGAAATTGCTGCAAAAACCGACTCAGTGGCGCCTGTGGTTACGGTGATTTCGGTTGCCGGGTCGTATTGGGTGCCGTACAGATCATATACTTTTTCGGCAATTCGCTCACGCAACGGCATAACCCCCTGCATGGGCGCATATTGGTTATGCCCCGCGCGCATGTACCTTTCCACCAATGCAATCAGTTCAGGGTAGGTATCGAAATCCGGAAATCCCTGGGAAAGATTAATGGCTCCGTGCTTTATAGCCAGTTGCGTCATAACCGCAAAAATCGTGAGTTCGAGATCGGGCAGTTTAGATTGGAAATGCATAATGGCGGCCTTTAAACACCAATGGTTCGAATTGAAGGTCAATGTCTTGTTCATCGAGAATGCAAATACCATAGCCGGTGTGTATCCGGCACAATCTTAAAACCCATCTCAAAAATATGGGATGGGTTCTAGCCCTGGGACAATAGGCCAATGACCGGCGGCTGTCAAGAATCCAAAACAGCCAGTTATTCTTTTTCTGGATTTCAGGGTGATTGAACCGAACGATTTTATGCCTAATTTAGGGCTTGATTATTCACAAGCGCCTGATAGGGTATTTTTTTATGCGCGCTTTTTTAAGATACCAAAAAAAGGTTTTGCTGGAAATGAAACCATGGCCTGTCTTTGCGATCAGAAGCCTGATGGCGATGATGGCCCTCCTGTTAAGCACCAGCACCGGAGTGGCAGCCGGCGGAAGGGCGCAAATCCCTCTTGAGCAGGTTAAGCTGCCGGCGGGATTTAATATCGATCTATATGCGAGCAATATCCCCAATGCGCGCTCTATGGCGCTGAGCCCTGACGGGACCCTTTTCATTGGAACCCGCAAAGCCGGGAAAGTTTACGCTGTGTTGGACCGCAATGGAGATTTTCGGGCCGATGCGGTTGTCACCCTGGCAAAAGGATTGAATATGCCCAACGGGGTGGCTTTTAAAAACGGGGCGCTTTATGTCGCTGAAGTCAGTCGTGTGTTGCGCTATGATAACATCGAGCAACAGCTTGATTCGCCGCCCGAGCCGGTTATTGTCAACAATCGCTTTCCGGCCGACAAACATCATGGCTGGAAATACATTGCCATCGGACCCGATGGAATGCTCTACGTACCGGTCGGGGCACCATGCAACATTTGCAAAAAAGAGGACCCGCGCTATGCCACCATCATGCGGTTGCAGCTTGACGGCAGCGGTCTTGAAATTTTTACCCGCGGGGTGCGCAACACGGTGGGGTTTGACTGGCACCCGCTAACCAAAGAGCTCTGGTTTACCAACAACGGCAGAGACTGGATGGGCGATGAGCTCCCGCCGGACACATTGAATCACGCGTCCCAAAAAGATCTGCATTTCGGTTTTCCCT
>Ga0265306_10000611_pt1 | contig 17215 bp, 15 predicted proteins | sample Helome_3_FD_192493 | JGI IMG/M metagenome (GOLD analysis project Ga0265306, IMG submission 192493) | Marine sediment microbial communities from subtidal zone of North Sea - Hel_20160420 (Illumina Assembly) | ecosystem: Environmental > Aquatic > Marine > Subtidal zone > Sediment ...
CAATTCGGATGTTATCGACCGTATCACCGACATTGACGGGCAGGTAATTGAAAACCGTGCCCTCAGAAATGCGCTGCAATCCTTCGACCCGCATGTCCTTGACGACGAAGTCCTCCGCCGCCAGAGTCGTCATCGGCAGCATCGCCAGCAGCAGGAATAATGTATGTCTCATCCGCAATGTATTTCCGTTTATCCGGGCTACCCCAGAATTCTCGCCAAATCGTTATAAAACGCAAAGCTCATCAAAAGCAGTAATGCAAAGATACCCACTTGCTGTCCGAGCATCTGTGCCCGATCGGTCATCGGGCTACCTTTCACCATTTCAATTAGCTGGTAGACAATCTGACCACCGTCGAGCACCGGAATCGGCAGCAAATTCAGGACGCCAAGGCTGATGCTGACAACCGCCAGGAACCCCAGGAAATACTTCACGCCGCGTTGTGCCGATTCACCGGCAATTTGACCGATATTGATCGGTCCACTGATGTTCTTGATCGAAACATCGCCGGTCACCATGCGGCCAAGCATGCGCACTGTAAACAATGTGGACGTCCACGTTTTGACGGCGGCTTCATTCAGTGACTGAAGCGGCGTAAATGTGCGTCGATAATAATAGTCGGACGATGGTTCCGGCATGGTAATGCCCAATAAACCACGTTTCTCGCCATTGACGTCTTGCTCGCCAAGCGTAATGTCGACCGACATTATCGAGCCATCGCGCACGTATTCGACCGAGACGCGCTGATTGGCGCGTGGAGCAACGGCGGCGACGAGATCACTGAACGTCTTGATACGTTCCCCGTTGATTGCATGGATGCGATCCCCAACGGCCAGGCCCGCGGATTCGGCCGCACCACCCGCCGACAGCTCACCAATCTCCGCCGGCGGCTGCCAAACCTCGAATCCCAATCCATCGAACAGTAGCCCCGGCTCAGTGAGGCGAGCACGATCATCGCCAACGTCGATAACGGCCGATCGCTGCCATCCCCGCTCGCCTTCGAGCGTCAGTGGCACCCGACCATCGGAGACCATGTTGTCCAGGATTGCGACGAGTGTCGATTCCCAGTCCAGCGTCTCTACGTCGCCAACCGCGACAATCTTGTCGCCAAACTCGAGCCCCGCCTTATCAGCATAGGATCCCGGCAGTACGTCACCGACGGCCGGCTTCAACGCCATGACACCGCCCGCGAACAGCACCCAGTAGGCAAGGACCGCAAACGCGAAATTGAAGGCGGGACCGGCCAGCAGTACGGCAATCCGGGACGGTATTGGCCGATGGTCGAAAGCGCGGCCTTCATCCTCGCTCTCCACCGGCCCATCGCGACTGTCGAGGAAGCGAACGTAGCCACCGAGCGGGATCGCCGACACACAGTATTCAGTCTGGTCATCACCGGAGACACGCATCCAGAGCGGCTTGCCGAAGCCGATCGAAAACCGCAAAACCTTCATGCCCAGCCAGCGACCGACAATGTAGTGGCCAAACTCGTGCACCGCGACGAGAATGCTGATCGCCGCTACGAATGCCAATAAACTGATAATTGCGCCATTCACGAAGCCATAATCCCTATTGTGATCATGCACTTACCATTCGATATGGGCCCCGGACGAAGGTCGAGGACGTCCCCTGAACTATGTTGACTGACGCGATGCGCCGCAGTTCCCGCCACATTGAACCGCAGGGTAATGGGGACTCGATGAATATTACATGAATACCTCATCACACAAGTCCCAGCCAGCGGAGGCCAAGCGCGAATAGCGGCGCCGCCGCCGCGACACTATCGATGCGATCCAGAACACCGCCGTGGCCCGGGAACAGTGAGCCGCTGTCCTTCAGTCCCGCGGTGCGTTTGAACATGCTGACCGTCAGATCACCGACGATCGACAACGCGGCTACCGCCAGGCAGAAGGGCAGAAGCACAGCGAGACTGGCATCGGTCCAGCGGAATCCAACGATTGCCAGCGCGGCAACAACCAGCAATCCACCGAAAACACCTTCCCAGGTCTTGCCGGGACTGATACTCGGCGCGAGCTTCACGCGCCCGAATCGCTTGCCGACGAAATACGCGCCCGCATCTGCCGCCCAGACAATCAACAGCGAGAACAACAGTTTCTCAGGCCCAATGCGATACAAGACAATCAATGCCGTGAACAAAGGCACCAGTACCAACGCACCCGCGACCCAGCGTACGAGTCGAGGTATCGGCGTCGGAAAAAACATCGTCCAGACAAACGCCGCAAACCACCACAGGAATGCGATCTGCAACACCGCCACGGAACCTGTGGGGAACACGACGTACGACGCGAGGACCAGGGCAGCGATAACCGCGACATAGACCCCGCGATATGTCGGCACGGACAATCCCAGGAACGCCGACCATTCCCATGCACCTGCGATTATCAGAAGACCAATAATCAGTTCGGCTGCAGTCGGTGGAATCACGAACAGTATGACCCCTAATACAAGGAGCGCGACAACGGAGGTGACTATGCGTGTTTTCAGCATCACGCCGCCCCGATCTGCTCGGCTGTCTGGCCATAACGGCGCTGCTTTTGTGCAAAATAGCGCAGAGCACGCTCGAACTGCTGCGCATCGAATTCCGGCCACAGAACGTCTGTGAACCACAATTCCGAATACGCCAGATTCCACAACAGAAAATTGCTTATGCGCTGCTCGCCGCCGGTTCGGATCAACAAGTCCGGTTCCGGACAATCCGCCAGCTGCAACTCCGCCGACAATTTCACTTCGTCGATCTCATCGACTTTGATCTCACCGTTCGCGACTTTGGCTGCGAGCTTTTTGGTCGCAACGATTATGTCCCAGCGACCTCCGTAAGCCACGGCGACATTGAGCAACAGCCCGGTATTGCGGCGGGTTTTTTCCTCGGCTGCCGCAATTTTCTTGAGAAGGCCTGGCTTCAGTTGCTCCCGTGCGCCGATAAAACGTAGCCTCACATTATTACGATGCAGTTCGTCAACTTCCCGTCGCAACGCTTCGACAAAAAGTGACATGAGGCTGCTCACTTCTTCGGCAGGCCGACCCCAGTTTTCGCTGCTGAAAGCGAACAGGGTCAAACATTCGATACCATGCGATGCCGCCGCCTCGACCGTTGATCGAACCGACTTAACACCTGCACGATGGCCGGCATGGCGCGGCTTCTGCCTGGCGCGCGCCCACCGCCCGTTGCCGTCCATTATGACCGCTACATGTCTGGGCATATTTGCTTGTTCGAGGGCCACTGTCTTCGCTGACGGAATCCGGTCAATCAGACCTCCATCAACTCCGCTTCTTTTTCCGCAAGGACTTTGTCGATTTCGGCGACATGTTTGTCCGTGATGGCCTGTATTTCCCCTTCGCCACGATGCTCATCATCCTTGCCAATCATCTTCTCTTTGAGGAGTTCCTTGAGATCGTGCAATGCGTCACGACGAATATTTCGCACAGCGACTCGCGCGCCTTCGGCTTCGTGGCGAACGATACGAATCATGTCTTTGCGGCGCTCCTCCGTAAGTGGAGGCAAGGGCACGCGTATAACCGTTCCGGCCGATGCAGGATTCAGTCCCAGGTCCGAGTTCATGATGGCCTTCTCGACGACTTTCACCATGTCTTTCTCCCACGGCGTAACGATCAGCGTGCGCGAGTCTTCGACACCCACATTCGAAACCTGGGACAGTGGAACCTGGCTGCCATAGTATTCAACGGTGATATGGTCGAGCAGGCTGGTATGCGCGCGGCCTGTGCGAATCTTGGTCAGATCTTGCTGTAATGAGGCGACACTCTTGGCCATGCGACCGGAGGCGTCTTTCTTGATATCATCCAACACGATTAATGCCCTCTTCTGCTACTCATAATTCTGCCGATCCCACGACGCTATTCAGGCGCTCACCAATGTACCGACGTCGGCGCCCGACATCGCTCGAACCAAGGCATTACTTTGTGTCAGATCGAACACGCGCAACGGCAAGTGGTTATCGCGGCACATTACGATTGCGGTTGCGTCCATAACAGAAAGTTTGTCGGCAAGAACGCGATCGTAGGAAACTGTGTCGTAGCGTTTCGCATCCGAGTTGGTCAAGGGATCACTATCGTAGACACCATTCACTTTGGTCGCTTTCAACAATACGTCGGCGCCGATTTCGATCGCTCGGAGACTCGCGGCGGTGTCCGTTGTAAAGAACGGATTACCGGTGCCGGCCGCAAGAATGACGACCCGGCCTTTCTCGAGATGTCGCACCGCGCGACGGCGAATGTAGTCCTCACAGACCTCGTGAATTTGCAGCGCGGACATGACCCGTGCATAAACGTCGAGCGACTCCAACGCATCCTGGATAGCCAGCGCGTTCATCACGGTCGCGAGCATGCCCATGTAATCGCCCGTCACACGGTCCATTCCGGCTCGCGCCAATCCGGCGCCGCGAAATATATTGCCACCGCCGATGACGATGGCTATCTCGACACCGGATTTTCGCGCTGTTGAAATTTCGGCCGCGATACGCTGTATGACTTTGGGCTCGATGCCGTAGTCCAGTTCTCCCATCAACGCCTCACCGCTGAGCTTCAGCAGTACGCGACGATACTGAACGGGAGAATTACTCATACACAACCCTCTTTAGTGTCATTACCGGAACCCGACGGCCGTTGATTTTAGCGTATTCCGCAGCAAGGGTCTTTACTAAAATCAATCAGTTAGGAAAGATTCCTCAACCGGCGCCTTTTACCTGCGCCATCACATCTTCGACAAAATTATCTTCTTTCTTCTCGATGCCCTCACCGACCTCGAAGCGCACGAACGAATTGACGCTCGCGTCAGCGGCTTTTAGCAGCTTGCCGACCGACAGATCGGGGTCTTTCACGAACGGCTGACCAACGAGAGTGATTTCCTTGAGAAACTTCGCGATTCGACCCGTGACCATCTTCTCCGCGATCTCAGGTGGCTTGCCCGACGCTTCTGCCTGCTCCGAGAATATGCGACGCTCGCGTTCCAGGGTCTCCGCCGGAACCTGCGTCTCATCGATGCACAACGGGTTAATAGCGGCGACATGCATGGCAATGTCACGAGCCAACGCCTCATCACCACCATCGAGCGCCACGACAGCACCGATGCGAGCCCCGTGTGTGTAGTGACCGATCGGCCCGCCGCCTTCGATGAACGCTGCACGACGCACCGAAATGTTCTCGCCGACCTTCGTCACCAGTTCGGTGCGCGCTTCCTCGACGGTTCTCGAGTCGCCAATGGCCAGTGATGCCAGCGCCGTAACATCGGTGGTTTCCGACGCCAGCGCCGCTGTGGCAACCGCTTCGGCAAACGCAACGAAATTCTCGTCTTTGGCCACGAAATCGGTCTCGGAATTGACCTCTACGATAACCGCTTTGCCAGCGTCATAAGCGATGACAACGCGGCCATCCGCCGCGACGCGGCTGGATTTCTTGTCGGCTTTCGCCTGACCTGATTTGCGCAATTCCTCAGCGGCAGCGCTCAAATCACCATTCGTTGCGACGAGTGCTTTTTTGCACTCCATCATGCCAGCGCCTGTGCGCTCACGAAGTTCCTTCACCATGGATGCTGTAACAGACATCGCCTAACCCTCCGCTTTCTGGTCAGCCGCTGGTTTAGCCTCGGGCTCCGCCTTTTCAGCAGCGCCAGCGTCCTTTTTCGCTGCAGGTGTCTTCTCCGCTTTGGCCTCGGCTTTTTCTTCAGATTTCGCTTTGGTTTTGGCTTCGGCCTTTTCGGCTGCTTTGGCTTCGCTTTTGTCGTCCGCGACAGACTTGTCCTTCGAAGTCGTCTTGACCTTGGCTTCGGCTTTTTCGCCAGGTTTCACGTCGAGGTCCGACTCGACCTTGTCATCAGCCTTGGGCTCAACCTTCTTCGCTGCCGGCTTTTTCTTGATCGCGGCTTTCTTTGAAGGCTTTTTCTTGGCCGCTTTCTTTTTGGCACGCGTTTTCTTGGGTTTGCCTTCCGCATCAAGTTCGACAAACTCGTCTTCACCAAGCGCAACCTCCGGCAGCGACGCTCTGCCGTCCAGGACGGCGTCTGCCATCAACGAGGAATACAGTTCAATCGCTCGCATCGCATCGTCGTTGCCTGGCACAACGTAGTCGACACCTTCCGGCGAACAGTTCGTGTCAACGATGGCAACCACAGGAATACCGAGCTTCTTCGCTTCGCGGATTGCAATGTCTTCATGATCGACGTCAACGACGAACAGGACGTCCGGCAACGAACGCATCTTCTTGATGCCGCCAAGGCTGCGCTCGAGCTTTTCCTGCTCTCGACTCAGGCCAAGTATTTCTTTCTTGGTGAGCCCTTCGAAACCGCCCTCCTCAGCCATCTGCTCGAGCGTCATGAGACGTTTTACGGACTGACGAATCGTTTTGTAATTGGTGAGCATGCCACCAAGCCATCTTTGGCTGACGAACGGCATCTCGCAGCGTTTCGCGTGGGTCTGAACCGCTTCGCGAGCGGCGCGCTTGGTACCGACAAACAACACGGTACCGCCGTCCGCAACCGTTGCTTTCACAAACGCACTGGCCTCGCGGGCCAACGGCAAGCTCTTCTCAAGATTGATAATGTGGATTTTGTTACGTTCGCCAAAGATGAAGGGAGCCATCTTTGGGTTCCAGTAACGGGTCTGATGACCAAAATGCACGCCAGCCTCTAGCATCTGGCGCATGGTTACGTCTGCCATTTCTATATCTCCGGGTTAGGCCTCCGTATACCCCATTCCGCAACCCCTTTTTCGGCGGGGCACCCTGCGAAACGTGACGATATACGTGTGATTTTTTTGCGCCAGCGAGCAACTTGTTGCTACTGACGCGCGCGCTTTATACCATAGCCGCCCGCGCCCAACAACGCGGAATTGCAGCATTTTCACGAACGAAAACGGGGTCGAACCGAGGTTTTCCCGAAGACGGCGAAAACGGGGTCGAACCGAGGTTTTCTGCCTCGTCGCGGCGGGATACCACCCTGCCAACAGGAAAACCTCGGTTCGACCCCTATTTGTGGAGGTTTTCTGCCTCGTCGCGGCGGGATACCGCCCTGCCAACAGGAAAACCTCGGTTCGACCCCTATTTGCGAGATTTATGACCGTTACGATCAAGAATGAGGAACAGCAGGAGAAGATGCGCGTCGCCGGGCGACTGGCGTCCGATGTCCTGGACATGATTGGAGATTATGTCAAACCGGGCGTCACGACGGGAGAGTTGGACCGCATCTGCCACGAATACATTGTCGGCGAGCAAGGCGCTATCCCTGCCCCGTTGAATTACCGTGGTTTTCCGAAGTCGATATGCACCTCGGTGAATCACGTTGTCTGTCACGGTATCCCGGGCGAGAAGACGCTGAAATCCGGGGACGCCCTCAATATTGACGTCACCGTCATCAAGGACGGCTTTCATGGCGACACCAGTCGCATGTTCTTCGTCGGCAAGCCCAGTATCAAGGCCAGGCGATTATCGGATATTGCTTTTGAAAGCATGTGGTTAGGCATCCGGGAACTGAGTCCGGGCAAGCACCTCGGCGACGTCGGCGCCGCTGTACAGAAGCACGTCGAGAAGAACCGCTGCTCCGTCGTTCGGGAGTATTGTGGCCACGGCATCGGCCAGGTCTTCCACGAGGATCCGCAGGTGCTGCACTACGGAAAGCCCGGCACGGGCATGGAGCTTCGAGAGGGCATGACCCTGACTGTCGAGCCGATGGTCAATGACGGCAAGGCCGGCGTGAAACTGCTTCCCGACGGCTGGACGGTCGTGACAAAAGACCATAGCCTGTCGGCGCAATGGGAGCATACTGTGCTGATTACAGCCGACGGCTTCGAGGTTTTGACACTTGGCGCAGACGATCGCTGACAATTCAGTAAGTTACAGCGACATACGCTCCGCGTTGGCGGCGGCCAACGAAGATCTCCGGACGCGTTTCGAGGCCGGTGACTCGGTGGTCGGCCTGGTCCATGCGCGTGCTGCCGTCATCGATAAATTACTGGTTCAGCTCTGGCAACGGGGCGCGAACAAATCGGGCGCCGCCCTGATCGCTGTCGGGGGCTACGGCCGTGGCGAGTTGCATCCCTATTCCGACATCGACGTCATGGTGTTGCTGCCGGACGAATTGCCGGCTGGCGCCGAGGACGCGCTGTCAGCGTTCGTGACCTCGCTGTGGGACGTCGGCCTGGAGATCGGCCATAGCGTGCGCGACATTGCGCAGTGTTTCGAGCAGGCCCGTTCCGACCTGACGGTTGCGACGACCCTGATGGAAGCGCGCCTGTTGGTGGGTCCGCAGCGACTTTTTGACGCGATGCAGGAGACGATTGCAGCCGATCGAATGTGGCCTTCAACAGAGTTCTTCCTGGAAAAGCGCAAGGAACAAATCGCGCGGCACCATCGCTACCATGACACGGCCTACAACCTGGAACCCAACGTCAAGGGCAGTCCGGGAGGCCTCCGCGACATCCAGATGATCGGCTGGGTTGCCAAACGCCATTTCGGCGCCGCAACGCTTGCGGAACTCGTAGACCACCAGTTTCTGACCCCAGGCCAGCTGCATCGCCTTGAAGAAGGCCAGGCGTTTCTCTGGCGGATTCGATTCGCCCTACACTTTCTCACCGGCCGTCGCGAAGACCGCCTGCTGTTCGACCACCAGATCAAGCTCGCGCACATGCTGGGCTACGAGGACGCAAGCTACACGCTGGCCGTCGAGCAGTTCATGCAGCGCTATTACCGGACGGTCATGGAACTCAGCCGTCTAAACGAAATGCTGCTGCAACTGTTCGAAGAAGCCATATTGATGGATCCCGATGCGCCACCCGATCCATTGAACGAACGCTTTCAGATCAAAAACGGTTTTTTGCAGACCATCCATGACCAGGTATTCACGGACGATCCGTCGGCTCTGCTGGAGATGTTCCTTGTGCTGCAGCAGAATCCGGACATTCGTGGTGTCAGCGCATTTACGATCAGTCTTATCAAGCGCAATCTGCACCTGATCGACGACGAGTTTCGACAAAACCCTCGAAACCACCGCTTGTTCCTGAACATTCTTCGTGCCAAGCAAGGTGTCACAAGCGGACTGCGCCGAATGAACCTCTATGGCGTATTGGGCCTCTACATCCCGGCATTTGGCCGCATTGTAGGCCGAATGCAGTACGATTTGTTCCATGCGTACACCGTCGATGAGCATACGCTGTTCGTTGTTAGCAACCTGCGACGATTCTCGCTAACCCGCTTCGACGACGAGTTTCCACATTGCAGCGAAATCATGCAGTCGCTGGAAAAACCCGAAATCGCCTATCTCGCGGGACTCTTCCACGACATCGCAAAGGGCCGTGGCGGCGACCACTCCGAACTGGGTGCCGTCGATGCCGAGGCGTTTTGTCTCGAGCACGGATTGAGCAAATATGAAGCCAGAATCGTCGCGTGGCTGGTCAAACACCATCTTATTTTGTCGACCACGGCGCAGAAGAAGGATATCGGTGACCCGGAGGTCATCAACCAGTTTGCAAGTACCGTTGGCGATCCGCTGCATCTCTCGTACCTGTATCTGCTAACAGTCGCCGATGTCAGAGGCACAGACCCCAAACTCTGGAACTCATGGAAGGCGCAATTGTTCTTTGATTTGTACGAGCTGACGCGGCGCGCGCTGCGGCGGGGTCTGGAAAACCCGATCGACCGTGAGCAGCTGATTCTCGAGAAACAGACCAAAGCGCGCGAAATGCTCAGAGCGAATGGCCTTGCCGACAAACGCATCGACGAAGTCTGGCAACTGATGAACTCGAACTACTTCTTGCGCCACCGCAGCAACGAGATCGCATGGCACACCGAATGGCTTGCAGACTCCGATTGCGACTCCCGCATAGGGCTGGTTGAGGTGCGTCGTCGAAAGAACGGCGACGGCGTTGAAGCTGTATTGTATACACCGAGCACCAAGCGAACGTTTGCGCACGCGACTGCGGTGCTCGACGAACTCGGCATGACCATCATGGACTCCCGAATCGTGCCGCTGGAAAAGGGCTACAGCATCGACTCGTTCGTCTTTATGGAACTCGACAATCGGGTTGTAATAGACGACGCCCGCATCGCCAAGATTCGGCGCTCACTAACTCGTGTATTGACTGCATTTGACGACAATGAAGTGACGGTTACGAGGACGCTGCCGCGCCAGGCGCGCATGTTCACGACTCGGACGACTGTCGATTTCAGTCCAAGCACGTCCAGCGACAATACCGTGCTGGAAATTGTCGCTGCCGACCGCCCGGGGCTGCTGAGCACAATCGGGAGCGTCTTTATTGAGCGAGCTGTCGATATCGAGGCGGCGAAAATCATGACGATCGGGGAGCGAGCCGAGGATGTATTCTACATACGGCACGAGTCGGGTATGCCGCTCGATACGGCCGCCCAGAACGAGCTGCGGGAAGCGTTGTTGGCCCGATTGGACGGCGACCTGAACTGATCATTGGCCCGTGCCCTTCCGGAAACTACGCGCAGACGCACGAGAAGAGGTTCAAAGTCACAGCACAGGACACTTGAATGCAAGAACTCGAAACGATTATCGAACACGCATACGACAACCGGGCGCAGGGATTTGCCGACCGGCCGGCCGTCGAAGCGGCCGTCGCCGAGGCGATCACCCTCCTCGATTCAGGTAAAGCGCGCGTCGCCGTACAAGAAGACGACGGCTGGCATGTCAACCAATGGCTGAAGAAGGCCGTGCTATTGAGTTTCGGCCTGAGCGACAACAAAGTAGTCGAAAGTGGCCACACGCGCTTTTATGACAAGGTCGCGATGAAGTATGCCGACTACACGGCGGAACGGTTCGCCGAAGACGGCGTGCGCGTCGTACCGGATGCCATAGTCCGCCGCGGCGCTTACGTCGCCCCGGACGTCGTCTTGATGCCTAGCTATGTCAACATCGGCGCGTTTGTCGACAGCGGTACGATGGTCGATACCTGGGCGACAGTCGGAAGCTGTGCGCAGATTGGCAAGAACGTGCACCTCTCGGGTGGCGTCGGAATTGGCGGTGTCCTTGAACCGATCCAGGCGGGACCAACAATCATTGAAGACGATTGTTTCATTGGTGCACGCTCCGAGGTTGTCGAGGGTGTTGTCGTCGAGAGAGGCTCAGTGATCTCGATGGGCGTATACCTGGGTCAAAGTACTCGTATCTATGATCGGCAAACCGGTGAGATCAGCTATGGCCGCGTTCCGGCGGGTTCCGTTGTCGTCTCGGGCAATCTACCGGCCAGTAACGGCAAATACTCATTGTATTGTGCCGTCATCGTCAAGCAGGTTGACGCTAAGACGCGCGCAAAAACCAGTTTGAACGATTTATTGAGGAACCTGGACTAACAAGACATGCTGACGGTGTATGGAATCAAGAGCTGCGATACCTGCAGGGCCGCTCGCAACTATCTGACAAAGCAGGACATCGAGTTCCGCTTTCATGACGTCCGTGATGATGGCATCGACATCCAGATGCTGGAGCGTTGGTCGGCCCGCATCGACTGGCAGAAACTGCTGAACCGGCGAAGCCTTACGTGGAGGAAGATCCCGGAAGTCGACCGCAACGATATGAACCAGGACAAGGCGTTCGCGCTGATTATTGAGCGCCCGACGCTGCTGAAACGCCCTGTGCTCGAGTCACAAGAATTCCTGGCGGTCGGGTTCTCTGAAGAACGCTTTGCCGATTTCCTGACGAATACGCAGTAAGACTGACCTGCGGAATGACTAGCCGATTCGGCCCGTAATGTAGTCTTCGGTAAGCTTGTGCTGGGGATTCGTAAAAATCTTGTCGGTATTATCGACTTCCACCAGCAAACCCAGGTGAAAATAGGCTACGCGTTTCGAAACCCGCGCGGCTTGCTGCATCGAGTGCGTCACAATCACGATCGCGTAGTCTTCGCACAATTCATCCATGAGATCCTCAATACGCGCCGTCGCAATCGGGTCGAGCGCTGAACAAGGCTCGTCCATCAGTATTATTTCCGGATTCACGGCAATGGTACGAGCTATGCATAGCCGCTGTTGCTGACCACCGGACAGGCTGGTACCAGGCTCATCGAGCCTGTCCTTGACCTCTTTGAGCAAACCTGCTCGCTCCAGGCTTGTGTGCACAATCTGATCAAGCTCTGCGCGATCACCTGCAAGCCCGTGAATGCGCGGCCCGTAGGCGACATTGTCATAGATGCTTTTGGGAAACGGGTTTGGTTTCTGGAATACCATGCCTACCAGCGCACGCAACGCAACCGGGTCCTGTTCCTTGCGATAGATGTCTTTGCCATCCAGCTTAATCGTTCCCGTGACGCGCGCCGATTCGATGGTGTCATTCATGCGATTCAGGCAACGCAAAAATGTCGACTTGCCACAACCTGACGGCCCAATCAACGCGATTACCTCTTTCTTCGCAATCTCGAGCGACACATGCTGAATCGCGTGGTTATCACCGTAATAGACGTTGACATCTTCAGCCACCATGAAAGGGTTGTCACAGGTGATGGTTCCCACCGTCTTATCGCCGAGCTCCGTCTGTTGCTCGGTGAACTCCGGCAGGACAAAATCATCCTGCGCAGTAGCCGAGTCGTGATTGTCAGGCACGGGCACGGGGGATGGGGGTGGATTATCGGTGCTGGTGTCAGTCATGGCGGTCATTGTCATACAGGTTACCTCGCGGCTCAATCGCCACGCCTACCATTTACGCTCCATACGTTTTCGTAATATGACAGCGCTGAGATTCATGATGAGAAGAAATCCGAGCAACACGATGATTGCGGCCGAGGTTCGCTCAGCGAATGCGCGCTCCGGGCTGTCGGCCCAAAGATAGATTTGCACCGGGAGCGCCGTTGCCGGGTCTGTGAAACCTCCCGGCACGTCAACAATAAACGCAACCATTCCAATCATCAGCAAGGGTGCTGACTCGCCGAGTGCGCGACTCATGCCGATAATTGCGCCAGTCAGCATACCCGGCATAGCCAAAGGAAGGACGTGATGAAAAACAACCTGTGTCTCGGATGCGCCGAGTCCGAGTGCTGCCTCCCGTATCGAGGGAGGTACCGCCTTGATGGCGGCTCGCGAAGCGATGATGATCACCGGCAGTGTCAGAAGCGTGAGCACCAGTCCGCCAACCAGGGGTGCCGAGCGCGGCAAGGCCATCCAGTTGATGAACACGGCCAGTCCAAGCAGCCCGAACACGATGGATGGAACCGCCGCCAGATTGTTGATGTTGACCTCGATGAGATCGGACAATCGGCTCTTCGGCGCGAATTCTTCCAGGTAGATGGCGGCCGCCACGCCAATCGGAAATGACAAGGCAATCGTCACGAGCAGCATATAGAGAGAGCCCATTACCGCTCCCCTGATGCCAGCGAGTTCGGGCTCGCGCGAGTCACCATTGGTGAACAGCGCTGCGTTGAACCGGGTCTCGAGGCGGCCGCTGTCCTGCAATTCCGTGATCCAGGCGACTTGCTTGTCGGACAGCGGTCGCAGCGCCTCATCGAGGCCTGCGTCGATATTGCCCTTGATGAGCATGTCCACGTTGGAGGATGCCGGAACCCATAGTCTCTGCGAGGTACCGAGAAGCTCGGGGTTCCCGGCCACCAGGTCGCGCACCTGGTATGAGGCGCCCATACTGACGAGTCGGTAGAGCTGTCGCCGATCGCCACGACCGGAAACATCCGGAAACTGTGCTTTTAGTCCGTTACGAACGAGCCCATCAAAGTCTGCGTACTCAAGGTCGAGTACGCCGTCGGGCGCCAGTACGTCTGCAGTGAGATCAACATCCAGTTGAACAAAAGTCTGCTTGAATGCCGATGAACCTTTCGCAACCAGGGTGGCAAAAAATACGCCGAGGAAAAGTACGCCAACCGCGGTCGCCAGGATTCCCGTAAGCCGGAACAGGTACTCCTTGCGACGACGCCTCGCCAGTCCGGCTGCCACTTTTTCACGCGTTGTCAGGTTCGAGTTCACGGCTCAGTCACCTAGTCGTACTGTTCGCGGTACTTGCGCACGAAACTCAAGCCCACAACGTTAAGGCACAAGGTCAGAACGAACAGCATCAAGCCAAGTGCAAACGCCGCCAGAGTCTTCGCACTGTCAAATTCCTGGTCACCCACAAGCAGGGTGACGATCTGCACGGTGACCGTTGTGACCGCCTCGAGCGGATTGGCGGTCAGGTTGGCCGAAAGACCTGCCGCCATGACTACAATCATTGTCTCACCGATTGCCCTCGACACCGCCAGCAGGATTCCGCCCACGATGCCAGGCAGCGCTGCAGGCAGAATGACCTTGGTCATGGTCTCGGAACGCGTCGACCCGAGTCCCAAAGCGCCATCGCGCATCGATGTCGGGACGGCGTTGATCGCGTCGTCAGAGAGCGACGAAACCAAGGGAATTATCATGATGCCCATCACGATGCCAGCCGCCAGCGCGCTTTCGGAGGCTACTTCGAGACCTATGGACTCTCCCGCCTGGCGAATCCATGGCGCTACTGTCAGAGCAGCAAAAAAACCGTAGACAACGGTCGGTATGCCCGCAAGCACCTCGAGAAGGGGTTTCGCAATATTTCGAACCCGCGTCGTTGAATATTCGGCGAGATAGATCGCCGTCATCAGACCCACCGGTGCGGCAACAAACATCGCGATGCCCGTAATCAGCATTGTGCCGGCAAATAACGGTACCGCTCCAAAGCTGCCGGACGAACCCACCTGATCGGCCCGAATAGCCGTCTGCGGACTCCAGTTCAAACCGAATAGGAATTCCGATATTGGTACTTTCTGGAAGAAGCGGATGGCTTCGAAAAGAACCGACAGCACGATACCGATCGTCGTGAATATCGCGATACTGGACGCTGCGATGAGTACCCAACGGATGACGCGTTCCACCCGGTTACGAGCCCGCAATTCCGGGTGAATGCGTCGCCACGCGATAGCACCGCCGAGCCCGGCGATACCCAGCGTAAGCACCCCGAGCAACTGGCGGCTCCTGGCGATATAGTCGTTGAACTGGTTGGCCGCCTGTTGCAGAGCGACGTCAGCATCCACGCTGACGACATCGCCAGATGCCAGGTTTTGTATGTTATTGACCAGCAGATCGAGCTCGCCGGGCGGCAGGGCACGATAGGACTCGGGCAAACCGTTGATGAGCAACGCAACGACAAGGCGCGGCTCGAACATCAACCAGGCGAAAAACAGCAACAGTGGCGGCAGTGCGCACCAGATCGCGACGTAATAGCCGTAGTAGCCCGGCAAGGAATGCAAGGCGGTTCCGTGACCCGGTCCACCCACGGTTATAAGCGAGCGGCGGCGCCCGAAATAAAAGGCCGCAACCGTCATGAAGGTGAGCAACAGAATCAGCGTCGTGCTTTGCATAGAATATCTTGTATCCGGCTACCGTTCGCTCAACGTACGGCGGCGATCCGCAAAAGATCGCCGCCTCTCTGTCAAGTTTCGGCTCGCCTACTCGCTCGCCATCGACAACGGTGTCAGGTCACGAACGGCCGCAGCGACCTGACTGCGCTCGTCTTCGGGCATCGGGATCAAGCCCCGATCCGATAGGTATCCTTCCTCGCCCCAGGCGCGCTCGCTCGTAAACTCGCGAAGAAAGCCGCGCAAGCCGGGAATGACATCCACATGGGCCTTCTTGACGTAGAAGAAAAGCGGCCGCGATACGGGGTAGTCACCATCAGCAATAGCATCGAATGTCGGCGAGACTCCATCAACCGGCGCGCCTTTCACTTTCTCCATGTTCTGGTCGAGAAAACTGAATCCGAAAATGCCAAACGCGTCTGGATTGGCTTCGAGCTTCTGTACGATGAGGTTGTCATTTTCGCCCGCTTCAACAAAAGCACCGTCCTCTCGGATCGTATGGCAAATGGCCTTGTAGCGGTCCTTGTCTGATTTCTTGAGGGCGGCAATCCACGAAACGGATTTGCAGCCACCTTCCATGGCAAGCTCAACGAAGGCGTCGCGCGTTCCGGAGGTTGGTGGCGGTCCCAGCACCTCAATTCGGGTTGCCGGCAACGCCGGATTTACGTCCGCCCAGGTCTCGTACGGATTTTCGACCAGCTCACCGTCCACTTCACCGGGGACTTCCTTGGCCAATGCCATGAAAATATCCGCTCGGCTAAGCTCAACGGAGTCGGCGCTAAGCGCATTCGCCATTACAATTCCGTCGTAGCCGATTTTAACTTCGACGATTTCTGTTACGCCGTTCGCGGCGCAGGCATCGACTTCGGATTGCTTGATGGCGCGTGACGAGTTTGTCACGTCCGGAAAGTCGACGCCGACACCGTCACAAAATAACTTCAGGCCGCCGCCCGAACCGGTCGACTCGACCTTGGGCGTCTTGAATTCGCTGCCGCGGCCAAAACGCTCGGCAACCACAGTGGCAAACGGATAGACTGTCGACGAACCGACAATATAGACGTAGTCTCGGCCCGACTGAGCCACCGCGCCTCCCGACGCCGCTGCCGGCGCACTACTCGCTGGCTGCGCCGTGTCTTTGGCGGTGACCTTATTGTCGGTGCCACCTTTACCACATGCTTGAAGGGCTACGAGGGCCAGCAGTGAAAGGACAATGGATTTTGCAGGGATGCTCACGATGAGATCTCCGTTGGTTGAAAACTGGTGCAAAGCTTAGCTTTTGATTGTTACGGATTTGTTGCAAATCCCGACCGATCAAGCACTGATTTTCGCCCTGGTAATTGACAGTTTTTCTTTATTATTTAGATAGTTATTGATACTTCTTGAAGCCGTGACTGACATATCCTCCGAGCCCGTAGTCGACCTGTTGTGCGATTTGATCCGGCGTCCTTCCGTGACACCCGACGATGCCGGTTGCCAGCTCGTGCTCACAGAACGGCTGACGCAGCTCGGTTTTGTGTGCGAAACGCTGCAGTTCAACGATGTGACGAATCTGTGGGCGCGGCGCGGCTCGGAATCGCCCGTCCTGTGTTTTGCGGGACACACCGACGTCGTGCCACCCGGAAGCAAAGACGAATGGCGCTACCCGCCCTTCGAACCGACCTTTGACGGCGATTTTCTGTACGGGCGCGGCGCTGCCGACATGAAGAGTGGCCTCGCTGCAATGATCGTTGCACTGGAAAACTTCCTTGCCGCACATCCCAACCATGGCGGCAGCCTCGCCCTCCTGATCACCAGTGATGAGGAAGGCCGTGCGCGCGATGGCACGCTCAAGGTCATGGACACCCTGCGTGCACGCAACGAAACCATCGACTGG
>Ga0265306_10000613_pt1 | contig 17168 bp, 20 predicted proteins | sample Helome_3_FD_192493 | JGI IMG/M metagenome (GOLD analysis project Ga0265306, IMG submission 192493) | Marine sediment microbial communities from subtidal zone of North Sea - Hel_20160420 (Illumina Assembly) | ecosystem: Environmental > Aquatic > Marine > Subtidal zone > Sediment ...
TGCCCGCCCCCGTTCTTGTGTACGAGACGAATACCTCGGGCGTCGCCGGAAAATCCGGGTGGAACTCCAGACCCAGCAGACCGCCTTCACCCGACGCATCGACAACACCACTCAGGTCGAGAAACACGCTGCTTGTCGATGCATTCGCGTCATTCGCGAATACACGAACGACGCCACGTTTCTCGACAACGAACCAGCGGCTTACGTCGCCTGGCGCTTGTTTGAGAGCAACGGGATTGGAAAAGACAAGCTGCTCGAAGACACGCTGCGTCGTTATATCCGGTACGGAGTCTGTCGGCGGCGGCTCCCCACCCGGAGGTGCAACTGTGACACTTCCGCCACCGCCCCCGCCGCAGGCCGAATTCATCGTCAATACCAACGTGAGCAACAACAACTTCGCGCAACGACACATCGGATCGCCTCCTGTTCTCGAGAGTATCCAGCCTAAACGCCTCGCCAGCCGCTGTCACGATGTCTCAAAACGGCGACGAAGTGACATTATGTCAGAAGTTCGCCACGGTACGAGCCCACACCGAATAATCGTTGCCAGACGAGTTTCAAGAATCATAGAATCGGCCAACCATACGACGGAGTGGACAATTGACGGTCAATAGCAGGACGCCTTTCCAGTTGTTCAAGTACACCGTCTACGTGCTGCTGGCGATGAACATCTACTGGTTCTACGATGAAGAATCAGCGGCCGCGACATTACAGTTCGTTAACGGTGTCGGATTCGCCGACTTGATCGAGGCGTATTCCGCCACGATTGATACGGCCGCCTGGGTCGTTCTGCTCCTTATGTTCGAACTCGAGACTTACGTGCTCGATGATCGTCATTTCACGAAGCGAGTAACCTGGACGTTGCACGGCCTGCGTGCGATTTGTTACGGCTTTATCGTGTACGCATTCTATGGCTACATCGCCAACCTGGCGTTTCTGTATGAGGCCAGGGTGTTTACGGGCCTTGACGATATTTGCACGCTGCCGCCGGCCGCCTGGTCCTGGGCAACGACGCTCGACGAATACGTAAGAATCACAGCCGCGAACTGCGCGAGCTTCTCCAATGCGGCTGTTTTTTACCAGTTCAATGACATGCAGGCCGTGGTTGATGCGCCAGGTCTCAGGGATATTCGATATCTTGGCTGGGTAGACGTCATCAATTCGGGTGTGTGGTTGCTCGTCGTACTGGTGCTCGAGATCGACGTTCGCCTCCAGGAACACGGCCTCTACGATGGTTTCGCGCTCAAAGCCAGCACGGTCGCCAAGTTCGTGTTGTATTCGTTATTGCTGCTTGCAGCCATCTACTGGGGCTTCAAGGGCGACTTCGTCGATTTCTGGGACGCTTTCCTGTGGCTGGTCGCTTTCGTTTTCATTGAGCTCAACGTGTTCGAGTGGCACCAAGAGGAAAAAGAGGCGGCAGCGGAGGCGCGAGCGATCAGCGAATGATTTCCAGCGTCGGATCGCTCGCTGCTTTGTCAATAAGCTCCGTGTCCTGCACTTTGAGGCGAGACAGTTTCAAATCTTCGCTCATCGAGATGAGGTACGGATGCCAGGAATCCTCGGCGCTACGGCGGTAGTAGCCTGACACCGCCCAGCCCGGCGCCTCCCTGTAGACATAGACTTTACCGACTTTCCGATCCGGTGCGACAGGATCGACAAACTCGAGTGTCCCGACCCCTGTTTTGTCAGCAAGCAGGGATCGTGAAGCCATCACAGCGGATTCCTGTAACGCGCGCTCGGCCCTTGGTGCGGGATTCGTAATCCATTGATACGAGTAGAACGCCACGCCCAGGCCAACGACCAGTGCGAAAAGGCTGCGCCCGACACGGTGATTCATAAGGCCTCCATCAATGCAGACTAGTCGATGCCCAGAATCTTGTGAGTCTGCAGGCTTAATTTCCATTGCGGATGACGCAAGCAATAGTCGATGGCGCTACGCGTATTGGTTTGCAGCTCGGGACTGTCCAGTGGTTGCAGAAAGAAATACTCGAAATCCATTTCTGTAAACATGCGCGGTTGCGCATCGGCTTCTACCTGCGGGTAGACGAGCTTCAACTCCTGCCCTGTCCTCTGGACCACGGGAGCATTGCCTTTCGGGCTGATGCATAGCCAGTCGATGCCACGCGGCGCCGCCAGCGTGCCATTGCTCTCGACGCCGATCTCGAATCCTGCTGCGTGCAGCGCGTCGATGGCGGCGCGATCAAGTTGCAACAGCGGTTCTCCGCCTGTACAGACGACGTAAGGGCTACCGCCCGATTCCTTCGGCCACGCGCGACAAACGGCGTCGGCCAACACTTCTGCTGTTTCGAATTTGCCGCCTCCCGGTCCGTCCGTGCCGACGAAATCCGTGTCACAGAAGCGACAGATTGCCTCCTCACGGTCGACCGCGCGTCCGGACCAAAGATTGCAGCCGGCAAATCGCAGGAAGACAGCCGGCCGGCCAGTCTGTGCACCTTCGCCCTGAAGCGTGTAATGGATTTCTTTAACCGAGTAGGTCATGTCGCCTTCAGTAGCGGATCCTCGATGCCGGCCTCCGTAAATCCCTTGGCGCGCAGAATGCATGCGGGACACTCGCCGCAGGGCGGACGCATGCCGTTATAGCAGGTATGCGTCAAGCCCATTGCGCCAAGGGCGCCGAGGTCCCTGGCCAGTTCGACAGTTTGCCGTTTTGAAAGATGCATCAAAGGCGTGTGAATTACGACATCGCTTTCCATGCCGGCGCGTAAAGCTTTCTGCAATGCGTGAATCGTCTCTTCACGACAATCCGGATAACCACTGTAGTCAGTTTGCGCCACACCGGTAACGAGATTACCAATCCCGCGCTGATACGCCAGAGCCGCCGCAAACGTCAGGAATACGAGATTGCGGCCCGGCACAAAGGTATTGGGCATATCGTTGTCGCCTGCCGTATCGGGCTCGACGTCGATCTCATTGTCGGTCAGGGCGTCGCCGCCCAGGGCTTTAAACGTGTCAATCGGCAGGCAATCGTTGGGCACACCTGCTTGTTCGGCAATATTTGTCGCGCACTCGATTTCGATTCGGTGCCTTTGTCCATAGTCAAACGTGACGGTTGACACATTCTGTTTTCCGAACCGCTCAATCGCCCAGTAAAGACACGTTGTCGAGTCTTGCCCGCCCGACAAAACGACCAGCGCTTGTTGCTCACTTTCAACCACGTTCTCTATCACTCTCATCCGTCTTCTTGCGAAGGCCGTTTTGGAAATCGCTCCAGTCAGGTCGTTCCTGCTGAACCAGGTAATCCGCCGTCATTTCTTCGGAGACACGCATGAGCTGCTCTGCCAACGGCATGTCGTGCATGTGACTGTCACCCTGAATCACGACCGCGTTGCAATCCTCGAAATACTGGCCGCTGGTTGAACCAAGTAGTGCACTTGTGGCGACATAGCAGCTCGTTGCGGCGCCCTCCTCGATCGATCTTCCGCTCATCATCGTCAAAAGACCGAAACCGAAACGTGTAATCGGCTTCAGATTGCGGTCGATATCAGTATTGATGAGGCCGGGATGCAAGGCATTGCTGGTAATACGCGTACCGCGCAGTAGTTCTCCGAGTCTCAGGGAGAAAAGGACATTGGCGAGCTTGGATTGTGCATATGCGACAGCGTCGCTGTAATCCCGCGTCATACTGAGGTCATCGAGGTCGATACCTTCCGGCGGCGCGTCACGATAAGCCGCACGACTCGCAACCATCACGATTCTTCCCTGCCGGGCCAGAAACAAACGATCCAACAGACGATTGACTAAAACGAAATGCCCAAGGTGATTCACGGCAAAGTGCTTTTCGACACCGTTGACGAGCTGACGCTCGTTACCTCCGCCCCGGTACCCCCCATTGCAGACGAGAATATCGATCGGCGTGTTGAGTCCTCGTATTGACTCCGCGCAGGCGACGACCGACTCGAGATCGCCAAGCTCCAGCTGCACGGGAGTGGTAATTCCGACCGTCTTCGCACAGGCGGCTTGCGCTCTGTCAAGCGAGCGACTGGTTCCGACGACGTAGGCACCCCGTTTGGCGAGAACACGCATGGTCTCGAAACCAATTCCGGATGTACAGCCCGTGACGACGGCGAGCTTGCCCGACAGATCGATGCCTTCCGTGACTTCATCAGCGGTGGAGTTCTTGTCGAAAGGACTCCTCGCCACTCCTGCGGCAGCAATTTTCTCGATGCCATCACAAGCGACGAGCTGTGGACCGGTCAAGGCCGCAGCCGCAAAGCTCAGGAATCGTCGGCGACTAACCGTCATCGCCGAACAGAGCCGCTAACGCATCTTCGGCGGCATCGGCTTCGGAGGCACGGTCTGGATCGAACGCGGATGCCGACGGCTTGAACCAGTCACAGAAATTGACTCGTTCTTTCTCCGTTACGTCCTCAGCCCCATCTTCGCGACATTGTGACGGCACCGAGGCATCGAAAAAAACGCACATCTTGCAGACATGCAAATCGACCGTGCATTCAGGACATTGGTCACGCCTGGAGAACGGCAGCGACAACGCGCTCAGGGATGCACCACATCGATAACAGGCGATACTGTGGGACATGCAAACTCCACGATTGAGCAGGGAATTCGCAGTATAACGTCTCAGTTGAGCTGGCTCGGTACGAACTCGGTCATCACGGCGTCCTTGAGAATGTCGGGCGGCAGCATGCCCTGCGCCAGGATGAAATCGTGATACGCCTGCTGGTCGAATCGGCCGCGCAATTTCAGCTCGGATTGCGCCCTGAGCGCCTGCATCTTGTTGTAGCCGTAATAATAGGCCGTCGCCTGCCCGGGCATCCTGTAGGTATAGCGCTCCACTTCGTTCTGCGCCCAGGTCTCCCCTATTCCGACGTCGTTCATGATCAGGTCCTTGGCGTCTTCCGGTGTAATCAGTCCCAGGTTCAACATGGGATCAAGAAACATGCGCGCAGCTCGCATCAGCCGGTATTGCAGACTGATCAACTGGCCCTCGAGCGGCAGATAGGGGCGCACGATGGCTTCGGCATACAATCCCCAACCTTCGACGTTGGCACTGTTGAAGGCAAACACGGCTCGCGCTATAGACACACCGGATTCGATGATGCTCGAAAACTGCATTTCGTGGCCGGGCCGTGCCTCGTGCGCCGTCAACGTCCATGCCCCGGCTTCGTATGTATCATCGGTCTGCTGCCAGCTGCCGTCCTCGTATTGCTCGAGCAGCGGAATCACGAAGGACGGATACTCACCGGTATTGCCAATCAGGCGAGGGACATCCAGGTGCGGTGCGGGTTGCGCCGCTGTTTCGGCCGCCGAAGCGATGCGAATTCCGGCTTCCCGTTCGGGCAGCGTCACGATCTCCTCGCGGACAATGATCTCCTCGATATCTCGCAGCACCGCATGATAGTGATCCACGAGTTTGTCGCCGTCTATGCTGCCTTCACTCTTCAGCAAAGCAATAACTTCTCGATAGTCGTTCGTGTCGTAGCCTTTTTCCGCCGCGATCAGCGGCGCGAGAGAGTCCATTTCATTGCGAATGTCCATGTAGCCTTTGGAAGCTTGCTCAATGAGGTCATGCGGCGATGCGTCCACGCCCCAGTTTCGTAATGCGTCCTCGTACAGCGCGGCCGGCAGCCGAAAGTCATCACGGGCCCGTGGCAGGATCTCAGCCCGGACCCACTCCTTATAGTCACGTAGTTGCCCGGCTAGCACCGAGTAGCTTTCTTGCCATCCTTCGAGGTCCGTTCCGGACAGCAATTCCTCGATACCGGTGACGAAGGTCTCTGCGCGCTCCAGGTCCTGTTCGACCTCACCGCGGTACGGCCCCACCAAGCCGTCAACGTCGAAACGTTCGCGGGTCCTGTCCCTGGCAAGCTCCACCAGTGGTGTATAGCCCTCCTCGATCCCCGCGTATTTTTCGATTCGTTTCACAGCCGCTGGATAGCGTTCACGCGAAATCTGTGGATCGATCAGGCCACGAATGCCGAAGAACACTGTCTGGCTGATGTTGTAGTACGGCAGCAGCAGGTCGTAATTCAGTTCTGACGTCCGGATATTATCTCGCAGCGCTTTGCTGAGTATTTCAATGTCCTGGCGAACGCGCGTGTCGCGCTCATCCTCGAGACGCCGCGCAAGCTCCGCGAGCACCTTCTCTGACGCCGCCAGATTGCGCTCATGAATACCGGGTCCCAAGTCCATGATTTTCTCATCCAACCCGTCAACGCCCATGCTTCCCGCTCCTTCCGGCGAAAATTTGGCGAAAACGTCGAGCACGACCTGAGCATTCTCATTGCTCTTTTCAATCCAGCTGGCTTCCTTCGCAATAGCCGGCGAAGCCGCTGCAATGCCGATGACAAGTGCTATTTGAATTAGTTTTTGCACGCGATCAGTCCCCGTTGTCTGCGATACATTGATGATTAGATGCTTCTGAGACCGAAAAGGGTTCACTGCGTTCCCGAAATGAGCAACACTTTTGCGCCTCGAAGGTGTCCCGTGCGCAGATCCATGAGGGCGTCGTTGGCATTTTCGAGTGAATAGGCCTGGGTTTCCACGCGTAGCGGTATCTCAGCCGCGATCGGCAGGAACTCGTTTATGTCACTGCGAGTGACATTGGCGACGGACTTCAGCTCTTTTTCCATCCACAGGTGTTCCTCATAGCTGATATCCGCCATCAGATTGCGGTCCGCGGCCTCCTTGCGAATGGCGTTGATCACCAGACGGCCACCCGGGCGCAGGTTTTTGAGCGCCGCGAGCACCGGCTTCCAGGCCGGTGTCGTATCGATGATGGCGTGAGGCCGCTCAGGTGGCTCCTCACCCGTATCGCCACTCCAGTCAGCACCAAGCTCGGTCGCGAACGCTCGTTCGGATTCGCTGCGAGCGAACACGAACACCTTGCTGCCAGGATACAGGTGTTTGGCCATCTGCAGCACAAGATGCCCTGAACCGCCGAATCCCGTTAGTCCAAGCACATCGCCATCACGCAGGTTCGCGAGCCTGAGCGATCGGAAACCGACCGCGCCGGCACACAACAATGGCGCCGCTTCCTCATCACTGAACACAGCAGGAATTGCATAGGCATAATTCTCGGGCACGACAACGTATTCCGCGTAACCACCGGCGGTGTCTCTCCCGGTCGCCATGAAAACCTCGGCGAGATTCTCGTCCTCGGTGCCACTCGATGAATGAATCCAGCCTACCCCGACGCGCTCCCCGAGATCGAATCGACTGCATCCGTCGCCAAGGCTCGCCACCCGGCCGACAATTTCGTGGCCTGGAATCATCGGCAATCGTGACGGTGGCGTTCGGCCCTCGATTTCATCGATCTCCGTGTGACAGACGCCGCACACGGTTACGGCGATGAGAATCTCGCCGTGTCCGGGCTCCGGTCGTGCCACATCCACAAGCTCGAGTGGCTGCGGATTTTCATCGAACGCCGAAATGTCGTGTATGACCATTGCGCGCATTCCACTACTCCTTTACGACCCGTTAGTTACAGTATAGGGTTCAAGCACTTCTTATCGCTAACGACCGGTATGCACCTGACACAATTTCCACCGGCTGTTCACGCCGTCATGCTGAGCGCCTGCGCGGCGGAGCCAGTTCTGCTAAACAGCGAGCGCATCGAACAGCGTTTCGGTAGCTATGGTATCGAAGTTCTCGCCAGTGAAGCCGGGCTGCGACGCTCCAGTCTCTACAGTCTTTCAGGCAATGAGCCAGTCTGCCGTACCTATGCCGTCGTGAGATTCACCGACCAACTGGATGAGCGATGCCACAAAGAACACGCCAAAGTGCTTGCCGGCAACTCGATTGGGGCCATTTTCAGGTCGCACGGCTGGGACGTCCACAAGCAGACGATGTACATCGGCCATCTCGACCTGCCGGAAGAACGAAGCTCCATCAGTCAACTAATGAGGTCAACCGGCGCTCAACGTCTGGCCCTGCATGTTTATCAGCTACTGCTCGTCAAGAACGAGCGGGTCATCGAATACGCGACGATCATTGAAACACACCATCCTGATTACTTGTCCGACAAACAACTGCTTGAGCTCTACGAATACGACACGACGACGGCATTGCCGCCGGAGACGGTTTCGCAAATTGTCGCACTGGTTCTCAGCAACGAAAACCAGTGAGGTCGCGTTTGTCGAACCGGCGCATTACGTCTAAACTCACGCCAACTAACAGGGGATACTCAGGGGTCCAAGCATGAAAAGCATCACCAATCTTATGTACATTCTGGGAACTGCTGTCCTTTTCGGCACCAGCACGGCATTCGCGCAGACGTCGACCGAGAATCAGCTAAACGATCAGGCGGATGTCTGGGCACAAGTCGAGCAACAATGGACAGCCGAGGAAAAAGGCGACAATAAGTGGATGGACAAACTGCTAACAGACGATTTCTCGGGATGGAACAAGGCTTCGCCGTCGCCTCGTGGCAAGTCCTCGACGAAGATGTGGAATCGCTTCAACGAACAGATCAGCAACATGGTGGCCCACGAACTCTACCCGCTGTCTATCGTCGTTCACGGCGATGTCGCTGTTGCGCATTACATGTACACGAGTGCCAATAAACACAAGAGCAGAGATGGCAAGATCGAGACCAATAACGGGCGATACACCGATATCCTGGTTCGTACCGATGACGGTTGGAAATTCCTCGCCTGGTCCGGCGGCGACGACTGAACAGAAAGTTCCCGCAATCTGCCAGATACGCTTGATCCCGGTTAAGCGCCGGTTCAGCTAGGTAGCGATACGATAAGCCTCAAGATGCACAGGTCCGTAAGACAGACTGGACCGGGAGGCCGTATGAAAAACCGACTGAAAGGCGCAAAAAGGCTGACAGGAACACTGCTTGCCTCTTTGGCCGTGCTGGCTTGGCAGCCCTCGGCAACCTGGGCGCAGACGCCCGTCGATGAGAATGGCGAAATCATCGGCACTTATGAGGTGCAAAACCCGCAGTCGGCGACCGGCAACGAAGAGATTCCGCTGCTTTCGGCCGTCGAACTTGAAGAACTGATCGGGCCCATAGCGCTATACCCGGACGATTTACTGGCGATCGTGCTGCCCGCATCAGCATACCCTTTGCAGATTGTCGATGCGGCTCGCTTTCTGGAGGCGCTCGAGAACGACCCGTCTCTGGAACCCGATCCGGAGTGGGATGACTCGATCGTCGCACTTATCAATTATCCCGAGGTCGTAGAGCTTCTGAATGAAGACATGGATTGGACCTGGCGTCTCGGCGAAGCTGTCGTGTCCCAGCAATCGGATGTCGTAGCCGCCGTTGAGACATTTCGAGATCGCGCCTACGCGGCCGGAAATCTTAAAAGCGATACGTACCAAAACGTCTCGCGCGACGATGGCGTCATTGAAATCACGCCGGTTGCTGACGACGTCATCTACGTGCCCTACTACGAACCAGAGCGCGTCGTCGTTTATCAACCACGTCCCGTGTATTACTACTATCCACGAGCTTACCCGGTCTACTATTACCCGTACTCATCGAGTTATCGGTTCGATCGGGGGTACTTCTGGGGTCTGACCACGGCGTTCACGATCGGCTGGTACTCAGACAGCCTGCACGTATTTCACCACAGCTATTACGGGCATCCGTACTTCGGCCGCTCATACTGGGATCGCTGGTGGTACCGTCGGCCGTCAGTGAACATCCACAACCATACCTACGTGGGTAACAACACGAGAGTCACAGTCAATCGATACTACGGAGGCGATCGCTGGCGACCTCGTGACAACAGGCGCGATTACGTTTCGGGCAAGCGAATGACTCGCAACCGGTATTATCCGCGCCCTGATGCAAACAGCGGTTCGCCGAACCGTGCGCAGCGGATCGACAGTCGGCGACAGACTTCGCGCAGCACCAGCGTCCAACGTGAGCAACGACGTGACTCAACAGGAAATACCAGGCGTGAATCGACTCGCGAACAGATTGCTTTTCGGAAGCGGCCGCAGTCGGCTGCAACGAACCGGCGTGACCCCGTTCAGTTCCGCAGCCGAACGGAACGCACAGCGCCGACCGCAAACAGCCGAGACAGATCGGACAGGCGCCAACAGGTCGCACGGACCACACCGGAACGTGCCGATGTAGCGCGCCAGCATCGCCGGCAACCGCAGCAACGTAGACAGACCACCTCTAGACAGACCACCTCGGAACGACGAGTTGACAAAAATACCCGTCGGTCCGAACCAACGCCGAAACTGTCACGCGCTGAACCTACCGTGCGGCAGCATCGTGCCGAACGGGCTCCGCGGACGCGACAAGCAGAGCCGCAGCGCCAGAGGACGGCTGAAAAGAAAAGCACCCGGACCGCGCAGGCCAGGAAGTCCTCGAAAAAAAGTTCCGCGCGAAGCTCGGATCGGAAATCGTCGAGACGAGCGGAGAATCGATAAGGTCACTGCTTATCGGGCGGCTCGCTCTCACAAACTTTCCGGCTGGGCTTGTCCTCGGACGTGAGTTCCCAGGCGATGTAGGCGATGCAGCCTGCCGCGACAAGCGCGAGCACAACAGCGACAACGGCGACGATGTTTCCCATCACGCGATACTATCACCGTCTGCGGAATCCTCGTCGGCCCCGCGCCTCGGCAATCGACCGGACTTTCGTAAAGACTCTCGCAGCACATACTCTATCTGCGCATTGAGGCTGCGCAGGTCGTCCTTCGCCCAGCGTTGCACCGCTTCAAGCGTTTTCGCGTCGATTCGTAACGCAAAGGATTTGCGTGTTGCCATCGTGGGTACCGGGATAGTCCTCAGGCTGCCGCCGAATCAGGTATACAGCGAGCCTGTATTGAGTACCGGCTGTGCATTCTCTTCGCCACAAAGCACGACCAGCAGGTTACTGACCATGGCCGCCTTGCGCTCCTCGTCGAGTTCCACGACATGTTGATCCCGCAGCTGCTCCAGGGCCATGTCCACCATTCCAACCGCACCACGAACGATCAGCTGCCGTGCGGCAATGATCGCCGATGCTTGCTGGCGACGGAGCATCGCGTTTGCGATTTCCGGAGCGTAAGCGAGGTGGCTGATACGTGCCTCGATAACCGTGACACCGGCCTGTTCGAGTCGGTCCTGGATTTCCTCGCGAAGCGCCTGGGCGATTTCGGCGGGATGACTGCGTAGCGCCGTACCTTCTCCTTCATGCGGTTCGTAAGGGTACGTTGTCGACAGGTTTCTGAGGGCCGACTCACTTTGTATCTGCACAAATTGCTCGTAGTCATCGACTTCAAACAACGCCTCGGCGGTGTCGAATACCTTCCATACGACGACGGCCGCTATCTCAATGGGACTGCCATTGGAATCATTGACCTTCAGCTTGCCGCTCTCGAAGTTCCTGACTCGGGTCGACACTTTGGACTTCGCGAAGAACGGGTTTGCCCATTTGAGTCCCGGTTCGTGGGTCGTTCCGACGTACTTGCCAAATAGCTGCAAGACCTTGGCCTCGTTAGGGTGCACCATGAACAGTCCGACCCAGAAGACCAGGACAATCGTAAAAACCAGAATGGCGACGAGCGTTCCGGGAATAGACTGCGCGCGCAACGCAAAAAATACGGCATATCCGGCCACGAATTGGGCGATGAGCAGCAGCACAATCACCAGGTAGCCCGAAGACACGGTTTTTATCTCTTCGCGAATCATCTCATTCTCCTTTTTTCATACGTCCATTTTGATATCATTTTGATATCTTTCGGTGGAAATTGCAAGGATGAACCGGGTGGTATTCTGTAAGCTCCTGATTGACAATACGAAATTGACAGGTAGGCCAACGATTATGTTAAGTGCTAGCGGACCTGCCTGTCTGGAACGCACGGAACTTGAGCACAACGCCAAAAGTCGAATCGAGCCATAATCGCCGCTATGACGACCTTCGTATCTGAACTTCAACGACGCAACGTGCTGCGCATCGCCGCCGCGTACGCGCTGGTATCGTGGATTCTCATCGAGGCCGGGTCGGTATTGCTTCCTACCTTCGGGGCACCGGAGTGGTTCTTCAGGATCTACATCATTTTTGTGTTGATCGGTTTCGTCGTGGCGTTGATTATCGCCTGGATTTTCGAAGTCACACCCGAGGGAGTCAAGCGGGAACGCGACATCGACCGATCAACCTACCAGCCCCGATCGCGCGAAAAAATGAACGCGATAATTATCGGTTTGCTGGCCATCGCACTCGGCGTCTCGATAACGTTTAACGTCACGGGTATCAGGGGAGATAGCGCCCCGCTTATCGACGCGGTCGCCTATGACTCTATCGCTGTGTTGCCTTTCTCGAGTCGCAGCACCGACGCGGAAAACCAGTATTTTGCGGACGGTATTCATGACGACATACTGACGCGCCTGGCCAACGTTGAATCCCTGCGAGTGATATCCCGCACCTCGGTCAACGAATATCGAGAAACAACCAAAAACATGCGCCAAATTGGACGAGAACTCGGCGTCGCGACGATCGTCGAAGGCGCCGTTCAGCGCTCGGGTGACCAGGTTCGCATTACCGTCCAGCTCATCGATGCGGCAACGGACGAGCATATCTGGGCCGACGTCTACGACAAGGCCCTCACCATTCAGAACGTGTTCGAGACCCAGAGCGAAATAAGCGCTCAAATCGCGTCGGCATTGCGCGCTGCGTTGACACCACAAGACGAACTCCGGCTTGCCGCGAAACCGACGAACAACATCGAAGCGTATGCTGAATACGTGAAGGGTCGTGGCAACCTGTCCATTCGGAGTTTTGCCTCCCTCGCAGAGGCACGCCAGCAATTCACCAACGCTATCGAAATTGATCCGAATTACGCACAAGCGCATTCCGCATTGGCGCAGACGGTCCTGGTAATGCTGTCCAACCACAAGTCCCTGCCGCCCAGTGAGGCTTTTTCGATTGCAGAAGCCGCGATCGACACGGCGCTGGGTATCGACCCGGACCTGGCCGAAGCTTTCGCGGCCAGGGGCCTCCTCGAAATGATGCGATGGGAAGACACGCGCATCGGTCCGGGGAACATCGATTCGGCCAACAGCTTTCTCAGAGCGATCGAGCTGAGCCCCAGCCTGGCCGATACCTATGTCTGGTTCGCGTCCCTTCGAACGTCGGAAGGCGATGTCGACGCCGCCATTGAGCTCCTGACCAAAGCGCTATCGATCGACCCGTTAAGCCGTATTCCCTACGTCAACTTGCCCAGTTTCCATGCCATGCGCGGTCAAACCGTAGAGACGACCGCAATGCTGCTCAAGGCCATCGCCATATTCCCCGACTGGCCCACGCCTTATGGCTATCTCAGTAATCACCTGCAAAAACTCGGACGCCTGGACGAATCCGTCGCATGGGGAACTAAGGAGATGACGCTGAGCGAAGACCCGATGTCGGGCGGCAACCTCCTGGGGATATACCAGGATTTCGGTGATGACGACGCCATTACGCGATTTGTGAAGAACTTTCCGAAGGATCACCCACTCTATCCGGTCGGCAAAAGCTATTGGCATTACGTGACTCGAGATTATGCTGGCGCCGTTTCCGAGATCGAGAACATGTCCGACCTGGCGGAATACCCTCTCGACTTTGTTTACCCCTTGATGGTCGGCTCATTGATCATGCTGGGTGACTACGATCGCGCTTACGACTACCTGTCTCGCAGCAATCCAGGCCTCACCGTCGATGCGGATATCTCCGTCGATCGCAAGAACGTGGATAAAGCCATTTTGCTGGCCTACATCGAACAAAAACGCGATCGCCCCAAGCAAGCCCGGGTGCTGCTCGACAAAGCACTGCCCGTCGTCGAAGACCTTCCACGTCTCGGCATGGCAGGGCACGGTATCGAAGACGTGCATATCCTGACATTACAGGGCCGGCCAAACGCCGCCATCGAAGCTCTTCTGTCCGCGGTCGAGGAAGGCTTTGTCAGCACACAGGGTTTTGATGCCTGGCCGTTCGATCAAGACCCGATCATTGAACCTTTGAGATCTGACCCTCGATTCACGGAGATTGAAGGCCGTATCAACGACAGGATCGAGGAAATGCGGCAAAACGTTGAGGATGCCAGGTTGTCCGGCGACTGGAGCGAACTCCTCAACAAAGCGGAAACGGTCTGACCATTTCGGTTTCCGGCTAGCAGCCCGCCAGCTTCTCTTCGATTTTGGCGCGTACTCGCTCCGCAACGGGCGCAACCAGTAGACGGCGCAAGTGCTCGGCGTCGTGGCTCGTTGCATAGGCAAAACGAAACAGATCGAGAACCGTTACGGTGCCAGCACTACCCTCCACCATCGTCACCGAATCACCGCTCGTGACAGCACCGGGGTTCAGAACACGAAAATAAATGCCGGGCCGCTCCGCCTTCCTGAAGGCCATGCCAAAATCGCGGTCAGCCACACGCGCGGCAAGGGTGCCGCACGGAATCCTCGCCGACGTAGCCTCGAGGACCAGGTCGCCGATCAACAGACGGTCGCCAATGTACATATCAGTAGGCAGGCCTTTGATGGTCAGGTTTTCGCCAAACAAGCCCGCCGGGTATTCGTGGCCGGTTTCCGCGGCCCACCATTCGTAGTCATCGCTACTGTAAGCGTAAACGGCCTGATCCGCGCCGCCATGGTGTCTGCGGTCAGCAATGTGGTCGCCCTGCAAACCCTGCTCGGTGACTTCGACGGTCCCCGTCACCGGTCGCTTGCAAATACCCGTCGTTATAGTCTGCTGCCCGTGCATGATCGTCTCGGCATTGCCGACGTTGACGCTCGTGACCCGCATGGATTGAAGCAAGGCTTTATTAAACCTTGATGCGTCCCAGGACGATTCCCAGAAGCGTGAATGCGATCAGCGCCACCGAGGTGATGCCGAAGAACATGCAAATGACGAAGACTGTCTGTTCCATGCCGAATCTCCTGAAAAACCTGAAGAGTTGTCTGGTTCATGTAGCCAGTGGCCCGGCTCATTATAGCCATGAGACGCGTCGATCCGGCTGCGACGGCCACTGATCCAAAAGAAATGCGTTACTATTGCACTTATTTTTCGATACAATGTAACGCATGGCAAAAACCAAGGTATCGACATTGAACCTACGTATTGAGCCCGGCATCAAGGAAGCCGTGCGTGAAGCGGCTGCACGGGAACATCGCAGCGTAGCCAACATGGTCGAAATGCTAATCCGCCGGCACTGCGAGCAGGCCGGTATCTCTATACCTGAGCAATATGAGCTCATTGCGGGGAATCGGCATGGATGAACGAATGTTGAAGGCGATGGTGGCGGCCGGCGCAGTCAAGAACATCAATATCATTGGCCGTGGCGCCCGTTTCCACATCGAAGCCAAGACGCCCAACGGCCCGATCACCGCCGAAACCACCAAGGGAAAGGTGAAAACCTGGGTGACACTCGATGCCGCAGCGAAGTGGGTCCGCGGACTGGGCGTCGGCGGCGCACACATCAACCTGACGCACTGGCAGCCCGACCAGCGCGAGTTATCGATTTAGGGAACCTTTGATCAGTTATTCCCTGGCGCGAGGCTACTCCGCTCTGCCCGATGGCCATTCGTTACCGAGCGGAAACGGCCTGTCATCGGTATTAAATGTCAGGTAGCGAACAATTTCGTAGATGTAAGCCGCAAGGCTCTGCCCCGCCTGTTGTAGCTGTCGATTGACCTCGCCGGTAAACAGCAACCACAGGAAACCAAGTATCACGACGAAAGAACCAACGAAACCGGCGATGCTGACCAGGATGTAGCAAATGACCATGAACAACAGTCGCGTCCAGGTCGCACGCGATTTGAGGTTTTCCTCAATGTGTTTGCCGCTGGGCCCATCATCAGCGAGTACGTCATCTACCGGTGGATTGTCACTGCTCATTGCTTTGCTCCTGTCGCGGAAACGGTCCAAGTTTATGCACTGATCACTCTGTCTATTGTTACAATCTTGGACCGTTCAAACCAGCAAAATATCCTGAAATGCCCTTCAAATCCCTCATCCTGACGGCCGTAGCGCTGTCCCTCGGCGGCTGCGGACAGCATGACGACAATGCCCCCGCCGCCGTCCACACTGATACCGTCGTCATGGCGCGGCAGATCGCGGAGTCCAGCATTATTGTCGATACTCACATCGATGTGCCCTACCGACTAAAGAAGACACCTGCGGACATTTCGAAGGCGACTGAGAACGGCGATTTCGACTATCCGCGTGGCGTCGCAGGTGGTCTCAACGCGGCATTCATGTCGATCTACACGCCCGCCGAGCTCGAAAGCGAAGGACGCTCGAAGGAAGTTGCCGACGGCCTCATCGACATGGTCGAACAATTGGCCGAGAACGCGCCCGGACGTTTCGCGATCGCACACAGCGTCGCAGACGTTCGAGCACAGTTCGAAGCGGGCCTCATGTCGATGCCGATGGGAATGGAGAACGGTTCGCCTGTCGCGGGCAAGCTGGAAAACCTTGAGCACTTCTACGATCGGGGAATCCGTTACATTACTCTGACGCACAGCCTGTCCAACCATATCTCGGATTCCTCGTATGACGAGAACCGGCAGTGGCAGGGTCTCAGCGATTTCGGCAAAGACGTCGTCAGGGAAATGAATCGACTGGGCATTATGGTCGACGTCAGTCATGTCTCGGATGACGCGTTTTGGCAGATTCTGGAGATCAGTGCGACGCCGGTCATCGCGTCTCATTCATCGGCCCGCCATTTCACGCCCGGCTTTGAACGAAATATGAGTGACGAAATGATCGTAGCGCTGGCCAGAAACGGCGGCGTCATTCAGATCAACTTCGGATCAACATTTGTCTCCCAGTTTTCGAGAGACTACGGTGACGCACGTTCAAAAGCGCGCAAGGAATATCTCACGGAACACCCGACGTTAAACGAGGGTGACATCTACGACTCGTTTGCGAAACGCTACGCCGAAGAGCACGGACCTTTGCCATTCGCGTCGCTCGATGATGTTCTGGACCACTTTGACCATGTCGTCAGACTGGTCGGCGTGGATCACGTCGGCATCGGTTCCGACTTCGATGGCGTGGGCGACTCGTTGCCGACCGGCCTGAAGGACGTATCAGACTACCCTAACCTGGTACGGGGCTTGCTGGGACGGGGATATCGCGACGAGGACATTCGAAAAATCCTCGGCGAGAATCTGTTGCGTGTCTGGCAAGCCGTCGAGAACTACGCCGAAACAACGTCGAGCAAGACGTAGCGCAGCAGAACTTCGTAGCTGCTCGTATCGA
>Ga0265306_10000614_pt1 | contig 17049 bp, 22 predicted proteins | sample Helome_3_FD_192493 | JGI IMG/M metagenome (GOLD analysis project Ga0265306, IMG submission 192493) | Marine sediment microbial communities from subtidal zone of North Sea - Hel_20160420 (Illumina Assembly) | ecosystem: Environmental > Aquatic > Marine > Subtidal zone > Sediment ...
ATACTGTAGAAAACTCGGCGATTACATCTCGCGTTTTGACCCCTGCACCCTGCTCTATCTACCAGGCATAAAAAAGCCCGCTTACGCGGGCGATTTTATGTCTGGCGGAGAGAGAGTCCGCTCAAATAATATCTGAACAGATCTGTGCAGATATATTTAGTTGATATATTTCAGATATTTATCTGATATCGTTGCCTGAATTCATCTGATAACGTACGATTAAATCCAGCACTTTTTTGTAGGATGGTTTGTAGGTATGGGACGGGCGGCAAATAAATTAACAGTTCTCAAAGTAAAGAATCTCTCTAAGTCAGGTTTGTACTCCGATGGAAACGGACTCTATTTACAAGTCCGGCCTAACAGTAAAGCTTGGGTCTTCCGTTACATGATCAATAATAGACCGAGAATGATGGGTCTCGGATCAAGCAGTCTCGTTTCACTAGCAGAAGCTCGCGATGAGGCTTTGTCGGCACGCAAACTTGTCCGTTCTGGAACTGATCCTATTACTCAACGCAAATCGGAGCGTACCAAAACTTCGGCACCTAAATTTTCCAAAGCAAGTGAACAGTACATTGACCAACAAAAAGCGGGTTGGAGAAATGCCAAGCATGCAAGTCAATGGACGAACACTTTAGATACTTATGCAGATCCCGTCGTTGGAGATCTGCCTGTTTCGGAAATTACCACCGAACACGTACTTTCGGTACTACAACCGATTTGGCAGACAAAGCCTGAAACTGCCGGACGTGTTAGGGGAAGAATTGAGCGAATTCTGGATTGGGCCAAGTCGCTTGGGTATCGCGAAGGAGAGAATCCTGCCAGATGGAAAGGGCACCTTGAACACTCCCTACCTCCTCTATCCCGAATCAAGCGAGTTCAGCATCACCGAGCAATAGAATGGCAAGATTTGCCTTCATTTATCGAACAGCTTCAAGTTCATCACGAGTTAGCCGCCCAGGCACTCTTGTTCACTATTCTGACCGCAGCCCGGACCAATGAAGTGCGCGGTGCAAACTGGAATGAATTTGATCTCAAGTCTGAAATTCCAGTTTGGATAATTCCATCAGTGCGCATGAAGGCAGGCCGAGAGCATCGGGTCCCGCTATCACCTCCCGTAATCAAAATTCTGAATCAGCTCCCAGTGTTCAGCTCTGGATTTTTGTTTGAAGGCAGAAAAGACAAACCTATATCTGAATCCGCCATGTTGGCAGTACTCAAGAGAATGAATCGCCAAGATATTACTGTCCACGGTTTTCGTTCTACTTTCAGGGTTTGGTGCGCAGAACAAACATCTTTCCCTAGAGAGGTAGCAGAGGCAGCCTTGGCCCATGCCAATCGTGATCGGGTTGAAGCCGCATATTTGCGATCGGATCATCTAGATAAACGATACCGATTGATGACTCAATGGGCAGAGTTTGTTTGTAGTGAAACAATGCATGATAACGAGGCTGAATAGATGGATAACGAACAAACCGTAACGTCCGAAACAAGTCCAACAAAAGAGCTATTTGACGAACTGGTGAAACGAGCGGAGGAAGGTGAGGAAGATGGGCCGGAAGCCGCCCTTGAACTGCTCGAATTTGCCCTGACAGACTTAAACCTGGTTATAGGCAGATCCCAAGCTTTGATGTGGCTCTTTAAGCAACTAGAACAAATTGTTAACGGAGTAAAACCAGACAGAGCTTTATGTCTTGAAGGAGATGGTAAGGGAGGCCCAAAGCGAAAGTACAATGCCTACAAAATAATTTCGGTCGATCTCTTGTTGAGAGATCACGCCAATCTAAGCAATACAGAAGCCGCCGATATAATTCTAACTTACTTTGAAATGGATCCCTCAACTTTAAGAAAGTATAGAAACGAATTTGATAGTCGGTTCAACAAAAAATCAAAGCCCCTGCTGGAGCAATCATCAAGGGAGGTACTAAAAATAGTTGCTGGTGATTACTTAGAGAAAATGGAAATAGCTCATCTACTGAAAAGGCAATAACCTTAGTCAAGGGATAACCCCATGGGGTTATCCCTCGATCTTGCCGGATAGTGTCCGAGATAATCTGCCCAACTTAACAATTTTTTGTTAGAGGCAGAAATGAAAAATTTAGATGATAACCCTCGCCGTATGTTGCGCCTACCAGAGGTACAACACCTTACCGGGCTTTCGCGTGCGACTATTTATGAGCGTGTAGCTGTAAGCAGATTTCCTAAGCCAGTTTCTCTGGGTTCCAGATCGGTCGCCTGGCGATGTGGGGATATTTATACATGGTTGGACAATCGTCCCGTTTGCGAATATCCGTCAGTTTCGAATGATACTCATCCCGAAAAAACTGCTCGTCGAATAACATCGCAACTACCTCGTGCAGGAGGGAGCACTTTATGAGCACTCCAAATGAAAAAAAAGCCTTGTCTCGTAATAGTACAAACACCGCAAGCCCCTCCCCAGACTCTAAAAACCATAACCAAGATAGCAATTTCCAAGACTTGGAATCGTTGCGACTATCACAGGACTTTCGGGACGATATAGACGTTTCTAAGGTTTTAGTTCAGGTACCGGTCAGGCGCCCTAGCCGGCAAGAGTTTGTTCGAGTATATGACGATGAAAAGTATCGTATGGACACCTCTATCCTTGAACTTAAAGCTGAACGCCAACACTATCTTCTTGCCCCAAGTTTGCGCGATGCACTTACCGGCGACTGGTGCCCTGTCCGGCTCGTCACCACAATCAATCGACTCGGCGTACTCTTTTTGTGGCCGTTAAAACTTACCGGCCCTTATGGACAATCGAATCCCTGGTATGAAACGGGAATTGAAGCGGCAAATTTAGCAACCAGCAACTGGATTAAGGTTGTTGCAGATATGAATTTGGGCGGGTATCAATCGTTTGCGGCGAAAGCCGATCTGCCTGAGCCAGTATGGCCTGAACATACTTTCCAGGAGTTACTCGAGATTGCCTTTCGCGATCACTTCATTGATACCTTGGATCACCCGGTGGTGAAACAGCTGCTAGGAGAGGTCTAATGCTCCAGCCTAAACCTCCGAGCCTGGCCCCTTTTCGTGAAGTTTGGGCAGTTGACTTTGAATTTATAGCGAATTCAGGGGACCCGCCTGAAGTAGTATGCATGGTTGCCCTGGAGATATTTACAGGGCAATTGCTTCGATATTGGGCAGACGAACTTCGAAATCTATCACATCCCCCTTTTGATATTTCAACAAACGCATTGTACATCGCCTACTCGTCTTCCGCGGAGTGCAGCTGCCACCTTTCCTTAGGGTGGCAATTGCCTGAGAATATTTTTGATTGCTATGTTGAATATTGCCGTCTCACAAATGGGCGCCGGCGCTTCGCGGGCACTGGCTTATTGGCCGCTTTAGCTGCATATGGACTGGATTCCATACAGGGGGACGAAAAGGAAGCAATGAGAAACCTTATTCTCTCTGGCGGACCTTGGGATACTCGAGACAAAAAAAACATTCTTGATTATTGCGAGACGGATGTTCGAGCCCTCGAAAAATTACTACCCCTCATGTTGCCCGACGTATTGCATGACGATGGGGACCTACATCGCGTTTTACTTCGTGGCCGTTACATGAAAGCGGTTGCACGTATGGAGTGTACGGGCATTCCGATAGACGCACTATCATGCAAGCGATTACAAGATAATTGGCAAAAAATAAAAGCTGGGCTTATAGCCGATGTGGATTTGGACTATGAGGTGTACGACGAAAACACTTTCAAAGCCAAGTTGTTCGCGGATTATTTGTCTAAAGAACGAATCCCCTGGCCAAGGCTTGAGTCTGGGAACCTGGCGCTAGATGGAAACACATTTCGGCAAATGGCAAAAGCCTACCCACAGATCGCCCCTTTGAAAGAACTAAGGCACACACTTGGCGAGCTCCGTCTCAACAAGCTCGCAGTAGGAGCAGATGGCCGAAATCGCACCGCCTTAATGCCTTTTAGGTCCAGTACAGGCCGAAATCAACCCTCTAATACTAAGTTCATATTTGGGCCTAGTACCTGGTTACGAGGGCTAATTAAACCCCCGCAGGGGCGCGCCATTGCGTATGTGGATTGGTCCGCTCAAGAGATTGCTATAGCCGCTGCCCTTTCGGAAGATCACCAATATATGGAAGACTATTCCTCCGGAGACATATATATCGCATTCGCAAAGACGGCGGGGCTAGTTCCCAAAGATGCCACTAAACATAGTCATAAAGAAATTCGAGACCGCTGCAAGCAAGTGGTTCTCGGTGCAAATTACGGGATGGGATCATTGACCCTTGCTAGTCGCTTAGAGAGTTCAGAAGCTCATGCTCGCCGGCTTCAAGCAGCACACCGGGAAAGCTATCCTCGCCTTTACGACTGGTTAGAGGCGGCGATCGATCACGGCATGGTATTTGGGTACCTGGATACTGTTTTTGGATGGAGGCTTCATGTAGAAAATGACGCCAATCCGAGGACATTGAGAAACTTTCCGTGTCAAGGAAATGGTGCTGAAATGATGCGACTAGCTTGCTCCCTAGCAACAGAAGCTGGGCTTGCTATTTGTTGTCCGGTTCATGATGCCCTATTACTCGAGGGTGACATAAATACTATTCGAGAGGAGGTAACCCAGCTTCAAGAGATAATGGAATCGGCTTCTCGTGCAGTTCTTGATGGATTTACTGTTCGAACAGATGCAGAAATAGTATGCGCACCGGATCGATATATGGACCCCCGGGGACAAGCCATGTGGCATCGGATCCTTAATCTAATGGATGAAATTGGAAGCAATATTACCAATAACCCGAACCCGCCGTATACCTTGAGGCATGGTACAGACTAGTGGCATTGGCGCAGCAGATAGGTGCGCTCATGGTTTTGTCCGACTCGCTCAAAATCAATTATTGGGGAGGTCAATTCTTGTCCCGTACCCGGTCAATTGTGGTTAACCGGTCCCCATTCTTTTTAATTATATATTTATAGAATTTTACACGTAGGGTATTAGTGAAATGTCTTCCACAGGAAACGAAATCCCTCTCCCTGTTGAACCAATTATCACCCCCACAATAAGTCAACTCCTTAAAAATAAACAGGCACGAACAGGAGGACTTTATCTCCCAGGAATACCAGCATCAGTTTGCGCAAAGGCCTTCAAAGCGTCACCCGCTGCGGTTGTACTTCTGCAGATAATAGGTATACAGGTCCGTATTTCGCAATCCTTGATAATCTCTCTTCCATCCAATCTAGTATCACCTTTTGGAATCAACAGCCGGCAGCGAAGGCGGGCATTAGTTGCGCTGTCAGATTCTGGCCTTATCTCACTGGAACCCATCCCGGGTAAAAGGTCGGTAATAACTGTCATTGACAAGGAATACGCCAGGTGGCTTCTAAAATGAGCTGCGAGGGGAACTGGAGCCCCGAACTGCGTAACTACGCGCGCGCGGGAACTATAAATTCTATCGAAAATCTTAATACGGCGGAGTTTATCTCCGCCACCTGCATCCTTAATTTATTGTTTTTATTGCGTATTTAATTAAAATACTTTCTGTGTCTACAAATATTTATACAAATCGATTAGGAGTCCCATATTTCATACGAAGTATCCGATGGGGCGGGGATAGCCCCTGGGCAGGGGGGTAAATTGTAATGGTTCCATATCGCAGTACTGGTACTAATGCCACCCATACTCTGGAAGCGCTGGGGAAAATTTAATGGCACCTCGATATGACAAATCAACAATGGAGGATATTTGCTGTCGCCTTCGTGACGGGGAAAGCTTGCTATCAATATCCCGAGATCCTGTAATGCCGAGTCAAAGGACTTTATCGGATTGGGTATCTAAAAATCGCATGGGGTTTGCAGAACGTTATATTGAGGCCAAGCGCGTCGCGGCACATTTTCTTGCGGAACGAGCACTCGAAGAGGCTTACAACGACGCGAACGATTTCTACCTGGACGATTCTGGCAAGCCTGTATTTGATGGCCACCACGTTCAGCGATCTAAGTTGATCATCGATACGATTAAATGGGAGGCATCGAAAATGCTCCCCAAGCTTTACGGAGAAAAAGTCACACAAGAATTGGGGTTTACCGGTGATTTGGCAAAACTAATTGCGGATGCGTCTAATAGAGACCAGGGGCTACCTAAACCAATCGATGCGAATTACGAGGAACTATCTGAGCCAGATACCGTAGTCGAAGCCCTGTCATTGCCCGACCGCGAACGCACAGCAGGACAAGATCATCTATTGCTTGTTGAGTCACCACGTAAGCCAGAGAACATTAATTTCAAAAATGCACCATCAACTCCAAGCAATCACCGCCAGAAAAGACGACGTCGACAATCAGAAACCCCTGAGCTAAACCAAAAATAATCCTGTTACAGATAAGAACACTTTGATTTTGTAGGAATCCCACCTGCTTGATCCGCCAGTTGCACCCCGGGGTATTACCCGGTGTAGGGGGCTTTTTTAGATTTGGGGGCCATCGATGGAACATGGTTCCTACCTCTTCCAATGGCTCGATACAGCGACATTGAGTTAAAAGATTATGTATGATTCGAGATAGGACAACCTACCTACCAGCTCAACATGCGACTTCCAGAATTAAATTGCCGTCCTCTAATTGTTTTTAAAGGGTCAACGGCCTCCTAAATATATTGTTAGGCGCAAAAGGACATTTAATTGACATCTAATCTACTTTGCATATTTGAAACCTACCAGACGTTTTTTACGGGACTAGTGGGTTTTGCCGGCGTGATAATCACAATGGTTCTAAACGCAAAACATCAGATAAAACTACAAAATCGCCAAACGCAACACGATGCAAGGGCCTTACGAGTGGCATTGAAATCGGAACTAGTAGCTAATAAGAGTATTTATGAAAATAGAATTCAACAGCTAAACGAACCCAGTGATTTCAGACATACTCTTATCCCCAGCAATGTCGTCGATGGTGTATTTAAGATGCTAAAGGACAAAATTGGATTGCTATCAGAGGAGGAGCTAGAGGTTATTTTCAAAGCGTACTTGTTGATCGCAGAACTGCCATATCGCATAAGAATTTTAATTGGAACCGATAATGTGGGCGGCTTAAATGATGAGTTTCTTCGAGTAGATCAAGAGCGACGAGAAGCAGTTACCAGCATACACAAAAGCTTCCTACCAGATATTGATAATGCAATTTCCATAATTGATGAGCATCTTAGCAGACATGAAAATATTTAAACTTGCGCCTGACAAGCGCATGCAGACTAATCTGGCATACGCCCAGGCGATTGATGCGAGACGTTAGGCGCTTATGCCATGAGAATTTCAGATAATGAAAAAAACGAGATAGTTGCCGCCCTTCAACGTCTGTTTAAAAATGACAGGGAGGCAGAGTCAAAGGTCGAATCATTCTCATTAGAGCAACTTCGTCAAGTTGACGAAATGCTGGGAGATCGAGACATTAATGCAGGGTTTAGAATCGCACTCAGGAATCAAATAAAACGACTTGAAGAAAAGGGGCAAAGGCTTTTCGAAAGTAAAATTCGAGCAATCTACATAATTATTGGTATTGCAATTGCTGTCGTATCAGGATTAATCGTTTTCTATGCCACAAAAGGTTAACTAGCAATTCATCAATCAAATAACAAATGACTTCCGGAAATACAATATTTTGGACAATCTTCAGCGGGGTTATAGTTTTTGTAGTTGGCCAAATTTTTCTTAAGGTTTTTTTAGAGCCGGTCCAAGCGCTTAATAAAACAATCGGTGATATCTCCCACTCTCTAATTCACTACGCAAACTTTATTGGAAATCCGGGTGTTCCGGAAAGAGACGAAATTGACAAGGCATCCCTTCATTTAAGATCACTTAGCGCCGAGATTCAGTCTCATCTATATCTTGTCCCTCTTTATCCGTTTACCGCATTGTTGTTTCGGCTACCCCCCAGAAGCAAAATATTAGATGCTTCTACAGCTCTGATGGGTTTGTCTAATAGCTTGCATCGCGCCACCGAACGTGTCCATAAGCAGAATGCACGGCGCGTTGAGAAAATATGTGATTCGCTTTGCATATTCTTGCCGGAGAGTGACAGGTGGCCAGACGACTGACCAAGACGCCAAACAAGCGCATGCAGACGGACAAAGTGCCCGCCGCGAACACAGCGTTAATGATCGAAATGGAGCGATCTCGAATGCTGATACAGAGAACCCCAAGGTCTGTCCCACCGTTAGCGGACACTCAAATCTAAGCGCCCAGTGGCGACCTTCGGCTAGAAGTCGAAATTATGATTTTGTTATTGAGCGTCTGTTTTGGGAATTGATTTTTCGATTCACATGCCCAGGGGCGGAATCGAATTGAATCTATAACTCATTGATTTAAATACAATAATAAATTCCAACAATCAAACTGTTACAACATTTATACCAACAAGAATCAGAGATAATCGGCGTTATCGAAGCTTTCGCCAATATATCTATTTTTTTCATAAAATTGTAAAAGCTGCCGTTGAAATTTTTCATCTCAGCGGCTGAGAACGACCCGAAGCTGACCCCGTAACGTGAAAGTGAGTAGCAACCTAATCCGGGGGCTGACGATAAATCCTAGACCACTGAAGTAACGCAACTATCGTAACGTCGACTTTCGACTATCATCCAGATAGATGCTACTACTAAGCCAGTTAACGCTATATAAGCCAAGATTTCTGAAACGATTAAATAAAGCGAAACAAAAAATAGGGAAGCAGAAATTAATGCTAAGGCGAGTAGTGTTCGGTTCGGCATCTTTTTGTATGAAATCACGTGCCCAACCAGTGCCATTACAATCAATATATGAGCCCCATAAAAAAAGAAGGTTTCATACTTTGCTAAAGCACCAAGACCCAAAAAGGCCCCAATCAACGCCAACTTTGGAAAGCAAATGGGGCACGCTGCTGCTGCAACGATTGCTCCAAACGATCCATAATTTTCCAGTTTAAAGCGCATAGAATATTAGATTCTACTTCCTATACCGGCAGCTCTAAGGCTTTTCTCATCTGGTGCAGAAACCAGGCAGCAATCGGCAAGCTTTCCGTCGATAACAACAGCCGGAACTCGATGAATACATAGCGCTTTTGCACGCTTTGAGATATCACTATTATTCATATCGAGTATTGATACATCACAGGATGGACAAGCGATCTTATTGACTAGATCAATTGTTTCCTGGCATGCAGAGCAGCCTGCACTGTATATATCTACTTTTCTTTTATCGGGCATTACTCACCTCCTCTATCTGAGTATGGTCTGTGTCTTCGTCGAGTGCTCCAAGAATGGGACAATTGGTAATTGGATCGGTTGCCTTGCATTGAGCGACTAACGGTTGAAGCGCCTTTTTCATCCTCTCAAGGAAATCTATCTTTTTCTGAATATCGGCAATCTTCGCTATTGCCGTCTGTTTAATTCTGTTACAACGCGCATTGCGTTTGCTCTTTATCCTGATTAGCTCCCCTATCTCGCGTAAAGAAAATCCGAGTGTTTTTGCATGCTGGATAAATTGAATTTGCTTAACTACCGATTCAGGATACTGCCGATAGCCGGATACGTTCCGCTTGGGTAAAGCGATCAAGCCTTTACTCTCATAAAATCGAACGGTCTCTACAGCTACACTACTTTCTTTAGCAATTTTACCAATTTGCAACATTAGTACCGTGCTCTCACTCAACTGAATGATCAATATAAACCCTGTAGTGCACTACAGAGTCAAGACAAATGATGATGTAATTTTACTTAAAGTCGAGTGATACCTAGCTGCTTTAAATGGTCGATTCGGGTGGAGGTTTTAACTGACAGTCGCAAAATGCTGGGAGGCTGCTTCTGGCCGAAGGTAGCCGCCTGTATGAGATTTTTCAGTGTCTGCTATTGGGAAAGTAGCAGCACAGCGAGTGGTTTCCCCGCCTACATGTTATTGTTAGGCCGTTCTTTGAAATAAGCAATAAACATATTCTTGCTCTACGCCTGATGGCGTGTTGTGTGTCTCGTTTTGATGGCGCCTTAGCGCAAAATCTTTTCCGAATGTCTTGCACAGAATTTCCGAAGTGTAACGCTGAACTGGCAGCCCGCTACATTTGGGTGGTGCGTTTAGACTAAAAGCACCTATTAGAAAATAACCACCTATCTTTAATGCCTTCAGAATTGAATCTCTGTATATTTGCTGAACTTCTGGTTCGATCAGAAAGTGAAATACTGCTCTGTCATGCCACAAGCAATAATACTTGGATGGCAGTTCAATTTTTGTGACATCTCCACACAGCCAGGTTATTGCACTGGATGGTTTACCCAACCTTTCTTTCGTGAGTTGGATTGCTCTTTGAGAAAGGTCGAGATAAGTCAGTTTCCTGTGGTCTAATTGCAATAAATCGTCAATTAATGTTGATGCGCCTCCACCAACATCAATAATAGGATCATCTGCTGCAAGGTTAAGCTCGGCAATCCATTTCATCGAATTTTCTAGATGGGGTGCGTACCAGCCGACTTGGGTTACAGGTTTAGTGGAGTAAATTTCCTCCCAGTGCTCAGCTTCATTCATTTTGGATTTCAGTCTAACAGCGTGATTAAAAGGTCAATGACTCGATAATATATTATCTGCTGCCAGGCGTCCGCTTGTGGCCGAAGAACGAAGCTCAGCGGGTGCGGCTGAGCGGCTGCATTGGAGAAATCGTCGGCGCAACGAGTGTTTGGCCTAACTGCATGCGCTTGTCAGGCGGTCAATCTCCTTAGAGCGAGCCATCGGAATCGTGGACTTCATGACCTGTAAGTGCTGGATAAAAGGTACAGAGAATTCGCATCTGGGTTTTTGCTTTGATTCGATGTCGATCATGGTTGTTCATTGCATAGAGTGTCCCCGGCCCTATGTCGTGAACTGTACCTGTATCAATTTCTTCGACTGTTCCTTCCCCTTCTATGCAGTAACACGCTTCTAAATGATTTTTCTGCCATAACTGCATCTCAAAGCCGGCTTCGAGTATTGAGTCCGTTAGCGTGACATGCATACCATCCTCTTCGTGGAGTAATCGAAAACTATGCCAAAGTTCTCCACTCGCATCGCCTTTTGTACCTAAGATATCTTCCTTTTTTCTGATGATCACGATCGTAACCCTCGCGTTTTAATTTTTTGACCAAAAAACATGGCGGCCACCTAACAGCTAAATTATGAGGTATCTGGCTCGATAATACATATTATCGTGGAATCGTTGGGCGTCCGCTATTGGCCGAAGAACGCCGCCTACCGTCGGTTTTTTAGACTTCTGTTGTATAGGTGGGCATGTATTACTCAATACCATTACTCATGACCCTGCCTTTCGCTTAGTGCATTCGTTGCGCCTGATGCACTCGCTACAATTACCACAGCTGCCGCACAGCGGCCGTTTCCGGACGATAAAACCGAGCCCCAGGCCGGCCACCGCCAGTACAAAAACAGCAATCGCGATCAACAATGTCGTCATAATATCAACTACTCCGAATTTTCGGGTTTCGGATCCGGCCCATGTCGACGAGAAAATCTGAACAAGATTGGGGCAATCGTCAACAAGCCAATGACCAGAATGATTCCGACCAGGGCTCGGTAATCTCCGTTACCAATCTCTGCGCCAAAATGGGCCAGCGCAAAGCTCACCGGAACCAATCCCAGCAGCGTTGCTACTGCGAAGCGCCACGCCTTTATTGGCGACAGCCCCGCTGCATAGCTGACCAGGTCGAAGGAAATAAAGGGTATCAGGCGCGAAATGAACACCAGCGTAGTCAACGCATTTTGCGAGCTGATACCTTTTAGTGTGCCGGTCTCACCGAAGAAACGTCGGGTCAGGTCGTACCCGGCCCAACGTGCAATAGCGAATGCCAGTATGGCTCCGAGCTCGGCACCCGCGACGACGTAAATAGTGCCCCAGGTATGGCCGTAGACAGCGCCGGCGGCAAGCGCAACCGGTGCGCTGGGCAGTGGGTTGAGCACTATCGCAATGCTCATCAGACCTATAATCAGCATTGGTCCGAATATACCCATATCCCGAATGTTAGCGACCAGCATATTCGGTTCGGCAAACAGGCGCAGATATTCCGAATCAGCTAAAGCAAGATAGATAACCGTCAAGGCAATGAGCGCGGCCGTCGTGATTGTTAGTTTGAGGACAGGCGATTGCATCTTCATAAACTTTATCCGCGTCTTGTCCCGTTTAGAAACGCAAGTGGCCCACTAGTTTGAGCATCAGACCACTTGCGCTTGTTATGGAGATAGCGGATTTAATTAGCCTTTTGCGCCTCCAGGATTTGCGCAAGCAAAGATTCTATTTTCGCCATGTGCTGCTCCATTTTCTGCATGTGCTGCATACGCATTTGCATCATTTGCGGATTCATCATCATATTGCCCATACCTTGACCCATCATCGGCATCCCCTGGCCATATCCCATATGCGGCATTTGGTGCATCATTTGCGGATTCATCATCATGCTGCCCATGCCATGGCCCATCATCGGCATGCCATAACCTTGACCTTGTCTCATATGCGGCATTTGGCTCATCATCTGTTGCATCATCTCCGGGTTCATCATCATATTGCCGCCCTGCTTCATCATGGGCATCTCCGGAGATTCCGTTGTTTCATCCTGTGCAGCCACCAAAACGGAAGTCGAGACAACGAATCCGATGGCAAGCATTAATATTCGAGTTGAATTTTTCATGTTTAAGTCCTCGTTTGGTAAATTTTCAAAAAGGGTTTCTAAATTGGTAGGCAGATTCACCGACAGCACATCGGCGAGTAGCCTGGGTAATTGCAAGCAATTAGTCGTCAGATCTTGGGAGGGGGTTTCAGTATGCCTGGATAGCGTGTGGTAATGCGGCTATTCCCGATTGAGATTGCGCGATGCAACACAAATCGTGTTGCTATAGCCAGCACGCTTGAGGATTGTAATGGGGCACAACTGTAGTGCACCGCGCAAGCCGAATGATCAACACATTCGTCGAAAAAAGGTTTGCCCTCAGCGCTGTCAAGGTGTTCTGCTGGCGCGCCAGAAAACGAATAATTACAGTCTGAAAGCAACCGCGTGGAATCTGCGCTTATCGCGGAAGCAATGGGCATGTAAGCGAAGACTAAAATCATCGCCATCATGCCAGCACAGAGTTTTTTATAGATTGGTCGCATATCGGACTGGAGCAAAACGTATTTGATAATTCTACTCTGATACTCGGTCTTTTAATTGATTTACATCATATGCTTATTGCATGCATTGCATATGTCTGGGTCCCTGACACTCGAGCTCACGTTGTGTCCAGAGACTCTTGATGTACGCCACCAGATCATGGGCGTCGCTTTCGGATATTCCCGCATTTTTCCAGGCCGCCATGCGTGCAGTCCGAGTGGAACCTTCGTGAATTAATTTTTCTAACGCCTCGTCTGTGTGATGCCAGGCATGCGCCGAAGCGTCGAGGGCCGGCGCCATAATGTAGTCTTTGTTGGTCAACGACTCGACGCTATAGTTTTCGCCATTGCCATCCTTACCGTGACAGGCCAGGCATTTTTCGCGATAAAGCTCGCGGCCTCTTTTTTCCTCGTCATTGCTCGCTTTATAGGGACCCTCGATTCGGTTCCAGTCGCTACCGTAATTGTCAGATACGATGAACTTGCCGTATTGATTGAGTCCAACCAGCCTGGAGGGCGTCCAGCTCGTAGTGGATAGTTGCCTCAGAAACTGGCTGCCAAACTCATTGTTTACCTGTTGCCACTGATTTGTCTTCAGGTTGAGTTGCAGCAAACCTTTGGTGATCACAAAAACGTAAACCGTACCCTGCGGGGTTGTCGTGACCAGAGTTGCGGGCAGCTCCAGGCCCGGGTATGACACCCAGGTATGGCCGTGATCGTTACTATGAAATAATCCTCGATCGGTCGCGGCAATATATTGTTCGCCCTCGCTATCGATGATGGCGAAACTATTGATCCGCGAGAGCTGGTCAATAGGCATACCCGCGGCATTAGCCGTCGTGAAAACCAGGGTCAGGCAAACTGTAAACAGTAAAATCGATTTGTACATAATATTTAGTCCTTGGATTTATTCATTTAATACCCGCCCGCCGCTGCACCGATCTGACGTAGGCAACGATGTGCCCGGTCGCTTCGGGTGAGACCTGGGGCTGCGGTGGCATGTCCCCAAATTGCCAGTGATGCCTGCGCACACCATTTTTAACCGCAAGATGAAATGCCAGGTCAGCGTGGTGGCTGGGATTGTAGGTCTTATGGATCAATGGCGGGCCCTTGTTCGATCCGCTGCCCGCTCTACCATGGCATGTGGAACAGTTTTGACGGAACAGTTCAGCGCCTTTGTTTTTATCGGCTACAAATCCTTCCGGTGGTAAATGAAACGGATTTGGGTCCCGATTATCCGGCGCACCGTCGCAGGCCACGAGAATGACTGCCGACAACAAGATGAAACATTTCAGGCGTGAGATCTGTCTATTCCAGATTTTCATCGTGGCCGCCTCGGCGGTTTGTTGCAACAGGCTGGGGGCGGGGCATTCGCGTTATCTCGCGCCGTGTTATCGAGGTACTCGTACCATATCGACAGTATTCTATTTCTGATGCCGGTAGCCCGATAAATATCATGCTCCGACAAGATACGTTCGATATCCGAATAGCTTATCTCGAGCAGATCGTACTCAATCTCGAAATGTGAATTTTGACGACGATGTGCGACCATGCTTACCCCGGGAAAGGCGTTTAAACGATTCAATGCGACTGCGATTTCCCGTCTTTCGCTGTTCGGAATAATGTATATCTTTCGTGTTGAAAAAATTGGTTTCGACATGTGTTTTATAGATCGAGGTTTGTGAAATCCCGCTCCAGTTTCTTGTAACCGCCAAAATCGATCTCCCCGCGGCGAAATCTGTTTCGCAGAGCATCTAGTACTTTTTTCCGAATAGTACTTTTGTCGTCTGGTTTAAAAAATATTCGGTAGACCGCGTAGAGCACAAATAGCTGTTGAATCGTGAGTACAATTAGAAACATGGGTCCATAGGAAAACGTCATTTCAGTATTCATATCTCACCTTTCGCAAACTCCGATATTCGATCAACAGTTGTTGATCGAACCGTGATTAATTGAGCTGGATTAATAAAATGAAAACAAGGCATGCTCGAAGAGCTACCCTGAATCGTCCTTCGAATTAGAGAAACACGATGATTGGAGGACGCAAAGACCGGTTGGCGTAAAAGGTATAAAGGGGAGTGCTATGCCTGTGGTAACCAGATCTAACAACCAGCCTGGCTGATTCGAACGCATTACCAACCAGCGCCGAAGAGCCACTGGTCGACGGGTTACAAGCCGGCGTGATAGTACAATGCAGGCCACCTCCTTCGATACACTGGTTATGGCTCGCACTTTGAGCCGAACTCGGGAGCATTTGGGAGGTGTCACAAAAAGACTCGCTTGAACCAGCCTGGGGATTGTCGGCGATAGCAGCCTGGAAAAGGCTTGCTGACAAGACTACTAGCAGCAAGTTGAAAACATAATGTTGTTTTAGACAATGCATCGGGTAGCTTAAAACAAATACCGTTTCATTTATCTCGGCCACTTTTGTTCGATTCGTGGCCATCAATAAGGGTTACATGGATTTGGATTCTGAATTCAGCAAAAAGTTTTATTGATTCCGACATTTTCCAGATTTATAGCGCTTGACCTGTGCGCTGGACACAAGTGTAAGCTCGGTTCTGTCATAACTTCGCCGAGATCTTTGATCAATTCGGTAAAACGAAAAATGGATACGACGTATTCAGAGCGCAGACGGTTCCTCGGTGCAGCAACCGTATTTCTTGCATCGGCAGGTGCGGTTGCAACTTCGGTTCCATTCATCCAATCCTGGCAACCCAGCGCCAGGGCCAGGGTGGCAGGCGCCCCGGTAGAGGCCGGTATCGATAAACTCGAACCGGGACGCATGATCACGGTTAAATGGCGGGGCAAACCGGTCTGGATTCTGAGGCGCACCGAGGCCAACCTGCAAAATCTCAGGGATAGCAACCATCTCATAAAATTGCGTGATCCGGATTCATCTGTCGGCAATCAACCCGACTACGCGAAAAACGAGTACCGCAGTCTTCGTCCAGACGTTTTAGTCGTGATAGGAATTTGCACGCACCTGGGTTGCGTCCCGACCTACCTGTCAGGCGACGACGGGACCGATGGCAAGGCGCTTTATTTCTGCCCGTGTCATGGTTCGAAGTTCGATCTCGCCGGCCGTGTATTCAAAAACGTACCGGCACCAACCAACCTGGTGGTTCCTCCGCATCATTACACCGATGACGACCTACTCATTATCGGTGAAGACAGCATTGGTTTGTAATCCAAAGCCAGCCATTTAGCGTAATTTGAAGACTCTCATGCAGGTCTGCTGGCGCGCAAAAAAACATGCTCTGCGGTAAAAATGAGCAGCATGCAAATGAATGCCACGATAACTATCACGATATCGGATTGAATCTTGATCCACAGAAAAGCGCCGAGCACCAGCACATCGAAAATTATAGCAAGAATGAGGATCATGCCATTGGCATTGATCTCGTGCCTGAGATAGCGAAATACGCCGAGATGTACCACGATGTCCATCGTAATGTAGAAAATGGCGCCGAGTGATGCAATGCGCGTGAGATCGAAAAAAATAGTCAGAAATATGGCGATGGCGATCGTGTACACCAGGGTATGCCTTTGAATCGAGCCCGACATACCGAAGTGACTGTGCGGCACCAACTGCATGTCAGTGAGCATTGCGAGCATACGGGATACGGCAAATGCGCTCGCGATCACACCCGAGACCGTCGCGACGACAGCCAGGGCGACGGTAAACCACAGGCCGTAGTCGCCAAACGCAGGGCGTGCTGCCTGGGCCAGGGCAAAGTCGCGCGCCGCAACAACCTCATTTAAGTCAAGGTTTCCCGCGATCGCCAGCGCGACCAGGAAATAGACGACAACGCATATCACGATGGCAATCACTATCGCGCGTCCCACGTTTTTATGGGGTTCGACGATCTCAGAACCGCTGTTGGTGATGGTGGTAAAACCCTTGTACGCCAAATGGCCAG
>Ga0265306_10000615_pt1 | contig 17046 bp, 14 predicted proteins | sample Helome_3_FD_192493 | JGI IMG/M metagenome (GOLD analysis project Ga0265306, IMG submission 192493) | Marine sediment microbial communities from subtidal zone of North Sea - Hel_20160420 (Illumina Assembly) | ecosystem: Environmental > Aquatic > Marine > Subtidal zone > Sediment ...
GCTACCTTGTCTTCCTCTCGATGGGAACGTAAGTTTGGCGGCTTGTGATACTGGTGCAGAATCATTCAATAATAATGAAGAGCTTGCTTGTACTTTAGTCGGATAACCCAATTGTAGACCTTCAAAAACAGGATGTAAAATATGGCAAGCCATATCGCCTAATGCACCTGTACCGTAATCCCACCATCCTCTCCAATTCCAAGGATGATAAACCTCATTGAAAGGTCTCATTTTAGCTGGCCCTGTAAATAGGTCCCAATTCAATGTATCAGGCACCCAATCCCCTCTTTCTGGGGTGTTCAATCCTTGAGGCCAAATTGGGCGATTAGTAAAGGATTCAACCTTAGTTACCTCACCTATTGCTCCACTCCAAAGTATTTCGCAGGTTTCGGCAACACCAGCTCCAGAAGCTCCTTGGTTACCCATTTGGGTAGCAACATTGTACTTCTTCGCTAATTTCGTCAATAACCTGGATTCATAAACCGAGTGCGTCAATGGTTTTTGAAGATAAACATGTTTACCCATGGTCATGGCCTGGGCAGCAACAATGGCATGTGTATGATCAGCGGTAGCAACGACAATTCCATCTATTTCATCACCCATTTCATCAAACATCTTACGAAAATCCCAATACTTTTTAGCATTTGGATATCTATCAAAAGTACCTTTAGCATACTTCCAATCAACATCACAAAGACCTACAATATTTTGCGATTCTAAATTCTTTAAATTTGCAAGCCCCATACCCCCAACACCTATACCGGCAATATTCAATTTATCACTAGGAGCTACATGTCCCAGTCCACTGACGGCATAAGACGGCACGATAGTAAACGTTGCGGAAGCGGCCAAAGTTCTGCCCACAAAATCTCGGCGGGTTAAAGTGTTCTCTTTTTTAGTCTTACCCATATTGTTTTACTTTAAAATTGGTTAATAAAATAGTTATTCAATTTATCCGGTGGTCAAAAACCGTTCATAACAGTTGCATATGATTTCTAACCAAAATTATCGAATTTAAACATTTTTAAGATAGGTCAAATTAACGACTTGAAATAACATTACTAAAATTACACATTTTTGTTAAAAATTAGTAGTATAAATTTATCAAAAATCAATAGTATAACCTTAAGAATTTATCTCATCGATGAGACCTACTGAGATTAAGACAATATAAAAAAGGTATTTGGTCAAAAAAAAGAATCACAATTTTTTTACATTAAAACGAATCTATTTAATTTTAATCAATATTAATCTTGAACCACAAGAAACCCCGTTTTGGCAATGAAAACATATAAAGTAATAGGCTTAATGTCAGGCACCTCTCTTGACGGCCTCGATCTGGCCTACTGCCATATATGGAAGAAATTTGACCAATGGAAATTTGAAATTAAGGAAACACGGGTCATCAGCTATGACAAGGATATGCGCGCCCGTCTGAAGAGTTCAATAGATCTGCCGGCAGATGAATTATTAATATTTCATAACACTTATGGAAGCTGGTTAGGGCAGCATGCCAAGGAGTTTATTGAAGAAAAAGGTCTTGATGTAGACATTATATCGAGTCACGGCCATACAACCCACCACCAGCCACAACTAGGGTTAACATTTCAGATCGGATCCGGACAACACCTTGCGAACATCAGCAGACATAAAACAGTCTGCGATTTTAGATCTAATGATGTTGCTCTGGGTGGAGAAGGGGCTCCTCTGGTACCTATAGGAGATTTACTTTTTTTTGGCAAGTATGATTTTTGCCTGAATCTGGGTGGAATCGCAAATGTATCATTTGAATATGAGGGCAAGCGCATAGCCTATGATATTGGATTGGCAAACATGATATTAAACCATATCACACAGAAAATTGGACAAAATTATGATGATAATGGTATGCTGGCCAGGAAGGGCAACATTAACAATGATATGCTGGAAAGATTAAACCAACTTTCATATTACAGCTTAGCTTTCCCAAAATCAACCGGATACGAATGGTTTGTAGAAAAGGTTGTGCCTATCATTGATGCCACAAAGGATACCACCGAAAACTTATTACATACGGCAGTACATCATATCTGTGAGCAGGTTGCATTGCAAATAAAAACGCATGCCACAAAAGATCAAAGTACTCTTTTTGTTACTGGCGGAGGTGCTCTAAACCCATTTATGATGGAATTACTTCAGTCAAAACTCTCCCCAACCGTAAGTCTTGTTATCCCATCTAAGAAATTAATTGAATACAAGGAGGCATTGATCTTTGCATTAATGGGAATATTGCGCATTGAACAGGAAATTAATGTGCTAAAAACAGTTACAGGAGCCTCTAAAGACTCGTCAAGCGGAGTAGTATATTTACCAGCTTAACTTATAATTAAACCCTTTTTTAAATCCTATAGCGGAATATTTCCGTGTTTTCGTTTTGGAGCAGACACTTCCTTATTCTCAAGCATGTTAAAAGCTTTGATAAGTTTTCTTCTGGTATTTTTGGGTAAGATCACTTCATCAATAAAGCCTCTTCTGGCTGCCCTGAACGGATTGGCAAATTTTTCTGCATATTCCGCCTCCCTTTCCGCCAGCTTTTTAACAGGATCCTTTGCGCTCATAATTTCTTTCCTGAAAATAATCTCACTCGCTCCTTTCGCACCCATCACAGCAATCTCTGCGGAAGGCCAGGCAAAGTTAAAGTCCGCGCCAATATGTTTGGAATTCATTACATCATAGGCGCCTCCATAGGCTTTCCTGGTAATAACCGTTATCCTTGGAACAGTTGCTTCACTAAAGGCAAACAATAGCTTAGCTCCATGAACAATTATACCGTTCCATTCCTGATCCGTACCCGGTAAAAATCCCGGTACATCTTCCAATACCAATAAAGGAATATTGAAACTATCACAAAATCTCACAAATCTGGCTGCTTTGACTGAAGTTTGTGTTCCTAATACTCCGGCGAGAAACATTGGTTGGTTGGCAATTATGCCAATACTTCTTCCTGCCAGTCTTGCAAAGCCTACAATGATGTTTTCTGCATAATCCTCATGAATCTCATAAAAGGATTCTTTGTCAATTATACCATTAATAACATCATGCATGTCATAAGGCTTATTGGTATTGTCAGGAATAACATCTGAAAGCTCATCACGTACCTCATCCCCTAGCTCATAAGGTAAAGAGGCGGGTTTTTCACGGTTGCTCTGGGGTAAATAACTCAGTAATTTTTTAACGTCTTCCAGACAAATCACATCATTTGCAGAAGTCTTATGGGCAACCCCGGATTTCGTTGAGTGCGTACTAGCACCACCCAGTTCCTCTGAAGTAACTTCTTCATTAGTAACAGTTTTTACCACATTTGGACCTGTTACAAACATATAACTGGTTTGCTCCACCATTAAGGTAAAATCTGTCATAGCGGGCGAATAAACAGCGCCTCCTGCACATGGCCCCATTATGGCTGATATCTGCGGTATCACACCCGAAGCCTGAACGTTTCTATAAAAAATATCCGCATATCCGCCTAAAGATTTTACCCCTTCCTGTATCCTGGCCCCGCCTGAATCGTTTAAACCAATAACAGGTGCGCCAACTTTCATAGCAAGATCCATTACCTTACAAATTTTCTCTGCATGGGTTTCAGATAGAGCACCTCCAAATACCGTAAAATCCTGGGCGTAGACATATACTAAACGACCATTAATGGTTCCATATCCGGTTACCACTCCATCACCAAAGTAAATTTCCTTATCCATCCCAAAGTCCGTCGTGCGGTGGGTCACCAAAATACCCATCTCTTCAAATGAACCTTCGTCCAATAAATAATTTACCCTTTCACGCGCAGTTAGTTTTTGCTTCTGGTGCTGTTTATCTATTCGTTTTTGTCCCCCACCTATATGCGCAAGGGATATTCTTTCTTTTAATTTTTCTAAATTAGGGTCCATATGTTAGTTTGTTGGTATTCTTAAGATTTTCTGATCTTTCAAATATTGTTTAACTGCCAATACCGCAGCAATTCTGGCCTCCTCTTCCGCTTTCTTATTTAATACTTCAGGAGAATAATAGTTTTTAACAAAATGAGTGTCAAAATTCCCTGATCTGAAGGCCTCATGTTCAAAAACGAATTTACCAAAAGGCAGCGTAGTTTCCACTCCTTCAATATGATAATCTTCTATGGCTTTAAGTATGATTTGAATGGCTTCATCTCTATCCTTGCCATAGGAGATTAATTTTGACAACATTGGATCATAATAGATTGGAACATCCATCCCTTCTTCAAAACCATTATCTACACGGACCCCTTTTCCTATGGGTAACTTATAGGTTTCCAAAGTGCCTACACTGGGCAGGAAATCATTAAGGGGGTCTTCGGCATAAACCCGCAACTCTATAGCATGGCCATTTATATGAAGATCCTCCTGTTTAATGGTCATTGTTTCTCCTCTTGCAATTTTAATCTGAAGCTCTACAAGATCCACTCCAGTGATCAATTCTGTAACCGGGTGTTCAACCTGAAGCCGCGTATTCATTTCCAGGAAATAAAATTTATGATCAGCATCCATCAGGAATTCTACTGTCCCCGCTCCCAGATAATCACAGGCTTTTGCAACCTTGGTTGCAGCAATACCCATTTCTTCTCTTAATTCTGGAGTAAGTATAGATGAAGGCGCCTCTTCAACTACTTTTTGGTGCCTTCGTTGAATGCTGCATTCACGTTCAAAAAAATAAAGGATATTTCCATGGCTGTCGGCCATGACCTGAATCTCTATATGTCTAGGTGAGGTCACATATTTTTCAATAAACACAGAGCCATCACCGAATGCAGAGGTGGCTTCGCTTATTGCCCTCTTCATCTGCGATTCTAATTCCTTCTCTTCCTCAACTACTCTCATCCCTTTGCCTCCTCCTCCTGCTGAAGCTTTTATTAAAATAGGGAATCCTATTTCTTTGGCAATTACCTTAGCTTTCTTAACATCAGTAATAGCTTCATCGATCCCGGGGACCATAGGAATATCATAATTCTTAACAGCATCCTTGGCGGCCAGTTTACTCCCCATTACGCGGATAGCTTTTGATTTTGGACCTATAAATATGATATTATTTTTTTCTACTTCTTCTGCAAAATCCGCATTTTCACTTAGAAACCCATATCCGGGATGAATCCCGTCTACATTTAGCTTTTTAGCCACTTCAATAATCTTTGATCCCAACAAATAGGATTGGTTGGAAGGAGCTTCGCCTATGCAAACGGCTTCATCTGCAAACTTTACATGAGGTGCATTCCTATCTGCCTTAGAATAGACAGCCACAGTTTTAATCCCCATTTTTTGGGCAGTTTGCATTACCCTGATGGCAATTTCCCCTCTGTTTGCTATTAATATTTTTTTCATAGTAGATTAATTATTCAAATTCAATCAATAATTGGTTTTTATCAACCGCATCACTTTTCTTTACCATAATACTTTTAATAATCCCATCCCTTGGCGAGGTAATTACATTTTCCATTTTCATTGCCTCAAGTATTAATAAAGGATCATCTTCATTAACCGCCTGTCCAATTCGAACATGTATCTCTAATATAAGACCCGGCATTGGAGCCGAAATAGAATCAATATCTTTACTAGAAGAAAGTGCAAAACCCATTTTGTTTATTAAAAGGTCCAGACCATCTGAAATAACAACTTTATAAGAACTATTGTTAATGTTAATGGTATACTTCTTATGATAAAAATCTTTTTCGGTAACTTCTGCTTTAAAAGACTTATTTTCCTTTAATATGTGATACGAATTAGGTGAAGTTTGTAAGGTATCAATTTTCGAGATGTCATCGCTTGTAATCTTAAACTCCTGATTACTGTCTACGACAACCTTAAACGAATTATCCATAGATGTATTAATTTGATCTAGTTAAAATTATCTTCTTAGAAAAGACTATTAAGTTATATAAATTTTATGATTTCCATTAAAAATAAATAGCAATTAATTTAGGGGATTTTTATATAAAATATAAATTCCCATAGCCCATTACCTTTTTCCTCTAACTAATGCCTGAATAATCTCAATTGAGATCAAATTATCAGTTCATTTTCTCAAAATTATTACTAATTTATTATGCTAAATATGAATATTATCATGTTTTAAACGAATTTGTTCCTGTAATTATGTAGTTATAAAAGGAAGGTGATTGTCTGGATAAATATCATCCCAAATCTGTATTTTTGGTACAAATTGAACCAATATGTTAATAATCGGAATTGCGGGAGGGACAGGATGTGGTAAAACCACAGTTGTTAATCAAATTATTAACGAACTTCCTAATGAAGAAGTTGGATTAATATCTCAGGATTCATATTACAATGACCTGTCGCACTTAAGTTTTGATGAGCGTTCAAAAATTAATTTTGACCATCCAAGGGCAATTGACTTTGAACTTTTGGCACAACACCTTAACAAGTTAAGGCAGGGAGAGCCCATTGATCAGCCTGTATATTCCTTCCCAAAACACAATAGAACTAAAAACACGATAAGGACTCACCCGAGAAAAGTAATGATAATTGAGGGAATTTTGATCATGACTAACCCAGTTATCAGGGATATGTTCGATATCAAGATCTATGTACATGCCGATTCTGATGAACGGCTCATAAGGAGACTCAAACGGGATATAAATGAAAGAGGTAGAGGTTTATCGGAAGTTTTAAGCAGGTATCAAACCACTTTGAAGCCTATGCATGATCAATTCATAGAACCTACAAAGGAATATGCAGACATAATTATTCCAAATAATAAATACAATACGGTAGCCGTAGATATTGTGCGCACCATCATTAATGAAAAATTAAGCTAATGGGTTTTAAAGCTATCCGAAATAAGAAGTGGTTCGGAATATTGACAAATATTTATGTGCTGGTATTAACCGTCTTCGTCATATGGATGGCTTTTTTCGATACAAACTCTTTGCTTATACATATGGAGTTGAGGAAAGAAATCAAAAAATTAGAAAAGACCCAGGAATTTCTGAAAGAAGAAATAACTAAGGATAAAGAAATTATAAAACAACTCTCGGACCCCAAAGAATTAGAAAAATTTGCTCGGGAAAACTATTATCTTAAAAAAAAGAACGAGGAAATTTATTTAATTGAGTACGAGGATAGTACAAAACAGAAAGAAAATGAATAAAAAACAACTGTTTAAAGATTTTCCGGCAGTTTCTCAACAAGCCTGGAAGCAAAAAATACAAGCAGATCTAAAAGGTGCAGATTACAATGATACGCTGATATGGGAGTCACCGGAAGGCATTAAAGTGAAACCTTTTTACCAGGCTGATGATCTTAATGAAAGGCACATAAGTTCGTCCTCTACCAAATCTGACTGGCTAATCGGGCAGCATATTTCGGTTACAGATGCCGTAAAGGCAAATAAAAAGGCTATAAAGGCTGTGAAAAACGGAACTGAAAGTTTGATTTTCACCCTGGCCAATCCTGATTTGAAACCAAATGTGATCTTAAAGGGTATTGATATAAATTCAATCCCTGTCCACTTTGAATTTCAATTTCTATCTCTGGCGTACATCATGGATCTTCTATCATATGCCGGTAGCGCTAAAGAGAATATTTATTTTCATATTGATATTTTGGGTAATTTTTGCAAAACTGGAAATTGGTTTACAGACTTTGAATCAGACCATGCTGCCATGGAAGAAATTTTAAATGAGGCTGCAAACACCCCAACCTTAAGTATTGACGTTTCACTCTATCAAAATGCAGGAGCCAACCGAACCCAGCAACTAGCATATGCTCTTGGACACGCAAGTGAATATCTTAATTTTTTGAATAAGAAAAAGCTATTGCGTTCTGATCTGAAAGTTTGTTTTAAAATGGCCGTAGATGGAAATTACTTTTTTGAGATTGCTAAATTAAGAGCCTTACGCCTGCTCTGGAAAACACTTGCAGTTGAATTCGGAGTTTCTTCGGATTGTCATATTTTGGCTTGCCCCTCAAACCGAAACAAGACAATATATGACTACAATGTTAATCTACTTAGGACCACAACAGAGTGTATGTCTGCAATTCTCGGCGGAGCTGATACAGTTTATAATTTAACGTATGACGCCATATATCATGAAAATAATGAGTTTGGAGAAAGAATATCCAGAAATCAATTGCTTATTTTAAAAGGTGAAAGTTATTTGGACAAAATTGCGAATCCGTCAGATGGCTCATATTATATAGAGGTGATTACCCTACAACTGGCAGAAAAGGCATTGGATATCTTTAAACAAATTGAGCAAGGTGATGGCTTTTTAAAACAATTAAAAGCTCATAATATTCAAAGGAAAATCAGGGAAAGTGCACTTAAACAACAAATTCGTTATGATGCCGGAGAGGAGGTATTATTAGGTAGTAATAAATACCCTAACGAAATGGACAAAATGAAGCACGAATTACAAAAAAATCCTTTTACCAAAAAAAATCCCAGGAAAACCATTATTGAACCAATAACCGAAATCAGATTGTCAGAATCGTCAGAAAAAATAAGATTGGATCATGAGTAGAAAAGAGCTGCAACATCTAAATTTAAAAACTATTGATTCTTATAGACAAAAAGAATCAAAAAAACCCGACTTTATTACTGCCGAAGATATCCCGGTAAAATCCTTTATGTCAAAAAATGATATTGGACATTTAGAGCATCTAAATTTTGCTGCCGGCATTCCTCCAAATTTAAGAGGCCCATATTCTACTATGTATGTGAGAAGACCGTGGACAATACGGCAGTATGCCGGATTCTCTACTGCGCATGAAAGCAATGCCTTTTACAGGCGCAATCTGGCAGCTGGTCAAAAAGGTCTTTCTGTTGCCTTTGACCTGCCCACCCACAGAGGTTATGACAGCGACCACGAACGAGTGGTTGGAGATGTAGGTAAAGCCGGCGTGGCTATCGATTCTATTGAGGATATGAAAATTTTGTTCGATGGTATTCCCTTAGATAAAATGTCTGTATCAATGACCATGAATGGTGCGGTACTGCCAATTATGGCTTTTTATATAGTTGCCGCAGAGGAACAAGGAGTGTCTCCTGAACAACTCGCAGGGACCATTCAAAATGATATACTAAAAGAATTCATGGTTAGAAATACTTACATCTACCCACCTACTCCTTCTATGCAGATAATTGCAGATATTTTTGAATTTACCAGTAAATATATGCCCAGATTTAATAGCATAAGTATTTCCGGCTATCATATGCAGGAAGCCGGTGCTACGGCAGATATTGAACTTGCCTACACTCTGGCGGATGGACTAGAATATATTAGAACTGGTTTAAAAGCAGGTCTGGATATTGATCAGTTTGCCCCCAGGCTTTCTTTTTTCTGGGCTATTGGAATGAATCATTTTATGGAAATTGCCAAACTGAGGGCAGGAAGAATGCTTTGGGCTAAACTCGTGAAACAGTTTAATCCTAAAAATCCAAAATCTTTGGCACTCAGAACTCATTGTCAGACCAGCGGTTGGAGTCTTACCGAACAAGACCCCTTCAACAATGTTGCAAGAACTACAATTGAAGCGTTGGCAGCGGCTTTGGGAGGTACTCAAAGCCTGCACACGAATGCATTAGATGAGGCCATTGCTTTACCCACTGATTTTTCGGCACGTATAGCAAGAAACACACAAATCTATCTTCAGGAAGAAACAAAAATCACCAAAACAGTCGACCCCTGGGCTGGTAGTTACTACGTAGAATATTTGACAAATGAATTAGCCAAAAAAGCCTGGAAGCTTATTGAGGAAGTTGAGGAGCATGGTGGTATGACCAAAGCAATTGAAGCTGGTATCCCCAAAATGCGGATTGAACAAGCTGCCGCCAAAAAACAGGCTCGTATAGACAGCGGACAAGATATTATCGTTGGAGTCAACAAATATCAGTTGGAAGAAGAAGATGAATTGCAGATTCTGGAGGTAGATAATGCAGAGGTTCGAAGACAACAACTAGAACGGCTAGAATCTTTAAAGCAGAAAAGAGACAACGCAAAGGTAAAGCGTATACTGAAAAAAATAACACAAGCTGCTAAAAATAAAACCGTATCAAAATCTGTTCAGGGTGAAAACAATTTGTTAGCTTTAGCGATAGAAGCCGCCAGGGCTAAGGCCACTCTTGGAGAGATTAGTGATGCTCTGGAAGTTGCTTTTGGAAGATATAAAGCAAAAATTCAATCGTTTACAGGAGTGTACGCAAAAGAAATTAAGGACGACCAGAGTTTTAAAAAGGCAAGAGAATTGGCCGATAAATTTGCAGCGCAGGAAGGTCGAAGACCTCGGATTATGGTTGCTAAAATGGGTCAGGATGGGCATGATCGCGGTGCGAAAGTAGTCGCTACCGGGTATGCTGATCTCGGATTTGATGTTGATATAGGACCCCTATTCCAAACACCTGCGGAGGCAGCAAAACAGGCCGTGGAAAATGATGTTCATATTCTTGGCGTTTCTTCCTTAGCTGCAGGGCACAAAACCCTGGTACCACAGGTTTTGGAAGAGTTGAAAAAATATGGCAGAGAAGATATCATGGTAATTGTGGGAGGTGTAATTCCCAAACAGGATTATAACTATTTATTTGATGCCGGAGCTGCAGCTGTTTTTGGACCAGGCACCAAAATTAGTGATGCAGCTATCCAGATACTTGATATTTTAATAGATTAATTGGTTAGGATAACTTGCCCAATGGCTTAATAGCTTTACTTTAACCAACTTTAACGCTTTTATCAGAGTTATTCACTTTGTGTTAACAAAATACTTTTTTGTGCATTGTAAATAATCGTATTTTTAACCCCTAACTTACTTCAATTATGGGCAAGATTATTGCTATCGCAAACCAAAAAGGTGGGGTTGGAAAAACTACCACCACAGTAAACCTAGCTGCCTCGCTGGGTGTACTTGAAAAAAAAGTGTTATTAATTGATGCCGACCCCCAGGCCAATGCTACGTCTGGATTAGGTATTAATGCAGATGAGATTCAAATTGGTACATACCAGTTGATGGAACATACAAAGACAGCTGGAGAAACAATTATTCAGACTTCATCTCCTAATGTAGATTTGATTCCCGCACACATAGATCTTGTAGCCATTGAAATAGAATTGGTCGACAAAGATGAAAGGGAATATATGATGAAGAAAGCTATTGGAGATTTAAGGGCGTTATACGACTATATTCTTATTGACTGCGCCCCCTCTTTAGGACTACTTACCTTAAATGCCTTAACAGCTGCAGATTCTGTAATTATTCCCATACAATGTGAATATTTTGCTTTGGAAGGGCTTGGCAAATTATTAAACACTATAAAAAGTGTACAAAGGATTCACAATCCTGAATTAGATATTGAAGGTATGTTGCTTACCATGTACGATTCCAGATTGCGACTTTCTAATCAGGTTGTGGAAGAGGTCAAGAAACATTTCTCTGATATGGTTTTTGATACTATAATTCAACGTAATGTTCGTTTGGGAGAGGCCCCCAGTCATGGAGAAAGTATCATAAAATACGATGCCAGTAGTAAAGGTGCAACAAACTATTTAAATATGGCCAACGAACTATTGAAAAAAAATAGAGAGAAGGTATAATGGCGAAAGCAACCAGGAAACAGGCTTTGGGAAGAGGACTTTCTGCTCTGCTTAAAGACCCTGAAAATGATATTAATTCGGTATCGGATAGAAACGCTGATAAAGTTGTTGGTAATATAGTAGAACTAGATATTGACACTATTGAGGTAAACCCTTTTCAGCCCCGTTCTCACTTTAATGATGATACCCTTCAGGAACTGGCTTCCTCCATAAAAGAATTAGGAGTTATTCAGCCAATTACGGTAAGAAAATCTGACTTTAATAAATTTCAGTTAGTTTCAGGAGAGAGAAGGTATAGGGCTTCTAAATTGATTGGACTTAGAACAATACCGGCATATATTAGAATTGCCAATGACCAGGAGTCTCTTGAAATGGCGTTAGTTGAAAATATTCAGCGCCAGGATCTTGATCCAATTGAAATTGCACTTTCCTATAATCGTTTAATCAATGAAATAGGTCTGACCCAGGAAAAGTTAAGTGACCGGGTGGGTAAAAAAAGATCGACCATTGCAAATTATCTTCGCTTATTGCGCCTGGACCCTATAATACAAACCGGAATGCGAGATGGCTTCATTTCTATGGGTCATGGCAGGACTCTGGTAAATATTTACCAAAAAGAAGATCAAATTAGCCTTTATGAAAAAATTGTAAAAAACAGTTTGTCTGTTAGAGAAACCGAGCGTCTTGTGAAGCAATATCATAAAGGACCTAATCAAAAAAAATCTTCAAACAAGTCTTCAGTAACAACAGAAGTAATAAATAATGGCATAAAACATCTTAAACACTATCTTTCTGCCAATATAAAAGTTAATTCTACAGATGATGGTAAGGGTAAGATAAGTATTCCCTTCAGTTCAGAGGAAGATTTTCAGCGATTGAAAAAACTAATTACAGGTGAGTAAAAACCTTGTTTTCTTGTGTTTATTATTGTTCCCTGCACTTTTTTCCTTGGCCCAGAAAGGTCAAAAAGAAAGTCCTAAGGATTCTGTCCCACAAAATACAAAAAATCAAAAAATTATTGTTGAAGGTAAAGTGGAAAAGAAGCGGATAAATCCCTTAGCTCCAAGTAAGGCCGCATTTTATTCAGCTGTTCTGCCCGGATTAGGTCAGGCCTATAACAAGAAATATTGGAAAATTCCTATTGTTATTGGTGCCATAGGCGTCGGAATCTATGCCTATGACTATAATAATGATCTTTATAATCGTTTCCGAACAGCCTTTAAAAGAAGACAAGCTGGTTTTACGGATGATGAATTCTATGATGTAAACGGTTCTGGAATAGTTCCTGGCAGTCCGGACTTATCAGACAGCGCCCTGCAGGATGCGCAGGAAAGTTATCAAAGTGATCGCGATCTGGCATTATTTATCACCCTGTTATTATATGCTTTGAATATTATTGATGCCAATGTTGACGCACATTTAAAACAGTTTAATGTAGATGACGATCTTGGATTGGATATTAAACCGTATCTCGAATATAACCCAATAGTTGGAGACCCTAACTATGGAGTGGCTTTAACCATTAAATTCTAAAATATGCATATAGGTTTATTTGGATATGGGAAAATGGGGAAAATGATTGAAAAGATCGCTATCCAAAGAAATCATACGATAGTTGCTAAAGTAGATGTGGACACAAAAGAAGTTGACTATTCCGCAATGGATATGGCAATAGATTTTAGTAGTCCGCAGGCTGCATCTAATAATATTAAGAGTTGTCTTGAACACAATGTTCCGGTCATATCCGGCACAACAGGTTGGTTGAAAGATTACGACAAAGTGATTTCTTTATGTAAAGAAAAAAATGGGGCTTTTATTTATGCTTCAAATTTCAGTTTAGGCGTAAATCTGTTTTTTGAATTAAACTGCTATTTAGCAAAAATGATGAGCAATTTACCCCAATACAGGGTATCAATTGAAGAAACCCATCATCTACAAAAACTCGATGCTCCAAGTGGAACTGCAATTTCACTTGCTGAAGGTATTATTGAGAATTCTGATTATAAAGGCTGGCAAATGGAAAAAACACAAGACCAACATATCTCTATAATTTCCAAAAGGATTGCGGATGAATACGGTACCCATGTTATTTCTTATGAAAATTTAGTAGACCAGATAGTTATAAAGCACAAAGCGAACAATAGGGAAGGTTTTGCATTAGGTGCAGTTGTTGCGGCGGAATGGCTAAATGGAAAAAAAGGTGTCTTCACCATGAAGGATGTGTTAAACCTCGGTTAATTTTGGTAACAAATCGGACGAAATTACGTCTTAAAAATATATATATAAGAGTATGAATAGTACAAATTGGATCATCTTTATTTTAGTTATACAAGTCATTCATTTTTTAGGGACCTGGAAGCTATATATTAAAGCAGGAAGAAAACCTTGGGAAGCTGCCATTCCAGTATATAATGCTATTGTATTAATGCAAATTATAAGAAGGCCTAAATGGTGGGTAATACTTCTTTTCATTCCTATAATTAATCTTCTGATGTTTCCTGTAATTTGGGTTGAAACTATACGAAGTTTCGGTAAAAATAGCCTTCTTGATACGTGGTTGGTTATCCTAACCCTTGGATTTTATATTTACTATATTAACTATGCCGAAGATGTTACTTATATTGAGGATAGAAGTTTGCATCCAAAAAGTGGATTAGGAGAATGGGTAAGCTCCATTGTATTTGCTGTTGTGGCTGCAACACTGGTTCATACTTATTTTATTCAGCCATATGTAATCCCCACAGGTTCACTGGAACGTACCCTTAGAGTTGGTGATTTGCTTTTTGTGAGTAAGTTTCATTATGGGGCTCGTGCGCCCATGACCACCATAGCAGCTCCAATGGTCCATGATACAATTCCTGGCTTAGGTATAAGATCTTATCTGAAGAAACCTCAACTTCCTTATTTTAGATTAGCGGGATTTGAAAAGGTCAAAAAAAATGATATTGTTGTTTTTAGCTGGCCGGCAGATACGGTTCGCGTCTTTTTTAAGAAGGAAGAAGGGGTTAAAAAACCAATTGATAAAAAATCCAATTATGTAAAGCGATGTGTTGGAACTCCTGGCGATTCGCTATCCGTAATTGATGGTTTAGTATACATCAATGCCAAACAGCTTCAACTGTCAGACAGAGCTAAGCCTCAATATGATTATAATGTTTACTCACAGAAAGGAGTATCATCAAGGCTACTTATAAGTTTGGGAATAGATGAGTTTACAAGAAAATATTTGTCGGCTCCTTTAAACCAAAATCAATTTGAAGCTGTCAGCAAATACCTCATAGCCGGAGGTCAAAATGCGAAGGGTGAAATAGAGTTGATTACCGATGCAAGTGGAATTCCCCCAAAAGTTATTAGACAGGCAGGACTGTCTCTACGGGAAGAAACAGGACGCCAGCGCACAGTGACACTTACCGACGAAATGTTGGAAGAATTAAAAAGTAATACTGATATAGATTCTGTTGTAAAAATAGTAGAACCCAAAGGTTTAAAGGGTTATAATATATTCCCTCATGCTCCTGACTATCCCTGGAATAATGATAACTTTGGACCTATATACATTCCGCAGAAAGGAGTAACTATTTCGCTAACTCCAAAAGTTCTTCCTCTTTATAAAAAGATAATTCGCGACTATGAAGAAAATACTATCGGAGTTTCAGGGAATCAGGTAAGTATAAATGGACAGGTTACAGACTCCTATACCTTTAAGCAGGATTACTATTGGATGATGGGAGATAATAGAGACCACTCAGAAGATAGCCGGAGTTGGGGGTACGTCCCCGCCAATCATATTGTTGGCAAACCAATTTTTATTTGGCTTAGCTTTGATAATTTCAACAAGGGAATTACTCATTGGAAACCCAGATGGGATAGGATTTTCACTACTGTTGGAGGTGATGGCGAACCCCGGTCTTATTTTAAGCACTTCCTTATTGCACTGGCGGCATGGTTTATATTTGATTACTTTTGGAAACGTAGAAAGAAGCTTAAAAAGTAATTATTTATTTTTTTGGGTGGAAAAAAAATACTAATTGATGAACTTGCTACTCCATCCTACCTACTTGCCTGATATTGCCACTTATGCAACTCTTGTGCAAAATAAAATAATCTGGGAAGTCTGCGACAATTATCAAAAACAAACCTATCGAAACCGGGCCTTCATTTGTACAGATCAGGGAAAATTTATGTTAAATATTCCAATTAAACATGTAGGTGGCAAGCAGGGCAGACAAAAGTATAAAGATGTAAGGCTGGATAATGATTACAGATGGCAGCGTCAACATTGGAGGACGCTTCAAACCGCATACAGGACATCTCCTTTTTTTGAATATTACGAAGATGATCTGGCTCCGCTTTTTATGAATAATTACTCCTATTTATTAGATTTTAATCTTAAAGCAATTGATATTATTGCCAGTTGCCTGCAATTCAACATTAACAACAGGCAAACAGATGTCTATGAGCCAAATCCCAAAACGGTTTTTGATGCCAGATTTTTGGTACATTCCAAAAAAAAAATTAATATGAGGCAAAAAAGCTATATGCAGGTTTTTAATGCCAGGCATGGTTTTATTAAAAATTGTAGTGTTCTGGATTTGTTATTTAACGAAGGTACTGCCAGTCTTGATTATTTAATGAATCAAAATCTCGATTTTCTGAATGCTTAGATTCCTGCTTCATTACGGTATTCATATAATTGTACCAATAGCAATTGGCCTAATATTTTTTAAAAATAATAGAATATGGATTATCCTAATTCTCCTTTCGGGAATATTAATTGATGTAGATCATTTAATTGCTAATCCCATATTTGATCCCGGGAGATGCAGTATTAATTTCCACCCCCTTCATTCCTATTGGGCCATTGCGGTTTATATCTTGCTGTTTATTTTTAAAAAGACAAGGATAATTGGGCTTGCCTTACTCATTCACATACTGGCAGATTTGATTGATTGTTACTTCTTGTTGTCAGAGTCGAATTGACGTCAGTACCGGATAGTGATCAGATAGTTTTAAGTTAAAGTTTTGATGTGTCATTACTTGCATGGTCTTATCCGCTAAAATAAAGTCGATGCGAAATGGAACTATTTTTAGGTCAAAGGTTTTACCAAAACCAGAACCTTCTTCATCAAATGTATCTTGCATTTCACCCTTGGCAATACGATACACATTTGAAAATGGTGTATTGTTAAAATCCGCACATACTATAGTACTGAACGGAGATTCTTTTCTGTGCCTATCAAATATTTGCACCTGTTCTTCCTGTTTAACGAAGGCTTTTCTCATTTTATCATACGACCTAACTACGTGCCTGACATTCCTTACCCTGGATGGTCTAATTTTATATGATTGAAGATGAAGGTTATATATCCTAATAGTGTCCCCTTTATATTTAATATCTGCATACAGGGCATTGTTGGCAGTCTCCAGAAATTCAAGAGACCCATTGC
>Ga0265306_10000618_pt1 | contig 16979 bp, 15 predicted proteins | sample Helome_3_FD_192493 | JGI IMG/M metagenome (GOLD analysis project Ga0265306, IMG submission 192493) | Marine sediment microbial communities from subtidal zone of North Sea - Hel_20160420 (Illumina Assembly) | ecosystem: Environmental > Aquatic > Marine > Subtidal zone > Sediment ...
CGGTACAAGCGCGCGCGTGAAACCCTGTTTTGCGGCAGCGGCTATGCGTTCCTCGCCAAACCGAACAGGTCGAATTTCACCAGCCAGACCGATCTCTCCAAAGCTCACGAGGCGCTCGGTGCAGGCCTTGTCTCGGAAGCTGGAAACGATAGCCAGTAAGGCAGGCAGATCGACAGCCGTCTCACCGATGCGCAATCCGCCGACCACGTTCACGAAGACATCCTCGGGACCGAGTGCGAGCCCGCCGTGGCGTTGCAGCACAGCGAGCAACAGCGTCAGTCGATTCTGATCAATGCCGGTTGCAAGGCGCTTTGGGTATGTCGTTGACCCATCCGCGACGAGCGCCTGAATTTCGACCAACAGGGGTCTGCTGCCTTCCCATGCCACAGTCACGACACTGCCTGGCTCGGCGACGGAGTCATGCGACAAAAAAATTGCAGACGGGTTGCTTACCTGGCGAAAACCCGTCTCGGTCATGGCAAATACGCCCATTTCACCGCTCGCACCGAAGCGATTTTTGACCGAACGAATCAGCGTGTACCGGCTGGCCGGATCACTCTCGAAATAGAGCACGGTATCCACCATATGCTCGACAACCCGTGGCCCTGCAATTGCACCTTCTTTGGTCACATGCCCAATGATGAAGACAGCCATTTCGTTTTGCTTCGCGTACTGAACGACGCGCCCGACGCATTGGCGCAATTGAGCGACCGAACCCGGTGCTGACGGCAGGTCAGAACTCGACATTGTCTGGACGGAATCGATAATCAACACATTCGCTGAGCAGGCGGTTGCCTGCTCGAGAACATTCTCGAGCGACGTGTCGGCCAGTAACTTGAGATCGGATGTCGCCAGGCCAAGGCGTTGCCCACGCTGGCCGATTTGCCGTAGCGACTCCTCGCCTGTCGCGTAAAGGACCGCAGCGCCCGCAGCAAGGCTGGCGGACACTTGCTGCAGCAACGTTGACTTGCCAACACCGGGATCACCGCCGAGCAGAATGACGGCTCCGGGCACCAGTCCGCCGCCGAGCACTCTGTCAAATTCGGCGAACCCCGTTTCATGGCGCTCTGCAAAGTCGTCCGGCAACGCGTCAAGTCTTGCCGCCGTTGCCGCGCTCCCGCGAGCAGGCCGGGATGCCGCGATTCGGGTCTGCGTAAGTGTGTTCCATGCCAGGCAGTCGGGACATTGTCCGGCCCATTTAACGCTGTGTGCCCCGCACTCCGTACAGACGTACGCTGTTTTTGCCTTGGCCATGGATAACCGCTTGTTTTATCGTTATTTTTTAGATATTTCGCTGGCAGCGACGACGACATTTCGGACCTGCGTCACATAGCGAGTGCCTTGCAGCCCAATAATAGCACCGCTTCGAGCCGCGTTTATTACATAAAAATGCCAACCCTATCTCATAACGCAGCCGTACCTTTTCCTATACTTTCGCCCTCTAAAGGGAATTAACCAGCGTTGAATTTGCAACAAAAACAAAGGCGTAACCGAGTTATCGCGCTGAGCTTCGTCAGCGTGTTGCTGCTGCTCGTCTACGGGCCGCTGGCGCAGTGGTTTATCGCCGCAGATCGCGTCCTTTACGACCAACTGGCCTCGCACCTGCGGAACAAACCGCTCGACAGCGCGTTGATTGTCAGTGTTGATCCGTCGAGGACCACAGCGACTGACGTCAGCGCCACCTATGGCCGCATCCTGGATGTCCTTAGTCAGGCCGGCGTACGGCGAATCGTGATGACACAGCCACCGGAAATCTCCGACGCCGAAGACCTGCCTGGCTGGGCTGCCGCAATGAACTCGTCAGTACCGGTTTACACTCCAACCCGCCATCGCCTGGCCAACCTCGCGACGCGCGATGGCTTCGTTAGTGTCACGGCAGATGGGGACGGCATCCTGCGGCGAGCAGCCTTGTGGCAGCTCAACGATGGTGTCATGTCACCGTCCCTTCCTCTCGCCGTGGCATTCGATAGCGAAGATGCATCGACACATCACCGCTTGTCCAGCGCGGAGGATGCGATATTCCTTTCCAACTATGCGGAACTACCACGCGTCGAGGTCAACGATTTGTTGAACCCGAATGCGGACAAATCTCCACTGCGCGGCGCAACCGTATTTCTTGACTCGTCACCTGCACTTGTTGGAGCCGTCGCACTGCTGCCATCGGGCCAGTTCGTCACTCAATCTGAAATCGCAGCGACCTTACTTGCCAATATCGAACAGGGAAGAACGATTATTTCACCTTCCTGGGTCGCAGCGATGGAGTGGCTGGCACCTGTCCTACTGGCAATTGTCGCTGTCCTGTTCATGCCGGACCGCACTAGAAAAGACATCGCTGTACTGGCTGGCGTGGCAATCGTCATGCTCTTGCTGCTCGAGACCCTGCTCTTGTATGTCCTTCACGTACGCATGGATCTTGGGAGACCGATCTTGATTTTCGCAGGGGTGGCAATACTGACCATCTGGCTTGTTGGAGACAAGAAGAAAGAAGTCACTGACGCATTCAAGAAGGGCAACGACTTTCTCGCGGCAGGCCGGCTTGAGCCAGCGTTTGCTGAATTCCGGCGCTGCCCCCCAAACGAAACTGTTGCGACGGTCATGTATAAACTCTCCCTGGCCTTCGAAGAGCAGGCCAAGCCCGAGCGCGCCGAAGCCGTGCTGGAGTGGATGAAACGTACCCAGGGTACGCCGGCATCCGGCGTTGCAGGGAGGCAGGAAGGGACAACAGGTCCACAGCGTCTGGGACGCTACGTCATCGAAAAACGCATCGGCCGTGGTGCGATGGGTGCTGTGTACCTGGCCAAGGACCCACGCATCAATCGACCTGTTGCACTGAAAGTCATTCCTATCGAGAAAGAGTTCGAGGACGAAGAGCTCAAGGAAGCCAGATTGCGCTTCTACCGCGAAGCTGAGTCTGCGGGCCGTCTTGCACACCCGAATATTATCACCGTGTTTGACGCGGGCGAGGACAAGGGCCTCGCCTACATCGCCATGGAGTACGTACCCGGCATCCCGCTCAAGAAATTTACTGATCCGCAAAAGTTACTGGCGCCCAAACGGGCGCTTGAACTTTGCGCATCGACTGCCGAAGCTCTCGACTACGCGCACAATCAGGGCGTCATCCATCGCGACATCAAGCCCGCGAACTTGATGTACAACCCGAAAGAAGGGTCACTGAAGATTACCGACTTTGGCGTTGCTCGAATGACTGACAACAACAGCACCAAAACCGGTATCGTCCTCGGTACACCGATGTATATGTCCCCCGAACAGCTCAATGCGGAGGACCTCACGGGCCATTCGGACTTGTTTTCGCTTGGTGTTACCCTGTACGAACTCCTGGCGGGAGAGGTGCCTTTCCATGCGACGAATATCGCAGTGCTGATGACAAAGATAACGACGGATGACCCGGCGCCCATATCAAAACGGCGAGCTGGCATTCCGCCCAGTGTGGATACGGTCCTGGCCAAAGCCCTGGCCAAACGACCCCAGGACCGGTTTTCGTGCGGCGCCGAAATGGCGATCGCCTTGCGCAACTGCGCCCGATATTCGTAGAACGGAATAAGAAGACTGGAAACGTATAGATGAGCCTCCGCGGGAAAATTGACTTCGCTGAAATGTCGGATACCGGGCGTGTTCGTGATCACAACGAAGACGCGATCGGGTCAGATCCTGAGATCGGCCTGATGGTGCTTGCCGACGGCATGGGCGGTTATAACGCCGGCGAAGTCGCCAGTGGCATCGCCGTACAAATCGTCTCAGAGTTGGCCGTCGAGGGCGCAGCCCGTGAAAATCGTGACGAGACCGACCCACATAGTGGCTTGATGCGGCAGTCGATCGTGCTCAGGGATGCGGTGTATCGCGCCAACAAGATTATCTTCCAGACCGCTCAAAGTCAGACGCATTGCGAAGGCATGGGAACAACCATTGTCGCTTGCATGTTCTACGACGACAAAGTGTCAATCGCCCACGTGGGCGATTCACGCGCCTACCGCCTTCGCAGCGGCGCTTTCGAACAGCTCACGCTGGACCACTCGCTCCTCCAGGAACTTGTCGATCGCGGCTTCTATTCTGCTGAGGAGGCGCAGCGCTCGACAAACCGCAATTACGTGACCCGTGCGCTGGGTGTGGAACCCACTGTCGAGGTCGAAGTGCACGAATACGAGGTGCTTCCGGATGACATTTACCTGTTGTGCTCTGACGGTCTGCCCGACATGGTTGAAGATGAAGATATTCACTTAACTATCAGCACTTTTAATGCTAGTCTTGATATCGTTGGTAAGCATTTGATTGAATTGGCAAATGACAACGGCGGACGCGACAATGTATCGGTCCAGTTAGCCCAGGTCATCACGCCATTCGCGGCGAAGAAGGGTCTCTTCGCCAGGCTATCCAACTTGTTCCGCACGTAAGGGTGCAGGGTTCGGGAGATTGTCAGGAAGAAGAGCGACTCGACTGAGATACAGTCGCACCTCTCCTGTGTCATCGAACTACCTGCAATTTTGTTTGGTCTCACTGAGAACGGTGACATGGCACGGTTAATTCTTAGTCTGGACAACCAGGTTCTGGCTGAATACAACATGACGAAAGAGCGCTACACGGTTGGGCGCCTTCCGGACAATGACGTACGCATCGACAATCCTGCTGTCAGTGGGCACCACTCCCTGATCATCAATATTCTCAATGACTCGTTCCTCGAGGACTTGAACAGCACCAATGGCACCTACGTCAACGGCAAGCTGATCAAGAAGCATGCATTGCAACACGGTGATGTCATCACGATTGGCCACCATCAATTGCGCTTTTCCGATCAGCAGACCAATGACGCCGAGCAGGACGAGTTCGAAAAAACCATGGTTATTCCGGCTGGCCAGCAAAATGCCGAGCAGCTCGCCGAGGCTGAGCAGAAGGCGGAGGAAGCTGCTGCCGCCGTAAGCGACGCCGAGGCCAGTGTTCGCCTTGATCCGGAAGAAGCCGCAGTACTTGAAGATGAGCCTGAAGCCAAGCCAGTTGACCAGCCTGTTGCTCAAGAACCCGCTGGACATTCTGAGACGCATGCTGGCATAGACCCGAGTTCGGCGCCCAGCGCGCTGCCCCTCGCGAAATTGCAGGTTTTGAGCGGCGCATTCGCAGGGCGAGAACTCGAGCTAACCAAGGCGCTGACGACGCTTGGACGCCCCGGCGTTCAGGTTGCGGCCATCACGCGACGTGCGGAAGGCTATTACATCGTGCATGTGGAATCCGGCACGGAGGGTGACTTCCCGCTCGTCAACGGGCAACCGATCGGCCAACAGGCCAGGAAACTGATCGACAACGATGTGGTTCAGCTCGCAGGCGTCAAGATGGGGTTCTTCGCCAGCTAGTCAATCAGCTCTGAGATCTCGCGGTGCATGACGCCGCACACGAGCTCATACGGTATCGCGTCCGCCCAGGGTGCGACTTCCTCTACAGGTAAGCCCTCGCCCCACAAAGTGGCAATATCGCCAACCTGGTCGTTGGCGTTGTCACCCAAATCCACCGCAATCATATCCATGGACACGTTACCGATCATTGGCACGCGCCGCCCATTGAGCAACACAGGCGTGCCGGTGCGAAAATGCCGTGTGTAGCCGTCGCCGTAGCCAGCCGAGATAATACCCAGGGTACTTGTCGCCTTTGCCTGGTAGCGCCCGCGGTAGCCAACCCGTGCGCCTTCGGATAGCGGTTTGGTCGCAATAAGCCGGGCCTCAAACTGCATTACCGGCTTTAGGTCAAGGTCACGTCCGGTTCGCCCTTCGAACGGAGATACTCCGTAGAGCGCCAATCCTGGACGTATCCAGTGGTCCCCTTTGAAACCAAGGCTCTCTCGCGCTTCTGCAACTAGCGGCCAACCCATCGTTGCCGGCGTATTCGCCACGCTGACCGCACCGTCAAAGCCCTCGACGATCTCGCGAAAGCTGTCAAATTGGTCTTTTGTAATCGGACTGTCGAGCTCGTCTGCGCTGGCCAGGTGCGACATCAGTCGAAGTTCTGACACTGCAGAGCACGACCGCATTCTCGCAATGAGTTGTTTTGCCGCGTCTGGAGCAAAACCGAGGCGATTCATGCCGGTATCAAACTTGAGCCAGACAACAGTTGAGCCAGCGCTAGCAGCCTCGAGCAATTCAACCTGCTCCATGCAATGCACGACAATTTGCAAACTTCGTGTCAGCGCCTCTTGAAGCTCTGCCGCGGTCAATGCGCCGGCCAACAAAACCAGCGGTTTGTCGATACCGTATTCGTGCAGTTGCACGGCCTCGGGCAGGCGGGCTACAGCAAAGGCGTCGACATCATCGAGCGTTTCGGCCACAGCTTCCATACCATGGCCGTAAGCATTGGCTTTGATGACTGCCATGATTTTTGCGCCTGGTGCGGCGCGTCGTATAACGTCGAGGTTGTGTTTGAGCGCGCCGAGCCGAATCAATGCCCGTGCTCCAAAGGTCACGGATAGCCCTCGTTTGCGTAGGTGTCAGGCACCCAGTTCTCGAATTTTGTATAACGTCCGACAAAGGTCAGCGGGAAATCGCCGATCGGTCCGTTTCGTTGTTTGGCGATCGCTATGTCAGCGATGCCCTTGCGTGGCGTGTCCTGGTTGTACACTTCTTCCCGGTAAATAAAGATGATCAGGTCTGCATCCTGTTCAATAGCACCTGACTCGCGCAGGTCCGACATGACCGGTCGCTTGTCAGTGCGCTGCTCCACGCTACGATTGAGCTGCGAGAGCGCTATCACCGGCAGCGACAACTCTTTCGCCAATGCCTTTAGCGATCGCGATATCTCGGAAATCTCGGTCGCCCGATTTTCCTTGTTACCCGGTACAGCCATAAGCTGCAGGTAGTCAATGACGATCAGCCCCAGTCCGTGCTCACGCTGCAGGCGTCGTGCTCGTGCGCGAATCTCGGTCGGCGACAGACTCGGAGTATCGTCGATAAAAATGGGCGCTTCTGACATCAACTGCACAGCCGTATTGATGCGCGACCAATCCTCATCCGGGAACTTGCCCGTTCGCAGGTGCGTCTGGTCCACACGGCCCAACGACGAAATCATGCGAAATGCCAGTTGTTGCGACGGCATTTCCATCGAGAATATTGCGGTCGGCACTTTCGCACCAATGGCAGCGTTCTCCGCAATATTAACCGCGAGCGTCGTCTTGCCCATCGAGGGGCGACCAGCAACGATGACCAGGTCACCGCCCTGCAGCCCTGCGGTGAGCTTGTCGAATTCGGTATAGCCGGTCGAAATGCCTGTGATATCACCTTCAGACTGGTGCAGTATATCGATGCGGTCGACGGCTTCAGGGAGTATGTGCTTAAGGGCCTTGAATCCCGAGCGTCCACGAGAGCCAGACTCTGCGATTTCGAAGACCAGCCGCTCCGCTTCGTCGACAATCTCAGATGCACTGCGACCATCCGTCGAGAAAGCCGCTCCGCTGATTTCATTACCTGCAGTAATCAGCGATCGCAACATCGAACGCTCACGCAAGATCTTTGCGTATGAGCGGGCATTGGCTGCGCCGGGTGTTTCGTTGGCCAGGGACGCGAGATACTCGAGCCCGCCTGCGGATTCGAGCTCGCTGCGATTGTCGAGACATTCGGACACGGTGACGACATCGCAGGGATTGGCGTCTTCGGCCAGGCTCGCAATGGCTGAAAAAATTAAGCGGTGGTCCTTGCGGTAGAAATCAGCTTCCGTAATGACGTCAGCAATTTTGTCCCAGGACTGATGGTCGAGCATGAGTCCGCCAAGCAATGACTGCTCAGCCTCGATCGAATGTGGAGGCACCTTGAGGCGCTGCTCCGCACCTCCGGTCGTCACTCCATCATCAAATGCTCGCACCATTTCGGGCTTTCTCCGGCCAGATTCCTCGTGCCATTAAGGTAACACAGCACAAAGTGCCGTGGGCGGCGGCTTACTCCGCGGCGACGACGCGCACAACAATTTCGGCGTCGACTTCAGGATGCAAATGCACCCCGATCGGGAACTCACCTGCCTCCTGGATCGGACCTTCGGGCATACGAACTTCACTACGCTCAACCGAAACCTGGATTTTCTCGAAAGCCTCGATAATGTCGATCGGGCCAACCGACCCGAAGAGCTTGTCTTCGCTGCCGACATTAGCGCTGATCACAAGTTCGGTGCCATTAATTGCCTCAAAGCGCTTCTTGGCGGCGGCGAGATCTTCTGCCGCAGCTTTTTCGAGCTCGGCACGCCGCGATTCAATCGCTTTCATATTCTCAGGCGTCGCCAGGGCTGCCTTGCCATGCGGGATCAGGAAATTGCGTCCGTAGCCAGGTTTTACCTTGACCATGTCGCCGATGTTGCCGAGATTCTCGACGTTGTCCAAAAGAATTACGTTCATTGTCTAGTCCTTACTCTTCGTTTACTGCGACGATGCGGCGACGATATCGAAACCACGCGTCGGTATAACCCACCACTGCCAGAGCCGTAATCAAAAACACGTGCAAAAACGGCAACAGCACATACACCATGATCACCACAAATAGTGGCAAATCACCGTCGACAAACATCCAGTGTACGACGGCCAGTCCCTGTAACCAGAAGACTGCAAATAAAACGATCGCGAGACTCTGCATCCACGGCATGCCGGTTGCATAAGCGAGCAATGACACAACCGCCACCGCCAACGCGATCACGCGTCCAAAATTTAGATCGCAAAACCGGCCATATTTACCGGTTTCACCGGGTGCCGCATCTGCGTAGCGATACCCGAACAACAAGTACAACACATACATCGTCCAGCTTGAGACGACGAGCGCCACTGTCAACAGGTGTGCTACCAACAATGGCTCGGCTTCTATCTGCTGCGCCTGTTCGTGAAGGGCGTTTGATGTTGCCCAATCCACCATAAGCGCCATCACTGGCTGCCAAAATGCCGCTAAGTCGGCAATAAAGGCGTAAAAGCCCAGCACAGCAAGCGCGGCGAGCAACACTGACACCTGCATCGTCAACGTAAGCGAGCGCGTTGAGCCCAGCACCACCGCCAACAGTATGGCAGGTGGCCAGGTCGTCAGTATGGCAACAACAACCTGCATGACGGGCGCGCCTGCAACCAGGTACACCAGGATCATCAAAGCTGCAGCGGCAGCGCCCTCCAAAACCGCGAGCCTGATGCCCTGTTTCAACACCAGCAGCACCATGAATATGCCACTGAAAATATGCAGCACTGGCAACAACATCGTCGCCGCCAGCGCGATCACGGCATTTTGTGGCCGGGCAACCAGCCACGCTGCCAACGGCTGCACTAGTATTCTCCGACGATCGACCTAGTGTCGATCGGTATAAGGCAACAGTGCGAGATAACGAGCCCGTTTGACCGCCGTCGCCAGCTGGCGCTGGTAGTGCGCCTTGGTCCCCGTGATACGGCTCGGAACAATCTTGCCGGTCTCGGTAACGAATGCCTTCAGAAGATTGAGATCCTTGTAATCAATCTCTTTAATTTTCTCTGCCGTAAAACGACAGTATTTACGCCTGCGTGAATATCGACTCATGATTGCTCTCCTCAGGCGCTCTTCTCGACGGGCTCATCGCTCACGTCGTCGGTTGACTCTTCAACAGCCGGTGCTTCTTCGGCCGCAGGCTCTTCAGCGGGTGCTTCTTCGGCCGCAGGCGCTTCAGCAGGCGCCACCTCCGCTGGCGCTTCGGCGTCAGCCGCAGGTATCTCGGCCTCTATTACCTTTTCAGCCGGTGCCTCTTCCACTGACTCTTCTTTCTTGTCGTCAGAACGCATTGCGGCTTCGGCGGCGGCCTTGGCTTCTCGACGCTGCTGGGCTTCTTTTTCCTTGGCTTTTTCTTCGGCAACAGCAACTGCCATCGGCGAGGCTTCGGAAACAGCCTCATCGCGAGCAATCACAAGATTGCGCAGCACAGCGTCATTGAAGCGGAACGCACCCTTTATGTCGTCCAGCGGCGTCTGCTCGCACTCGACATTCAACAGCACGTAATGGGCTTTGTGAACCTTGTTGATTGGGTGGGCCAGCTGACGTCGACCCCAGTCTTCGGTACGGTGCACAGTACCGCCGGATTCGGTAACGATGCTCTGGTAGCGTTCTACCATGGCAGGTACCTGCTCGCTCTGGTCCGGATGGACCAGAAACACGATCTCGTAGTGTCTCATTTTTTCCTCTCTTGGATTACAGCCACCCGACCAGCGGTGTGGCAAGAGTTTACAGCCTTACGACCGCCCCACCCTTCGTGGCAGGGACGCGCATCCTACCCAACGGGGGCAGCCGACGCAAGCCGTTGGCGATTGATTTCGTAAAGAAAAACGCCGGTTGCGACGGACACATTCAGGCTGGAGACGGTGCCCCGCATAGGTAGGCTGACCAATTCATCGCACAGGCCCTCCAGACGCCTGCCAAGGCCGGTGTGCTCACGCCCCATGATCAGAGCCAGTGGCCTGTCCAGATCTGTGTCGTACAACGACTGTGAACCCTTGTCGCTGGTCCCCAGTACGGTGACCCCATAATCTTTCAGCCAACCCGCTACCCTGGCAAGATTGCCCACGCTAGCGAACGGCAAGACTTCGGCAGCGCCGGCCGCCACCTTGCTGACGGTCGATCCCAGTCCGGCCGCACCGTGCCGTGGCACGACAATCGCATCGACGCCCGCGGCATCAGCCGTTCGCATGCAAGCGCCCAGGTTGTGTGGATCCTGAACACCGTCGAGCAATAACAACAGCAGTTTCCGATCATCCCCGGCCTGCAGGCGCGTCTCGACCATTGATCGCAATCCCGCCTCGTCGAGTGCCGTTGTGCGCCGCACTTCAGCGACAATGCCCTGATGCCGGTTCTCTCCGCTGATTTGTGCGAGTCTCGCCCTGTTGGCCGGCTGAATCTCGATGCCGCGACTATTGGCCTCCAGGATCAACGCTTCGACGCGAGGATTGGCGGTCTGGTACTCGGCGTATATGCGCTGTACTTCAGCGTCTTTGGTTGCCAGCAAAGCCTCGACGGCTCTGAGTCCCGTGACGTATTGCGATTTGCTCATTTCCCGGCCACCGGTCGAAAATCGATTTTCCGGGTTTCCATGTCCACACGCTGAACTTTGACGCGCATCGCTTCACCGAGGCGATATTTCTTACCAGAGCGTTCACCGACCAGCTGCTGCGAGCCGGACTCATAGTGATAGTAGTCATTCGCGAGACTGGTTACGTGCACGAGTCCATCGATCATCAATTCACTAATTTGCACGAACAAGCCGAAATTCGTAACACCCGTGATTACGCCATCAAACTCTTCACCAACATGACCCTCCATGTACTCGCATTTCAGCCACGCCTCGACATCTCGTGTCGCTTCCTCGGCGCGGCGTTCATGTGCCGACGTAATCATCCCTAATCGCTCCATGGTGCCTGCGTCGTAATGATAGCGGCCCGGCTTGCCGCCACGGATGATGTGGCGTATCGCGCGGTGCACGAGCAAATCCGGGTAGCGACGAATAGGTGAGGTGAAGTGTGCGTAGGCATCAAGCGCCAGGCCAAAATGGCCAATATTGGTCGGCGTGTACTCCGCATGAGTCAATGACCGCAACATCGCCATCGAGATCGACGCGCTATCCGGCCGTCCCTTGACCTGTTGCAGCAACTTATTGAATTGCCGCGGCTCAACGTGATCGGGATGTGGCACCTTGAGACCCAGGGTGAGCAGGTAAAGGCGCAACTCGTCAAAGCGATCTGCGTCGGGTTTGGCGTGTACCCGGTAAAGCCCGGGTATGCGGTTTTTGCGTATGAACTTGGCCGCCTGCACGTTTGCGGCGATCATGCACTCTTCGATCAGTCGGTGGGCGTCATTGCGCTCGACAACCCTGATCGCCGCGATCGACCCGTCCTCACCCAACTCGAAGCGGGTACCCGGAATATCCAGCTCAATCGCACCACGGCGCTGCCGCGCCTTTGCTAATGCGTCGTACAGGTCATGAAGATTGCGCAGAACGGCGTGTATTTTCTTCGGTACTGCGTCGTTCGCTTTGCCGCTCAGGAAATCACCAACCTGGCTGTACGTTAGCCGAGCAGAGGAATTCATGACCGCTTCGACGAACGTCGACTTGCTGACCTTGCCGTCCTTGTCAATCCGCATGTCGCAGACCATGCAAAGGCGGTCGACCTTTGGATTGAGCGAACATAAACCGTTGGACAATACCTCGGGCAACATCGGCACGACACGATCCGGGAAATACACCGATGTGCCGCGTGTCGTCGCCTGTTTATCGAGGGCAGTCCCGACCTCGACGTAGTGCGCCACATCGGCGATCGCGACGAGCAGGCGCCAGCCTTTACCCGACGGCTCGCAATAGACAGCATCGTCAAAATCACGCGCATCCGCACCGTCGATCGTAATGAGGTCAACGCCGCGTAGATCGACGCGGTCTTTTTTCGCGGCCCCGGGGACGTCTTTGCCAAATTTCCTGATCTCTTCGCGAACCGCCTTCGGCCATCCGGTTGGGATCGCGTGCGACTCAATCGCAATATCAGTCGCGATACCTTTTTGCTTTGGATCTCCAAGAACCCGAACGACCCGACCCGTTGCCTGCTCAACATGACTTGGATAATCGAGAATTTCCGCGACGACGATCTGCCCGGGCTTTGCCTTGCCGGACTCGCCTTTCGCGATCAGGATTCGATGTGAGATTCTTGAATTGTCCGGAATTAGCAGGCCAATGCCGCGCTCACGAATAAACTGGCCTGCAACCTCGCGCACGCCCCGTTCCAGTACCTCGACCAGGTCTCCCTCAGGCTTGCCGCGGCGGTCTTTACCAACGATCTTGATCGCAACCCGGTCACCATCGAACAACGGTCGCATCTCGCGGGCCGACAAGTACACGTCGTCACCGCCGCCATCGCGGATCACAAAGCCGAAGCCGTCCCTGTGACCGCTGACAGTCCCGGTAATCAGGTCCAGCTTGGCGGTAAGACAAAACTCGGCGCGACGATTCTCGATGATCTGGCCGGCCCTGACCATCTTGTTGAGCTGCTCTTCAAGCAACGCACGCATGCGCTGCCCTTTGAGACCCAACTCAGCCATCATATTATTGATTTTCAATGGCTTACCAGACTTTTCTAGAAAATCTAGCAACTCATTTCGGCCCGGAATCGGGTGCTTGTAGGATTTGGCTTTACGTTTCGTGTTTTTCTTTGATTTCTTCTTGGGCAAGCGATGCTGCTCCAGTAATATTGCTTGATTGACAGGCCGCACCTGCTTTCAGTAGAGTGCGCCCCCTTGCCAGAATTGCGATTGTACGCGGTTCAGACAAGCCCAGGTGGCGGAATTGGTAGACGCGCGGCGTTCAGGTCGCCGTGTCCTTACGGATGTGCGAGTTCGAGTCTCGCCCTGGGCACCAAATTGAGAAAAAGGCCTTCTTTATGAAGGCCTTTTTTTATGTTCTCCCGGCGCCTCGCAGGCGTCTCAATCCAAGATAAACAGGTACTGAGAGCACCGCCAGGATGACACCGTAGAGTGTCGAATCGAGGTTCGTTGCTGCAACAAACAGGGCAACAGCGGTCCAACCGACTGCACAGATTACGCCCGTTGCCGGAAATCCCCATGCCCGAAATGGACGCTCAGTATCTGGCTCCTGACGCCGCAGCTTGAAAACACCAATCACCAAGCCAACGTACATCGCCATGAAGAAAAGGGTCACGAGACTCAACAACAATTCGAACTGGCCAACGATGATCAAAAAGCTCGTCAGCGCCCAGGTCAGAATGGTCGCGCCTGCCGGTGTACCTTTGGCATTGACAGACGTGGCCTTCTGCGTACCCAGCCCATCTGAGGACAGCGAGAATAGTATTCGTGACGCGACCATGTATTGCAGGTTCTGATGAGATAACAAGATGAATATCGCCGCGAAGATCACGAAAGTCCCTGCCCCGGCACCAAAGGTCAGGTCGAGCGCGCCTGCCAGCGCAAGATCGTGACCGACAAGCGCCGCGAGAGGCACACTCAGAACGAGCGCGAGGTTCAAAAGGACATACAGCACGAAGACAATTAGCGCGGCCTGCAAACTTCCAATCGCAACACCACGCCCGCCGGACTTGACCTCCTCACTGAAGTAGCTCGCGGCGTACCAACCGTCATACGTGAACACGACCGATGCGATAACGATGCCAAATGCGGCAATACCGGGTGGGCCCGTGGGAGCTGTCAAATCAGTCACCTCGACGGGGCCGCCGTTGGCGAAGAACGCATAGAAAAGCGCAATTGCCAGGCTGATCATGATCAGGCCCATGACGGTTGACGCAAACTGCTGAATGTTCGCGCCGACCTTAACGCCACGCAATTGCAGGAATCCGAAGCAGGTCGACACGATGACAGCAATAACCTTCTGATACGGCGCAAGGTCCGGATTCAGAAGCACAACGTACTCAAGCAGAACCACGGCCTTGAGCGCCATGGACGCGCAAGACGCCACCCAGTCAGTCCAGCCGATCAGGAAGCCGGGATAAGGACCATACGCATGGGCCACGAGAGCATATATACCGCCCGATCGCGGCGTCATGGCGATGAGTTCGGCGACGACCAGCAGGCTGATGATCACGAATACGCCACAGCCGATCCAAAGCGCCATATACGGCACCGGATCATTGACGGTGGTCGCTATTTCTCCGGGTGTTCGCAGGATGCCAAGGCCAATGACGAGGCCGACGCATGCCGCGATCGAGAAGCCCCTGCCGAGCAGGCGCTGCAGCGACTGGCCTGGCACTAAGCTTCCTGGGCCTGGCGCTGTTCTATCTGTGCCTGAACCTCGTGAAACAAGCTGTCTCGCAGACCCAGGATCTTGAACATTTCGACCACGGTAAAAAATGGCGCGGCAAGATTGGCCTGGACAGGGTGCTTGATCAGAACCGGCATTGATTTCTCAACCGCGTGGCCGATGAATTGCGCTGCGTAACCGCCAAAAAAAGCAAGCGCAGCAATCGTCCCAGACGTCGCCAGCGGCAGCGCGCCGATGTAGCCAGCAAGTTGCGCGAGCAATAACGCGAAAACAAGAAATACGATCGCAAATAATCTGTCGAGCGTCAGGTAGAAAAGAAAAAAGCCGATCATCGCGAGATGTGCGAGATTTATAGTGATGCCACCGATCTCGACTCCTGCCCAGGTCAGCGGTATCAGGACACCGAGCATGATCGTCGGTATACCGATCATGTGTACAAAAATGTTGAACGGATGCTGGTGTGACGCTGCATAGCCCGTCAGCATGTCCATGAGCTTGCCATCGCTGCTCATCTGTCTCTCCCCTGACAACTCTGTAACGGATTATAGAGACAATTCCGTATTGATTTCGGCTGAATGCGTGCCAAATTACCTAAAGCCGGCTACAGTTGAATCGCGTCTTGAGACCATTCTGTCCGGGGGAGGACGATATGAATTTGCAGACAATGGCACTCCTGCTTGTTCTGCTGCTTCTCGCCTGGTTGTTTATTCGACGACGGCAAGCGACCAGTAACGACAAGTCTCAACCCCCCGTTCAAACCAGCGCCAAGAATTCCGCCTATCACGCTGTTTCCATCAAATTTACTGGCAATGCCTGCAAAGCGGCGCGTGAAATGGAGGGCCGCCGCCTCCTGTCGTCGTCGGCACCGCGTCTTCCCCTGCCTGACTGCGATGCACTCGACTGTAGCTGCCGGTTTGCACATCACCAGGATCGTCGAGCCAGGCAGGATCGACGCAGTCCGTTTGGCCCGGGTGGCTTCGGAGGCAGCACCGGCAAGTACGCGCAAGAGCAACGCAAAGGTAAAGAGCGGCGCAAAAACGACGACGGAGATTTCTACTGAAATCCACGTCGCCAGCTACGACAAGTGTGCAATCAGGCTAGTAGCGGTACGCCGTGACGGTCTGTTCGTAGTACTGCAGTTCCTGCTCGATACGCGCCCGGTCAGCAATCAGCTGCCTGATTTCCGCCTCCAACTGACCTGTGTTCTCAGCCAGATCCTTGAGCTCATTGAGTAACACCACACGCTCTTCAGACGTCGTTTGATCACTGATCAAAGCAGCTTCGGCCGTAACGATGCGTTTCTCGGTACGTTCCAGTTCCTGCTCCTTGGAGTAGATCATTGAACTTGCCGCACTGACGCTGGAACGCAGCGAATACAATTTGTGACCGGCGTTGTAAGCCTGGAGAAATTCGGGCTCCATATCGGCCGGGCAAACACCGCTGTATTTGCCACCCTTGGCGCCATAATTGAACGCGCGCCCGGGGTCGCAGAACGCCTCGACGCCTTGTGCGTGACCACGTTGGTACGCGGCGAAATCGGGAGTAACACCATGTTTAGCGCAAGCTTTGCGATGGCTGCCCAGGCGATCGGCGGTTTGACCGCGTGAACCGTCTTCAAATCCAATGGCAGTCCAGTCGCTGGTTGCACATTCGTCGGCATTCATTGTGGCGCAACCGCTCAGGCCAAGTAGCGCAACCGGCACCAGTATGTTCAACCACTTACTATTCATTACGAACCCTCCAAAAATCCTGCATTGAGTGTGCACCAGTAATAACGCATCCAACCTGAATTGCAGCTGAAAACTGCGGCACATTCCCCATTCGGGAGACAGCCAGTGTGACCTGCGTCACAGTGACGCAGGTGGCCGCCCGATACTCTGATAAACACGGCCAACAACGGGTATTTTCGAGATGGACATCGAGAGTTTCAGCGGCGCGGCGACGGTCGCGGCAGCCAGTACCATTGTGTTCGTGCTGGTCATGAAATCCTGGCAAATTATCACCCGCAGCATGAACTCAGGCCCGACCTTTGCAGACAGCATCATGCGCGAAGCAGCACAGCGTTTTCGCGATGAATTTGACCGCCTTAGCAATACGCAGGCGAACTATCTCAGCGCCGGGCTCGTTTTCGTCGTACTTTTTATTGCTGCGTACATTTTGCAAGCCGAGAGGCTGTACGCGGGATACCCGGACTGGCAGTTGTATCTGTTTCTCGGTGTCTTGACATTCGGGGC
>Ga0265306_10000620_pt1 | contig 16940 bp, 16 predicted proteins | sample Helome_3_FD_192493 | JGI IMG/M metagenome (GOLD analysis project Ga0265306, IMG submission 192493) | Marine sediment microbial communities from subtidal zone of North Sea - Hel_20160420 (Illumina Assembly) | ecosystem: Environmental > Aquatic > Marine > Subtidal zone > Sediment ...
CAACACATCAAGGTCGCGTCGAAGACGACCACGGCCGAGAACATCCGCCAACGTTATTGGCCGATCGGCGGCCTGCACAAACTCGATGCGCTGACACGAATCCTCGAGAGTGAGACCTTCGACGGCGTGATCATCTTCGTCCGTACCAAGACCCAGACGACCGAGCTTGCGGAAAAACTCAGTGCGCGTGGCTTTGCTGCCGAGGCGTTGAATGGCGATGTGGCACAGGTGCAGCGCGAGCGCACGGTCGGCAGGCTGCGGGACGGCAAGCTGGATATCCTGGTGGCGACCGATGTGGCGGCGCGCGGGCTGGACGTCAGGCGGGTAACGCACGTGATCAACTACGATATCCCCCATGACACCGAATCTTATGTACACCGGATAGGGCGCACCGGCCGAGCGGGCGCCGCAGGCGAGGCGATACTCTTTGTTGCTCCGCGTGAAAGACGCATGCTGCGCGCGATCGAAAAGGCGACGGGACATCCAATCGACCCCATGGAGCTGCCGTCAGTCAAGGACATCAATTCCAAACGCACCGAGCGCTTCAAGACGAGGGTGCGGGAGACCATCGCCAGCGATGACCTGGCGCTGTACTACCGGCTGGTCAGCGAGCTCGAGCAGGAAGACGATCTCGATGCCCTGCAGATTGCTGCCGCCCTGGCGCAACTTGCCCAGGGTGATGTGCCCCTGCTGCTCGATCCGAAGGCCGTACCCAAACTGCGGGCGAAGCGTGATTTCGAAGCAGAAGATCGTGGCCGCGAGCGCAAGCCGGCAAGGCCTGAGCGCCCGCGCTCACATCCGCAAAAGGTGGTCGAGACCAAGGCCCTGCCGCTCAAGGAGTTTCCCGATATCGAGATGGAAAGGTTCCGCGTCGCAGTCGGTTACCAGCACGGGGTCAAGCCGGGGAATATCGTCGGTGCGATTGCCAATGAGGCCGATCTCGAGGCCAGGTACATCGGACACATCGAGATATTCGATTACTTTACCACCGTCGATCTGCCCGCGGGTATGCCGGAGCAGACGATGCGTGACCTGCGCAATGCCTGGGTGTGCCAGCAGCGGCTGGCGATCGAGCGCCTGAAGGACTCTGGTCTGGCTGCAGCCAGCGACCCGAAACGCCCTGCGCGCCGGCCGGCGAAGCCAGGTGCTGAGCACGAACGTACTGAGAAGCCGGCGCGGAAGCCGCGCAAAGAGGGTTCTGCAGACAAGCCGCCCAAGGGATCAGCGGTTGATGACAAGGCTGGACACGGTCGTCCTGGAGAACGCAAGAGCGCGGCGACCAGGCGTCCTGGCCGCAAGCCTGATGCAAAGCCTGCTGCGACGAAACCCGGTGGCAAGCCGCTCGCCCTCAAGGGAAAGAAAAAGTCGAAAGTGGCCGGAAACAAGCCGCTGAAGAAACGCCTGACTTTAAAAAAAGGACCGAAGAGCGGCGCCTGATCCAACGGCGGTTTGCCGGATTCCAGACACTCACCAACGACTTCGTCTCCGGGGCCGGGCGAGGTCTCGGCCCCTTGGTGGGTCATCGGTCGGCGCAGCAGAGCGTGGGTCTCTATTCGAATCAACCTATCGTGGCCGTTGCCGTTAACCTGTTTCGGTTCCTTGGAATGGCAACTTCATACTTGCCGGCATGGCCGGCCAAAGGCTCAATGATGAACGCAAGAATCATGATATCGGTCGTGCTGGTGCTTTTGCTTTCCGCGTGCGGCCAGGACGAACCGGCCACCCAGCAGGAGAAAACCTTCGGTGGCCAGCTCGGTGATTCGTACAAGGGCATGCTTGACGATGCCAGGCAGGGTGTCGAACATGCCAACGAACAGATGCAGCGCAACGACCAGGCGGTAGGCGAGCGCGACCAGTAACGACAGTGCCGCTCTCAAACTGCGATGACTCACCGACGTGTGAGCGTTCGGGCGATACCCGGCGTTAAGAACTGCTGCGGGTGGCGGTGGTTTCGTCACTTGCATCCTTGAGTATGTGCACGCCGCCACGAAGTACAACAAGGGCTACGAAAATACCGATCACCAGGTCTGGGATGCGGGAATCGGTTGCGGCGACCAGCATGCCAGCAAATATCACCCCGATATTTGCAATCACATCGTTCTTGGAAAAGATCCAGCTGGCACGCATATGCACTTCGCCATCGCGATGTTTGCTTATGAGAACCAGGCAAATGACGTTTGAGATCAGTGCCGCCAATCCCATAACCATCATCAGCGTGGAGGCTGGCTCGCTGCCATAAACGAAGCGGCGAGCTATATCTGCCAAAACCAGCAGGCCCAGTCCTATCTGCAACCAACCACTTAAACTCGCGGCTTGAATCTTGGCTGCAATGGATTTCCCGACTGCATACAAGCCGACGCCGTAGACCATCGCGTCTGCCAGCATATCCATTGCGTCTGCAATCAATGCGGTCGACTGCGCCCACCAGCCCACCCCAAGCTCGACAAAAAACATAAGCCCGTTGATCAGGAGCAGTACCAATAGTACGCGTGTCTCCGACTTGTCCCGGATCTCGACTTCACAGCCGCAGCTGGACATGCTGGTCTACCTCGATGGGTGTTGAAATCGCAGATTGACCGCAAGTCTCACAGCAAAAAATGATTCGGTCACGTGATCATCAGTAACGTCATATTTTCAAGACAACAGGTCTGCCGGATCAAGCGGATGCCAAACCGGTTACGTCGCCGCCGATCTGGCCAGATAGCTGTCGAGTCCGTTGGCAAATGCCTGACGGTCAGTGGCGGACAGCGGGGGCGGTCCGCCGCCGGTGAAGCCGCTTGAGCGCATGGTATCCATGAAATCGCGCATATTCAGACGTTCGCGGATGTTGTCCGGGGTGAATCGCTCACCACGGGGGCTGAGAGCCTGCGCCCGTTTTTCGATCACCTCAGCGGCGAGCGGGATATCTGCGGTTATCACCAGGTCACCGGGCTCGGCGCGGCGCACGATCTCGTTGTCAGCGACATCGAACCCCGAAGACACCCGCAGCATTCTTAGGTGGCGCGAGCGGGGTATCTCGATCGACTGGTTGGCCACCAGGGTGACCTCGACACCGCAGCGTTCGGCTGCACGAAAAAGGATTTCTCGAATCACGCGCGGGCAGGCGTCGGCGTCAACCCAGATGGCCATCAGGCAGCTCCATGGCTAAATGTCTGGCAAAGAACAGGGGACGCTTGCGCGCCTCCGAACACAGGGAATAGTAAACCGGATTTCCGCTGGAGCGCTTCGACCGGACCTGATTTTTTACTGACCGCGCAGCACGCGCAGCAGATCGTCCGGCTCAAGACGCCGGGTGTAGTCCACGTTTACGAAGTGATGGCGAATGATGCCGTCGCTGTCGACCACGTAGCTGGCCGGTACCGGCAGGATGAAGCTGTCATCACCGTTGAACGCCGGGACATCGATACCGAGCTTGGTATAGATGGGACGCAGCTGCTGAGGCAATTCGAAGGTCAGACCAAAGGCCTCGGCCACGCGGTTGCCGACATCGCTCAGGACCTCGAATTCGAGTTCGTGACGCGCGCGCGTGTCCAGGGCCTTGTCAGGCAGCTCGGGTGAGATGGCGACCAGGTCGGCACCACTGTTACGGATGTCCGGCAGGGCCTGCTGAAGGGCGTTCAGTTCCATGTTGCAGTAGGGGCACCAGCCACCACGGTAAAAGTTCAGCACCAGAACCGAACCGGCCAGCAGCTCGCTGATGCGCCTTTGCTGACTCAGGTGGTTGGGCAGAGTGAAGTCGGGTATCCGGTCGCCGGCCTTCAGGCTGCGATCGACGATCCCCAGTCCTTCGAGCTGGCAGGTCGCCTCGGCCATGGTCTCCAGGACCGCGGCAGGGACGCGCTCGGCTTTTGCGGCATCGTACTCGGCTATCTTTTCGCGCAGATCGGACAAGGGAAACTCCTGATCGTGGAATGATGATTCCACAATTTATAGCGGTTATTGAATGTTTGTTCAAGTATCCCGTTTGCAGGGCTATAATTGGCGCATTGCAGTACACAGGCGAATGAAGATGGCGAGGCCGGCAAGTTTTGACCGCGAACAGGTCCTTGGGCGTGCTACAGAGACGTTTTGGGAGAACGGATACCGTGCTACCAGCATCAGTCAGCTGGTCGAGGCGACGCAGCTCCAGCCCGGCAGCCTGTATGCGGCATTCGAGTCGAAGCAGGGCCTGTTTCTCGCCGCGCTGGATCACTATGCCCAGCAGAGTCTGAAGCGGTTGCGTGGCGTCCTGGCAGAGGCGGCCGACCCGCTGGAAGGTATCCGGAGGTTTTTCGGTCAACTGGTCGCAGGTGGCAGCGACGGCAAAGCTGGACGCGGCTGTCTATTGGTCAACACGGTGCTCGAAGTCGGGCGTCACGATGCGAAGGTACAGGCCCGCGTAAAGGCGCATCTGGCTGAGATCGAAGATGTCTTTATTGCAGCGCTGGAGGAGGCGCGGGCGCAGGGCCTGCTCGCGGCCCGCAGCTCACCAGAATCGTTGGCGCGTTTCTTGATGACCACCATCTGGGGCCTGCGGGTACTCGGCGGCATCGAGGCCGACGCGGAACAGGCCCGGCAGGTCATCGACCAGGCCTTGTCTGTCCTTGGGCCTGTTCACACTACAAACACACCAGCGACGGCGGCCATTTTTTTGCAGGACAAGACGCGGTGAGCGCTTTGTACTCGCTGTATATAAGCGAATTGCAACGCAGGCCTGCGGGAAAATGGCCTCGTCCCTTCGGGTTGCGCCCCAAAACAGGCCATGCAGTGTTGCTCGTCGTTCGTTTAGAATCAACCAAACGTCTCTTCTCGCGCCTTGCCTGGCCCGTTTTGGGGCAGCAACGCTTGCGTGTTTGTAGTGTGAACAGGCCCTAGATGCCTGAGCGGCGCAGGTAACAAGCCACCCCGTGACCATTCCTTTTTACCCGGCGTTGTTTCTGCTCGCGGCACTGTGGGGCGGCTCCTTTCTGTTCATGCGCGTCGCGGCGCCGGTGCTCGGACCAGTGTGGTTGATCGCCCTGCGGGTGCTGATCGCCGGGCTGGTGCTGTTGCCGCTCCTGCTGCAGCGTCGCCAGATGGGCCTGCTGCGTCAATACGGTGGTCGCCTGCTCTGGGTCGGGTTCCTGAGCGCGGCGCTGCCGTTCACCCTGCTGGCCTATTCCTCGCTCGAATTGACCGCCGGGCTGACCTCTATCCTGAACGCGACGGTTCCCATATTCGCGGCGCTGATCGGTATTGCGATCTATGCCGAGGCGGTCGACGCACGCCGGCTCGCCGGTGTCGCGCTGGGCTTTGTCGGGGTCCTTGTGCTCGTGGGGCTGCCGCAGGATGGTTCGCCACCGCCCGTAATGTCGGTGGTGACCGGGCTGGCGGCCGCCGTTTCCTACGTGTTTGCGGCCAACTTCGCCAAACGCCGCCTGAGCCAGATCCCGGCCATCGTTTTCGTGACCGGAAGCCAACTCGGTGCGGCGGTCTTTTTGCTGCCGCTGCTGCCGGTGTTTCCGCCGCCGCAGACGCCCGATGTGCTGGTGATTGCGGCCGTGCTCGCACTGGCGGTATTGTCCACCGCTCTGGCCTTTATCATCTATTTCCAGCTGATCCGCGAAGTGGGGCCCACCCGCACCCTGACCGTCACCTACCTGATTCCGGTATTCGCGTTTGGCTTGGGAGCGCTGCTGCTGGATGAACGTATCACCCTGCTCATGCTGCTCGGCGGGGCCCTGGTGTTGTCCGGTGTTGCGCTCGCCAACAGTCGGCAGGCCACCGACGACGTGCCGACCGCATCGGATAAGGCGACCCGTCCTGTCGCCGGCATGGGTGACAGCGAGTTCTCTGTGTCGGTGCCGGTCAGACCGGACGCGGCGCAGAAACGTCCTGACTGAGCGCCTGCGGCCCCGTGTGTGGTCTACTCGAATTCCATGGCGCGAAAGATGGTGCTGGCGTTCAGTCTGGACAGTTCATCATAGGTGTCGAGATGACGGTAGGCCGACTGGTCAACGGTATACACGTCCTCCAGACTGCCGCCGGACTCAATCAGGGCACCGATCTGGCCACGTACATCCGCCAGGTAGTCGCGCGTGTAGCGGGTGACTGTTTGCATGTCGGTCGGGGTACCGTGACCGGGGATCACGATCTCGGCACCCAGTGCCTCGAAGCTTTCCCAGGTCTCGACCCAGGCCGCGGTGTCAGTGTGTTCGAATACCGGCAGCATGCGCTGGTGGAAGGCAATGTCGCCGGCTATGACGACCTTCTGCTGCGGCAGCCATACCGAGATGTCGCCCGGGCTGTGGGCAGGGCCGAGATGCAGCAGCTCGATGCGCGTATCGCCCATCTGGATGATTCTGCGGTCCTCGAACGTTTCGTCCGGCAGCACCAGCCGGGTACCCATGCCCTTGTCGCGTGAGCGGCGCAGCACGCGCTCCAGAATCGCGTCACCGTGCGCCTGCAGCTCGGCGAGTGCATCTGCGTGGGCGATGATGGTCGCCCCCTGTTCCTTCCAGTAAGCGGCGCCCATGGCGGCATGGCCCTGACCGTTCTCGAGCACCACGTATTTCACCGGCTGATCGGTGACGGCCTTGATCTCCTCGTGCAGCGCGCGTGCGAGCAGGTAGTTGTCGCCGGCATTCACGACCAGCACGCCGTCGTCGCTGACAATAAAAGACAGATTATTGTTGTGGCCGGAGTTCTCGTAGCTGGGCGGTTCGGTGGCCCCGATCGCCGACCACAGTCCGTCGGCCACCTTTTGCGGTTTGCTGTACAGCATCGAGTCAAGGGCCAGGTCCGGCGCTTCGACCGGCAGTCCGGCATTGCGCCAAGCGAAGAAGCCGTCGCTGTAGTTTTTGACATTGCTGTAGCCCATCTGCATCAGCGTATCCGCCGCCAACGGGCTGCGCTGGTTTATGCCGCAGTAGACGACGATGGGCGTGTCTTTGTCCGGCACCGTCTCGGGTACGCGAAACTCCAGCCAGCCGCGCGGTATGTTGTAGCTGCGAGGCCCGTCGATCATGCCTCCGAGCAGGTGGATCTCGCGGGGTGAACGCACATCGATCAACACGGTATTCGGCTGCTGCTGCAGGACTTGTTCGAGTTCCGGCGTGGTGACGTTGCTGATACGTTGATTGATCGCCTGCAGCAGCTCCTCGCCGGTCTGCAGCGTGCCGGCGCCGGACAATCCGGCGCAAGCCGTAAGTGCGAACCCGATGCCTGCGAGCCGCTTTGTGAATCGTGTCTTGTTAATGTTCATGGTCCTTCTTGGAAGGCAAAAATCTGGGGAGATATTAGCGTTTCTGGCCGCACCGCAGAAGCCACGCCAAGGGGAGGCGCGTTCGCGGCCGTAGCCACCGTCCCCATTTGACCCGGATCAGCTTTGACACGATTTCTGCCGCTTTTTGGGGCGATTCCGGTTGAGGCGGCCTTGATTTCTGAGCCAGCATCTGACGACCTGTTGTTCATGTCGAGTGTGACGGCTTTTGTCGCGGCATTCGAACTTTCCTCCCGAGGCCCTCGATGTCGCCACATACCCCCATGAATACTCTGCGCGGGGTGCTTGTTGCCATCGAGGCACTGCCTTTGCCCGGTCCGGTTCGGATATTGAACCTGTGTGGCGACCAGGAGCGGGTGATCTCGCTGGCCGGCATGCGGAGGGCATTGCCACGCCAGGTGAAATTGTTGTCCGGCCCAGGCTGTGCGGCGAGCATCTGCCCCGAGGCCGATCTCTATCAGGCAATCCAGCTGGTCCAGCGCGAGGCGGTGACCCTACTGGTGTCGGACAATATGCTGCAGCTGCCACTGGGCCGCCACGTTTTTGGACCTCGGACACTGCTCGAGGCGAAACTGAAGGGCGCCGATGTGCGCATCGTATCCGCACCGATCGAGGCCGTGCTCATCGCCCAGGCCGAACCCCGGCGCGAGATGGTGTTTTTCGCCGCCGGTTTCGAAACCCTGTTGGCGCCTTTTGCCGGCATGATTTTGGAGGGGCTGCCGGAAAACCTTTCCCTATTGCTGTGTGGCAGACGCGTCGAGCCGCTGCTCGAAAAGATCCTCAGCTCTGAAGATCCCGGCTTCGAAGCTTTGCTGCTGCCTGGAAATCGTTGTGCGGTGACCGGTACCTCTGCCTGGGAAGATATGACGCAGAATTTTCATATCCCTGCGGCGGTGGCGGCCTATACCAGTACCGGTATCCTGGCGGCGATTCATGCGGTGCTGCGACAGTTGTGCTTGGGCGAGGCGCGTGTCGACAATTGCTATCAGCCGATGGTGCGACCGGAGGGTAACGCCATGGCGCTCGACCGCCTTTATCGCGTTTTCGGTATCGCCGACGGTGTCTGGCGCGGTATCGGGCGGGTCGAACGGACCGCCTTCTGCCTGCGTTTTGCCTACGAGGTCGTCAATGCAGACAGCCGTCACCCGGATTACCGCGGTGAGCTGCAACAAAGCACCGGGGAGATGCCGGATGGATGCGAATGCGCCGCTGTGGTGCTGGGGAAGCAGGAGCCGGCCGACTGTCGCCAGTTCTCCGTCGGCTGCCATATCGATTCGCCCTATGGGCCCTGCATGGCCTCGGAAGACGGTACCTGTTACCTGCGCAGCCGCGGCCACCGGGCCGCCTGAGACTCAGGATTGCCAGAAGGGCTTTGCAGACTCCGCAAGCGCCTGGGCCGGGCTGATGGCGATATCTCTCAGCTGGGCATCACTCAGCTCCGCAAGTTGACGGCGCTGGCGTGAGCGCTGATACCAGGTGTTCAGCAGCATCACCAGATGGCCTGTCGAAGGCTGCCAGGGCCGGTCGGTATATCTGCGGTCGCTCAGTGTCAAAGTGCTCATAGGCTTCTCCTGGTTTGGCGGTGTGTCGGTCCTCGAGCAGGGACCTCATCGAATTATCATCTTAGCTAGACTACTGTTACAATAACAGTGACAAAATATGAAAAATGTTATCAGTACAGTTTGGGTATAAACATGACAGTTTCTGCAAGCGTGGCCGGTGATGGTTTTCTATACGATCGGGTCACAAGACATATTCTTGACCTGGTTGAGAAGGGCGTTCTCAAGCCGGGCGACCGTGCCCCTTCGCTTCGAGGCCTGAGCAAGCAGTTGGGCGTCAGTATCTCGACCGTCAGCCAGGCCTATGCGGCGCTGCAGGAACTCGGTGTGCTGCGGGTCCGTCCCCAATCCGGCTATTTCGTCGATGGCCAGGTGAGTCGGCAGCAGGGTTCTCGGGTACCGCGCAAGACCACGGTCAGCCAGCAGCCGCGTAGGTTGCGCTTCGGTGAGCTGTTCGAGGAGATCTTCAGTGTCGCCAATGACCCGCAGGTGGTGCCGCTGGGGGCAGCTGTGCCGTCTGTCGATCTGATGCCGGTCAAGGGGCTTTTGCGCGCGACCCAGCGGGCCGCGGCGAGGGAACCGGAAAACGCGGTGAACTACTGTTTCCCGCCTGGGAACCTCGATCTGCGGCACGAGATCGCGCGGCGCTATGTGGATCTGGGCCTGTCGGTCGACCCGGAAAACATCATCATCACGTCCGGCTGCAGCGAGGCGCTTTCCCTGAGCCTGCACGCGGTTGCGCGTCGCGGGGATATCGTCGCCGTTGAGTCACCGACCTATTTTTCGGTCCTGCGCCTGATGGAACGCATGGGCCTGCTCGCGGTCGAGATCGACAGCGACCCGGAGACCGGGCTTTGTCTGGATGCCCTGGAGAGCGTCATCGAGACCATGGACATCAAGGCGGTGGTCGCGGTGCTGAACTTCAGCAACCCGGTCGGTTCGCTGATGCCGGATGCGAGCAAGGAGCGGCTGGTCGGCATGCTCGAACAGGCCGATATCCCGCTGATCGAGGACGATATCCATGGCGATCTGCATTTCGGCGAGCAGCGCCCGGCGATCGGCAAGTGCTACGACCGCAAGGGCATGGTGCTGACCTGCTCCTCGTTCTCAAAGACGATTGCACCGGGTTACCGCATCGGCTGGGTGATCGCTGACCGCTACCGCAACGATGTGGTGGAGCTGAAGCACGCGACCTCGTCGGCGATGTGCAGCCTGCCGCAGATGGCCATGGCAGACTACCTGCGCAGCGGTGAGTATGACCGTCACCTCGTGCGACTGCGCAGCGCATACCGCCTGCAGGTCGACAAGATGCGATTCATGCTGGCGCAACACTTTCCGACCGGGACGCGGATCACGGAACCGCAGGGTGGATTCGTCCTCTGGGTGGAGATGCCGCGCGGCATCGATGCGCTGGAACTGCTCAACCGTGCGCTGCGTGAAAATATCAGCGTGACGCCGGGCATGATGTTTTCGGCAACCCGTAAGTTCCGAAATTTCGTGCGCATCAACTGCGGCTACCCCTGGGACGAGCGGATAGAGCTTGCAGTCGTGCGTCTGGGAGAGATGATCGCAGACTTGGGCGGCGAGCAGGCGGCTTGACGATGGCGTCTTTCAGCGGTCTGGCGGCGGCTCGCGTTCGGGCGCGGGCTTCTGGCGCGGCTCTTCGGCGTCGATCAATGGGTACCGGTCGGCGACATAGGCCGGTCCTTTCATGATCATCACAATGAGACAGCCGATTGCGATCGTGAAGGCGGCGGTCCATGCCGTGAGCGCGGCAGCGATAGCGGCGATCCCGACGCCGGTTGCGTACTTTTCCGGGTTGAGATCGGAAGGTGGGAAGAGATCGGCGATGAGGTAGCAAAGAAGGGGTATCGCGGTTCCGGCAGCAAGGAAAAGCGGCAGTTTTGCCATTATCCACCGTTCCAGCCCGGGGGGCTCACGCCGGCTTCCCGGCAGTTTCTGAAAAAGTTGCATTCCGAATATCCTCGAGCGGCGCGGACGCGCTCACGAAGGCGGGCGGAACGGCGTATATCGAGCCGTTCCACCCGTCTGAGTTATCAGCTCTGGGGTATCAGTACTTCATTCACCACGTGGATGACGCCGTTGGAGGTCATGATGTCGGTGGACGCGATGTCGATGCTGGCCACCGGCAGGTACGAGCCCTCGACGGTAGCAAGCTTGCTCATGCTGGTGACTTGCTTGGCATCGAGCGTGCCCGGGACGACGTGGTAGGTGAGGACCTTCGTCAGCATCTCCCTGTCGTTGAGCAGCGCGTCGAGAGTGCCGGGGGGTAGCTTCGCGAAGGCCTCATCGGTCGGCGCGAAGACCGTGTACGGACCGTCACCTTTCAGGGTGTCAACCAGACCTGCGGCCTGTACCGCTTTCACGAGTGTATCGAAAGAGCCGGCTGCTACCGCGGTATCGACGATGTCAGGCTGAGCCTGGATCTTCTGGTAGCCACCGGTACGGATGAAGCCGGCGCGGGCAGGCATCTGCTTCAGAACGTTCCTGTCGGCAGTGCCGTACCCGTGGGCTTCATGGAAACTGCACTGTGCAGACGCGGTGCCGGTTGCGGTGATCGCGGATGCGGCGGCGATGGCGATAAAAGTCTTTTTCATTGCTGTGTCTCCATAGTGAGTCATGGTTGTGCTGCGCGGTTTAGAACAGGATCAATGCCGCAGCGAGAATCAGGATGAGGGGTGAGTAGACGCCGGCAACCGAGGCCATAAACAGACGGTTATCGGAGGCGGCAGCGCTTTTTGAAAACATTTTGTCCATGTAATTTCTCCTGTGCAGCGGCTTTGGCCGCGTTGAGAGAAATAATGGCAGACAAAATCTGGAAAACAAGATGACTATACCGAGACAAAACCAGGACATAAGAAGCTCCTGAGAGAGGTTTTGCGTGTGAGCGGAGGCCTGTATCCGCTGTTAACCCATTGATACAGCGTGAAATTGGGCCTCGGCCTGAAATTGCGCGGGGCGCGTTGGACAAGTCCTCGGCGGCTTCGCTTTGATGTCCAGGTCAGCGAGGGTCTCGATACCGCCCGACGTTCGCAAGGCTCGTGCATCGGACACATTTGTTCTATATTGGTTCTCTATCTACTGTCGGCCCTAGTGTGCGCTGCGATGCAGGTGGTGAATCTCGAACAGCTGAAACGCGACGGCGCCCTGTGGCAGGGGCGCCGCCGTATGCCGGAATCGGACCGGGTGCTGGCCAGCGGTTGGCCGGTGCTGGATGAACTGCTCGGTGGCGGTTGGCCGCACGCCGCCCTGGTCGAGGTGCTGAGCGACGCGCATCGGGGCCTGCCCCTGGTATTGCCGCTGCTGGCCCGCCTGGGTGAGGGCACGCGCTGGCTGGCGTGGGTCGCGCCGCCCTACGTGCCTTACGCACCGGCCCTGCTGGCCCGCGGTATCCGGGTCGAGCAGTTGCTGCTGGTACAGGATGTGTCGGCACAGCAGCGCCTTTGGGCCGCCGAGCAGGCGCTCAAGTCAGGCGCCTGTGGTGCCGTGCTGGTATGGCCGGAGCGGGTACAGACAGCGCAGTTGCGACGCCTGCAGCTGGCGGCCGAGCAGGGTGCCTGTCCGGGCATCCTGTTTCGCTCCCAGCGTGCCGCGAACCAGGGCTCGCCTGCCGCCCTGCGCCTGCGTGTGCGCCCCTCACCGCTCGGGCTGGAGGTCGAGGTGATCAAGCGGCGCGGTGCCTGGGACGGGGGTACATGCATTGTGCCTATGCAAGGGGCCGGGGGCCAAGGGACGAGGTTCGAGGACCGAGGAGCGGGGTTCGAGGGTTGAGGATTGAGGCTATGCCCGTGAGCAAGATTGAAACCGCAAAGGGCGCGAAGTTCGCAAAGGTGGGTGGTCTGGCTTCAGCCCACGCAAGGCCTGCTGTTTTTTCCTTCGCGACCTTTGCGGTTAAATACCATATTCGTCAACTCGGTCTCGCCGGGGTATGACGGCTCATGCTCTGGCTCGGCCTGTACTTCCCGCAACTGCCGCTCGAGATCTTCGTGCGTGGTCGGCAACAGGCCGGGGCGCTGGCGATCGTCGAGCAGCTTGGCGGGCGTGAACGCATCAGTCGATGCAATGTGGCGGCGCAGGCCTATGGAATTCGCCCCGGGGTTTCACTGCCGGCGGCATTGAGCCTGTGTGCCGGGCTTTCGGTGCAGCTGCGGGATCGGGCACGCGAGCGCCAAGCCCTGGACGAACTGGCGCTATGGGCCTACCAGTTCAGCTCAGGCATCAGCTTCGAGCCCTCGCTGTTGTTGCTGGAGGTCGGCGCCAGCCTGCGCCTTTTTGGTGGCCTGCCGGCCCTGCTGGAGACCCTGCAGCGTGAACTCGAACAGATCGGCTATGGCGCGCAGCATGCGCTTGCAACCACACCGACCGCGGCCGGCCTACTGGCCCGCACCCGCCCCGGTTGCCTGGTGTCGACGCAGGCGCAGCTGCAGGGGGCAGTGGGGGAGCTGCCGCTGTCGCGTCTGACCCGTGACCGCAACGCCCGCACGCTGATGCGCCATATCGGTCTGGACAGCATCGCCGATGCCCTTGCCCTGCCGCGTCCTGAACTTGCACGGCGGGTCGGGCCGCAATTATCGGGCCTGCTGGACCGTCTGCTCGGACTGGCGCCGGACCCGCGCCCGCCGTGGCAGCCGCCACGTTATTTCAAGCAGACCATCGAACTGCTGGGTGAGATCGAATACGCGACGGCGCTGGTGTTTCCGGCGCATCGCCTGATGGTGGCTCTGTGTGGTTTCCTGCGCGGGCAGGGCGGCGGGGCGCAGAACCTGCAGTGGCGACTGTCGCACCGTGATCATCCGGATACCTGTTTTGCCCAGGGGCTGCTCGACCCAAGCCGCGACCCGGACCATATGCTCGAGGTGTTCCGTGAGCGCATCGAGCGCCTGCAGTTGCCTGCCCCGGTGTTGACGATCGGCCTGCGGGTGGAAGAATGGCTGGCCTTCGAAGAGCGCAACCTGACCCTGCTCGACGCCCCGGCCCGGGCCGACCAGGCCCTGCTGGAGCGCCTGGGCAATCGTCTGGGCGGGCGCTGTGTGCGCGGTCTGCGTTGCCTGGCCGACCATCGCCCGGAGCGGGCCTGGCGCCTGTGTGATCCGGGTGAGGCCGGTGATCTCCTTACCGGTTCGCCGCAGCAGGGACAGCCCCAGCCACCCTGGCTGCTGCCGCAGCCGCGTCCACTGTCCGAACACCAGGGACAGCCGCAGTATGGCGGCGCATTGCGCCTGGAAAACCTGCCGCAACGCATCGAGGCCGGCTGGTGGGATGGCTTCGATATCACCCGTGATTATTTCGTGGCGCACAGCCCGGCCGGTGAGCGCCTGTGGGTGTTCCGCGACCGCCGCGGCGGCGGCTGGTATCTGCATGGACTCTTTCTCTGAGGGCCGAGGGTCGAGGGGCGAGGTTCGAGGGAACAGTCCCCCCGGCCCTCGTCCCTTTGTCCTACAAGAGAAACCACAAAGGACACGAAGAACACTAAGGATGACAATCTCTGCTCAGGGCTGTGAGTCTTCAACGTCTCTTCCTTCGCGGCCTTTGTGCCCTTCGTGGTGAATGTTCCTGATCTACAGGATCTGCACGTCCGTTTCCCCGGTCCCTGGCCCCCGGTCCTCGGCCCTGGCAGTTCGGCCTACGCCGAACTGCACTGCCTGAGCAATTTCACCTTCCTGCGTGGTGCCTCGCATCCGGAGGAACTGGTCGAGCGAGCGCATGCGTTGGGATACCGCGCCCTGGCGATCACCGACGAGTGTTCGCTGTCGGGGGTGGTGCGCGCGCATCAGAAGGCGGGTGAGCTTGGCCTGCAGTTGATCATCGGTAGTGAGATCCGCTTGGGCGACGGACCCTGCCTGGTGCTGCTGGCGACCAACCGTGCCGGCTATGGGCAGCTGTGCCGCCTGATCACGCACGGACGCCGGCATGCCGGCAAGGGCAGTTACCGGCTGCAGCGAGTCGATCTCGAAGGCACCTTGCCTGACTGCCTGGCCCTGTTGCCTCTGGGTCTGGATGAACCCGATGAATCGATTGCCTGGTTGGCCAGGACCTTTGCCGGGCGCGCCTGGCTGGCGGTCGAGCTGTTGCGTGACGGACAGGATGCCGGGCATCTGCAACGCAGCGAACAGCTGGCGGACCGTTACCGGCTGCCGCGCATGGCCAGCGGTGATGTGCACATGCATGTACGCGGGCGGCGCGCGCTGCAGGACCTGCTCACCGCGATCCGACTGAACACCCCGGTGGCCGGTCTCGGGCATGCGCGTCTGCCCAATGGTGAGCGTCATCTGCGCACGCTCGATGATCTGACATCCCTGTATCCGCCGGAGCTGCTGGCCGAGACACTGATCGTGGCCGGGCGTTGTTCCTTCTCGCTCGATGAATTGCGCTACGAATATCCAAACGATGTCACGCCTACGGGTCTCACGCCGCGCGCCTATCTGCGCCGGTTGACCGAGCAGGGTATCGGCCGGCGCTGGCCGGACGGCTGCCCGGGGCGGGTGCGGGCGCAGATCGAACACGAGCTGGCGCTGATCGTCGAGCTCGAATACGAGGCCTATTTCCTGACCGTGTGGGACATCGTCCGCTATGCGCGCGAACGCGACATCCTGTGCCAGGGGCGCGGTTCGGCAGCCAACTCGGCGGTGTGTTACTGCTTAGGTGTCACCGAGGTCGACCCGGCGCGCATGAACCTGCTGTTCGAGCGCTTCATCTCGCGCGAGCGTAACGAACCGCCGGATATCGATGTCGATTTCGAGCACCAGCGCCGCGAGGAGGTGATCCAGTACATCTATACCAAGTACGGGCGTGAGCGCGCCGCGCTGGCGGCGACCGTGATCAGCTATCGCACGCGCAGTGCGGTGCGCGACGTGGGCAAGGCCCTGGGACTGGGCCTTGAACAGATCGAGGCCCTGGTGTCGGCGGTCTCGGCATGGCGTCGGCGCGGTGAGATCGAGCCTGGGCACCTGGCGGAGGCAGGCTTCGATCCGCAAAACCCCACGCTTGCGCGCCTGCGTATCCTGGTCAATACCCTGCGCGGTTTTCCGCGTCATCTCTCGCAGCATGTCGGCGGTTTCGTGATCGCGGCCGGACGGCTCGACGAACTGGTGCCGGTCGAGAACGCGGCCATGCCGGGGCGTACCGTGATCCAGTGGGAAAAGGACGATCTGGAGGCGCTGGGTCTGCTCAAGGTGGATGTGCTGGCACTGGGGATGTTGAGTGCGATCCGTAAATCCATTGACCTGATCAATGATTTTCAGGGGAAAATTGCGAGGGACGATGGGCGAGGCGATACCCCCCTCGAGCGAACAGTTTTAACCACAAAGGGCACAAAGAACACCAAGGATGGGAATCCCCATTCGGGGCCACGGAGCGCAAACACTTCTTCCTTCGCGACCTTCGCGCCCTTCGTGGTGAATATTCCTGAGCTGAAGGCGCTGCACACCCGCTTTCTCGGACCTCGAAGCTCGGGCCTTGGCCCTGGATTGATGCTTGCAGTAATTCCTCCGGAGGACCCGGCCGTATACGCGATGATCCAGCAGGCCGACACCGTCGGTGTGTTCCAGATTGAATCGCGTGCGCAGATGTCGATGCTGCCACGGTTGCGGCCTGCCTGTTTCTACGACCTGGTGATCGAGGTGGCGATCGTGCGCCCGGGGCCGATCCAGGGTGACATGGTGCACCCCTACCTGCGCCGTCGGCAGGGCAAAGAGGCGGTGGACTATCCATCACAAGAGGTGCGTACGGTGCTGGAGCGTACCCTGGGGGTGCCGATCTTCCAGGAACAGGTGATCAAGCTGGCGATGGTGGCTGCGGGCTTCACACCCGGTGAGGCCGACCAGCTGCGTCGCTCGATGGCGGCCTGGAAGCGGCGCGGGGGCCTGGAGCCCTACGAGAAAAAACTGCTGGCCGGTATGCAGGCACGCGGCTACCGGCGTGAGTTTGCCGAGCGGGTCTATCGGCAGATCCTCGGGTTTGGCGATTACGGCTTCCCGGAATCCCATGCCGCCAGCTTCGCCCTGCTGGTGTACGTCTCGGCCTGGCTCAAGTGTTATCACCCGGCGGCCTTCTGTGCGGCACTGATCAACAGCCAGCCGATGGGTTTTTATGCCCCGGCACAACTGGTGCGTGATGCACGC
>Ga0265306_10000621_pt1 | contig 16935 bp, 5 predicted proteins | sample Helome_3_FD_192493 | JGI IMG/M metagenome (GOLD analysis project Ga0265306, IMG submission 192493) | Marine sediment microbial communities from subtidal zone of North Sea - Hel_20160420 (Illumina Assembly) | ecosystem: Environmental > Aquatic > Marine > Subtidal zone > Sediment ...
ACAGAAGGCGCATCCGCAGGCTGATCCGGCCGTCGGTCGCGCACGAACTGCACAACATGCGCGAGTGTCGGGAACTCGCTGAGCTTGAGATTCTCGTCACGCGGGATGTCGTAGTGTCCACGAATAGCCGCGAACACCTCGGCCTGCTTGACCGTATCGACACCGAGGTCGGCCTCGAGGTCGAGATCGAGGGCCAGCATGTCCGGCGGATAGTCGGTCGTGTCAGCGACAATTCGTACAACGACTTCTTCGACATCGTCGGCAGCTGCCGCAGGTGGCGGCGCCTCGACAACAACAGGTTCAGGCACCGCAGTTGCTGCCACCGGAGCGGCCTGCTGCGCCGCAGTCATCGGCTGTACCGCAGTGCGCTTCGGCGGTCCCTGGTCCCGTACGCGCAGGCGCCGTTTCTCTACTTCGAGCTCTGCATTGTCGTAACCGCTGAGTTCGGAGAGCCACGCGTTCCAGCGGGCCCGATCGGCGATGCGATAGTTGTAACCGAGCTGATCGGCATTGCGCCTGCGTCCGTCAGGCGACGGCATCCAGCGGACCAGCGTCATCGCCAGTTGCGAACCGAAGCCGGCTCCGAGGCGCAGCGCGTACTGCACGGGGTAGCTGCCGCCGGTCGACAGGTTCAGGCGCCCAAGTTCAGGGTCGACTTCCTTGTAGTTTGGTACGGGCGGCACAATACCGGTCTCCAACGCCTTGATCGCGACGACGTCTTCGATGCCGGCGCCCATGGCGTGTCCCGTGAAGCCCTTGGTATTGGAAATCACGACCTGGTCGGCCTTGTCGCCGAACACCGAACGCAGCGCGTGGATTTCGGCCGACGCGCTGCCGCCACGCGCGGGCGTGTACGTCTCGTGGGACATGAACATTGTCTGCGGTGCCAACTGCTCACGCGAGATGCCGTGCTTGCGTTCGGCTTTCGAGACCAGCTCTTCCATGACGGACGATATGTGGTTGATATCGAGCCGTGTACCGTGGAATGCGCTGTTCGCCGTGACCGAACCGAGCACCTCGGCGATCGGCTGCAGGCCTCGTTGTCGCGTCGCGCTTGCCGTCTCCACGACGAGCGCCGCGGCGCCCATACCCGCGATCATGCCGTGACGGCGCCGGTCGAACGGCGTTGCCGCATCCTCGGGGTTCTCGTCGGTTGCCGCAGCACCTGACGCCAGGAAGCCGGATCCGATCCACTCCATCAGGTGATCGGAAGTGACGTTGTCGGCTGACACGATAATGACGCGCTTGCAGCGACCGCCACGGATCCAGTCCTCAGCCAGCGCGACGGCCTGCGTCGTGCTGGCGCAGGCGCCGTTGACCTGGGTGTTGGGGCCGCGCGCACCGATCTCCTCGGCGAACTGCGAGTGACCCATTGAAAGGACGCGGAACAGGAAGCGACGATCAAAATTGTACTCGGTCTTGCCGATGATTCCCTTGAGCTCCGCTATGCGTCGGTCGAGTTCCTCGACCGCACCACCGCTGCCGTTGCCCTGGTGCGTCAGCCACTCGCGCAGGCTCGTCAATCCTTCGAGCTGTTCACGATGGCCGCGTTCGGTGTAGTAGTCGTCGAGCTGCTCGCTGAATGCATTGAGGCCCGGGAATGCAGACGCGAAGATAATGCCGGTCTCGTCACGGAGGTCGTCCGGCAGGCGCCAGCGCTCAGGCAGCTTGCTGCCCGTCGTTGTGGTTTTGTAGTTCAGGACGAGCGGGATGCCCGCATCACGCAACGCATCGAGACCGACCGCAACAGCCATTGCCGTCGTGGAATCGAACGCCCTTGCGCGTTCGGGTTTAACGCCGAACTCTTCGGCAATATCGAATGCGCCGGCGCGGCCCCCGAGCTTGACGACGTCTTTCGTGTCATCGATCGTGACGAAGATCGGGTCGCCTTTTTCGGGTTTCACGAGACGCGTGATGTGTTTTTCCGTCATCGCCTGCCGCAGCCGGAACGGAATGACGTCGATGAATTGCTCGCCGTGCAGGATACGGCTGACGTTATCGTCATCGAACACCCGGGGCGTGCCCGGCAGGCCGAGCGCCGCGCCGCTGATGACGATGTCCTCGGCACTACCGGCGCCGGCTCCTGTCAGGATCTGCTGGCCGCGTGCGACGAAATCGTCGAACAGCTGCGACAGTTCGTCCCTGGCGTTCGTAACGGGTACGGGCGGCGGCGCTGCCGCCGTGACCGGCTCGGCCACAACCGGCTCCGCAACTTCTCTTCCCACGCCATGACCGGCGGCATACAAGCCGCAGAGCGCCTGGTTGAACGACGTCGTAGCACCCGTCTTCGGATGGTTGACGAACAGCGACACGACATCGCCCTTGTCACCCAGCACATTGTCGACGAATCCCTTCAGTGCTTTCTTCGGGCCGACTTCGACGAATACTCGAGCGCCTGCGTCGTACAATTCATTCAGGCCATTCACGAACTGCACGGGCGAAGCGATCTGCTTGCCGAGCCCGTCGATGGCCTTTTCCGCCGCGCCTTCACCCGTCTCATAGAACTTGCCCGTCACGTTGCTGATGATGGGGAGTTCGGGTTCGCGCACCTGCATGCGCGAGAGCACGGCCTTCATTGGCTCGCTTGCAGGAGCCACAATGCGGGTATGGAACGCGTGACTGACGGGTAGCGGCACCACCTGCATGCCCTGGGCATTGAAGCGCTCGATCGCATCGTCGATCGCGGCGCTCTCGCCGCCGATGACAGCCTGTTCGTTACTATTGATGTTGGCGATTACGAGATAGCCATCGATGCTCGCAAGCACGCGTTGTATGTCTGTCAAAGGCGCGAACACGGCGGCCATCTTGCCGTTGTCTTCCATGGCGACGTGGGCCATTTCCCGGCCACGCGCGCTGACGGCTTCGAGTGCCTCGGCGACCGTCAGGACACCTGCCTGCACGAGCGCCGCGTATTCACCGAGGCTGTGGCCCATGACCATGTCGGGCCGTACTCCGTATGCGTTGAGCAAATGTGTCAGCGCGGCATCGGCAGTCAGCATGGCAGGCTGCGTAATCTCGGTCTGCCGGAGTTCGTTATTGGCGATCGCTATCGCCGTCTCATCATCGGCATCAACGAAGATAAAGTCCGACAACAGCCGATCGTCGAGGTGCGGGCGCATCACGCGGTCGGCCTGCTCGAACACGGCTCGTACGACAGGTTCACGATCGCGCAGCTCTGAAAGCATGTTGAGATACTGCGAACCCTGGCCCGGGTAAAGGAAAGCAACTTTCTGTTTCTCGCCAGAGCCGCGGAACACGCCTTGCGACGTCAGCGCCGTCCAGACCGACGCTTCATCACGCTCGAAAGCTTTCAGCGCCAGGTCGATCTTGCGCGCCAGGTCCATCGGTGTCTGGAAATCGATTGCGATACGCTCGGGCGCAGCGAGGTCGCTGGCCAGCGGCGCTTCCTGGCCGAGCGCGCGATTGGCTTCGGCGTCGACTTTAAGCTTACGCAGGCGCGTCGCGAGTTCGACTCCCGTATCTGCACCCAGCACGATGGCGCCGCTCAGAGGTGCTTTGGCGGCGATGCCCGTGACTGCGTCGGGCACCGAATCGCGGCCCGAGTCCTTCTTTCTGCGATCGGTGGTCAGGCGGCCCGGAAGGTACTCTTCGAGCACGGCGTGGAAATTGGTGCCACCGAAACCGAATGCGCTGACACCGGCGCGACGCACACCACAGGCCGGCTTCGCCCAGTCGGCGAGCTCCGTATTGACGTAGAACGGCGAGTGTTCGAAGTCGATGTTCGGGTTCTTCTGAACACAATTAAGGCTCGGTGGCAGCACTTTTTCGTCGAGTGCCAAAGCGGTCTTCAGTAGTCCGGCCGCGCCGGCCGCGCCTTTCAGGTGGCCGATGTTCGACTTGACGGATCCCAATGCGACGCTGTCCGGTTCCGCACCCGCGCTCGCGAACACGTCGGTCAGGCTCTCCACCTCGACGACGTCGCCCACACGCGTGGATGTACCGTGGCCTTCGACGTAGCTTGCCGTCGACGGCGACAGCCCGGCGTTTTCCCAGGCCCGTTGTATTGCGAGTTTCTGGCCGACCGGGTTCGGCGCCGTGATGCCCTTGCCTTTGCCGTCGCTCGAGCCGCCCATGCCACGCAGCACGGCGTAGACGTGATCGCCGTCACGCTCGGCATCCTCGAGACGCCTCAACAGGAACAGTGCCGCTCCCTCGCCCATGACGAAGCCATCGGCGCCATCGGCATAAGGACGCGTGCCGGTTGCCGACAATGCGCCGATCTTGCAGAACTTGACGAACGTCGAGGCGCCCATGTTGCGATCGATGCCGCCCGTAATGACGGCATCGAAATCGTGTTCCTCGAGCCCTTCGATCGCTGCGCTGATCGCCGCCATGGCCGATGCGCAGGCGGCGTCCACGACGTAGTTGGGGCCATGGAAGTTGAACAGGTTGGCGATGCGGCCGGCCAAGACGTTGGCGAGTTCGCCCGGCATCGAATCCTCGGTGATCTCCGGGATGCGGTCGCGCAATCCCGCGCGGGCTTCGGCGATGATCTTCTTGCGCAGATCATCGGGCAGCTCGCGGAAACTCTCGGCCTCTTCGAGTTCGCGCGCAAACTCCGGGAAAGATACTCGCAGTGCCGACAGGTAGTGTTTCTCGCCCGCCATCGCACTACCGAGGATGACGGCCGTACGATCGGAATCGAGTGGCCGCTCGGGGTAGCCATAGTCTTCGAGCACTTTCCGCGTGCACGCGATGCCCCAACGCTGGCCGTCGTCCATCGCACTACCGACCTTGGGCGGTATCGGCAGCTTCCAGTCGAACGGCTTCCACTCCCAGTCTCTTACCCAGCCACCGATTTTCGAATAGGTGGCGTCGTCGGTCTCGGGGTCCGGGCTGAAATAGAGGTCGGGGTCCCAGCGCTCGGCATCGACCTCGGAGATCGAATAGGTGCCTGATTTCAGGTTTTCCCAGAAGCGCTCTACGTCGGGCGCTCCGGGCATGATGGCGCCAACGCCTACGATTGCAACGGCGCGGTGTGCGGAGTCTTTCATGTTTTTTCCTTGCGGCCGTACAGGGCGTCGGCCACGGTGTCCATGTCAACCAGGAGGCCAGCCTGGGCCTTGTGGATGGCGTCGAGATTGATAGAGGCGCCCAGGTCCACGGGCTCGCCGGATTCGGCGGCCAGCACCAGTTGCAAACCCTCGCCGCCGATCCTGGCGGCGGACTGCCGGGCGAGAATTCGCGCCATCGCGCTCAGCGTCTCGGCCGAGTGCCGCTGGTCCGCCTTCTCGTCGAGACGTTTGTCGATGGCGTTCGCAGCTCGCCGGGACAGGCTGGCTGCGCATTCGGTCCAGGCGATGAGTTCGCCGAGCCGGAACAACACGTGTTGGTTCCGGGTCAGCCTGCCGACGCGACAGCGCTCCAGTATCTCGGCAAGCGCGTGCAGCGCGAGCGCGGAGGCAGAGGCGCCGACCTCGGGGTGCGCGGCATGCAACTGTTCCATCTCTCGTGCGAGCGCGTGATAGTAGTCACCGCGCGTCTTCAGGTGCCATTGCCAGCGATCGCGTGCAATCGTCATCTCCAGGATCTCGGAGGTGCCCTCGTAGATCGTGGTGATACGCACATCGCGCTTGATCTTCTCGACGATATATTCGCGCGTGTAGCCGTAACCGCCGAATGCCTGTATCGCGGCTTCGGCTGCGGCGTTGCCGGCCTCCGAGCTGAAGTACTTGGCAATGGCGCCCTCGGTGTTGAGGCTGCCTTCCCCGGAATCGATGCGGGCCGCGGTCTCCTCGATGAACGCCCGGCCGCCCTCGAGGCGGACAACATGCGGCACGATGAGCTTGTGCGTGTAGCCCTGTTTCTCGGACAGCGGCGTGCCGGCCTGGACGCGCTCCTTTGAGTATTCGATGGCCCGATCCATGGCCTCGCAGCCGCAGCCCAGGCCGAAAGCGGCGACCATGAGACGCGTGTAGCCAAACACGCGCTGTGCCTGCACGAGGCCCTGCCCTTCGACGCCGCCAAGCAACTGGTCGGCGGGGACGTAAACATTGTCGAGCATGACGGCAGCCGTATTGCTGTCCCGGATGCCGTGCTTGTCCTCGGGCTTGCCGTGGCTCAGACCCTCGGTGCCCGCCTCGACCAGGAACCAGCTCGGCCCGCCCGGCGCCAACGCCAGCACAGAGTAAAGATCCGCGAATCCGCCGTTGCTGATCCACTGCTTGGCGCCGCTGATCTTGTAGCCCTTGACCGTGCCATTGTCGCCGACCGGGTCGGCACGCGTCTTGAGCGCGCCGAGGTCGCTGCCGGCCAGCGGTTCGGTCGCCGCGTAGGCCATGAGCAGCCCTTCTTCGGCAAGCCGGGTCATCCAGTGTGCCTGCTGCTCGGGCGTACCGCCCACGCGTATCGGATCGCTGCCCAGGAAGGTCGCCAGCACGCCCGTCGCGATGCCGAGGTCCACGCGTGCCATTGCCTCACACACGCGGTAGACATCGAAAGCGCCGCCGCCCATGCCGCCGTATTCCTCGGGGATAAACAACAGCTGGATACCGATGGTTTCGCCGCAGAGATCCTTGACCAGCTTGACCGGGAATTCCTCGTCGGCATCGAGATCGAGGAGCAGCTTCTCCGGCAGCGCGTCGGCGGCGAACCGCTCGACGGCATCGAGTGTCATCGTGAGCACTTCAGCGTCTATTGCACTGGTCATGGCGTTTACCTGTACGATCCCCTGGGCCGGCGAAATGCCGGCCCATCTGTTGATTAGCAGGCCTAAGGGGCCTTGGGTCAATCAGGGAAGGTAGCTATGTGTGTCTCGGCAAAGCCCTCGCGGACGGGTCTTCGCTGCCGGTGCCGTCCGGTCGCCGGGAACCTTTTCCCACCGCTTAGAGGTTGACATAAGCGAAGTCTGGAAGCCCCGCCAGACGACGATTTCCTTTATACTGATTCCAGTCACAATCCAAAGACGCTGGTTGTCTATCCGGCGTCCATAACTAAAAAGCTATTGTGAGGTCCCGGTGAACGAAATCAGCCTGTTTGGCAATAGGACGGCCCGCCTCGTGGCGCTGGCGTTCGTTGTCATCTTAATGTCCTCCGCAGCCTTCGGCCAGAGCCTCGTCGGCCGTAACTCGAATGCAGTCGGACCGACTCCCGACGGTTTCTACAAGGGCCTCCCGCACTACCAGGACAACGAGCCGCACTGCGACCGCAACCCGTTGCTGCCCAGCAACATCATCTGCATGGCCAACGGCTACGGTGGCGCAGATGATGCCATTGGCGATGCCTGGCCACGCATCCTCGAAACGCAAGACAATGCACGCACCTGGCAGTCGCGCTACGCGTCAGGCAGCGCGGCTGACCCGGCGACAGATCTCGGCCTCGGCTTCGGTGCCGACCCGATCATGGTCTGCTGGGCCGGCGCCTGCGGCGGATTCTTCATTGCCTCGAATCGCGCCGAGGGCGGCGGCACGGGCGGCGGTGTATACATGGAACTGATGCCCGAACTCAACTTCGAGTCGGGTTTCCGCCATTACTCGAAAGCAGGTGGTCCGCTGACCGTGCAGCTCGGTACCGGGGATAACTTCCTCGACAAGATCGACGCGATCTTCATGCTCGACACGGATAACCCGGGCACGGTCGAGGTGTCGATGACGGTCGACCTCGGCGGTGGCCTCACGCAGGAGATCGTCAGGGAGTGGCCGAAAGGACGGCTGCTGGTCGTCTACGCATCGATCAATTCGAGCCAGCAGAACGTGCGAGTCTACTCCACCTATTCCGACGATTACGGTTTCACCTGGAGCCCGCCGAAGCAGGTTGCCAACACGACTGGCATCGATACCGGGGTCGCGGTAGCGGCGATCGACGACACGGTCTTTTACGCCTACCGGCAGTTCCAGGATGACAGCGGGGACAACGTCGACGCCGTGTACGGGGCGATATCGATGGACCGCGGCAAGACGATCAGGAAGCCGTTCGTCGTCATCGACAACCTGTGCGCATTCGACCAGCCAACGCTGTCCGCCGCCCCTACCCCTAATCCACCGCCGTTCGAGACCGTCGCCTCGCGGACCAACAACTTCGTGGACATCAGCACTAACGGCAGCCGCTTCGTCATGGTGCTGACCAATCGACTCCTGGGTCCGGGCGGCTGCCTGAGCGAGCCGTTCGACTACCCGACAGGTTCGCGAGTACTTGTCACAACCGCCGGCGCCAACGGCAAGAGTTGGACCCCGCCGATCGAAATCGCACCGCGCGACGAGAGCGATCCGAATTACTCATCGTTTCCGGCAGATGGCCACAGCTACCAGTTCATGCCGGCCGTGGACTGTGAACTCGGAATCTGCCAGGCGATCTGGTACGACTCGATCAGGGACAGCATCCGCAACATCAACTATCTGGAAGGCCAGGGCAAAACCGATGCCGTCAATGCCTTCGTCAACTACCCGTTCTTTGCCGATTTCTACTATCCGCGCGAAGACGACAGTGGCGTGATCCAGGAAGTCCTGCAGTTCCGCCGCACGGCCGACGTCTTTACGCGCCAGTTCAAGACCAGCGGCAACAGCGTCGTGTTCCTGGATCCGGCGCCCGTGCAGGTGTCGAATTATCAATTGGTTGCGGTATCGCCGAGCGTCGTCGTCGAAGGCGAGCAGAATTCGACTGGTTTGAAACAGTACAAAGGCAACACCGCGAGCTTCATGGGCGACTACATCTGCCTTGCCTCAAAGAAGATGCGTAGCGTCATCGATCCGGGCAATCCGACGGCTCCGCCCTTGTACGAACCCAACTACGGCCCCGACCCACTGAACCCCGATCTCGATCCCTCGTGGTTTGCCTGCTGGACAGACACGCGCAACGCGCGCGGTCAGCTGTACACGGAGTTCCTGGATGAAGCGATACCGTTCAAAAAGACGGCGGGCGGTGCGCCTGCTGTGCAGCGCGACGATACCGACGCAGGCGATGAGCCTGCGCAGCAGCCCGGTGCGCGCAAGCTGAGCGCCGAGGGCGTCGAAGACACTAATCCTGGCGCAGGCGTATGTCTGCCGGGAGATGCCATCAACGTCGGCCCCGGGGACACGTTGTTCGCCTCCCAGAATCTCAATCGCATCAAGGACGCCGATGTCTACGGCGCGCTGATCGAGACACCGGACACGGCCTGGCTGCTCAACGCCAGGAAAGGGCTCGGTGATATCCAGCGCACGTACGTGATTGCCGCGAGAAATGAAGATCGCGTGATAGCTGGCGAACCGCGCCCGGCGCCCAAGACCTACCGTTTCCGAATCATGAACCAGCCGGTCGGTTTCGACGCTGACGAGGCCCGCGCTTCGTGGCTGCAGCTGCCCTTCGAGAATTTCGACAACCAGGATCCGCTCCAGGCACCGCTCGAATTCGTCGACGAGGAAGTCGAGCCACAGTCGAGCGTGACCGTGGCCCTGTTTGTCGTGTCCGCTCTGCCCATCAACCCGGTCACCGTGAACGTTTACGAGGTTCCATACATCGACGCGCCCGCCAGCACGGAGACCCCCGAGACTTTCGTCGAGACGCTGACCGTCAACGGCGCGCTCGAAGCGGGCAACCTGGTCTTCCTCAGCGACGATCCTGAGCTGCCGAATGTCAACGTCGAGGAGATTCACAACCCGTTCGTCTACCCGCCGACGACTTCAGAGGGCGTCGACTACTCGAACCCCGACGTATGGAATCCCGACGTGTGGAACCCGGATGTCTGGAACCCCGACGTGTGGAACCCCGACGTCTGGAATCCGGACGTGTGGAATCCGGATGTCTGGAACCCCGACGTTTGGAACCCCGATGTCTGGAACCCGGATGTCTGGAACCCGGATGTCTGGAACGTCGGCGTAACCGACTCCGGTAACCTCGACAACCCGGAGATTCCGTCGCCTGATGTCGATGGCCTGGCCTCGGTCGACGGCCTGTACGCCAAGTTCGATGTGCAACTCACTGCCAAGAACGAGGGCAACACGACAACGCCCTATACTGCCGATTTCGCGGTCAATTCTCCGCTCGTGCGCCAGCTCCTTGCCGACGGTACCGTGAAGACGCAGATCATCGTCTGGCAGGACGTGGACAGCAACAGCTACCAGGCCTGCGGCGCCGACTTTATCGTCGATGGCAATTCGCCGGGACAGAACCGCATACTGGCAGTGGCCAACAACGAGGATCTACTGAACCTGCAGATCCCGGATATCTTCAATAACCGCTTCGGGTCCGTGACCTACTACGCTGCGCCATCCGAAGAGATCCAGCACACCGTTCGTTTCATCAGCGATCCCGCTACCATCAGGACAATCGCGCCGGAACTGGTTGATCCGGGCATCTCCTACGTCGTCACTTCACAAGCTGCGAATACCGGCGAAACTAACCTCGACCCCGGCATTGAGCAGGCAATCAACGATGCGGTGCCGCCTACGATCGCCATCAGCGACGCCTACCTGCCCGAACCGGTCCCGTTGACGGCTGAGAAGATTAACGGCGAGGTCGGAGCGACCTTGCCCGCGAGTCCTCCGCTCGTCACCGCGACCAAGGAGTTCGAAACCCCGGTCGTGACCTGCTCGAAGGACGGTGTCGTCGATTACGGGCTTGGCGAATTCGTGCCGCTCGGTCTCGGTCCTTCCACCCTGACCTGTTCGGCCACGGCCGAGAACCTCGCGGTCGGTGAAATCGACGTAGCAGTGGATGTCAAGGACGAAGTGGATCCCGTCCTCGGCGCGCTGCCGAATAATGCCGTCCTCGAACGTACGGAGTTTGGTGGAGCGCCGATTAATTACGCACTGCCTCTCGCGACCGACGTAATCGACTCCGATGTCGCGGTGACCTGCGGACCGATCATGCCGGGCGGAGATCTCGCACCATTCAACGCGCCGGGCCCCACCGAAACGATCGTCGCGTGCACGGCAGCGGACGATTCCGGCAATACCGACTCGGGTACGTTCCTCGTCACCGTTCAGGATACGACCGAGCCCGACATAACGGTACCAACAGGGGTTTCTGAAGACGCGACGAGCAGCAACGGGGCGAACGTGAGTTTCACCGTGAGCGCCGACGACGTTGGTGCCATCGCGAGCCTGGGCTGTTCGCCAGCGTCGGGCGACCTGTTCCCGATCGGGGGGACGACAGTAACCTGTAGCGCGACCGACGACGCCGGCAACTCATCCGTTGCACAGTTCATCGTCACGGTAAGCGACCAGTCGTCGCCGACGATCGATCCCTCGTCGGTACCGACGAGCCCCTTCGACGTGGAGGCAAACAGCCCATCGGGTTACCAGCATCCGCCCGGTAATCCGCCGCTGTTCGAAGTTACGGCAACCGATGCCGTCGAAGGCACGATCGCAGCGACCTGTTCGCCGGACGGTACGTCGGACTTCACGTTCGGCACCACGCCCGTTTCATGCTCCGCGTTCGACTCGGCCGGCAATCAAAGCCCGAGCGTCGGTTTCGACGTGGACGTTGCAGATACGACGCCGCCCGTAATCGTGTTCGGTGAGTCGCCGCTCGTGCGGTCCACCGTTGGAACGTTCGCGACGATTGACTACCTGGCCAACGTCACGGTGACGGACAATGCCGACGACGCCATCGTGCCGGTTTGCCGCGTCGACGGCATGGACGTCGGCAATCCGTACGACTTCCCGATAGATACGACATCGACCGTCGAGTGTACCGCGAGTGACAGCGGAGGAAACGAGAGTTCAGCGAGCTTCGACGTTACCGTCAATTTCGCCTACACAATCGTCATCCAGGACCTGAAGGGCAACATCAACACGGGCAGCACGGCGGCGATCGACTGGCACTACGAAGACCCAATCACGGAAGAACCCGTCGACACGTCGAGCTTCTCTCCGATGGTGTCGTGGCTGGGCCCGTACCCGGACAAGAATTGCGGCGGCGTGAGTAACGGCGACGGCGACGGCTTCGCCGCCGAGGATTCTGGTAACAGCAGTTTCCGCTATTCGTTCTCGGACAACAGCTGGCGCCTGAACTGGCAGACGCCGCTGTTCGCCGGCTGGTACAGGGTGACGATCTCTCCGCCAGGCGGCGATGCTGGTTCGTTCTGCGAGGAGCTGAAAAAGTAGGCGCTGGTGGCTGAGGCTGCGCCTGAGGCTATTGCATCCGATGCCGGGCGTCGTCCGCCAGCGCCCCGCCGGTGGGCCGCCGTGTTACGAACAGCGTGAAGTTCTGGCGCGCATCGTGACTCATGCCGAGTTCCTCCTGCGCCCGTGCGATCCAGTACGGCAGCGTCGACATGTACCGATAGGTCGGCAGATCATCCAGGAACAATGCTGTCGCCTCGCCGTGCCGATCACGTGCAACGGTAAAGTCGTCCAGCGCTTCGACAAAAAAACCGGCCTCGAGGTACGCCCGACCGCGATAAAAGCGTAACAGCCAGAGATCGGCATTCTCGATCGCGGCGGTTAGCTGGCTGATTGCCGCCATGTGCTCGCCCGACTCGAGCATGACCAGCCCCATAATCATCTCCGCATAAGCACGAGACTGCACGGACAGCTGCTCGGCAAGGGAGGCTGCTATCTGCAGTGCTGCTTCGTGATCACCGGCCGCGATTTCCACAAGGGCCGCCGTCACCATTGTGGCAGGCGCGCGCACGTTCTCGAGGCCCTGCGCCGCGACATCCGCTGCAGCCTCGACGTCTCCGAGCTCCAGGAAGACTTCTGCCAGCACCATTTGCTTCACGGCCAGGCCGTACTTGTTGTTCATGGCCTCGTCAGCAGGAATGGCCCGGGCCAGGATCTCGCGTGCGGCATCGAAATTCCCGGCGAAGAATTCGATGTCGGCCAGCCCCAGGCTTGCCGTCGACCCCCCGCGGGGGCCCGTTTCGGACATTTCCTGGTACGCCGCGCGGGCCCCTTCGAGGTCGCCTTTCGACAAGGCGCTCATGGCAATCGGCAGCCAGGGTTTAAAGTAGGTTGGGTCGAGCTCAAGGGCCTTCGTTGCTTCATCAATGGCGGTTTCGAAATCGCCCGAATACATCGCGTAAAGCGCGTAATTGGAGCGGCCCACCGGGTTCTCAGGGTAGATGTCGACTACCAGTCCACCCTCTCGCAGCGCGGCCTCGAAATCGAGCGCGAAAAGATACTGCACCGCCAGGTTATTGTGACCGACATGATCGGCAGGATACTTCGCGACAAGCGTCTCGTAAGTCTCGATGGCTTTCTGGGTGTTGCGCGTCACTCCCCAGTAATACATGCCCTGGGTTCGCAGTCGCTCCCTCTCGGTCATCGAACCGAGGTTCGCCATCGCTTTCTCCCACGCCTCGCTGGCCTCGTCGATGCGTCCGAGGCTGCGAGCCGCGACGGCCCAGCCCGAAAAGGCGCGGCCGAAGCTCGGGTCGTGCGCGACCGCCGCACGATAGCGTTCGATAGCACCCTCGTAATTCCCCACGTACTGCATCTGCTGTGCCGCGTCGTACTCGCGAGCAGCTTCGAGCGACATGGCCGTAAAGGTCTCGGATACTGCGAGCGCCTCGCGATCGACGGACTTGTCGCCGAGTTCCTCGCGGAGATCCGCTGCCAGTTCGCTCATCGTGGTGAGCACCTCCAGCTTGTTGGATGACGTCTTGTCGACCTTGGCGAAAATCTCACCGCTGCGCGGCGTAATGGCGTTGACCTCCAGTTCGTATGCGCTGCCCTGGGCCACGATGGAGCCGGCGAGTACGATCTTTACACCCTCACGAGCAGCCACGAGTTGCGCTGCCTCTGCGTCCAGCGTGTCGACTTGCCCGAGTTCGGCGGCGATCTTCTTCGCCAGACCGCGTTCGTAACCGGATACGAACGCGGCTCCCTCGATACCGAGCTGCAGTGCCTGTTCGAGCGAACCCTCAAATAGCGGATCACCGGTCTGGTTATCGAAGTCCGCGATCAGCACCGAGACGGGTTCGAGCTCTTCGGTTGCGTACGGGCCACCCGTGATGATCAGGTAGACGGAGAAAATCAGCGCTACTGCGAGGACGCCAATAACGATGAAGTCGCCCTTGCGATCGCCGAATGGGAGGACGACGGTGTCGGTCGCCTCGGCCTGCACGACAATACCCTTGTCGGAAACGTCGTAGATCCAGGCGAGCACCAACATGACGGGAAAGCCAATCAACGCGGCGATGATCATCGCCTGCAACATCCATTCGGGCGCGTCGAATGTCGGCAGCACGATGCTGGCCCCTTCGATGAGGATCCAGCAAATACCGACGTAGAGGCCTGCGGTGCGAAAGACTTCGCGACGGCGCAATTCTAACAAAAACCTTTTCATTTTTATTACGGCGCCCACAGAGTGACGCTGAAATTCTAGCACAGCACCGTGTGGTTTGAGCGCGGCGGGCGCGTCAGTTCATACGCCGCTCATACGCATCGCTGTAACGGACGATGCTGCGCGTGCCAAGTTTGCGGCCATTCTCGAATTCGGAGCCTCGCGCCGTCACCTCGATCATCGCCTGCCCGATCTGCTGCGCCTTCACGGCCGCGCCAACGGGCGCGAAAAACCAATAGAGCAGGTCCTGCCCGAGATGAGCTTCTTCGTCGGTCGGCCCAATATAGTCCGGACGGTACGCGATTACGCGGACATTAGTCCCGTCCGCGAACCCGAACAGCGACTTTTCGGCACGCACCTTCTCGCGAGCCCACATCGCGCTCGAGTCCTCGGAGATGTCGCTCGAACTGATGTAGTGAAAAGACATATCGGGATGCTGGCTTACGCTCGCCCACTCTTCGACGAAGCGCATCGGGAAATCGACGTGAATCATGCCGTAGGTTTCTTCATCCACGCCCACGGAACTGGTCCCGATCGCCCAGAAGACAGTATCGGCCTCGGCGATCTGCTCGCGAATTTCATGGTAATAAAGATAGTCCATGTGCAAGGTCGTCTGCACCTTGCCCGAGGCGACCCCTTGCTCGATGCGTGGCGTCGTGCGTCTCGTGATGACGTGGATCTTCCCGATGCCGGAATCGGCGAGAGCGGCCTTCAGAATCCCGTCTCCCGCCGTGCCGCTCGCGCCGAAGATCATGATCGTCTCGTGTGCGGCCACTGGTTTCGCCAGTGGCTCTACCGTCCTGTCGTCCAACAGCAGGATGACGACGCCCGTGAGGTAGAACAGCGCGAACAGGACGATGGGCGCGAGCAGGATGGTTCGTAGTCGGGGGAATTTCATATGGTCGAGGACGAATGATTCGGTGGGTTACTCAACCACCTGCACGCCGCGCCAGAATGCGACGCGACCGGCGATTTCCTTTGCGGCCTTTTTCGGTTCCGCGTAATACCACGCGGCGTCCGAGTTCTCGGCGCCGCTGACGTTGATCGAGTAATAGTTCGCGGTCCCTTTCCACGGGCAAAACGTCGTCTTTTCGCTATCTTTCAGCAGCGACTCGTTGACGGCGCTGAGCGGAAAGTAGTGGTTACCCTCCACGACGACCGTGTCATCGGACTCGGCTATAACTTCGTCATTCCAGATTGCTTTCATGGTTGGTTTTTTTCCTTCCGGTTTTCGCTGACCCTCGCGGCCGGCCAGGTGGACCTGTCAGAGTCCAACGGACTTCAGGTAGGCGGGCCACCGCGGGTCGTCATACAAGGGCCTGAAGAACTGCGATGCGCCTGACCAAAGCGCGCCCGGATCGCGGTAGGTACTCGTGTGCTCCAGCCAGTCGAATGCAGTCTCAACGTCACCACCGTAACTATAAATCTCGGCGAGCTGGTAGGAGTTCAGGTAACCGTACTTTTCTTCGTACGCTTTAGCCATATCCCGCCATGTCCCGTCAGGGTGCTGCGCGATTTCGAGCAGGATATCACCCGTCTCGCGGACCCATTCGACCGGCTCTGCACGATAGTGCTCCTCCGCCTTTTCGAGATCGCCGTCTACGAGATAGACGCGCGCCATGCGGCCGTTAACGCGGGCGATATCGGGATTCGATTCGAGGATGTCGGCGTAGACCCGCAGGCCTTCTTCATGCCTGCCACCATAAGCCAGCGCATCGCCGAGGTTGCGTTTCACGGCAGTCGAGATCGGCTCGATCGCGAGCGCCCGTTCGTTGATTTCTACAGACTCGTCGAATCGTCCCTGCGTAAGGTAAACCGTCCCGAGCCAGTTCATCGCATGAATATTGGCCGGCTCCAGGGACAGGGCTTTTTCGAAATGCGTGGCCGCGGCATCGAAATCCCATTCGACCGTGGCCGCGACAACACCGAGCGCGATATGTGAGGCGGCTAACTTGTCGTTGATCTCGACGGCGCGAGCAGCGTACTCACGAACCTGGTCGAAGCCTCGATCGGAAAAGTCGACTCCATCCGAACCTACCCAGCCGCTGATGTACATCGAGTGGAGATCGGCCAGTAGAGCATAGGCATCGGCAAACTCGGGATCGATTGCCACGGCCATCTTCAGCTCTTCCAGTGCCTTGGGGAGAGTCTCCGCGTTCATGTCCTGCGTGAGATAGAGCGCCTGCAGCCAGTGCTCGTAAGCCCCTACGTCGGTCGTGCCGCGCTCGGCCCTGATCTCGCCGGCAAGCAATGTCACGCGTAGCGCATCGACGACGGCCGCCGAGATCTCGTCCTGTACGGCGAACACGTCGTCGAGTTCGCGGTCGTACGTCTCGGACCAGAGGTGAAAGCCGTTTTCGGAGTCGATCAGCTGCGCGGTTATCCGCAGCCTCGTCTGCGACTTGCGGACGCTGCCTTCGAGGATGTGCTCGACGTTAAGCTGGTTGCCGATGTCGCGGAGATCGGTGTTTTGTCCTTTGAATGCGAACGACGACGTTCGTCCTGCGACATGCAGCTGCGGGATCTTGGCTAAGAGGTTCAGGAGCTCTTCCGACAGGCCATCTGAGAAATATTCGTTCTCCTGGTCCGCACTCATGTTGACGAACGGCAGCACGGCGATCGACGGCTTGCCTTCGGTCACCGCTATTTCGGCAACTCCCTGCGAGGATGCGTCCTGCCCGGAGCGCAACGCGAACTTGTCGATGAGCA
>Ga0265306_10000624_pt1 | contig 16923 bp, 15 predicted proteins | sample Helome_3_FD_192493 | JGI IMG/M metagenome (GOLD analysis project Ga0265306, IMG submission 192493) | Marine sediment microbial communities from subtidal zone of North Sea - Hel_20160420 (Illumina Assembly) | ecosystem: Environmental > Aquatic > Marine > Subtidal zone > Sediment ...
TTAGTGCGATACCCGAGTCGAATTAGACGACCTGGGAGAACATCTGTGGGCGACGATCAGAAATACCCGGAGTGGCTATTGTGGTTCTCGGAGCATGGCGTTCGAGTGCTCATCTTGCTCGCCATCGCGTTCCTGGCCTTCGTCTACTCGCGTAGTCGGAGCAACACGGAGCAGCGGCTCGATGCGATCCAGGACAGCGTGCAGTTCGAGCCGCCGCGATCGTATACTCCGCCAGACCTCGATACCTATGCGGCAACGGACGTCACCGTCCGGTCGCTCCCTGTGCACCAGGCGGCGTACGTCCCGGTTTACTCCCACATCTACTATGACGGCGGGCGCCCCTACCTTCTCGAGGCGACGCTGAGCATTCGAAACATCGACCCCAGACGTCCGGTCTACGTGAGCGCGGTGGAGTACTATGACACCGATGGCAAGCTCGCCAAGAAGCTCGTCGATCGATTGATCGCACTGGGGCCGCTTCAAACCATCGACTTCCTCGTCGAGAGGCACGATGTGGCGGGAGGTTCCGGCGCGAATTTCATCGTGGAATGGCATGCAGCCAGTAGCGATACCAATCCTCCGCTGATCGAGGCCGTGATGGTCGGTCGCTCAGGAACCAATGCGATCTCGTTCGTTCGAAAAAGCGAACAGTTGCCCCGGTGGATGGCGACGGAATAGCCGCAGTTCATCTCAATGGATTGACCGCTGGCGGCAGGTAGAGCGGGTCTAAGGATTCGGCCCTTGGCAGATACATGCGGAACTGAAGGGAGAACGCGCCATCGGGCGCGGGAAGCCAGTTGCTGACTTTCTCGAGTCCGGGCGATTCGCGCTGGATGTAGACGGTAAGCGAGCCGTCTTCACCGTATACGAGCTTGCTTCGATCGCCGATCGAGTAGCGCGCGATCGGGTTGTGCACCATCAGCTGGTCCGGCAGGCTGTACATCGTCATCGACCAAAAGGCGTCGACCGCCGGAAGCGCGTCCTTTTTGAAGCGCATCACGTACGCGTGTTTCGAGCCATCGAGCGGCTCGCCAGACGCATCGCTGTTGCTCATAGGGTAGTAAGCTTCCTCCACGTCGTTTCCATACAAGCCGACCATGGCCGCGACAGCGCGCGCCAAGTACTTGGTGCGCATCAGGTCTCCGGACCCGAACATGCCGGCAATTCCTTGCCAGCCGTCACCCTCGCGCACCGTGACGCCTCGGAGCCGGCTCGGGTCGTGCGCCGCCTTGTCGATCGCCACCATGCCCTGGCCCACCCCTTGGTCGATCGCAGCGCGCTGCTCGGCGGTCAAGGAGCGCGAAGCGCTCAGCGCCCCTGCACGAATCCCGATTCTGGAGAAGCGGTCCATGAGCTCCTGCTCCTCGGGCGCGATCACGACCTCGGTCAGGAGAAAATTCAGCAGGTCGATGAACTCGGCCGACCTCGTGCGGCTTGGATTGTACATCGGAAACGTGATTCCGGCGGCGGCTGATGTGCCCGTGCGTCCGAGGAACACGTTCAGCGGCGTCAGGTGGTACCGCTTTTGAAGCGCTACCACGGCCGCGACGTCGTCGGGGCCGCGCACCTCGGTTCGAATGATGCAGTAGACGAAGCTGCTTTCGCTTTGGAAGACGGCTTTTGCGTTGGCTGGCTTGGTCCCGTCCCAATCCGGGCCGGCGACTACATAGCTGCCGGCCTCGGTGCCGGTTGCGCGGGTTCCGACGTAGTTGAAGTTGTGCGTGAACATGTCGACGAGCTGCACCGAGTAGTAGCGATTCTTGATCTCCGGGACAGTGATGACGACGGGCTGTGCCCGCAGGTCTATCCAGGTAAAGGAATACATCGTGTCGTTGTTCGGACGAACGATGTCTTTGAACTCCGGTCCGAGTAGCTCGGTTTTGTGCACCAGCTCGTTGAAACCGCCCATGTACCCAGTCGCGGTTCGATCGATGGCTTGGACGTACATCGTTCGATAATTTTCCATCATCGGGAACGCGTAAATGTACGCCTCTCCGGCAATCGCGGCAGCCTCGCTTGCCTTCGGCACCACCGCCGCGGTCTGCGAAGGAGGCGCCGCTCCATCCTTGGCGCACGCGGACATCAGCAGGACGAGGGTGATGGAAACAATCGATATCCTAGGACCCATGGCTCCTCTCTCTTGCATCTGATTTTGCAGACGATGTTCCACGGTGCCGCTCCGATACCCTAAGACGGCGACAGCCGCTTGTTGAAGTAGAACTTCGCCATGGGGAACGCGAGCGCAAATACGGTGAACATGCAGACCGCCACGGTAATCAGTACGCTCGGCTCATCTTTGAAATTGGCAGTAGCGATGGTTGCTGCCGCACCGATGTTGCGCGCCGTGGTGATGAGACCGAGGGTCACCTTGCCCTTCTGACCTCCTGGGCCGAGCAGGTACCCGACCCCAAATGCAGAGAGAGTGAGCACGATGGCTGACGTGATAGCCCCCTTTCCGATGGTAGCCGCGAGCTCGTCGCGGTGGAGCACGACCGCAAGGACCAGGAAGAGAACAAGCGAAACGTTGACCACGAGATTGGCAGGCTTGAGCAGTGTCGCCGCCAAGCGGTCTTTGAAATTCCGGATCGCGAGCCCAATCACCAGAGGTACGAACATCTGAAGGAGGAGCGGTTTGGCGATGGCCCAGATCCCAATCTCCGTCCCAGGGATGAGAAACGGCAAAACGAAGGGCATGTAAATGATCGTGAGGACCGTCAGCAGCATCGTTGCGGCAATCGAGTTGGGCACGTCGCCGGCTGCGGCGCCAACTAATTTTGGCGTGTAGGGCGCGCCGGCGGCGAAGCCGTAGAGCAGAACGCCGATCATGTAGGGACGCTCGAGCGGGAACCAAAGACTCATCGCGTAGACGATGAGCGGCGTCAGAATCAGGTTCGCGACCAGCGCCCGGGCCACGACCGGGCCGTTCTTGAGCGGCTTCAACACCTGCTCGAAGGTCACCTCCAGGCCAGCGCTGAAAAGGACGCCGGCGATGAACACCGCGATCGAGATGTTTAGTATGATTTCGAGAGTCTCGTACATTCCTAGGCCTCGGAGTTTGTAACACCGAGCGACGAATCAGCGCCAGTCTCGGCAACACGCCATGCCTCGGCGCCGGCCGGATCTGCTAACCTGCCTCGCGTGAGCTTCGCGACAGCCAAGGCACGGGCGCTGACGGTCATGATCGCCGTAGTGGCGACGGCGGGTTGCAGCGCCGAGCGCAACACGCCTGCCGGCTACCAGGGGATCATCGAGCACGATGATCGCCATCTCGGCTTTCGAGTGGGCGGCCAGCTTCGAGAGATTCGCTTCGACCGCGGCGACCTCATCGAAGAGGGGGCACTGATCGCGATTCTCGACGATACGGCGGAGCTTCCGATTCTACTCGCTCGGGAGGCAGATCTCGCGCGCGCCCGCGCCAACGCGGCGCTGGTCTATGCAGGGCCGCGCGTCGAGGAAGTACGCTCGACGATGGCCGAGCTCGATGGCGCTCGCGCTGTGCTTCGGGAATCCAGGGCCAACCTCGAAAGGAATCGCAACCTTCCGGAGCAGGCAGCGACCGCCCGGTCGCGCATCTCCGAGCTCGAAGCGGCCTATGCGCAGTCCAAGGCGCAGGTTCGAATGCTTCAGGAGCGGCTCAAGCAATTGCGCGAAGGCGCCAGGCCTGAAGAGCTCGCCGCTTCGGACGCCGAGGTCAACGCCGCGGAAGCCGCGGTCGAGGCCGAAAAAGAGCGCTTGGCTCTCTATGCCCTGCACGCCTCCGAACGTGTGACCGTGCTCGACGTTCCGGTGCGGCTCGGTGAGGTGGTGGCCGCCGGGGCAACGGTGGTCACCGTCGCGGACACGAAGCATCCCTACGTCGATGTGTTCGTTCCACAGCAGAAGCTCTCGGGGCTCGAAGTCGGTCTCCCTGCGCGCATTCGTGTCGATGCCGAAGGCGAATCCTTCGACGGCGAGATCGAGCACATCGCTCCCACCACGGAATTCACGCCGCGGTTCCTCTTTTCTCCCACCGAACGCTCCAACTTGGTCGTTCGAGTTCGTGTTCGCATCAGCGATCCGGACGAGCGACTTCACGCTGGCGTGCCCGCCTTCGCCACGTTCGAGCTGAGGGGCCAATAGCGGTGGAGGATCCCGTCGTCGCCGAGGGGCTTTCTCGTCACTTTGGCAAGCTCGTCGCGGTCAGCAACGTGAGCTTCCGCGTCCATCGTGGCGAGATTTTCGGCCTTCTTGGCCCCAATGGCGCCGGCAAGTCGACCACTCTCCGCATGCTGTGCGGCATTCTCGACCCCAGCGCTGGTCGCGCGACTGTCGTCGGTTTCGACGTCGAGAGCGAGCCGGAGCGGGTCAAGCAGAACATCGGCTACATGACCCAGCGCTTCAGTCTCTACGAAGACCTCACCGTCGAAGAGAACTTGAATTTCTACGCGGGGATCTACGGGCTGGGTCGCGCAGCCCGCCGCAAGCGCGTGCCCGAGGAGCTCGATCGCGCAGGCCTGACCGAACGGCGCGCCCAGATCAGCGGAACGCTCTCAGGCGGTTGGAAGCAGCGCCTCGCCTTGGTCTGCGCGACGATTCACCAACCCCCACTCTTGTTTCTCGACGAGCCCACAGCAGGTGTCGACCCGGTGAGCCGCCGAGAGTTTTGGGCGCACATCCACCGGATCGCTTCGGCAGGTACGACAGTCATCGTGACGACGCACTACATGGACGAAGCCGAGCGCTGCCATCGCCTCGCATTCATCTTTCGGGGTACGCTTCTGGACATCGGAACACCCGGGGAGGTCATCGAGCGCCGCAATATCCGGGTCTGCGTCGTTTCGACTCCGAATGTGGCCGCGGCGATGGATCTGCTGGAGTCACACCCTTCCGTCGATGAGGTGGCGCCGTTCGGGGATCGCCTTCGATTGGCGACGCTGGGCGGCGTCGACCCGATCGCACTTGCCAACGAGGTTCTAGGCGCAGGCCCGGGTGTCTCCGATGCGCGCGAAATCGTCCCCAACGTCGAGGACGCCTTCGTAGCGATGGTTCACAGCGAAGCGCGAAACGGAGCCGATCGATGAGCCGCATGCTGTCGATCGCCTGGAAGGAGATGATTCAAGCGCGGCGTGATCGGCTCACCATGGGGATGATGATCGGCATTCCGATCATCCAATTGCTGCTCTTCGGCTATGCCATCAACACCGACGTTCGAAACATTGCTACCGTGGTCTACGATCAAGATCATTCGGCGGAGTCCCGGGGCTTCGTGAGGCGCATGGAAGCGACCGGCTTTTATGCAGTCGTCGGTCATGTCGATAGCTACGAGCAGATCGGTGTTGCCATGCGCTCTCGGGAGGCGATGGTGGCACTGGTCGTGCCGCCTCGTTTTGGAGCAGAGGTCGAAGCGGGCAGGAGGTCTCAGCTCCAGCTCGTCGTAGACGGCTCTGACCCACAGGTCGTCGCAAGCGCGACGAACACCGCGATGTCCCTGGCATCCGCGCGCTCATCCGACCTGAGCGTCGAGCGACTCCAGCGCCTGGGACAACCTGTCGCAGCGTCCTCGCAGCTGATCGCGATGGAGCCCGCGACTTGGTACAACCCCGACCTTCGCACCGCTGTCTTCATCGTGCCGGGCCTCGTAGGGGTCATCCTCACCATGACCTTGGTGATGTTCACCGCGATGGCGATTGCCCGCGAACGCGAGCGCGGGACGCTCGAACAACTGATCGTCTCACCCATCCGCAGCATGGAGCTCACCGTTGGCAAAATCGTGCCGTACATCGGGGTCGGGTATCTGCAGATGACCTTGATCCTCCTGGTAGGGTCCTGGGTTTTCGATGTGCCGATCGTCGGGTCGGTCGGGCTGCTCTATTTGCTCTCCGTGTTTTTCATCGCGGCCAGCCTAGCCGTAGGCCTGTTCTTCTCGACGCTCGCGAAGACCCAGCAACAGGCCATGCAAATGTCGTTCTTTTTCTTGCTCCCGAACATACTCTTGTCTGGCTTCATGTTTCCCTGGGAGGCGATGCCCGCTCCGGCGCGCTGGTTGTCGACCATCCTTCCGTTGACGCATTACCTGCGGGTCATCCGTGGGATCGTCCTCAAAGGAGCGTCCCTCGCGGAGCTTCGTGCAGAGCTCATCTGGCTCGCTAGCCTGACACTGATCCTCATCGTCGTCGCGTCCATGCGATTCCAGAAGAAGCTGGACTAGAAGGAGGAGCCTGGCTCTTTCAGGAACTTGGCCTCCTCGTCGCTGCTCGCCCGTCCGAGGATCTCGTTTCGATGCGGATAGCGTCCGAAGCGTTCGATGATGGCTCGGTGCCGTGCCGCGAAGTCCAAGTAGTACTTCGCATTTCCTTCGAGCGGCTTCGGCGCCGAGTCGAGCAGACGTTCGAAGAGCTCCAGGCAGAGCTCGTGGTCGCTCATCGATTCACTATGCTCGAGCGGTAGATAGAAAAAGACGCGTTCATCGAACGACAGCTCGGCATCGAAGTTCGCATCGAGGCCTTCGCGACAGACCTCCCGCGCGAGCTCGTCGGCGGCGAACATCTTCGGGGTCCCGCGAAACATGTTTCTGGAAAACTGATCGAGCACGATGATGTATGCCAAGGCGCCGCGCGCTGTGCTTCGCCAAGCCTCCCTCTCTCCGGCTACGATTGCTTCATAGTCGTCGAGGAAATGGTGCTGGATCGACTCGTCAAACGCGTCGGACTTAGTCCACCAGCGCTTTCGATGCTCCGGGCTCGAGCATCCCTGTGCATTGAGCTCGCCGAACCAGAAATCCAGGATGTCTTCGATAGGATCAGTCACCTCTCACACCTCCGCTTAGCGATTCTGCAGCATCGAGAAAGACTCGCGCCTTGAGCTCGGTTTCGGCGATCTCCCGGTCCGGGTCGCTCGCTTCGACGATGCCGCCACCGGCCCAGTAGCACACCCGACCATCGGAAACCGTCGCCGTTCGAATCGCCACGGCAAGCGATAGCCCGCCATCATGATCGATGAAACCCAAGGCGCCGCAGTAGATTCCGCGCGGGTGTTTCTCGAGCTGCTCGATGATTTCGAGGGCACGCACTTTTGGTGCTCCTGTGACGCTTCCGGGAGGAAAGGTCGCCTCCAAAATGGATTGGAGCGAAACCTCGGGTCGCGTGACACAGCTCACCGTGCTCACCAGGTGGTAGAGGCCGGTAAACGGCTCCACGAGGAGAGGATCCTCGACCTTCACGGTTCCAATCTCTGCGACTCGGCCGAGGTCGTTTCGCATGAGATCGACGATCATCGAGTGCTCGGCCTGCTCTTTGGGGTCTGCGCGCAGGCGTTGCGACGCGCCGTCGTCCGTGGTTTCGCGCCGGATCGTTCCCTTGATCGGGCGGGTGAGCAGCGTTCTGCTTCCGGCGTCCCACTGAATGAATCGCTCCATGGTGCAGGCGAGCACCGCATGGTCCCCCGCATCGAAAAACATTCCGAGCGGCACCCGGCTCGCGACTCGCATGGCTTGCCAAAGCTCGAGCGCATCACCCGCAAACGGCGCGGACCAACGCCTCGCTACGTTGACTTCGTAAACCTCGCCCATTCCGATGTACTCGAGTGCCTTGGCGATCGCTTTGCGGTGTTCCTTCGCGTCGTCCACTTCGATCGAACCGACCCGGGGAGGCGCGGTTTCAGCGTCGTCGAGCTCGTCCAAGCGGGCGCAAAACAGAGCGCAAGAGTCGCGATCATCGCCGACGACCCAGGTTTCACCATCTTCGTGGTCGACAGCGAGCAGAGCCGGGTAGCGCCGAAAGAGCATGATGGGAGCCGACCCGCGATTGAAGCGCGGCTCTCCACGCACCGGCGACGACCAGAATGCGTCATAGGCTATGTAGCCGATCCAGGCGGGCACTTCCCCGGGCCTGGGCCCGTCGGGGACTGCGCCTTCACTCCGTTGGCTCACCCTTCCAAGCGCCGCGAACGGCGCCTTAGCGCCAAACTCCACTCGGATCTCGTCCGACGGCCAAGCGGCCAGAAACGAAAACCGTCCATCGCGCGCCTCGCTTCGGTTCGAATCCAGCCAAGCAAATCCGGGCTCCGCGCGCAGGCGCCGCGCCACCGCGAGCTCATCAATTGAAGCAAGGCGTTCGGCCCACACTGCGCTGATCTACTTGCTCGCCGCGAACCGGTAAAGCAACCTCTCGCCGTGATCCGCCGAATGCTCTTACTTGGATTGCTCTCGGTGACGGCCTTTTCCTGCCAGGAGTCCGTGGCTAGGTTTGTCTTCGAGGCTCTGATCGTCGACGGACAGAACGGCAATCCGGCGGCCGAGACAGATGCCACGACGCTCCAAATCGGCATTCAAGAGGGCGAGCTTCCCGCGCAACAATACGAGTATCCAATCACCGACGGCGACTTCGAGGCGCTGCTGGAGTTCGGTGCCTTCACTCGCCCAACCCGGGTTCGGGTCGAAATTTCGGGAGCAACCACCGAGCTCCTGAGCGCCTCGCCGGCATTTGTCCCGAGTGCCAGCGCCGGTCTGCTTCGTGTCGTCACAGCCGCGCCCTCATCGTGCGAGCGGGTCACGTTCGATTTCTTGGAAGCACCCCGCGCATTTTTCGCGATGGTGCGTTCTGGCACCTTCGCCTTGATTGCTGGCGGCACCGGCCCATCCGATGCGCAGATCGAATTCTTCGATTTGCTCGAATGGGAGTCGCGCCTCTTCGCCGAAGACCTCTCGGTGGCCGACCTCGGTGAAACGCGGGCGGTCTCGATCGACGAAGCGGAGATTTTGGTCGTTTCGAAAAATGCTGCGCCGTTCATCTTCAACATGCTCGACTCCAGCCGTCGAATCGAACCGGTGGTGCTTCACAGCGGCGCGGGGCCGAGGTCGGCGCTTGTCTCCGTTCCCGGCCTTGGTGCCATGGTGATCGGCGGCGACGTCGCAGGCCAAGCTCAGGCTGGTGTATCGCTGGTCGCGCCCGGCGGGGAGGTGACGTCTCTTCAGCTCAGCAAGCCGCGTTCCGGTCCAGCAGCAACTGCACTCGGCGCCGACGTCCTGGTCGTTGGCGGCGATCCCGAGGGCGATGCGGAGCTCCTCGTCGATGGCGCTGAGGCTGGGCAGTCGGTCGCAGGCGTGATGGACGGTGTCCGGGAGCTCGGCCTTCTCGTCAGCGACGGTGAGAGCCGGGCCCTCCTCCTCGGTGGCACCGATGCTGGAGGCGCGGTGCGACAAGACAGCCTTCGCTTCGATGCCTGCCCGAGCGCCTGTGCGTCGGGCGCCGGACCCCCGTGGACGACGGCGCGCCTCGGAGCGCGACAGCCCGCCGACAGCACGCTGATCGTCGGGGGCGAAAGCTCTTCGATGGTGGAGGAGGTTCTCTGGAACGAAGGGAACGTCGAGATTCAACCTCTGTTACAAATGCTGGTTCCTCGAGCCGACGCCGGAGTCCTCGTCTTGGAAAGTGGCGCATTCATCGTAGCCGGGGGCAACGATGGCGTGAGCATCCGGGACGATTTCGAGTTCTGCGTCCCCGCCGCGCTCGAACCGCTGTAGAAGGATGCGGTAGCGTCGCCCGAACCTGTTACTCTGCGAGTTCCCGGGCAGATGTTACGCAAGTTGGAGAAGTACGAGGTCCTCGACGAGATCGGCCACGGTGGAATGGCTACGGTCTACCGGGCGCGTGACAGCTCGCTCGATCGATTCGTTGCCCTCAAGGTACTGCACCCGCATCTACAGCGCACCAGCGAGGCGCGCGCTCGGTTCACTCGGGAAGCCAAGAGCGTCGCGAAGCTCCGGCATCCGCACATCCTCGAGATCTACGACTACAGCGGCGAGGCCTCGGACGAGACTTACATCGCAGCGGAGTTGCTCACCGGCCCCACGCTGAAGGACTTCGTTCTGAAGCAACGAGAACTGCCGGCCGAGATCGCTGCCTGCATCGCGCTTCAGCTCGCCGACGCGCTCGGCGCCGCGCATGCCAAGGGCATCATTCACCGCGACGTGAAGCCAGAGAACGTACTCATTCACGAAGACCGCTGCGTGAAGCTCACGGACTTCGGGATCGCGTACATGGTCGACGCGCACACCTTCACTGTCACGGGCCAGATCCTCGGCTCCCCCGGCCACATGGCTCCCGAGCAAGTGGAGGGCGGCACCTCCGACGCTCGCAGCGACGTCTTTTCGCTCGGGACGGTCGTGTATTTCTGCGCGACCGGCCGTCTTCCGTTCATTGGTCGCAACCCCCACCACCTTTTGAAGCTCTTGCTCGAAGGCGAGTACCCCGACCCGCTTCGCCTCCGTCCATCGATTGGCGCCGAGCTCGCCCAAATCATGAATAAGGCGCTTTCCCGTGCGCCCGGTGACCGTTATCCAAGCGCCGATGAGATGGCCGACCGGCTTCGAGACTTTCTGACCGAAATGGGGATCGACGATCCCGACGAAACGCTAGCCCGCTACTTGGCGGCGCCGAACGAGGTCACCGAGCAGCTCGAGCAGAACGCAGTTCAAAGGCTTCTCGTGCTCGGGGCCGCCGCCGCAAAAGAGGGCAAGGTGTCGAAGGCGCAGGCCGCGCTGAGCCGCGTTCTGGCCCTCGACGACGGCAATGATCGCGCACTCAAACTCCTCGGGAGCCTCGGACGCCGCCGCCGCGCGAACCTGCTCATTGCGCTCGTCGCCTCTGGGTTCGTGCTGTCGCTCGCCGGGCTTGCATACCTGGGCTGGCGCCGGGCCGAAGTCGCGCCAGCCGAGACGCAAATCGTTCCAACAGCAGAACAGGACGCCAGCGGCGCGTCAGGCGAGACAGCCGAGCCGATCGACGCTCGTCCCTCGATCAGCGCCGAGACCGAACGAACCATCGCGGATGAAAAGAGCCCAGCAGACGATGCCAAAAAGGAAGCGACTCCAAGCGGTCGGCGCTGGGTGGTCTTCAAGCCGACACCCCCGAATGTGTCCATCAGCGTCGACGGCAGCCCCCTCAAGCCGTACGGGCCCGATTTTCAGCGGGTCCGTCTGAAGGTCGGCAATCACACATTTCGCGTCGTTGGCGCTGAAGGCTGCTGCGAAGAGCGGGTCGTCCGCCGACGGATTCCAGCGGGGGCGCGCGACTTCGAGCTCTCGGTCAGGCTCCGCTACAAGCCCGCGAGGCTCTACCTCAAGGGTCCAGCGCCAGCGGATGCGACGGTCCGAATCACACTTCCTGGGAATCGCACGGTCACCGGACGGATCCGTGAAATCCTACAGATCCCGATGCGCACGCTTCAGTCCTCCGCGCAGGTGCAGATTCGTGCGCCAGGCTATCAAACCTACCGGACGGTGGTGAAGCTTCGTGCCGGAGCGGATTTGACCGAGCATTCCTTCAAGCTTGAGAGGGACGGCGAAACCCCGTAGAACCCGCCTAAGGTGATCCGGTGGCTCTCGCTTTCAGTTTTGATTTTCCTGTGGATGGCAGCGTTCGCGCTGCCCGCCGCGGCTGACGAGCTTTCGGACTTCGAGTCGGCGCGTCGGAGCTACGACAGGCAAAGCTACGGCAAAGCGGCCAGGGGGCTCGAGTCTCTGGTCGGAGGCGTCGTACCCCGAGCGGCGAACCCGGTCGTCCGTTTGGAGGCCCGAAAATATTTGGGCGCAACCTACCTCTTCCTAGGAAAAAAGGACGCGGCCCGGGAGCAATTCCGGCTGCTGCTCGAAGAGGATCCGGACTACGACCTCGACCCCGTCGCCTTTCCTGAGGCCGTCGTGCAGGCCTTTCAAGAGATACAAGAGAAAGTCACGGCAGAACGGGCGCGTCGAGATGCCCTCGAGCTCGCCCGAAATAAACGGGAGCGTTCTCAGGAGGTCGAGGACCTCATCCGCCAGCAGCAGCGCATCGAGGCTCTCGAGAAGCTCGTCGCCGAGCAGACGATCGAGAAGGTCAACTCCCGCTGGATCGCGGCGATCCCTTTTGGCGCCGGCCAGTTTCAGAACGAAAACCGCAAGCTCGGGATCATGTTTGCCACCACCGAAAGCGCGTTTCTCGCGGCGTCGATCGCGACATTCATCGGCCACAATTCGCTCCGTGACGAGAATCCTGGGCCCGATGAGATCGACCGTGCGCGACGGGTGGAGAAGGCCCTTCGCATCGGCAATTGGGTGAGCGTCGGCGCGCTCCTGAGCTTTGCGATCGCTGGCGTGGTCGAGGCGGAGGTTCGTTTCAGGCCGGTGATCCGAAGCAGCCGGCCCCAGAAATTGCCCGATGAGCTCAGACGCCCCCAAAGCCGCGGGCCCCAGTTTCGACTCGAGATGGGGCTGACCGGTGGCAAATTGCGAATCGATTTCTGAATTCGTGCGGATTGGAGCCCATCGAGAGACCCGGATCATTCTTGCTCCTCCCGCCCTGGATTCCCCCGCTTCGCGTCGGCTAAAAAACGAGTGATTTCGATGGTTTATGGGCCTATCCCGATTCGCTGAACACTTCGCTTGACAGCGGGGCTTTCGCTCCTATCATTCGCTCCCTTCGACGCGCGGGCAAGTTGCGCGCGCCCGAGGAATTGCACGCTTTTTCGGATAGTTATGCCCACGATCAACCAGCTCGTCCGCAAGGGACGCAAACAGATCAAATCGAAAACGGACTCACCGGCGCTTCAGCGCTGCCCGCAGAAGCGAGGTGTGTGCGTTCGCGTGTACACGACGACTCCGAAGAAGCCGAACTCCGCGCTTCGCAAAGTCGCCCGTGTTCGTCTCTCGAATGGTATCGAGGCGACGACGTACATTCCGGGCGAGGGACACAATCTTCAGGAGCACTCTGTCGTGCTCATTCGCGGTGGTCGCGTGAAAGATCTTCCCGGCGTCCGCTACCACGTCGTGCGCGGCACGCTCGATGCCACCGGAGCAGCCGGCCCGTCCAACACCAACAAAGCGAATCGCGTCAACAAGCGATCCAAGTACGGCGTGAAGCGCCCCAAAGCCTGAGCAAGTTTAAGTCATGAGTCGTCGAGTAAGCGCACCCAAGAGGCAAATCATCCCGGACGCCAAGTATGGCGACCAGCTCGTGGCGAAGTTCGTCAACTCACTGATGCTCGCGGGCAAACGATCCACCGCCGAGAAGTGCTTGTACGGCGCCTTCGATATCATCGAAGAGCGCCACAAAGACGAGCCGCTCGATGTATTCAAGAAAGCACTCGATGCCGTGAAGCCGCGCGTCGAGGTGAAGAGCCGTCGTGTCGGCGGTGCGACCTATCAGGTCCCGGTCGAGGTTCGGTCCGACCGGCGCAATGCGCTCGCCATGCGATGGCTGGTTCAGTATTCGAGGGCACGTGGCGAGAAGTCCATGGAAGAACGTCTCGCGGCAGAGCTCATGGAAGCCGCGCAGGGACGCGGAAATGCCGTGAAAAAGCGGGAAGACACACACAAGATGGCCGACGCGAACAAGGCGTTTGCCCATTATCGCTGGTAGAAACTTTTTGGCGTCTGGGAAGGTCTACGGAAACCCCTCGGACAAGGAGCAGCAGCTGAACTCATGACGGCGCAGACATAGAGAGAGTCACCGGGAAGACCGCGGCTGTGCGCCGCAACCGATGTGCCTCTCGAAACCCTCTCTGAGTTGTGGAAGCCCGAGGGTGGCTTCTGGGTCGGAGGGGGTTTTGTATGTGAAGCGCAATAGTCTGACGAGTCGAGCTCATAGAATCCAATGGCCAGAAAGTACGCACTCGATAAGACCCGGAACATCGGCATCATGGCCCACATCGATGCGGGCAAGACGACGACGACCGAGCGCATCCTCTACTACACGGGCGTCAACTACAAGATTGGCGAGGTGCACGATGGCGCTGCGACCATGGATTACATGGAGCAGGAGCAGGAGCGTGGCATCACGATCACATCCGCTGCGACCACTTGCTTCTGGCGCCCCGGTTCGGGCCCCTTCGGCGGCGAGCAGTTTCGAATCAACATCATCGACACGCCCGGCCATGTCGACTTCACCATCGAGGTCGAGCGTTCGCTCCGCGTGCTCGATGGCGCGGTTGCGGTGTTCGACGGCAAAGAGGGCGTCGAGCCGCAGTCCGAGACGGTCTGGCGCCAGGCCGACCGATATGGCGTTCCGCGCATTTGCTTCATCAACAAGATGGACAAGGCAGGAGCCGACTTTCCGAGCGCCTTTCAGTCGATCAAAGATCGCCTGGTCGCACCTGCGGTCGCGGTACAGCTTCCCCTGGGCCAAGAGGCGGAGCTCGAAGGCGTCATCGACCTGGTTGCCATGAAGGCCAACCGCTTCAGAGACGACAATCTCGGCGCCGAGTGGACCGTCGAAGAGATCCCCGCGGAGCACAGGGAGCAAGCGGACGAGGCCCGCGCGCTGCTGATCGAGGCCGTTTCCGAGGTGGATGATGTCCTGATGGAACGCTTCCTCGAGGGCGACACCGACTTCTCCGAGGACGAGATTCTGAGGGCACTCCGCAAAGGCTGCTTGCAGCAGTCCATCGTTCCAGTGCTTACCGGCTCGGCTTTCAAGAACAAGGGCGTTCAGCAGCTCATGGACGCCGTCGTGAACTTCCTCCCCTCGCCACTCGAGGTTCGGGCCATTCAGGGCGTAGACCCGAGGGACCCCGAAAAGGTGATGGTGCGCAAGGCTTCCGATGACGAACCTTTCAGCGCCCTTGCCTTCAAGATCGTCAACGATTCGTTCGTCGGTCAGCTCACGTTTTTCCGCGTGTACTCCGGCGTACTCAAAGCCGGGTCCGGCGTCTTGAACGCAACCAAGGGCAAAAAGGAGCGCATCGGCCGCATCCTTCAGATGCACGCAAACAACCGCGAAGAGCTCAAAGAGATTCGCGCCGGCAACATTGCGGCGGCGGTCGGCCTCAAGACCGCGACCACGGGCGACACGCTTTGCGCCGAGAACGCCCCGATCATTCTCGAGCGAATGGATTTCCCAGAGCCCGTCATCTCGGTCGCCATCGAGCCCAGGACCAAGGCGGACCAGGATAAGCTGGGCGTGGGGCTTGGAAAGCTCGCTGCCGAAGACCCAAGCTTCCGGGCGCACACCGACGAGGAGTCGGGCCAAACCATCATCAGCGGCATGGGCGAGCTACATTTGGAGATCATCGTCGACCGCCTCAAGCGCGAATTCCAAGTGGATTCCAACGTCGGTGCACCCCAGGTCGCCTATCGCGAGACGATCACCAAGGAAGCCGAAGCGGAGGGCCGCTACGTCAAACAGAGCGGTGGTCGCGGCATGTTCGGCCACGTCTGGCTCAAGCTCGAGCCGCTCGAGGCCGGCGCTGGTTTCGAGTTCGAGAACAAGATCGTCGGCGGCGTCGTGCCCAAAGAGTTCATTCCCTCCGTGCAGAAGGGCGTGAAAGATGCAATGAGCCGCGGCGTGATGGCTGGTTACCCCGTGATCGATCTCAAGGCGACGCTCTTCGACGGCTCGTACCACGACGTCGATTCGAGTCCGGCTGCATTCGAGGTGGCTGCATCCCTTGCTTTCCAGGATGGCTCCAAGCGTGCGGGCATTCAGCTCATGGAGCCGGTCATGGACGTTGAAGTCCGCGTCCCGGAGGACTACATGGGTGAGGTCATCGGCGACCTCAACTCCCGTCGTGGTGCGGTCACCGGAATGGATTCGGTGGGTGGCTTACAGGTGATTCGTTCGCACGTGCCGCTCGCAAACATGTTTGGCTATGTAAACGACCTTCGCTCCAAAACTCAGGGGCGCGCGGTCTACACGATGCAGTTCAAAGAGTATCAGGGGGTGCCGCAGGGCATCGCCGAAGAAATCGTCGCCAAGGCGAAAGGCGGATGAGGAGCTAACGATGGCTAAAGAAAAGTTTGTCCGAGACAAACCACACATGAACGTAGGCACGATTGGTCACATCGACCACGGCAAGACGACGCTGACGGCGGCGATCATGAAGGTCATGAGCGACAAGCACGGCGGCGAGGTCAAAAGCTACAAAGACATCGCCAAGGGCGGTACGGTGCGAGACGACACCAAGACGGTGACCATCGCGACGAGCCACGTGGAGTACCAGACGGGCAACCGTCACTACGCGCACGTCGATTGCCCCGGGCACGCCGACTACGTCAAAAACATGATCACGGGCGCGGCGCAGATGGACGGCGCGATTCTGGTGGTGAGCGGGGTCGATGGACCGATGCCGCAGACCAAGGAGCACGTGCTTTTGGCGCGCCAGGTCGGTGTTCCGACGATGGTGGTGTTCATGAACAAGTGCGACGCGGTGGACGACCCGGACTTGCTCGAGCTGGTCGAGATGGAGGTTCGCGAGCTTCTGTCGAAGTACGAGTACGACGGGGACAACATCCCGGTGATCCAGGGCTCGGCGCTCGGCGCGCTCAACGGCGAAGAGAAGTGGGTCGAGTCGGTCGCGAACCTGATGGACGCGGTGGACACCCACATTCCGGAGCCGCAGCGCGACATCGACAAGCCGTTCCTGATGGCGGTCGAGGACGTGTTCTCGATCAAGGGCCGCGGGACGGTGGTGACGGGCCGCATCGAGCGCGGGATCATCAAGGTGGGGGACGAGGTGGAAATCCTCGGTGTCACGGCGCCCCGCAAGACGGTGGTGACGGGCGTGGAGATGTTCCGCAAGCTGCTCGATCAGGGCCAGGCGGGGGACAACGTGGGCTGTCTTCTTCGCGGCGTGGAAAAGGACCAGGTCGAGCGCGGGCAGGTGCTGGCGAAGCCGGGCTCGGTGAACACGCACACGAAGTTCGAGTGCGAGGTGTACATCCTGAGCAAGGACGAGGGCGGGCGGCACAAGCCGTTCTTCAGCAACTACACACCGCAGTTCTACATCCGCACGCTGGACGTGACGGGCAAGATCGAGCTTCCCGACGACGTGAAGATGGTCATGCCCGGCGACAACGTGAAGATGAAGGTCGAGCTCATCACGCCGGCGGCGATGGAAGAAAAGCAGCGCTTCGCGATTCGCGAGGGCGGCCGGACCATCGGGGCAGGCGTCATCTCAAAGATTATCGAGTAG
>Ga0265306_10000625_pt1 | contig 16919 bp, 15 predicted proteins | sample Helome_3_FD_192493 | JGI IMG/M metagenome (GOLD analysis project Ga0265306, IMG submission 192493) | Marine sediment microbial communities from subtidal zone of North Sea - Hel_20160420 (Illumina Assembly) | ecosystem: Environmental > Aquatic > Marine > Subtidal zone > Sediment ...
CGTCGACCACGTGGATGGCTTTGTTCTCGATCTTCAGCATGGTCTGCAGTCCCTGCGCACGGCCGTATTCTATTACATATCTGCGGCTTTGCCGTGCAGCCGGTCACACCACATCAGCGTGGCGCCGATCACCGCGGCGGGCATCGCCACCAGATTCAGCCCGGGTATCACCGTCATCGTCATCACACCGGCACCGAAGCCCAAAGCGAGTCCGCGACGGCCGCGCAGCTGCCGCCGGGCTGCAGCGAATCCGTGACCCGCATTGCCGAGCGGATATTCGCAATACTCCAGCGCCAGGATCCATGCCCCGTACGCCGCCCAGACCGCGGGCGCCAGTACGTTAAGACCCGGGATCAATGCGATCAACAGCGCCGGCACTGCAAGCAGGACGAAATATGCCAGCTTGCGCAACTCCATCAGCGGCGCCCTGACCAACTCCTGCCACAACGGCAGCGGATTGACGACGAGATCCGGTCGATGGCGCTTCTGCACCCGTTCCGCGAGCAAGCCGTTAAACGGCGATCCGATCAGGTTCGCGACCATCGTGAAGCCGCTCCACACGACCACCAGCACCGCGGCCAGCGCCAGCGGCCACAACAACCAGCTCAGCCAGTCGAGCCAGTCCGGCAGCCAGCCTGTCAGCATCAGCTGCAGTCCTTCGACGGCACCCACCAGCCAGACCATGCCGACGGAGAAGATCACCACGTTGATCAGCAACGGCACGATGACCAAACCGCGGACATCGCGACGACCGAGCCAGGATAAACCGCTCAATCCGTATCGGTAGCCGCGGCTGAAATCAGTCAACAATGCTCCGCCCCTCTACTTCACGCCGACACCGCGTCCAGTCTTACCCGGCAATCACGCAGCGGCTGACTCAACGCGTCGAGCGTAGCATGCCGGGCGGCGCCCCAGGCCTGACGACCGACCGCCAGCGCATCCGGGCCGGGACGCGGCAGGCCATCGATAATCAATGACACCATGTTGTGACGGCGTGGCGCCTGCGTGGCGCGGGTATTGCGGCGGCGCCAGGGCGGGCGGGTCGCGATGTGATGGTGAAAAACCCGTTCGCTTGCCGCGACACTGGCCAGACCCGGGCGATCGGCCACGCCGCCATCGACCAGCCAGCCACCATGGGTGCGGATCGGATGGAACATCAGCGGAACGGCGCAGGATGCATAGATCACATCAGAAAAATCGCCGCTGCGTAGCACGCGCGTCCGACAGCGGAGCAGATCGAAAGCTGACACGCTGGCTGGCCGCGGGCAGGCCTCCAGGCTCTCGACCGGACTGGTCGCTCGCAGCAGTCGGCGGAATCGCTCACCGCGCAACAGGCCAGGCCCGGGTGCCGGATCCCAGAAGTCATGCTTGCGCAGAGAGAAGTAGAGCTCGGCGATGTCACCGGCCGACAGACCGGCAGCCCACAGGCCCCCGGTCAGGGCGCCCGCGCTGGACCCGGTGACGGCATACGGCAACAGATCCGCCTGCTCGAGTGCCGACAACAGACCGCAATGGGCGAAAAAGCTGAAAAACCCCGAGGACATACCCAGGGTGTAAGGTGCCCGGGCCAGCCAGTCCCCGAGCAGTGGGTCAGCTGCAGTGTCAGCGACAGACACAGGCATCATGCCAAACCCGGCCCGAGTCATCGATGCGGTCAGGCAAGACCGGTATCAGGACGCTTCCAGTACGTCCATGCCCTGCTCGAAGACGACATCCACCGGTATGCCGGCTTGCTCGATCCCCTGCAGATCCGCCTCCAGCTCAGGCCCGATAAAGCCCATGTCCTCGATCAGCCGCGCGGCGCCTTCGTAGTCGCCGTTACCCTGCAGGAACAGAAGCTGCGCGGAAAGAGAGTCCATCGCCTCGCGCATGCGCGCCATGTCCACCCGATAGCGTCCGGTGTCCGGATCCCGGACGATCGCGTCAAACGCGCGCATGAAGTTAAAACGCACCATGTCCGAACGGGCATGCGCGCTGCTGGTGCCAAAACGAATCGAGCGGAAGGTGGTGGCCGCGAACGTGACGTAGTAATCCATCAGGTCGGTGTCCGGCAGCTCACCACGGTCGTGCAGCCAGGTGATCATGTACAGACCGAGGATATCCGCTTTGCCTTCCTCCATCGCGCTGTGTCGGTCCAGCAGCGCCTCGCGCACGGTGCCCTTGCCGGTGACCGTATTCTTCGGCCCCAGGCCATGGGCCACTTCATGGAACATGGTGGTGGCAAAAAACGCGTCAAAGGTGACGTTGCGCTGCTGCTCCTCGGCGATCATCAATCCACTGATCGGCATCAGGATCTTGTCGAACTTTGCACGCATCGCGTTCTTCAGCTGCAGGCGGCGTGTGCCCTTGGCAAGCTGAACGGCCTCGTCGTTGGGCAGGTTGATGGCGATAGTCTTCGAGCCGGCGTTGCTGTGACCCGCGTAGTAGAGGACGTCGTAAGCATTGAGGTCGGAGTCGGTACCCGGCTGCTCGGATTTGTACAGCGGCGCCACCGGCAGCCCGCGCTGCAGATCCGGCAGGAAGGCGGCGAAGCGTGACAGACGCTGACTCCAGGCCTGATCCTTCAGCAGCACGTAGGCCTCGTATGCGGTCTTATAGCCGAACAACTGATCCTCGTATTGTTCGATGGCGCCGATCACGATGTCGAGGCTGTTGTCTTTCATATCCAGCCAGGCCATTTCACTGGGCTGGTAATCGTCGGTGATCAGCGCCTTCGCACGCAGGCTCAGATAGCGTTTGAATTCCGGCTCATCGGTCAGGTCTGCCGCCTCGGCCAACAGTCGCGCGGCCTGGCCCAGCTGTTCTGCGTAGGCCACATGGTAGGGCACGGTGGCCAGGCTGCCGCTCGGGTCCCGGCGCAGCAGCGTGTGCCAACTGGTTTTTTCCGGCAGCGCAGCGGCCTCGAATTCCGCACGCGTCATGTCCTCGGGGTAGAAGCGTGCGCCCGGCGCTTTGGGTCCGACGCCCGTGACAAACGGCGTGTCGCCGTCGAGGCGGTCCCAGGGCCCATAGTTGATCTCTGCAAAGCGTCGCAGACCCGGATCCGTGATCCCCGCAAGCAGTTCGCTGCGATCGCCGTAGGCCTGCTCCCAGAACAGCCCGTCCATCAGGACCGCGGCCTCGATCAATAACGGCAGGGTCTGCCGCTGGACGAAGCTGAGTCCGCTGAGATCAGCGTCGAGCCGGACCGTTGCGTATTTTTGTAACAGCCGGGCGGCAGGATCCGCGTCAGTGGAGCCGGCCTCCGCCGCTGCAAACTTGCCGGCGCCGAGAAGGGCGCAGCTGGCTACAATGATCGTAAACGTCTTCAGGTTCATCTTGTTGCTGCCCCCGCAGGCGCATGGTTGTGAAATCGGCGCTCAATGGCGAGCCCCGCAGGCCGCATATTCTACCGGCTGCGGCGAGCGGTCTCAGCCTGACCGGGTTATGGCATCCAGCTGCGCCAGCAACTCGGTTTCACGTTCGGGGCTCAGACCGGTGCGGAGCGGATCGTCCAATCCGCGGCTGTCGGTATACCAGTCGAGCGTCGCCCGGACGGTGTCGTTGACCGGGCGTGACCGCAGGCCCCGAGCCGCAGCCCGGGCCACGGATGCATCCGCCACGCCGGCATAATCACCGTTACGCGGCACCCAGACCGGCATGTCGCTCCAGGGCTCGACGCCGAGTTCGGCCAGTACCGCCTGATCGGCCCAGCGCAGCGTGGCGGCACCGCCGGCGACTGTCTGACAGGCACTCAGCAGACGCGTCATATCCAGCACGCCGCGTGGCCCGTTGGCGTTAAAGACACCGGACACCCGCTGCTCCAGACAATGCACAATCCAGGCGCCCAGATCACGTACGTCGATAAATTGCACTGGATCCAGACCGTCGCCCGGCGCCAGCACGCGCCCGCCCCGGGCGATACGCACGGGCCAGTAGGTAAACCGATCCGTGGGATCGCCGGGGCCCACGATCAGGCCAGGCCGGATGATCGTGGCTTTGTCGCCATAGACCGCGTTGACCGCCTGCTCGCATAGCGCCTTGAGCGGACCATAAGTCTCACCATCGACGCTCTCCGTATCCGGGTTTTGCAGCGTCCCCAGCGGTGCGGACTCATCGATCCCGGCGACTGCCAGGGATCGATAGACCGAGATCGTCGAGACAAACAGATAGCGTTCCACGGCGTCGACCAGGGCACGGGCGGAGTCGCCCACCAGTCGGGGCAGATAGCCTGATGTGTCCACGACCGCATCCCAGCGACGCCTCGCCAGACCGGCGAGACCGCCGTCCCGGTCACCGATGATGGTCTCCAGGTCCGGGAACAAGCCGGGGTTGGTCTTGCCACGGTTGAACAAGGTCACCGTGTGACCACGGGTGAGCGCCGCATTGACGATCTGCGGCCCGAGGAAACTGGTACCGCCGAGGATCAGTATGCGCAGCGACCCGCCGTCACCGCCCATGACCCGACCGGCGAACGTGCCGGCGAGCGCCAGACCCACGCCTGCACCGATAAATTGTCGTCTGTTCACCTGTCTATTCTTCCCCGCGGTTGGGGTCCTGCCGGGATTGCGGGACATCGTCAACCAGCTCCGGGCGGACCAGCTCGCCGCCATGGGTATAGAACCATTCGATGTCGCCGAGGGCATCGAGATCTGCCTGCGCATCGTCGGCTGACCGGAGATACAGCGGCCGGTCGCCGTCGAGGAACATCAGGAACCAGCTTCCCGGCGTGAGCGCGAGATCGCAGGGGACCCAATATCCATCGACGGTCAGGCGCCGCGAGCGGATCTGTTTCCAGCCCTCGCGGACATCGAATAGATAGGTGGGCAGCGAGCTACGGTCGTCATCGCCCGCTCCCTCGAAGGTCAGGTCCACCTGGGTCAACACGCGCGCGATGACGATGCTGTCGGCCTGGAGCGTAAGGACCTTGCGCGCAATGCTGTCGTAGGACTGGTCCTGAAGCACCGGATGCACCGGCGCGTCCGGGTTACACGCGGCCGCGCTGCCTGCGGCGATCGCCAGCCCGGCGGTCAACAGTGCTGCGGCCCGGACAGCAATCAGCTGTCGGCCTCATCGTCATCATCCGAGGCGGGCTGTTTCAGCGTCGGATCCAGTCTTATCAGACGACCGGAGACCTGCCGCTGGCCGTCCGCGTCCGGCTTGCCGTCCTGCATGATCTCGCGCAACAGCGCTTCATCCAGCACCACCGTCTCTGTGTCCTTCTCAGACATATGTTTCTGCCCCCTGCGTGGAGTCGTTGCGCCGGTTAGCGGCGGGTCACCGACCAGTAGCCGATACGACCGTTGAAATTGAGGATGCGGCGGGAGGTCAACGCGAAGGCCGAGTAGTCTTCGGCTTCGAACTGCTCCACGGTCTCGCCGGCCTTGAGCGGCAGCGGTACCCACGATGCGGTGTAGACGCTGTAGCCGATAAACCGCTGGTTGGTCAAAAAGGCCGCCACCGCATTGTCCGTACGCTGCTCCAAAATCTCCTCGCGGGCCGAGAGTTCGAACTCGTCGGTACGGCTGAACAGGATATTGGACGCGGATATACGCCCCGGCTCCGTCACCACATACAGCAATCGCGCCGGCGACTGCTGATCAGCAACAGCAGGCGCCGCCAGCAGTGCCACGGACAGCACCATCCACATCAGGACGAGACTCTGGTTCAGCGCGCGCCACAACCCTGTTCTGATACTGGACATGGCCCAGATGTTAACCGAGAAGCTCGCCCCGCTGAGAAAAAAACGCCGGCTTGCGCCGGCGTTCCCAAAGGTGGGGTCAGGAAGGGGTAGGGTTCAGCCGCACTTGGAATCGCCACAATTCAGACAGGTCATGCACCCGTCCATGAGCACCGCGGCGGCATGATTACATTTGGCGCACAGCTGGGCGCCTTCAGGGAACGGGCTTTCCGCAAAGGCGTCCTGCTGTCTCGATTCGGCCTCGAATTGCGCGCGTTTGTCGTCGATCAGTTGCTGCCGGCTCTGGTCGACGCCGAGCTTCTTCATCAGACCGATGCCGATCAGATGTTTCTCGACCACGTCACCGATCTCGGCCACCAGCGAGGGCATAAACTTGCCGCCCGGCTTCCAGTATCCACCGCGCGGGTCGAATACCGCCTTCAATTCCTCGACCAGGAAGGCGACATCCCCGCCTTTGCGGAACACTGCCGACATCAGACGCGTCAGCGCGACGATCCACTGGTGATGATCCAGATTCTTGCAGTTGATAAAGATCTCGAAGGGACGACGGCTCTCGTGCCTGGTGCCCAGATTGAGCACGATGTCATTGATCGTCACGTACATCGCATGCTCCTCGATCGGAGGCTTGACCTTGTACGTGGTGCCGAGCAGTTGCTCCGGGCGCTCGAGCCTCTCGTGCATGCGCACGACATTGCTCTCCGTGCTCTTCGGCGCAGGTGTCTTCTTCTCTTCTTCCGGGCGGGCTACGGTGTAACCCACGATCTTGTTGCCAATCTTTGTCGCAGACATGTTGCTGATTCTCTCCGCTTGGGCCGCGTGCATTTCGCCGCAGGCAGCCGTCAAAACTTGCCGTAATAGCCTTCTTTTAGGGCATCGTAGAGGTTGGCGGCGGAATGGGTCTCGCCCTCGTATTCCACCTCTTCGTCACCGCGCAGCTCCACCGTGCTGCCATCGTCAAGGGTGAACATGTAGGTCGTGTTCTTCAGATCCTTCTCCTTGACCAGCACACCCTGGAACGCCTCAGGATTGAAGCGGAATGTCGTGCATCCCTTCAGACCCTGATCGTAGGCGTACATATAGATGTCCTTGAACTGCTCGTACTCGAAATCCGTGGGTACGTTTGCGGTCTTGGAAATCGACGAATCGACCCATTTCTGTGCCGCGGCCTGGATATCCACATGCTGGTCCGGGCTGACATCGTCGGCGGTGATGAAGTATTCGGGCAGACATGCGCCTTCCTCATCGGCGTCAGGTGCCGCCTCGGGATTGATCATGGACCGGTAGGCGAGCAGCTCGAAGGAGAATACGTCGACTTTCTCTTTGGCCTTGCGCCCCTCGCGGATAACGTTGCGGAAATAGTGATGCGCGAAACTCGGCTCGATGCCATTGCTGGCGTTATTAGCCAGAGACAACGAGATCGTCCCGGTCGGCGCGATCGAGCTGTGATGGGTAAATCGTGCGCCCACCTCGGCAAGCTTCGCCACCAGCTCGGGCTCCTCCTCGGCCACCCGCTGCATATAGCGGCTATAGCGAGCATGCAGGATGCGGCCGGGCACCTTGTCACCGGCGCGCAGGCCATCGCGGCGCATCTCGGGCCGCTTGCGCAGCATGGCCTCGGTGACCTCGAACTCCCGATTCATGATCGGTGCCGGACCTTTTTCCTCGGACAGCTCGAGCGCGGTCTCCCAGCCGGCCATCGCCAGCTCGCGGGAGACACGCTCAGTAAACTCGACCGCGGCCTTCGACCCGTACTTCTTGCGCAACATGGTCAGCGTCGAACCCAGACCGAGGAAGCCCATACCATGACGGCGCTTCTCGAAAATCTCGTGGCGCTGCCGTTCCAGTGGCAAGCCGTTGATCTCCACCACGTTGTCCAGCATGCGGGTGAATACCTTGACCACTTCGCGGAATTGCTCCCAGTCGAAGCGCGCCTCTTCGGCGAATGCATCCAACACGAAGCGCGTCAGATTGACCGAACCGAGCAGGCAGGAACCATACGGCGGCAGCGGCTGTTCACCACATGGGTTGGTGGCGCGGATATTCTCGCAGAACCAATTATTGTTCAGTTCGTTGACCCGGTCGATCAGGACAAAGCCGGGTTCGGCGAAGTCATAGGTCGAGGACATGATCGAATCCCAGACCCTCCGCGCCGGCAGCGTCTTGTAGATGCGGCAGGCGGTCAGCCCGGCATCGTTACAGACGTAGCCGTCGCCGAGCGGCCATTCCCGCCAGACAAACTGGTCCAGATCTTCCAGATCCAGCGCCTCGTCCTCGACCTCCTGACGCAGGACCGGAAATGCGAGCTGCCATGGTTTGTCGTTCTTCACCGCGGCCATAAATTCGTCGGTGATCAGCAGCGACAGATTGAACTGGCGCAGACGCCCGTCCTCGCGCTTGGCGCGGATGAATTCGAGCACGTCGGGATGACCGATATCGAATGTGCCCATCTGCGCGCCGCGGCGCCCGCCGGCAGAGGACACGGTAAAACACATCTTGTCGTAGATATCCATAAAGGACAGCGGGCCGGAAGTATAGGCACCGGCCCCCGAAACGTAGGCGCCACGAGGGCGCAGAGTCGAGAACTCATAGCCGATACCGCAGCCGGCCTTGAGCGTCAGACCCGCCTCATGGACCTTACCCAGGATGTCATTCATCGAGTCCTGGATAGCCCCGGACACGGTGCAGTTGATGGTCGAAGTGGCCGGCTTGTGGGCCAGCGCGCCCGCGTTGGACATGATCCGACCCGCCGGGATAGCGCCATGGCGCAGCGCCCAGACGAATCGTTCGGCCCAATGCTCGCGTTTGGCCTCGTCCTCGACATCGGCCAGGGCCCGGGCGACACGCTGATAGGTGTCATCCATGGTCTCATCGATGACGGTGCCATCCTTGGCGACAAGACGGTACTTCTTCTCCCAGATGTCCGCCGATGCGGGCTGAAACGGGATCTGTGCGACTGTGGATGCGCTGATCATTTCCTTAAGCGCTGTTTTCATGACTGACGTCATCCCCCATATGGATTTTTATAGCTTTCGTAGCTGTTGGTGATAGTCAAAGGAGCCTCTGCGAGCCCTTCGTTAAAAGGGCTCGCGGGCAAGCCCCGGAACGGGTTCCGACTCAAAAAACGGGTCTCCAGCGGCTCGCCGGGCAGACACAACATGTAGTGAGAAGGGACCTGTAGATTATGTCTACCCGGGGTTTCTGTCAAGACCCAACAGACGATTTTTGGTCCTTTTTTTATCTATTAAAATCAGATATATACAATATACTTCAAGAAATTGTTGAGATTTTTTCCCGGGATCCCGGAAAAAACCCTTTAATGCTGCACCACAAGATGTAGTGGATCGCCCCATAGCCTTTTATTACCGCTTTTGGCGCTGGAGAATCCAGCCCGCAGGCCGCAGGGAAGGCCTGGATCGGGTCTTGAAATGGTCATGGTCGTCCCTATCTAGAGGGCATCGCGGTGACAAACGTCACCTGGCTGACACAGCAAACACTGGAGGATGTGAAAATGCTCGTTAGACAAGATCCCTGGTACCTGATGAACCGCCTTCACGGCGATATCGACCGGATGCTCGAGGGCCGCCTGCGCGGACTGGACCGCGGAATGGACGATCCCAGCACCGGCGCGGTCGCCGACTGGACGCCCGCCGTCGATATCCGCGAGGAAAACGACCGCTTCCTGCTCGAGGCAGATATCCCCGGCATCCAACCCGAAGATATCGAAATCACCATGGAAGACGGGGTCTTGACGCTAAACGGGCGGCGCCAGACCCGCGCGATGGAGGACGCTGACGGATTCCGGCAGGTAGAGCGCGTCTCAGGCGTCTTTTTCCGCCGCTTTACGCTCCCGGATACCGCTGATTCCGAGGCCATCGAGGCACGTTTTAGTCACGGCGTGCTCGAAGTCAGCATCCCCAAGCTGCCGAAGGTCCAGCCGCGCCGGATTGACGTCAAGGTAAGCTAGGCGGAGCGGCCGCCTGCGACCTTATCGCGAGCTGCGGCATCCAAAGTCGTGGGGCGGACGAAGATTTCGTCCGCCCCGCTTTTCTGCCTCATGATGGGGCGCGCATTTCCTGCCGGATCACCGGCGCAAACGCAAAGGTTTGCTTCATGAAGAATTCCCTATCGAGATATGCCCTCGGTCTGTGGCTGGCTTTGTCGCTGGCGATAACGTCCCATGCCGCCCTCCCCGTAAGCGTAGACGGCCAGGACATGCCGACCCTTGCACCGATGATCGAGCGGGCCGCCCCGGCGGTGGTCAACATCGCCACCAGCGGTAGCGTAGAGGTTCAGAGTTTTCGCAACCCGTTTATGGATGATCCGTTCTTCCGCCGTTTCTTCGAGGGTGCACCGGATCAGCCGCAACGGCGCAATACTCAAAGCGCAGGCTCCGGCGTCATCGTTGACGCGGGGCGTGGCTACGTCATCACCAATGCGCACGTGATCGAGAATGCGGACGAGATCACCGTCACACTGCAGGATGACCGGACATTTAGTGCCGAGGTCATCGGCACCGACCCGGCTTCCGACATCGCGGTGATCAAAATCGAGCCCGACGATCTCGCCGAGATTCCGTTTTCCGACTCCGAGCAGGCGCGGGTCGGCGACTTTGTCGTCGCCATCGGCAATCCGTTCGGCCTCGGGCACACGGTGACCTCGGGCATCATCAGCGCTCTCGGCCGCTCCGGACTCAATCCGAACGGCTATGAAGACTTCATCCAGACTGACGCCTCGATCAACCCCGGCAATTCCGGCGGCGCGCTGGTCAACCTGCGCGGCGAGCTGGTCGGCGTGAACTCGGCCATCCTGACCCGCAGCGGTGGCAATATCGGTATCGGCTTCGCCATACCGACCAATATGATCAGGTCGGTCATGGATCAGCTGCTGGAGTTCGGTGAGGTGCGCCGCGGACTGCTCGGCGTCAACATCTACACCGTGACGCCGGATATCGCCAAGGCTTATGGCGTCGACGAGATCAGCGGCGCGCTGGTGTCACAGGTCGTGCCTGGCTCGGCCGCCGAACAGGCGGGTATCGAGGCCGGGGACATCGTCACCCAGGTCAACGACGAGAAGATCAAGAGCGCCACCGAGCTGCGCAATGCGATCGGCCTGCAGCGCGCCGGCTCCAAGGTCAAGCTGGAGCTGGTCCGTGACGGGCGGACGCGCAATGTGACCGCGATTCTGGGCGAGACGGCGGTCCAGGCGGAGCCGGTCACCGCCGCCGAGATCCACCAGGGTCTGGCCGGCGCCGAGCTGACCGACGCCGATCCCAACGATCCTGAGTCGGGCGGTACGGAGGGCGTGCTGGTCAGCGCCGTTGCCGAAGGCAGCCCCGCAGCCCAGCGCGGCCTGCGTGCTGGCGACGTCATCATCGCGGTCAATCGGCGGCGCGTAGACGGCGTTGACGTATTGCGCGAGGTCGCGGAAGGCAGCCAGTCTCTGTTGCTCAACATCCGCCGGGGCAGCACCGCATTGCTGTTGCCGATCCGCTGATCGCCGGATCTTGATTTTTACCCTGATGCGCGGGCCGGAAACGGCCCGCGTTTTTTTATCCGATCAGCATGCGCAGGCCAACGACGACGAGCAACAGGGCGAATGCCCGGCGCAGCTGCACCACCGGCAGGCTGTGAGCCAGCCTGGCGCCCAGCGGCGCAGTAAGCACACTCGCCAGCGAGATGCCGGCGACCGCTGGCCAAAAGATATAGCCGCTGGCCAGCGTCACCGGCTGCGGCAGATCGAGACCGGCCAGGACGAAGCCGGTCGCGCCCGCCAGAGCGACCGGCAGGGTGCAGGCTGCTGCGGTACCGACCGCCGTATGCAGCGGCACCGTGCGCCATACCAGGAAAGGGACGGTCAATACGCCACCGCCGATGCCGGCCAGGGCCGATACCGTGCCGATCACGGTCCCGGCACCGAGAAACCCCGGCCAGCCAGGTAACGGCCTCGATGCCCGAGGCCGGCGTCCCAGCACCATGTGTAATGCGATCGCAACGACGAAGGCGCCGAATGTTGCCTCCAGCAGTCGATTGTTCATCGCATCGGCCAGCGCGGCACCGAGCAGGCCACCGGCGACGACGCCGGGGACCAGGCGCCGCACTGCCGGCCACAGCACGGCACCGCGACGATGGTGCGCCCACATCGAGGAGACCGCGGTGAACACGATCACCGCCAGCGAAGAACCGATCGCAAAATGCATCCGCGCCGCGGCCGGGATAGCCAGAGCAGAGGCGGCAAAGAACAGGTTCAGCGCCGGGACGATGACCAGACCGCCGCCGATCCCGAACAGGCCGGCCAGCAGCCCGGACACGGCGCCGATCAGCGGGAACACTAAAAATGGTGACCACGGCTCGACCATGGGCTCAGACTCCTGCCGGCGCACGCGACAAGATCGACCGCCCGACGAAAATGCCGATTGCAGCCGGCTCGATCCACGCCATAATGAACTTCCTCGACCTGGCCCGGCACTAAGCTAGCAGATTTACCACGGTCACTGTTTCCCTCATGCGCGCCATTATCCTGACCTTATTGCCTGCCTGTCTGGCGCCGCTGTCCGCGCTCGCGGCAGACGCAGCCGAAGACCGGCTCGATCGCCAGCGGGAGGCATTCATCGCCGCCCGTCCGGCGGCAGAGGCTGGCCGCTGGACTGACGTGGAACCGTTCCTCGGCATACTCGAGGGTTACCCGCTGGTGCCGGATTTGCGGGCGGCCTGGTTGCGCAAACGCCTGAGCGCGGCCACGGACGCCGAAACCGGTGCGTTTCTCGACCGCTATCCGGATCTCGGCTTTACACGTGGCCTACGTCTCGCCTGGGCGCGTTCGCTGGCCGAGCGGCGCCAATGGGGCAGCTATCTCGTCGTCTACGAAGGCAATTACGCCGGTAAAAAAGACACTGAGCTCGATTGCCTCGCACTGAGAGCGCGCATCAATACGGGGCGCAGCGCGGGTGTGACGGATGCAGCGCTGGCAATCTGGCTCCATCCTTACAGCCGCCCGAGTGAATGCGATCCGGTGTTCGCCTATCTCCTGGACGGGGGATGGATCACCGACGCGCATCGACGCGAGCGCATCGATCTGGCGCTGCAGGCGGGTCAGATACAGCTGGCCCGTTACCTGGCCAGACCGCTGCCTCCTGCCGACCTGGCGCGGATCGACCGCTGGGCCAAGATGCGTGCCAACCCGGACCGGGAACTACAGCGAGCGCAACAATCCCCGACCACGGCCGCGGACAGGGAACGTCTCGACTATGGACTCAGACGGCTGGCGGCGCTGGATCCCGAGGCGGCGCAACAACGATGGCGCGAGTTTGCGCATCGCGCGGATGCCGGTCGTGGCTTCCCGCCGGATCAACGGCTGGCGCTGGAGCGGAGGATCGCGCTGGGGCTGGCACGCAACTTTCTTCCGGGCGGTCGTGACGCCATAGACGTTCAGGCCGGACGCGACACGGATCCGATCGTCGCTCATTGGCGGGTGCGGCTTGCGCTGCGGGATGGCGACTGGCCTGCCGTGCTCAGAGCCATCGACGCCTTGCCAGAGGATGCGGGCGGTAACACCAGCTGGCAGTACTGGCGGTCCCGGGCGCTGGAACACACCAGTGAGACGGAGACCGCGGCAGCACGATTCGGCGTGCTGGCATCTGACAGGGATTTTTATGGTTTCCTCGCCGCCGACCGGCTGGACCTGCCCTACGCCTGGTCTGACCAGCCGATCCCGGCCGATGATGCATTGATCGAGGAGATCGCGGCACGTCCGGAGTTCCTGCGTCTGAGGGAACTTTTTATGACCGGCCTGTACAGTCGCGGCCGCGCCGAGTGGGCCGTCGCGGTCAATGGCCTGCCTGCGGAGTCGCGGGCGCAGGCGGCGGTCCTGGCGCAGCGCTGGGGCTGGTATTCGAACGCGATCTCGACGGCTGCCCGCAGCGGTCAGGGGAACGATCTGGTGCTCCGCTATCCCTTGCCCTGGCGCGATGATTTCGTGCGCCTGAGCCAAATCGCGCGCATCGACCCGACGCTGGCCTACGGCGTCGCCCGCAGCGAGAGCCTGTTTATGACTGATGTGGCCTCAACGGCCGGCGCCATTGGCCTGATGCAGCTGATGCCGGGCACCGGAAAGGAGACTGCGGCAGCGGCGCGCATCCCCTGGCGCGGCTGGCACAGCCTCACCGATCCGCAGACCAACATCACGCTGGGCACGCAGTATCTTTCCAAAATGCTGGCGCGTTTTGGTGACAACCCGGTACTCGCGACCGCCGCCTATAACGCCGGCCCGCATCGGGTCGAGCGCTGGCTGCCACGTGACGGGGCAATGCCTGCCGATGTCTGGATAGACTCCATCCCGTTTCGCGAGACCCGCAGATACGTCCGCCGCGTGCTCGCCAGCGATGTCGTCTTCGACTGGCGCATGAACGGCGAACCGCGCCGGCTTTCCGCCCGCATGCCGCCGGTGCTGGCGGATCCGGATTAAGGCACGGTCGCGATAGCGCCAGCTGAACTATAATCTCGCCCCCGCCACCTGGTGGCTCCGGCAACGTGACAAGCAACCCATGCGCAAGATTCTCCCCCGGCTTTCTATCGTCGTATTGGGCGGGACCGGCTTCGTCGGTAGGCACCTGTGTGCCCGCCTGGTCCGCGCCGGCCATGATGTCACGGTGCTGACCCGCTCCCGCGCGCGGCATCGCGATCTTTTGGTGTTGCCGACCCTGCGGCTGGTGGAAGGTGACCCTTACGATGCGGCCGCGTTGAGTGCGCGGATCGGAGGCTGTGATGCCGTCGTCAACCTGATCGGGATCGCCAACGAGCGTGGCCGGGACGGCAGCGGGTTTCACCATGCCCACGTCCACCTCGCGCGCCAGCTCGTCGCGGCCTGCGAGACCGCCGGCATCAGACGTCTGATCCAGTTCAGCGCGCTCAAGGCCGACCCGGAAGGCCCGAGCCATTTCTTGCGCACCAAGGGTGAAGCCGAGCAGATTGTGCGGGAAAGCGCGCTCGACTGGAGCATCATGCAACCCTCGGTGGTGTTCGGCCCGCAAGACACGTTCATCAGCCGGCTGGCGCGGTTGGTGGGCCGCATGCGGATTGTGCCGCTGGCTCGGGCGAACGCGCGTCTGGCACCGGTGTTCGTCGGAGATGTGGCGGAGGCGGTCCTGCGTGCCCTGCGCAGCCGGGCAGCCATCGGCAAGACCTACCAGTTGTGCGGCCCCCGGGTCTTCTCGATGCGAGAGCTGGCACAGCTGATGATACAGGCCTCGGGCAAACCGGCACTCATTGTCCCGCTCTCACCGAGCACCGCGAAACTGCAGTCCCGGCTGCTGGATTTTCTCCCCAACAGGCCGTTCTCAACCGACAATTATCTGACTCTGTCAGTCCACAGTATCTGCGACAGCTCGTCGCCAGGACTGCGTGAGCTGGGCGTGCGACCGACCGCGCTGGAGCCCACCCTGCGCCGGATCTTTGCTCGCCAGCCTGACCGTCATCCGGCGCCTGGATCCGAAGCCTGAGGCGACGGCGGCTCGGGGGCGATCGCAAGCCGCGCTTCCAGTTCGGATTGCCGCTGCGTCGGATCAGCGGCCGCCAGTTCGTCACACGCGGCAAAGAACGCGCGAAAGTCTTCGCCCTGCTCCCTGAACAAGGCCCGGAACGCCGGGACCAGGCGGCCGTAGGTAGAGACGGGTACCAGCCGCGCATTGTTCAACGGTGTCTCGAACCAGCGGTCAAAACCGCTGTAACCATCCCAGCTGCGCCTGAGCGCCTGATAGCGGTCGCGGAGGGCCGCGAATTCATCGGCTTTTGACTGCCGCATCCGCACGGGATCCTGGTCACTGCGATACAGCTCAGCCAGACGCTCACGGGTGTCGGCCAACAACAGATTGAAGGCGCTGGCGCGCTCGCGCCCGGCCACATACGCGGCCAGCCCTGCGAGATCCCCGCGGGTCGCGAACCACCGCTCCATGCCCAGCACTTCGACCGCGGTGGCGAAGCCCTCGTTGAATGCGGAATCGTCTTTGACATAGAGCCGTTGATGGGCCAGCTCGTGGAACAGGATCGCCACCAGCTGCCTGTCGTCCCAGGCCATCATGGTGCTCAACACCGGGTCGTCGAAGCGGCCCAGGGTCGAGTAAGCCGCGGCCCCGCCGACATGCACATCCCAGCCCCTGGCCGCGAGTTTCGCCGCATAGGCGTCCGCGCGTTGCTCAGCGAAATAACCCCGGTAGACCACACAGCCCGCGACCGGGAAGCACCACTGTCTCGGCTCGATTGAAAACTCGGGCGCCGCGAACACGTTCCAGACCACATAATCCCGATCCAGGGCAACATAGGTGGTGTAGCTGTTGTTGTTCGGCAGCGCGAGCTCGATAGACGCGAATCTGCGTGCCTCCTGGACCAGCTCGAGCTGCCTGCGCAATGCGTCGTCGGTGCCAGGATCCAGCAGCAATTCGTCGATCGGCTCCCGTTTGGACATCAGATCCATATGTCCGCGGACTGCCTGACCATAAAAACCGCCGCAGCCCAGACAATTGACCACAGCGGACATCATCACGATTGATAGCAGCGCACGCACGGGCGCAACGTTATCACGGCGTCGCACGCTGCCGCCGCGGTAGAATTGCGCCATGGAGATTTTCCTGGTCGGCGGCGCGGTGCGCGATGAACTCCTCGGGCGCGAGCCCAGAGAGCGGGACTGGGTCGTCGTCGGCGCCAGCCCCGAGACCATGACCGGACTCGGCTATCGCCCTGTGGGCCGGGATTTCCCGGTGTTCCTGCATCCGGACAGCAACGAGGAATACGCGCTGGCGCGCACCGAGCGCAAGACCGCGCCGGGTTACCGTGGCTTTGTCGTCCACGCGGCCCCGGAGGTGACCCTCGAAGAGGACCTGCGACGCCGGGACCTGACTATCAATGCGATGGCGCGGGACGGCGACGGCCAGGTGATCGATCCCTACGGCGGTCGCGCCGATCTGGAGCAGCGACTGCTGCGGCATGTGTCACCGGCCTTTGCCGAAGACCCGGTGCGTATCCTGCGGGTCGCGCGTTTCGCGGCTCGCCTGGCCGACGATGGGTTCGAGGTTGCGCCTGAGACCCTGGTGCTGATGAGAGAGATGGTGGCGGCGGGCGAGGTCGACGCACTGGTCCCGGAGCGTGTGTGGCAGGAGACCGATCGCGCGTTAGGGGAGGTACGGCCGTCAGCGTTTTTCACGGTGCTGCGCGCGTGTGGCGCCCAGGCCCGGATATTCCCGGAGATCGAC
>Ga0265306_10000632_pt1 | contig 16807 bp, 16 predicted proteins | sample Helome_3_FD_192493 | JGI IMG/M metagenome (GOLD analysis project Ga0265306, IMG submission 192493) | Marine sediment microbial communities from subtidal zone of North Sea - Hel_20160420 (Illumina Assembly) | ecosystem: Environmental > Aquatic > Marine > Subtidal zone > Sediment ...
TGCCCTGTCGTCCTGGCGTGAGATGCTCTATCTGGCGGCACCCAGATGTATACCCATCGTCGGGTGCCTGATGCTGCCGCTGGTGCTCGGTATTTACTGGCAAAAGGTCTTGCTCAGTGTGGCGGTTTTTGCGCTGTTGGCCATCAGCTGGGATATCTTGGAGCAAAGCGGCATGATATCGCTGGGACAGGCACTTTTTTTCGGCATGGGCGCTTACACGGCCGGCGTTTTCAATCACTATTTCGGCTGGCCACCATTTTTAACCATCCCCTTTGCTTCCATTTTAGGTGGGTTGATCTCTACCGTCATTCTGCTTCCGGTGCTGCGGCTGAGAGGCATTTACTTTTCCATGGTGACCCTGATCATCCCGCTGATGCTGGTACGGATTGTCGAAGCCACCAGGATCTTTGGGGGCACCGAAGGGTTGAGTGGCATTACGCCCCTGCCCTCAAAATGGCTCGAACTCTATCTGATTGTCGGCGCCCTGTTGGGGGCCCTGTTTGGCTTCCGCCGGATGATGGGATCAGATTACGGTCTGGTCTTAAAGGCCATCAGAGACAATGATCGATCGGTCATGAATGCGGGCATCAATGTATATTGGTTTAAGGCGCAGGCACTGTTTATTGCCAGTGCAATCGGGGCTTTTGCAGGCGCCTTTATGACCCACGTCTATATGTTCGTCGGTATGCCGGTCTTTGCGCTGGATTATTCCATCCTGCCCATTGCGGCTGCGGTGGTGGGCGGACCCGGCACACTGGCGGGTGCCACCCTGGGCGCTTTTATTCTGGTTCCGCTTTCAGAAATCTTGCGTGGCATCGGTGGGCTGCGCATCGTGATCTACGGACTGTTTCTGGTGGTGTTTATCGTTGCCCTGCCGGAAGGCATCTTCCACTATATTCAGCGCAAATATCACCAGTTTGAACGCTGGGTGGAGGTGTAGGCATGCACCCGTCTCCGCTGCTCAAGGTCACTGGCCTTTATAAAAACTTCGGAGGGGTCCAGGCCATTCATGATTTGAGCTTTGACCTGGCCCGGGGAGAGCTTTTGGGCCTGATCGGCCCCAACGGTTCGGGAAAAACGACGGCCGTGAATCTGATCACCGGTTTTGTCAAACCCACCGAAGGCAATATTATTTACAACGGACAGAATATCAGTGGGTTGCCGCCCTACAAAATTATCCGACTGGGGATCGCGCGCACCTTCCAGATGGTCAAGCCTTTCTATCAGTTGCCGGCTTATAAAAACATGATTATTCCGCTGTATTCACCGCGGGTCAAAAAAAGGGTCGGCGGGAAATATGGTGACCGCGACGCGGTGGCACTGGATCTTCTGGAAGAAGTCGGCTTTGAACGCGATGCCTTCGTGGCCTACAAAAGCGCCAGTGTGTTGCCCCAGGGCTACCTCAAACGCCTTGAACTGGCCAAAGCCATCGCCCTGCAGCCGGATTTGATTATTCTGGATGAATTGTTTTCGGGCTTAAGCCTGGCTGAAGTGGCCAGTATCGTGCCGATCATTGAAAAATTGCGCCTGGAAGGCAAAACCATCATTATGATCGAGCATCGCTTAAAGGAGCTTTTTAGAATCGCTGACCGCATCATCGTTTTAAATTACGGAGAAAAAATCGCGGATGGGCATTCAAACAAAGTGATGGAGAGCGATGCCGTCAAGAAAGCATATCTAGGAGCAGAAGCTTAATTTTCATTTAAAAATGGCCCTTTTTCCGATGAGCTGCGTTCTCCGCGGGTTTCAGCCCTCGACGTACTCTAAGTACGCCTCAAGCTGAAACCCTTGTGCGGCCTTGCTCATCGAAAAAATTGCTCATTTCCATATTGAAAATCAACTCTTGCTATGCTTTGGGAAAGTCATTCTCGGATGGGCGAAAATAATTAGGCAGCTGAAAATCTTATTTCTTTTGTTCCAGCGGATTAAGGAATTGAATATGTTGGAAGTTCAAAATCTGATGGTTTTTTTTGAGAATGCCCTGGCCATCAATGACCTAACCATGGAAGTCGATGAAGGTGAAATAGTGGGTGTCATCGGCTCAAACAGTGCCGGAAAAACCACCCTGATGAATGCACTCTCCGGCCTGATCATCGACATGCGTATCAAGGAAAAGCGCAGAGGCGGCGAACGCATCACCGTTTACGGAAATATCCTCTTTAACGGTCAAGACATCACTGAAACGCGCCCCGATGACCGGGTCAAAATGGGCATTGTGCTTTGCCGTGAACGACACCCCATTTTCCCTGAAAGCAGCGTGCTGGAAAATTTAAAGATCGCCGGATACTTGAAAAAGCGGCCGGAGGTACTTGAATCCATTAAATATGTTTTTGACCTTTTTCCGGCTCTACCCAAATTAAAAACCCGCAAAGCCGGATTTTTAAGCGGCGGGGAGCAGCAAATGCTGGCCATCGGTATGGCGTTGATCGTGCGTCCGAAGCTTTTGTTGCTGGATGAGCCGCTCCTCGGGTTGAGCCCCATGATGCAACAGGTGGTCGTGGACGCGGTTGCGCATCTCAAAAAAAGGACCGGAATCACGGTGGTCATCAGCGAACAGTTTGCCCGGCCGGTTTTGCCGATGATCGACAAAGGCTATATCGTCGAAAACGGGATGCTGACCTTATCGGGCACCGGCCAGGAGCTAATGGACAACCCTGAAATTAAATCCGCATATTTTGGAATCTGACACTTGCCAATGGACCCCAAAACAACCCGCAATATTTATGCAACTTTTGCCGAAACCGCCGATCAAAGAAAAAGCCGTACGGCTGTCGTGTACCTGGGCACGCGGTTTTCCTACCAACAGGTAAAAGAGATGGCGGAGCAGTTCGCCGGCGCCCTCAGCCATGCCGGTCTGAGAGCCGGACAGAAAATCATCATTTACGTTCCCAACAGTATCCAGTGGGTGGTGGCCTGGCTGGGCATTCAAAAAATGGGGGGCGTCTGCGTGCCCATCACGCCGATCTATACCCCCCATGACCTCAAATACATCGCCAACGACAGCGAGGCCGAGGCCATTGTCTGCGCCGACACCAATTTTGGCTACGTCACCAGCGTGCTGTCGGAAACGCAGCTTAAAAAAGTAATCGTCACCAAAATGGCCGATCTGCTGCCCTGGTGGAAACGGGGATTCGGCTGGCTGTTTGATATCATCCCCCGGGGGAAAACTGCGCTGGACCAAAACACCTACTCCTTTCGCAAGTTACTGGCTCAACACCGCCAGTCAGCACGCGGGCAGCCGGCTGATGGACCGGACGGCAATGACATTGCTGAAATTCTGTACACGGGGGGCACCACCAAATTCCCCAAAGGGGTCCCCTTCACCCACAACCTGTTCCTGGTATCAGCCCGTGAACAGATCACCATCAGTCAATCCCTGTTTCCGCCTGAAAAAAATGTGATCCTGGGAAATGCACCCCTGTTTCACATTCTGGGACAGACCTGCGGCCTGGCGACCCTTTTAGTGGGCGGAACATTGATTTTGCAGCCCAAAATCAACCTGGATGCGGCCCTGGATGCTATGCAGCGGTTTAAGGCCAGAACCATGATCGGGGTACCCACCCTGTACCGCATGATTTTAGAGCATGTTCGCCTCGAACAATATGACCTGAGCTCGGTCGAATACTGGTTTAGCGCCGGTGACCTGCTGCCGATTGAAATCGGCAGGCGCTGGGAGAAAAAATTCGGCCGCAAAATTCTTCAGGGGTACGGGGCGACCGAAACCTGCGGCGGGGTTTCCATGTGCCCGGTGGATATCGACATCCCGCCCAAAAGCGTCGGTCGCATCATGGCAACCAAAAAAATAAAAATCGTGGGCCCGGCAACCCTTGAACCGGTCAACGTCGGAGATCCTGGTGAGTTGCTGGTTTCCTCTGATCATATGGTAACCTATTACTTGAATAAACCAGAAGAAACAATTGAATCATTTATAGACATAGACGATATAAAATGGTATCGCACCGCCGACGTCATGTCCATGGATGCAGACGGCAACCTGTATTTTGTAGACCGCACGGTCGACACCATCAAACACAAGGGCTATCGGGTATCGGCTTCTGAAATCGAATCCGTCCTTCAGGAACATCCGGCGGTCATCGGCGCCTGCGTGGTTGGCGTGCCAGATGAAAAAGTCGGCGAGCGCATCAAAGCCTATGTGGTGCTCAAAGAAGATATAAAAGGTATCACCGGCTATGAGTTGATCAAATGGTGCCGCGAAAGCCTGGTCGCGTACAAAGTGCCCCAGTATATTGAATTCCGGGACATGCTTCCCAAGTCCAAGGTCGGCAAACTGCTCAGGCGTGAAATCCGGGATGAGGAACAGCGCAGGAAAGAAACCCGTTAAGCTTGGCCGGGAATCGGCCAAGCTGTTATTGGTTACCGGTTATTCGTTATTGGTTAAATTCAGCTTTCCTTGAGATAAACTGATTTGCATCGACAAAATCTACAGATGACATGAACGTTTCAAATGAGGTACCGAATCAACAACCGACCGATTAAGATATATCCATAATAAAGTCATTATTCCGCTTTTCTGTGTCTCTATTCAAAAATTTGATCTACCAAAGTATTCTTGTTGACAGCGACCGCGTCCTTGTTATATTCTTTTTATGGAATATATGGAGGCGCTATGAAAAATTTTATTAAGGTGATGAAAGCCCTGTCTGATCCGAATCGGGTTAAGATATTAAAACTGTTGCAGCAGAAAACCATGTGTGTGTGTGAATTGCAGGGTGCGCTGCAGATATCACAGCCAAGTGTTTCAAAAGCGCTTAAAATGCTGGAAGAAGCAGGCCTCGTGGACTACAAAAAAGAAGGACTGTGGGTAAATTATTATCTGGCGGATGGCAAGACCAGCCCTTATGCAGCCAGTCTTTTGGGCAATCTCAAACATTGGCTGGATGATGATCCGGAAGTGTCAGGACTCATTAAAAAAGTACCCTTTTTAAACCGCGCCGAACTGTGCAATCTATAGTTTTCATAATATGCTTAAATAGGTATATAGCTATTTATTAACTGAACCTTGCATGAAAATCAACGAGAAAAGGGTTTTTATATAAATTCAGGCATAAGGAACAGAAACGGAATGCAAAATGCTACTGTTATGGATGAAGGCCGAGCGAGTGCTGCGGCAGCTGGAGAACATACCAAGGCGCCACCCCCCAGTCAGGTGGACTGGAGGAGTATCTGGAAGCCGCTGGGTATTATCATCGGCGGGTTTCTGTTATTCTTCTGGCTGCCGGTCGCCAACAGTCGATTTAGCGGCGCGCTGATTGAATCTTTGGCTCTGGCGAAGTGGTATGCTCAGGAGCATGTGATACTTTGCCTGGTTCCGGCATTTTTTATTGCAGGCGCAATTGCCTGTTTCGTATCTCAGGCGGCTGTCATTAAATACTTAGGCGTCGGGGCCAAGAAAACGCTCGCCTACGGGGTGGCCTCGGTGTCCGGCACCATATTAGCGGTCTGCTCCTGCACCGTGCTCCCTCTTTTTGCAGGCATCTGGAAGCGAGGAGCCGGACTGGGACCTGCGACCGCTTTTCTATACTCCGGTCCTGCGATAAATGTGCTGGCAATTGTGCTTACCGCCCGCGTTCTCGGGGTAGCCCTCGGAATGGCCAGGGCCGTGGGGGCGGTGATCTTCAGCATTGTTATCGGCCTTCTCATGCATCTTTTATTCAGGAAAGGGGAACAAGCAAAGGCCGAGTCCCCTGTTTATATGCCCGAGCCGGAGGTGCAACGACCCCTGTGGCAGAATGTGATTTATTTTGCGACGATGGTGAGTATCCTTGTTTTTGGGACCTGGGGCAAGCCGGCGCAACCCTTAGGTCTGTGGCATAGCATTTACAGCATCAAGTGGCTGATAACCGGCGGGTTTGCGACGCTACTGGCGATAATGCTCGTCGCCTGGTTCAAGGTTAAAGCATATAAATTGGTCCCGGCAGTAGCAGCGGTTTTGGTCCCGGCGCTGCTCTTTCCTCATGAACCGCTCATCGCCTATTCCGGTGGAATCATCGCGCTGGTGGCGCTGCTTACGACCACCAGAGGCGAAACCGAAAACTGGTTTCTTGCAACCTGGGACTTTGCCAAACAGATCATACCGCTGCTGTTTGCCGGTGTTTTGGTCGCCGGTATGCTGTTGGGACGACCCGGATCAGAGGGTCTCATCTCATCTCATTGGGTGAACAGCCTGGTCGGAGGCAACTCCCTGTGGGCCAACCTGTTTGCCTCTGTAGCCGGTGCATTTATGTATTTTGCCACGCTTACGGAGATCCCGATTCTGCAGGGTCTTCTTGGCGCCGGTATGGGCAAGGGTCCGGCTTTGGCCCTTTTACTGGCGGGTCCCGCCCTCAGCCTGCCGAATATGATCGTCATTAGAAGTGTTTTAGGGACGACAAAGACCATCACCTTTGTCAGCCTGGTGGTCGTAATGGCCACGATCAGCGGCATGATCTTCGGCCGTTTTTTTGTCTGATCGATCGGTCCCGGCACGCGGGAATTACCCCTAAAGATCGCTTAACCGGAAATATGAGAAGATGGCCCGGTAACAATCCGTGGCTGAACAGAAAATTAAATAATCATGACAAAAGATGAAATCACCCAGATAAAAGTCGGAAATCACCGTATGGGCATTATTGGATTGCAGCATGTTCTGGAGGAAGTTGCCCAGGGTTTTGCCGGCAGGCCGAATGATGAGGTGACTGCTGAACTGATTCGGCGGTTGGGCAAATTGAATTACATACCTGAGAACAGCCAAAAAGATTACGGCCATGCTTTTTTACGAGAATTTAAAAAATTTAGCGGGCAACCTTATGAAAGAAGCAACATGGAAGGCCTGGAAATCAAGGTCCTGGGCAGCGGTTGTCCCTGTTGCGACGACCTGGAACAGGATCTGATGGCGGTGATGACCGAAATGAATCTTGCAGCCGACATTGAGCATGTGACCGATCCCGCTGAAATCGGTAATTACGAAGTAACGGGCACCCCTGCGCTGGTCATCAACGGCGAGGTCAAAGCCGTCGGCTCGATGCCCAAAAAAGCTCAGCTCAGGACATTGCTGAGCGCTGCTGCTGCAAATCATCAATAATGCGAAAAATATAGTTAACGAGATATTCTCATGACCGAATCGACCGTAAAAAGACTCTCCTTTCTGGATCGCTTTTTGACCCTCTGGATATTTGTGGCCATGTTTATCGGCGTTGGCATCGGCTATCTTTATCCCGAGATCCGCAGGATCATCAACACCTTTCAAGTGGGCACAACCAACATTCCGATTGCAATCGGTTTAATTCTAATGATGTACCCGCCCCTGGCAAAAGTTAAATACGAGCAGCTCGGCCAGGTTTTTCGCAACTTAAAAGTGTTATTGCTGTCTTTGATTCAAAACTGGTTGATCGGCCCGATTTTAATGTTTTTGCTGGCCATCACCTTTTTGTCCGGCCGACACGAATATATGGTGGGGTTAATCCTGATCGGTCTGGCCCGCTGTATTGCCATGGTGATTGTCTGGAATGATCTGGCAGCCGGCGACCGGGAATACTGCGCCGGGCTGGTGGCCTTTAATTCGATTTTCCAGGTCTTGTTTTTCTCGGTTTACGCCTATATTTTCATCACGGTGGTACCGCAATGGCTCGGGCTTCAAGGCGCTGTGGTCGATATTTCCATCGGCCAGATTGCCGAAAGTGTTTTCATTTATCTGGGCATCCCATTTATTGGCGGGATTATCACCCGTATCATTGGCTTGAAAACAAAAGGCATAGAGTGGTATGAGCAAAAATTTATTCCAAAAATCAGCCCGCTTACCCTTTGCGCTCTGTTGTTTACCATTTTGGTGATGTTCTCTTTGAAAGGTGAGTTTATCGTCCAGCTGCCGTTCGATGTCATTCGCATTGCCATCCCGCTGTGCATCTACTTTGTGTTGATGTTTTTTGTCTCATTCCTTTTATCCATGAAAGTCGGCGCCACCTACGAGCAGTCCACGACCCTGAGTTTCACGGCGGCTTCCAATAATTTCGAGCTGGCGATTGCAGTAGCGGTGGCGGTCTTCGGCATCGATTCCGGGCAGGCATTTGCCGCGGTCATCGGCCCGCTGGTGGAAGTCCCGGTACTCATCAGCCTGGTAAACGTGGCGCTGTGGTTCAAACGTAAATACTTTCCATTCGCCATGGAAACACCAACCGGTGTTTGCCATGTTACCTGCGAACCATAAAACCTGAATTTTGCATGAAAATTAATGAGAAGTTGTTAATAAACTTAATAACAACAGGTAATGCAATTCAGCAAGTCACATCAAAATACCGATCAAGTATAATGGATGAAAATCGATTTATCGCATTAATTTTCTCCCGATGGACGAGCCGGAGCCTTCCATCTGCTGCGTTACCTGCCCGCCATCGCGAGCCGCTCAGGCGAGGCGGGCGGGTTAAGGGTGAAGCATAGTTCACTATTACCTCACCCTTAATTGTCCCGTTCCGTTGGATGACGCATCTGAATTTTCAATACTAAGGTGCGTCTCCTTGCATATGAAAGTCTCCGGCACGTACAAATATTCAGGTAAAAGCTCGCTGCCAGTTATTGGCTACTCGCGACTGGTTGCCGATCCCTGGCAGTTCCTCCAGGAATTTTTCTCTTTTCAAATACTTTTGTTAAATGCTACTATACCGCCTTTCATAATAATGTTCCGAGTTGCGAAATTGGGGTATAAGTGGTTGTAGAAAAAAACGTTTGAATATCGGAACGTTTTTTTGACAACCACTATAAAGCGGCCGCTACGTTATCAAATACATCGGAAGGGATATGAACACCCTGGTGAACAGTGAATCTATGATAGTTAAAAGTCCGGCTGAATCCAAAGCGTTGATGAAGGTGGCGCTGGGACAGGAAAGGGCTGATTTAGCCGTGATCAATGCCCGGCTGGCAAATGTCTATACCGGAGAAATATTGGATGATTGCGCCATCAGCACCAAAGGACGTTGGATCGCATATGTCGGCCAAAATCCAGACGACACCATCGGGTCCCAAACCGAGGTCATCGACGCCGGCGGTCAAACGGTTATTCCCGGCCTGATCGACGGTCACACACACCTGGCCTGGCTGTGTAAGATCGATGAATTTTTGAAATATGCAGCCAAGGGCGGCACCACCACCATCGTTAGCGAAACCCTGGAGGTGTTTCCGGTCGGCGGATATGCGGCCCTGATCGATTATCTGGAATCGCTTAAGAATCAGCCCATCAAAATATGGGCAACTGCCCCGGTCATGATTTCCATTAGCAAAGCGGCTCAAGGCATTTCGCAAAAAAATCTTCAAAAGCTGCTTGAACGCGACGATATCGTTGGTCTGGGTGAATCCTACTGGCAGGCAGTCCTTCAGGATCCCGACTGGCTTCTGGCCTTATACGGGCAAACCCTGAGAGCCGGCAAGACCATTGAGGGACATACCGCCGGCGCCAGTGAAAAAAAGCTGGCGGCCTATATTGCCAATGGCATAACATCCTGTCATGAGCCGATCAATGCCGAACAGGTCCTCGAGCGGCTGCGGCTGGGACTGCATATCATGATTCGTGAAGGCGCTGTACGCAAGGACCTTGAGGAAATTGTCAAAATCAAAGACCGGGGCATCGATTTGCGCCGCCTGATTCTGGTGAGCGACGGTATATCGCCGGCAGACCTGATGGCAAACGGCTATATGGAAGCCATCCTTCAAAAGGCAATCGATTGCGGATTTGAACCCATCAACGCTATTCAGATGGCCACATTAAACGTTGCCGAGCATTTTTCGTTAGACCACCTGGTCGGCGGTATTGCGCCGGGGAGATTTGCTGATTTTGCAATCATTCCGGACATCGCCACCATCGCTGCACAGGTGGTTGTCAGTAATGGACGGGTTATCGCCCGCAACGGAAATTTGTTGACCGCTCCGCGAGCGCATTCCTATTCCGCCGACAGTCTAAACACCGTAAAACTGCCGCGCGACCTGAAACCTTCAGATTTTAAGATCCGCGCACCTGAAAATGCTGAAAATACAAACGTTCGCGTGATGAACATGGTTACGGATCTGGTGACCGCTGAAATCGAGGAGCGACTTGCGGTCCGCGATGGGCAAATTTTTGCTGATCTAAATAATGATATTGTTAAGATCGCCGCTATTGATCGCACCCATAACCCCGGACGGTTGTTTGTGGGGCTGATCAAGGGGTTCGGAATCAAATCCGGCGCCATCGCCTGCAGCGCTGCCTGGGACACCACCGATATCATCGTAGTCGGCAGCGACGACGGCGACATGGCCACAGCGGTCAACCGCATCCGCAGCCTGCAGGGCGGCGCGGTCGTCTGTCAGGATGGAAATATACTTGCGGAACTCCCGTTGCCGCTTTATGGCATCGTCGCAGACTTGAAAATTGAAGATCTCGTTCAACGATTAGAAAATGTAACCCGGGCAGCTCAAAATCAAGGAATCCCCTTCCCTGAACCGGTCCTGTCCCTGATAACGCTAACCGGCGCGGCGATCCCTTATTTGCGAATCTGTGAGGAGGGGTTGGTAAATTTAAAAGACGGCAAAGCCGTTTCGCTTTTTATGGACCAAGGACGCTAAAAAATAAATTTTCTTGATCTGATATTAATCGACCTTACTTTAATTGCTTGAGGGGTTGGGGAGTTTTTTAAAAGTCGGTCGCTACATGAACGGAGAACCCGTATTATGGCTGACAAAGACATGTTGGAAGGTAAACGAATCCTTTTAGTGGATGATGAACCGGATGTACTGGATACTCTGGTAGATCTGCTGCCCATGTGTGAAACCGTTAAAGCGTCCAATTTTAAAGCTGCCAAAGATTATTTGGAATCCGAGTATTTTGATCTGGCGATTCTGGATATCATGGGGGTTGAAGGTTATCAACTGCTGGAAGTTGCCAATCAAAGAGAAGTGACGGCTGTCATGTTGACTGCCCATGCCCTCAGCCCGGAGAACGTTGTCAAATCCTACAAGGAAGGCGCCGCCTCCTATCTGCCCAAAGAAGAAATGGTCAACATCGCCTCTTTTTTAAACGACGTTCTCGAGGCCAAAGAACAGGGTAAGAGCCCGTGGGACCGCTGGTATGACCGTATGGGTGCTTTTTTCGAAAAGAAGTTCGGTAGCAAATGGCAGGACGACGAAAAAGACTTCTGGGAAAAATTTCCATTTTATTAAACACCGATGTCTGTTTCCCTCAAATAGTTTCCCCCCTCCTGGTTTCAGAATCATGTCAGATTTGCCGGAATGAATAGATCAGGCTAAAGCGTTTAACTAATATCAGGATTGGCATGTATCTTGCTGCCTTTGGGATCTTGACTTTAAACCCGAAGGAGCTTGCGAATGCCGGATAACCTGATGAACCGATTCCCCTATGCACTGAACAATCTTGAAGCAATGAAAATACCCCTTCGAGCGAGTACAGAAATGCTCGATCACGGAATTCGATCCCTTTCTTTGGGATTCGACCTGAACAAAAATTTCCAAAACCTCGGATTTCAGCTGGCCCAAAGATGGTACAGCCTGACGGACGCCAACCTGCCGAAAGTCTTTAACCGTTTCACGACCCTCCAGTATCAGGCGCTAAAACATTTTTCTGCCGTTTTTAAAAATCTTCTGCTAACCCATCTTAAACAAGTGCACCAGGAAAAACGGGGTGAGCTGGAATTTATCAGGCTGTTCACCGAACAGCTTCCCGACCAGGATTGGTCGGAGGCCTTTGACGACACCCGCATCCTTCTTGACCTGCCGAGCTTAAAGGTTCTTGACATTTCTAGCGAAGTCAAACATACCCACCATAATTACGCAGTGGTATTTGCGCCTCGTGCCGGACATCATTCCAATATTGCCGACCGGGTAGCGCTGCATCTGAGAGATCAGGGGCTCACCCGAATGGCGATTGTGGAGCAAAAATGCGCGGCTGATATTCCCCTTTATGTTGACCAAAAGCGGCACAGGGAAAATTTCGATAGCCAGGTTGACCAATACAAAAAAGTATTGGCTCATCTGAAATACCTTACCGGATACCCACCCCATCTGATTGCCGTTTGCCAACCCGGCCCTTTGCTGATGAGCACCCTGATCCTGAATCCCCATCTAGGAAAAACCTTCGGTTCGGCAGGATCACCCATGCACACCGAAGGAGAAAAAGGCGTTTTAACCGATTTTGCCCGCTTGATGGGAGAAAATTATATTGACGGGCTAATGCGCTTTTGCGGTCACACAATAGCCGCCACTCGCCCGGGCCATGGAAGGCAGTGCTTTGACGGGGCGCTTCAGGTCTTAGGATTTTACTATTTGGGAATGGATCAGCATGTTAGAAACTTCAAGCGCCTTTTGCTGGATTTAAAGCAGGGCAACACCGAATCAGCCAGACGCCAGATAGTATTTTACCGGTGGTATCACACGGTAAATCACTTTCCGGCTGGTTTTATACAAGATACCTATAAAAAAATTTTTGTTAAAAATGAATTGATTCGGGGAAAACTCTCCGTCGGCAACAAGATCATTGGCATCAAAGATTACCCAGGCCATGTCCCGATTTGGGCACTCGGAGGTAGCCAGGATAACATCGCGCCGCCCCTTCAGGCCACCGGTCACGTAAAATTGATCAACTCTGTTTCAGAGAGCGACAAGCTAAATTTAACCTGCAGCGGCGGCCATATGGGTTTGTTTCGATCAGAAAAAATTCTTAAAAACTATTATTCCAAAATAGCAAAGTTTATATTGGATCGCAGCGATCGGGTCATGGCGGCCTAGCGCGAATGCTTTGACTCGCAATCAGGACATCAATTAGGTAAAATTTGCCGGGCGGCAATGCAACCGGTTATTCCTGATGTTTCTTTTTTCCGGTTTTTTTTTCTTTGGATAGTTTTTCGAATACGGACTGAAAGGGGTTTGCTTGCATCAGGCTTTTCTGAGCCACCTCGGAGAAGCCCATTCCCATGTCCAGCCATTTTTTAAACTGATCGTCCATCGAACTTTTGTAAGCCAGGTAGCTCTTGATGGCTTGCTGCAAATAGTTTTCAAAAAAATCCGCCAGCACGTTGTCACCGTACTGAATGATCATGTAAAGGAACGGCACGGGCAACAATACGTTTTTATTTTTGGCTTCCTCCAATACGATCTGGGTCAGGATAAAGGCGGTAACATCCGCTTTGGTTTTCGCGTCGATTACCTCCACCTGCTGACCGTTGCGTATGCGCTCGGCAACTTCATCAAGTGTCACGTACTTGCTCTTGTCTGTGTCGTACAGCCGCCGGTTGGCATATTTTTTTAGCAGAATTTTTTCAGCCATTGTTTTTTCCCTATTTATTGTCATATTGCAACAATATTTCTTGTCTAAATAGACCCCATTTAGAATCAACTACACAATTAAATTTTATTATATAATATTTACAATATATTATATTATATACTGATATTTCTTAAAATAAAAAAAAGAGTAAAAATATTTGTGCACTGCACAATTATTGTTGACAAATCAAATTTGCGCAATTATATTACATCCTAAAATGATCAAAAAACTTAATTTTAAAATGGGAGGAAACCTTAACATGGACTCAAGTCGGATTGCAAAACAAATGATTGATTTTCAAAAAACAACCTTTGACAATATGTACAATTCCATGGTTATGCTTCAAGATCACACGGAAAAATTAGCAAACACGCTTTTTGAGCAGGCCACCTGGATTCCGGAGGAAAGCAGCCGGGTCGTCAACCAGTGGACGGAGATCTTTAAAAAAGGTCGCAATGACCTTAAAGTCGCAGTGGATGATAGCTTCAGTAAAATGGAAAAATTGCTTACAGCCGAAAAACAAGCCCACTCGCAACAATAACCACCACCCCATATAAAGGAGGCTACTAAAATGGATCAAAAACAAATCGCACAGCAGATGATGCAGTTTAACAAAACCGCTTTTGACAACAGTTTTAATGCCATGACCATGGTATACGAGCAGAGTGAGAAAATGGTCGGCAGTTTCCTGCAGCAGGCTACCTGGATCCCCGAAGAGGGCAGAAAAGCCATTGATAACTGGATGCAGTCGTACAAAAAGGGCTGTGAAGATTTCAAAAAACTGGCGGACGAAAATTATCAGAAAGTAGAGGAGTTCTTCGCCGGCTCCGGAGAATAGGACGTTTAGATGTGAAGACGGATGCATGCAAGGTTCATGGCTTGCCTGGCATGAACCTTGCCGCAAATTTGTACAGGAGTGACGCCTTATGAACGAACGCAAAGAACCTTCTGACTATTCATCATTTCTGGCCCAAACCCTCGACAAAAACGTTTCTGCCACTTATCAACTTATCAACACCACCCAGAACTACCTCACCGGGCTTTCCAAATATGCCGGCGATTTCATGATTCCTTATCTAATTTCCACCAGTTATTTCAAAAAAGTGGAGAATGAAAAACTATCGCAAACCTCCCCGTTAGATAGTCTTGCAGCCTACCTAAAGCTTTTGGATTTCAATCTTAATATTTTCAACCGGGGCTTTTTGGGCGGTCTGGAATCCGTCAACGGCTACGCCCAATTTGAAATGGGTAGCTTCATTGCCGCCGTCTATAATACGTTTTTAAATATGGAAGGGGAAGATCTATACACCTTTGTCGAGCGCCAGGCGCGGTTAATGGATCTGGTCGTAAATGTTTACCCCAAGGCGATTCAGGCAATTGAACCCGAGTACGGATTTCATTTTGAGCGGGGAGAACATAAACTGGTGGCGGAGACGGACCGTTTTTACCTTTACCGGATTTCTCCCACGGATAAAACAAAAAAAATCAAAAGTTCCGGGAAACCGATCATCATCATTCCCCCATATGTCCTGGGCGCCAATATCCTGGGCTTTTTACCCGCCGAAAACAGAAGTTATGCTCACTGTTTTGCCAACCAGGGGATTCCCACTTATATCCGAATTTTAAAAGATATCGAAACCTCAGAAGCCCTTCAGGTAATGACCGGTGAAAATGATGCCCGCGATACCCGTCTGTTTTGTGAGACCGTCATGCAGAGCCACGGCAAACCGGTTACCTTAAACGGCTATTGCCAGGGCGGGTTTTCCGCTTTGTGCAATCTGCTTTCCGGCGAGCTGGATGGACTGGTGGACGCATTTATTACGTGTGTTGCTCCCATGGATGGTACGCGCAGCGAGGGTCTGGCGGATTTTCTGAAAACCCTGCCCCGGCGGTTTAACGACCTGACCTACGGCACCAAGACGCTGCCCAACGGTAATACGGTGGCAGACGGCAAATTGATGGGCTGGGTCTACAAGCTCAAAAGCATCGAACAGGAATCGCCGATTTCCACATTTTACCGGGATCTGATGATGTTTGCCCGAAAAGGCAAGAAAAACTTTCAAATCAGCAAAACCGCGGCAGGTCTGAATTTTTGGCTGAACAATGAACGTTTCGATCTTCCCCTGGAAATCACAAAGCTGAGTTTTGCCTCCTATAACGTTCCGATTACAAATGATGGGACCCTACCGGTCAAATTGTTCGATAAAAAACTCAATCTAAAGCGTCTCAAAGAGATGGCAATCCCCTGGTTGATTTGCTACGGCGAAAGCGACGATTTGGTGGAAAAAGCAACTGCGCTGGCACCGCTGGATTACATCGAGGCAGAAGTCACCCCTTTTCCAAAAGGGCATGTGGCCATCGCAACGTCGTGGTCCGATCCCAATTCGGCCTGTGCGCTGCACACCCGTTTCGGAGACGGGAACTGGCGCGGACCGGTTCGCTTTCAGCTGGATCTGGATCGCACCTCGTCTGGGGCCCGATCGCGGAAAGGGCGTGCAAAGACCGACGGGAAGGACAGCCATGGATAGGCAGTTTCTTGAATTTCTGGGAAGTTTTTTTCTCAATGCCGCCAAAGGCCAAAAACAGCTTGAAGATATGACCCAATGGATAGGCGGCGGATTCAGCGGTTCCGATGAGTTAACGAGCATGTTTCGCAAATTCTATGGCATGAACGGGCTGCCGCTGGCTTCGCCGGATAATGCCAAGGCCTGGGAAAAGGCATCGGAAAATTTCAAGAAATCTTATCATGAGTGGTTGAATCTCATGAGCGTCATTCCCAAAAGCGAGTATCAAATCCTGGAAAAAAAATGTGAGGCCCTCGAGGAAAAAGTTGCAACGCAGGGTGAAACCATCCGGCATCTGCGAAACCTGCTGAGTGAAAAAGGCCTGCCCTATGCCGATGCAGTTCAAGGCTTTACCAAAATGATGGAAAAGCAGGGGCATCAATTCCAGGAACTAATGGACAGTGTGGGCAAGGCCTTTAAAAAGGAATAATCCTCATTTTTTTTACGACCGGGATTTTTTGGGCGGGCTGACCACAGCCTCACCGTCCAGAACAATTACGCCGTTTTGGTTTTCACAGACGGTCTTCAACCGGATCCTGTTTTTGTCGGCCATGATTTCCGCCACCTCTGCGGAGGCGGTTATGGTATCGCCGATGTGCACCGGTGCTGTAAAATTGAGCGTCTGCCCGATATAAATGGTTCCGGGGCCGGGGAGCCGCGTACCCAGGATGGCGGAAATAAATCCAGCCGGAAGCATTCCGTGGGCGATACGGGTTTTAAAAAAAGTTTTTTCAGCATAGGGCTCATTGATATGGGCAGGATTAAAATCGCCGGTCACGCCGGCATACAGATAGACATCCGATTCGGAAACAGTTTTGGTAAATTCGGCTCTGTCTCCAAGATTGAGTTCGTTGATGGTTTTTCCGATCATGGCCGTTCCTTTCAAAAACGCAGGCATGCGTCTTTTGCATCAATTCAATCTTCGCGTCACGCGTTCAACTGA
>Ga0265306_10000634_pt1 | contig 16793 bp, 12 predicted proteins | sample Helome_3_FD_192493 | JGI IMG/M metagenome (GOLD analysis project Ga0265306, IMG submission 192493) | Marine sediment microbial communities from subtidal zone of North Sea - Hel_20160420 (Illumina Assembly) | ecosystem: Environmental > Aquatic > Marine > Subtidal zone > Sediment ...
ACTCTTCGCATATTTATTACCTGCCGTGGTTACCGGAGCTGTAGCTTTTTATTTCTTTAGATTACATACGAGAAACGAGGAAGGTCGTAGAAGATTTTTACTTCACAAAGATTCTCAAAAAAATGCTATGCCTATACGTTTACAGGCCTATGAGCGTATGGCACTGTTTTTAGAACGTATCTCAATACCAAGTCTTGTAGTACGGGTAGGACCTAAATCTGCGGATAAAAATGCATATGAGCAATTATTGATCCGAACTATTGAAAACGAATTCGATCACAATTTATCACAGCAGATCTATATGAGTGATGATTGTTGGAATATTATTAAAGCTGCCAAAAATGCAACGATTCAATCAATTAGAAAAGCAGGCATGTCTGAATCTGACTCCGCCGACAAGTTGCGTGAAGATATTCTTAATGAAACTATGGATAAACAATCTCCTTCAGCAACGGCACTAGCCTATGTAAAAAAGGAAATTGGAGAAATTTGGTAATATTTCTGAAGGAATACGTTCTACTGTTCGGGTTCAAAAGCACTTAATTCCACATTTTTAGTTTTTGCAAACTCAAACCCCTTTTCCCACCATGATGTCATTTTCTCTTTGTCGAAGATTAAAGAATTTGTTGTTAATACGGTTGGCGTATAATAAAAATTAATTATTGCATCGTTATTATTGGCAACGTATTTTCCAATTCGGATATTCTGACGCTCAATTCTATCTAACATAAATGCAAACATACTGGTCAGGAGGGAAAATGCATTCTTAGAAGGCATTCTGTTAAAATGAGTTACTTCAGTATGTAAAATAATTGCATCTACTTCTGTTGCCCCTCTCATAATAGCTTCTTCTATAGGGACCATACTTCCAAGTCCTCCATCGGCATATTCACAACCTTCTTTTCGCACCAAGCTCATAAAAGGTGTATAATTGCATGAAATCCAAATCCATTCACAAAAATCCTCATACTCAAAATCTTTAATGGACTTATACTCCACAGCATTTAACGAGAGATTGGATACCGTAACTACTATATCCTTAGGACCGGATTTCAGAATTTCAAATTCTTCAGGTGTAATTGTATTTTTTATAAGCTCCAATAAATTATGACTCTCACCAAAAGTTCGGCTACCCTTGTAGAAATTCTTTAACACGTTCCAATGGTTTATGCCAATATTGGCCACACCATATTTGTTTTGAATTACAAAAGGGCAATTACTAAAGATGCTGTCCTGATCTACTGATGTATAAACTTCTTTAATTTTTTGAATCTTTTGAAGTGCCAGATGTGAAATTAACAAGCTTCCGGTTGATGTACCCAGAAATAGGTCATAATTATGGTTTAATTCCTGCATCAGGTATTGGGCAACGCCTCCTGCAAAAGCGCCCTTACTACCACCGCCAGATATTACTAAAGCTCTCATTTTACTTGCAGTTTACTTTGTATATAACGCAATTCTTTACCCTTTAGTTCTTTTGCTAGTTCAAGTAATCGTTCTTTTTGTTTGTCGTCTTTTAATAACCTATCTATCAGGTTTCTGGCAAAATTTCTGAATTGCCAGGAATGGTGAATCGATGCATTCACCAAATCCTTCAAGTTATGATCTGTCATAGGAAAAACATCGGCAATCAAGGAAAACGCATTCTGCCTTACCTCAAAAGAGTTTTCCATTGAAGTATATCCGAATAGTTCCCTGGTATAATCTGTCTTCTGCGTGTCACTTAAATAGTCCTTCGTCAATACTGCCAAAAACAACCATAACAAACGTACATTCTTATTTGGAAGGCCAATGATGCCATTAGTTTTTTCCAAATAGGCTATTCTATCCTCCGGAAAGGATATCCACAAACGGTAAAGTACATTTTCAATTGTAAGATAACTTTTATCTTCCAATAATGATTCAAATTGTTTCTTAAGCCCGTAAGGAATTCTATCGGCTGTAATACATAAAGTCTGCCTTATCTTCAAATCTTTTGTAATAAATGCATCCCTTATAAAATTTTCGGACAGTGATTTATGATAGTCCAAAATGATATTTTCCCTCAGCCTGGATGATGAATTACTATGCCATACTTTTTTAATAATTTGTTCATTCTCAGCATTACTTGATGTTAATTCCCTTTGAAGGTTAAAAAAGGTCTGCAAATCAGGGGAAGATGCCGCAAGTAATCGCTTTGCCTTCTCAAATGGAAATTGTGTGTCTTTCAACCAGCTTTGTTCAAATTCTTGCAAGTCTAATTCACTTACACGTTGCATCTCTGAGATAAAATCAGATATTGTGACATTAGAATATTGATATTTGTTAAGATACGACTGAATACCTTCCTTGAAAACCTTATCCCCAAGCTTTATTTTCAATATATGAAGAGCCCAGGCCCCTTTTTCATAAAAAGTTAAACTACTCGCTTTTGGATCGGTTAACGCTTTTCCATTCCCTTGACTGTATAATTGTTGAAGCTGTTTTGCAGATTCATAAAGTTTCCAATAAAAGTAATCGTCACCAAATAGTTTTCTTTCGGCAAGCAGAGCATAGTATGTTGCAAAACCTTCATGGAGCCAGTGATGATTCCCATCTTTTTCGGTAACCAGATTTCCAAACCACTGGTGAGCCATTTCATGGGCGTTTACATTTACAAAATTCTTATCTACAAAAGCTACACTGTCTATTACAAATCCATCAGAAAAAATGGTAGTCCCGGTGTTTTCCATCCCGGCATATAAAAAATCACGAACAGGTATCTGTTTGTAATTTTGCCATGGATAGTCTACCCCGATTTCATCTAAAAGAAAATCAAATATTTCACTGCTATACCTGTATGTTGGTTCTTGTTTTAAGCTGTCTTCCGGATAATAATAAAGCTCTATAGGAATTCCACTCTTACTTTTAATTTTCTTAAAATTATAATTCCCTATCGCAAAAGCCAGAAGATAACTGCTCATTGGCTTTTTCATATCAAAGAACCAGGTTTTCAGCGAATCTTTTAAAATCGTATCCTTTAGTTTACCATTTGCAATAACTTCATACTCTTTATCAAAGGTGATACTAAGATCAAACTCAACTTTCTCATTCATATCATCAAAACTAGGAAGCCAGTGACTGGTATATTTTCCCTGGCCCTGAGTCCATATTTGATTATTATCGGGTACTGAATCTTCCCAACCTAAAAAGTAAACCGTTTGCTTTGGAATTGTAGAATAGCCCAATGTTATATTATATGTCTTGGCTGCTTTAAGTTTTTTATAAAGAACTATTTTATCTGCGGTATTTCTATGACGAACTTTTTTGCCGTTTATTAATACAGAGGAGAAGTCCATGTTTTTGGCATCTAAAAAAACAGAATCAGTCTTATTGAGAGCTTTAAACCAATAAGTTACTTTACCACTTATTCTTTTATCATCTTTATTGGGAATTACATCAATATCTGCTTTATAGAAATCTACTGAAGGTTGAGGCTGACTAAACAAAAAACACGAAAAAAGAACTGCTAAAAGCGATTTAATAAAGTTCATAATAGTTAATATACAATTCTGAATCCAAAATTAGCAATTTGCGGTATTGCACTATTATGCAGTAACCATTATTTTCGTTCTATGAATGCAAACTATCTTCAAACCCCTGTTACCTATTTAAAAGGTGTTGGCCCAAACAGGTCAGAAATACTGAAGTCGGAGTTGGGGATAGTAACTTACCAGGATTTAATTAATCTTTTTCCCAATAGGTATATTGATAAATCAAGGTATTATAAAATTAATGAGTTACAAAGAGGGAATGCAGATGTTCAACTTATTGGGAAAATCATCCATATTAAAACTGTAGAGCAAAAAAAAGGAAACAGGCTTGTTGCCACTTTTATGGATGAAACCGGGGAAATGGAACTGGTATGGTTCCGTGGACAGAAATGGATTAAGGAAAATATCAAATTGAATACCCCCTATGTCATTTTTGGAAGAACGAATTGGTTTAGCGGTAAATTTTCAATGCCACACCCGGAAATGGAATTGCTTGTTGAGCACGAAAAAGGGATAAGGGTATCGTTGCAGCCTATTTATCCTTCTACTGAAAAACTTAGTGCCAAGGGTATTACAAACAGAGTAGTCAGCAAATTAATGCAACAATTATTTATAGAAAAAAAGGGAGAGTTTATAGAAACTCTCTCCCCTGTTTTAAGGGATGAACTTCGGCTGGTTTCCAAAAAGGAAGCCATGTTCAACATACACTTTCCAAAGGATCTTAAATTATTATCAAAAGCACAATTCCGGCTTAAATTCGAAGAGTTGTTTTACATTCAGCTACAACTCATTTCAAAGAAATTAATTAGAAAACAAAAAATAAAAGGCTATCCCTTTAAAAGTGTGGGTAAACTTTTTAACAGATTTTATAAAGACCATTTACCTTTTGAACTTACAGCTGCTCAAAAGAAGGTCATTAAAGAAATAAGGGCAGACCTTGGTAGTAAAGCCCAAATGAACCGCCTTTTACAGGGGGATGTGGGATCTGGTAAAACCGTAGTGGCCTTAATGACTATCTTATTAGCACTGGATAATGGCTATCAGGCTTGCTTAATGGCCCCTACTGAAATATTGGCTAATCAGCATTTCCAAAGCATAAAAGAATTGCTGGGAGATATTGGCGTTAATATAGCTTTACTTACCGGATCAGTTAAAAGGGCAGAGAGGAAGATTATTCACGAGCAACTCGAAGATGGTGTTCTTCATCTTCTTATTGGTACACATGCCGTATTAGAAGACAAAGTACTATTCAAAAATCTTGGGTTGGCAATAATTGACGAGCAACATAGATTTGGTGTTGCCCAAAGATCCAAATTATGGCACAAGAATGAGGTTCCTCCGCATATCTTAGTAATGACCGCGACGCCAATTCCAAGAACTTTGGCTATGAGCCTTTATGGTGATCTTGATATATCTGTTATTGATGAGCTTCCACCAGGAAGAAAAGCTGTGAAGACCGTACACAGATTTGACAAAAACCGATTAAAAGTGTTTCAATTTTTAAGAGATGAAATAAAGAAGGGAAGACAGGTATATATTGTATATCCGCTAATTCAGGAGTCAGAAGCACTGGATTATAAGGATTTAATGGATGGCTATGAGAGTATTGCACGCGATTTTCCATTACCTAATTATCAGATTTCAATAGTGCATGGTAAGATGAAACCACAAGATAAAGATTATGAGATGGAGCGATTTGTTAAAGGAGAAACACAAATAATGGTTGCAACAACGGTAATTGAAGTGGGTGTCAACATCCCTAATGCTTCCGTTATGATTATTGAAAGTGCAGAACGTTTCGGACTATCGCAATTACACCAATTAAGAGGGCGTGTTGGTCGCGGAGCAGAACAGAGCTATTGTATACTTATGACAAGCCATAAGCTATCTTCAGATGCTAAAACCAGACTTGAAACTATGACAAGTACAAATGACGGATTTGAAATTGCGGAAGTAGACCTTAAAATTCGTGGGCCTGGTGATCTTATGGGAACACAACAAAGCGGTATTCTGAATCTGAAAATAGCTGATATTGTCAAGGATAATGATATCTTAAAAACTGCCAGATATTATGCTATAAAGGTTCTTAATGAAGATCCCCGATTGCAAAAAGAAGAAAATAAACAAATCAGATATACTTTTGGCCAAATAATGAAACACAATAATATCTGGAATTATATTAGTTAAGAGCCGGATAGATTCCGGCTCCTAATATTACATCAAGGCAGAAGACTATTTAGTTAATTCCTTCACCGTTTTCAAGTTTGGTTAAATTAGCCGCAATGGCGTCTTTATTTTGTTGGTCCGGGGCTCTTTTAGCTGCAATTTTTAAATGCTTTAAAGCAGTTTTATAGTCGCCCATGGCGGAATAAGCTCTTGCAAGTCCATAATCAACAGGCCATTGTCCTTTATTATTTTTTGCATTCATTTTAAAAACTTCCAATGCTTTTTCTTTTTCTCCCTGAGCAATTAATTGCCTGCCATAGGCATGAACCTCAAATATTGTTGCAACACCCAATGCTTCATCCATAACCGCATCTGCTTCTGATGTTTTACCCTGTTTTGTGAGGATTTTTGCTTTTATACTAAGGTTGTTGAAGGTTTTTTGACTAAAAAACATCCCCGCAATAGTAGCATCAATCCACCCAAGTGCCTCGTCGAGATCACCTCCATTATTAAGTGAATAATTAGCGGCCTGCTCCCATGTTTGCCTGATAAAACCAGGTGAATTCTGTAGTTTATGACGTATGTCTGCCAGGACGATGTCAGAAACATCAACTTCAATTTTAAAAGGTATTTGTTTCTTTTCCCAGTTTAAGGAAGCCATTACTGAATTAGCACCAACCTGAGTGAAAAGGTAAGTTAGCTCCTCAACATGTGGAATCTCATTTGTAATAACATCGACCCTTAATGCATCCTCTTTAGGATCGTAAAAATAGCTACCCCAGGCCTCATAATTTTTAGAGAAAATCACAGTTGCTTTATTGTCTTCATTAAGTATCATGTGAAGTCCGTATTTACCTGCGACTAATGGCTGCCCTCCAATCTTTACGTCATCTGTAAATTTGATTATTGTATTCTCATTTGCTCCAGCACGCCATGGGGATTCCTTTGCCGTTCCAAATCCTAGATTATTCATGCCATATGGCACCAGCTTACCCCAAATTTCCCTATTATTTACTGCAGGTCTTGAATAAGAAATTGAGATATCGGTTATCCCTATTCGTTGTGCAACTTTTGCTTTTTGACTTCCCCTCGGCAAATCCAATTGTGCATTACCCTTAAAGCAAAAAAACAATAGGGTAACAAGTAAAAATGTCGAAACTTTCTTGTAACTTTTTTTCATTAGTTTGTTTTTTAATTGTTAAATAAGCTGTTAGATTTTACTAAAGATAGGTATAGCATTTTCTTGGAATCGTTACAGTAATGTTAAACCAAAGTCTGGCCATGTTAAACCAGAATTACACAAAAAAGCCATTGAAATTTTCATGTACAACTAAAATGATAGAATAGTGTCTGCCATTAACATAAATCTATTAAGTGCTTATAATGCATTTATATTATTGATTATCAAAACTTTAAATAAGACTTAAGCTCATTGAACATCGTAATTTAAAGGCACATTGTTTTACTCGATTTTGCTGGTATTTCATACATTTGTTGGCTGTGCTAAAAGCTATTCCTTAGTTATTTAATTATTTATGAGAAAAACACTATTTGATAAAGTTTGGGACTCACATGTAGTCAAAAAAGTATTGAATGGACCTGATGTGCTATTTATTGACCGTCATCTTGTTCATGAGGTGACAAGTCCGGTGGCATTTTTGGGCTTAAAAAATAGAAATATTAAAGCTTTATATCCTGAACGCACTTTCGCAACAGCAGATCATAACACTCCTACAATAAATCAACATCTGCCGGTTAAAGATCCTTTATCTGCCAACCAACTAATGGCTTTGGAAAAAAACGCAAAAGAACACCAAATCCCATATTGGGGTCTAGGTCATGAAAAAAACGGTATTGTGCATGTAATTGGACCCGAAAATGGAATTACATTACCCGGGGCAACTATTGTTTGTGGCGACTCACATACTTCTACACATGGCGCTTTTGGTGCTATAGCATTTGGTATTGGTACCTCCGAAGTAGAAATGGTTTTAGCTAGCCAATGCATTATGCAACCGAAACCGAAAAGCATGCGCATTACGATAAATGGAAAACTAAATATTGCGGTTACACCCAAAGATGTTGCCCTTTATATTATATCTAAATTGAGTACTTCGGGTGCTACCGGATATTTTGTTGAATACGCAGGGGATGTCTTTGAACAGATGTCAATGGAAGGGCGTATGACTGTATGCAATTTAAGTATTGAAATGGGTGCACGTGGTGGTATGATTGCTCCGGATAAGAAAACATTTGCCTATATTAAAAATAGGGAGTTTACTCCTGAAGGCCAAGCCTGGGACAAAGCAATGACTTATTGGGAAACATTATATACAGATGACAATGCTGTTTTTGATCAAGAAATCACATTCAACGGTGAAGATATTGAACCAATGATTACGTATGGGACTAATCCGGGAATGGGTATTGGAATATCAGGTGGTATCCCTAAATCTGATACCATTCAAGGAGGTGCCACTACCTATAAGAAATCGCTTCAATATATGAATTTTGAAGAAGGTGACAATATGCTGGGGAAAGAAATAGATTTTGTTTTCCTTGGAAGTTGTACTAATGGTAGAATTGAGGATTTCAGGGCCTTTGCAAGTTTGGTTAAAGGAAGACAAAAGGCCAATAACGTTACGGCCTGGCTGGTTCCAGGTTCCCATAAAGTTGAAGATGCGATTAAAAAAGAAGGCCTGTTGGATATTCTAAATGAGGCTGGCTTTGAATTAAGAGAACCCGGCTGTTCTGCTTGCCTGGCAATGAATGACGATAAAATTCCTGCTGGCAAATATGCTGTTAGTACGTCTAACAGAAATTTTGAAGGTAGACAGGGGCCAGGAGCAAGAACACTTCTGGCTAGTCCATTGGTTGCAGCAGCGGCAGCGGTTACAGGAAAGGTTACAGACCCTAGGGAGTTGATGGTTTATGAAACGGCCTAATTTTATATCAATAATTAACAGAAACAAATATTAATGGCATACGATAAATTTAAAGTTCTAAGCACTACAGCTGTTCCACTGCCAATTGAAAATGTGGATACGGATCAGATTATCCCCGCAAGGTTTCTTAAAGCTACCGAACGCAAGGGTTTTGGTGATAACCTTTTTCGAGATTGGAGATATCATTCAGACAATACTCCAAAAGAACAATTTGTACTGAACAACCCTATTTATAGCGGGGAAATTTTGGTAGGGGGGAAAAATTTTGGATCTGGTTCTTCGAGAGAACACGCCGCTTGGGCTATCTATGATTATGGTTTTCGCTGTGTTGTGAGTAGTTTTTTTGCCGATATATTTAGAGGTAATTGCATGAATATTGGTGTTTTACCTGTACAGGTTGGTCCAATCTTTCTTGTAAAGATTTTCAAAGCTATTGAAGCCGATCCAAACACCGAGTTTGAAGTGAATCTTCCGGAGCAAACCTTTACTATTAAGACAACAGGAGAAAAGGAAAGTTTTGAAATAAATGACTACAAAAAGGAAAACTTGCTCAACGGATTTGATGATATTGATTATTTACTAAATATTAAGAGTGAAATTGAATCTTTTGCGAAAGACACACCTCTCTAGCATTTAAGTAAGATAATACTTCATAAGTCATTAAGTTTTAGCATGAATAAGAGGAAGATTGAAATTATGGATACAACATTGAGGGATGGAGAACAAACCTCAGGAGTATCCTTTACTGCCGCAGAGAAGCTTACGCTGGCAAAACTTCTTTTAGACGAATTGAAAGTGGATCGCATAGAGATTGCATCAGCCAGAGTTTCAGAAGGTGAATTTAAGTCTGTTGAGCAAATAACGGGATGGGCAAAGAGTGTAGGTTATTTAGATCGTATTGAAGTGCTTACATTTGTAGATGATGGTCTTTCGCTCAAATGGATGAAAAAGACTGGTGCGAAAATTCAAAACCTTTTAACCAAGGGCTCTTTGAATCATTTGACATATCAACTTAAAAAAACACCTGAGGAGCATTTTTCAGATATTGCAAATGTACTACGCTTGTCAGAAAAGCAAGGGATTACTACAAACGTATATTTAGAGGATTGGAGCAATGGGATGCGTAATTCCCCAGAGTATGTATTTCAATATCTCGACTTCCTTTCCTTACAACCTATTAAAAGAATTTTATTACCGGATACTCTTGGCATTTTGACTCACGGAGAAACCTTTGATTTTATATCACAAATTGTAGCTCGTTATCCGAATATACATTTTGATTTTCACGGCCATAATGACTATGACCTAAGCGTAGCCAATGTTATGGAAGCACTGAAGGCCGGTTGTCACGGATTGCATCTAACAATAAATGGAATGGGAGAACGCGCTGGTAATGCTCCATTGGCCAGTGTTGTTGCAGTAATAAATGACTTTTTGCCGGAAATCGAGATTAATGTTGATGAGTCTTCACTTTTTAAAGTAAGTAAAATTGTATCAACATTTACCGGATTTGGTATTCCGGCGAATAAGCCCATTGTTGGAGATAATGTATTTACACAAACAGCTGGAATACATGCAGATGGAGATAATAAAAAGAATTTATACTTTAATGATTTATTACCAGAACGATTCGGTAGAAAACGTAAATATGCTCTTGGCAAAACTTCGGGAAAAGCTAATATCCAAAAGAATCTTCAGGAATTGGGACTCACGCTTAATGATGATGAAGTAAAAAGAGTAACGCAACGTATTATTGAACTAGGGGATAAAAAAGAGAAAGTAACGAAGGAAGACCTTCCATATATCATTTCAGATGTTTTGGATAGTGAATCTTATCAGCAAAAGGTTTTCGTTAAATCTTATGTACTTACACATTCTAAAGGTCTTAAACCTTCTACTACAGTAGCGGTGGAAATAAATGGAGAGTCCTACGAAGAGAATGCCCAGGGAGATGGGCAGTTTGACGCCTTCATGAATGCATTGAGAAAAGTATATAAATCGAAAGAAATAGCGCTGCCAATTCTTACTGATTATGCCGTTAGAATACCTCCGGGAAGTAACTCTGATGCATTATGTGAAACCATCATTACCTGGCAGGATGATGGAAAAGAATTTATTACCCGTGGTTTGGATTCGGATCAGACTGTTTCTGCCATAAAGGCAACCGAAAAAATGCTGAATATCATTTAAAGTATCTCACTAAAGACAACTATTTTCTATTAATTAGATCTCAGAAATAATATGAAATTAAATATAGCGCTCTTAGCCGGCGATGGAATTGGACCCGAAGTGATAGATCAGGCCGTAAAAGTATGTGATGCTCTGGCCAAAAAATTTAATCATGAGATAAATTGGAGACCGGCTTTAACGGGAGCGGCGGCGATTGATGCTGTTGGAGACCCCTACCCGGACGAAACCCATGATATATGCACTACTTCGGATGCTGTACTTTTTGGTGCTATTGGCCATCCCAAATATGATAACGATCCATCGGCAAAAGTCCGCCCGGAACAAGGTTTATTGAGAATGAGACAAAAGCTGGGATTGTTTGCTAATGTCAGACCCACGTTTACGTTTCCATCTCTTATTGATAAATCACCTTTAAAAAGAGAACGGATTGAAGGTACAGATCTCATTTTTTTAAGGGAACTTACCGGTGGTATCTATTTTGGAAAACGGGGAAGAGAAGATAATGGAGACACAGCTTATGATACATGTACTTATACACGCAAGGAAATACAGCGTTTGGCAAAAAAAGGTTTTGAGATGGCCGAGAAACGCTCCAAACGCCTATGTTGTGTAGATAAAGCCAATGTATTGGAATCTTCCCGTTTATGGCGTGAAACCGTACAGGCAATGGAAAAAGATTACCCGGAAGTTCAGGTATCATATGAATTTGTTGATGCCGTAGCTATGCGGCTTGTTCAGTGGCCAAGTGAATATGACGTATTAATAACTGAAAACCTGTTCGGCGATATTCTAACTGATGAGGCTTCTGTAATTTCTGGTTCTATGGGCTTAATGCCTTCTGCTTCTATTGGAGAAAACATTGCGCTTTACGAACCAATTCACGGATCCTATCCACAAGCCGCCGGAAAAGACATTGCTAATCCACTTGCAACAGTTTTATCTGCAGCTATGTTATTTGATGGATTTAATTTGTTAGATGAGGCTGAGGCAATACGCAAGGTGGTTAATAAGTCCCTTTCAGAAGGTATCGTTACTGAAGACCTTGCCGAAGGTGGAACAGCTTATAAAACAAGTGAAGTTGGAGATTGGCTCGCCTCGCATATATAGGAAGCAGCCTATTTAAGTAACTAGTACATTCAAATATAACTTACGCCTGGTCCTTTAGCTTACTGGAATTATAAAAGATAGTCAGTACTGATAAAATTAGACAGTTTGGTTTCTAATAACTTCTCAAGAATTTCATTATTTAAATCCGTATCCTTTGAGGCTACCAAAGTTCTTATAGAGAAGGATCTTAATGCATCATGAACACTTAATGTAGCAACTGCCGAATCTTTTCTTCCCGTAAAAGGATATACGTCTGGTCCTCGCTGACATGAACTATTAAGATTTACACGGCATACCAGGTTTGCCAGGTTGTCAATTAAAGGTGCAAGAGCGTATACATCACTACCAAATAAACTTACTTGTTGGCCATAGTTAGATTCGGCCATGTCATCTAATGGTTCCTGAATATCCTCAAAAGACAGAATAGGTATAACAGGTCCAAACTGTTCTTCTTCATATACCTTCATATCTTTAGTGACAGGATAAAGAACTGCAGGCCAGATATAATTATCATAATGTTCACCTCCTTTTCCGTTAAGTATTTCAGCTCCTTTAACTACAGCATCATCAATTAAATCCTGTATATAGGCTGGTTTATCTGGTTCAGGCAGGGGTGTAAGAGTCACACCTTTATCCCATGGATTACCAAATTTAAGTTCATCTACTTTTTCTGAGAACTTTTCACTAAACTCTTCTACAATATCCTTGTGAACATATAATACTTTGAGTGCGGTACAGCGCTGGCCATTAAAAGATAAGGCACCTGCCAAACATTCATTTATAGCCAACTCCATATTTGCATCAGGTAGGACAATAGCAGGGTTTTTTGCTTCCAGGCCCAATACAAGTCGTAAACGGTTGCTCTTTGGGTGCTGGTTTTGCAATGCATTGGCAGATGAACTATGCCCAATCAGAGCCAATACATCTACTTTTCCTGTCTTCATTATAGGCCCTGCAATAGCACGACCGCGACCAAATAGGACATTGACCACTCCTTTAGGAAAACTTTCTTTAAATGCTTCTATTAATGGAGCAATTAATAGTACGCCCTGTTTGGCAGGTTTAAAAACTGCGGTATTCCCCATGATAATGGCAGGAATAAGCAAACAGAAAGTTTCATTCAAAGGATAATTATAAGGTCCAAGACAAAGCACCACTCCAAGAGGTCCTCGTCTTATATGGGCGTAAACGCCCCCATTCTTTGCAAATTTCGCTGAATTACGATCTAATTGTTTGTAATCCTCAATTGTGTCATAGATGTATTCTACAGTTCTGTCGAATTCTTTCTCAGAATCTGGTAATGTCTTACCAATTTCCCACATTAAATATTTGACCACAACATCTCTTTTGGTCTCCATTATACGTACAAACTTTTCCATACATTCTATCCGATCCCTAACCTTCATAGTTGGCCATGCACCCTGACCCTGATCATAGGCTTTTACAGCCGCATCCAGGGCATCCAACGCTTCTTTTTCTCCCATGTCTGGAACTGAGCCCAGTAATGTCGGAGAATATTCCGATGTACTGGAAATGGTAGAATAAACTTCTGCTGTAGCACCTTCCCATTCCTTCAATTCACCATTTACTAAATAAATCTTTTGATTAATGGGTTGATTTATGCAATAGGCTTCAGGAATTATCGATAGCGTAGTTTCCATATAATTCTTTTTTTTTAGCAACTAAAATTTTTCGCAAATTAGGGAAATCAATTTTTTTTAAACGATCGGTTTCATTGCGGTCATTGATTCCCTTAATCTGTCGCCAATAATCTCTACGGGATGTTCGCGAAGGGCTTTATTTACAGCAATTAGTTTAGCATTATCTACTCCATTGTCTTTGTCTTTTCCATAGGTAGTACCTATGACCTCAATATCTACTTTTTTCATGAAATCGCCCAACAATGGTTTACAGGCATGATCAAATAAATAACAGCCATATTCTGCGGTATCAGATATTACCCTATTCATTTCAAATAATTTCTTTCTGGCAATAGTATTGGCTATAAGCGGTGTTTCATGTAATGATTCATAATACGCAGATTCTCCTATTATACCCGATTCTGTCATGGATTCATAAGCCAGCTCTACTCCGGCTCTAACGAAGGCAACCATAAGAACCCCATTATCGTAATATTCCTGCTCGGAGATTTCATCAGCACCGGCAGCGGTCTTTTCAAATGCAGTTTCTCCGGTTTCAGCCCGCCAGGTCAATAGGTTTTTATCATCATTTGCCCAATCTTCCATCATAGTCTTTGAGAAATGGCCGCTCATAATATCATCCATATGTTTATGGAACAATGGACGCATAATGTCTTTTAACTCTTCAGATAACTCAAAGGCTCTTAATTTTGCCGGATTAGATAGGCGATCCATCATATTAGTGATTCCTCCGTATTTTAATCCTTCGGTTACAGTCTCCCAGCCATACTGAATAAGTTTAGAAGCATAGCCTGGATTTACACCCTTCTCTATCATTTTATTAAAACAAAGAATAGATCCTGTCTGTAATAACCCACATAGAATGGTTTGCTCTCCCATTAAATCAGATTTAACTTCCGCTACAAAAGAAGACTCTAATACACCAGCCCTATGGCCTCCAGTAGCCACTGCGTACGCCTTAGCCTGTTCATATCCCTTAGCTTCCGGGTCATTATCTGGATGTACAGCAATCAGGGTAGGAACCCCAAAACCCCTTTTGTATTCTTCTCTAACCTCTGAACCGGGACATTTTGGTGCAACCATAATTACCGTTAGATCCTTCCGTATTTGCATCCCTTCTTCCACAATATTAAACCCATGAGAATAAGACAAGGTTGCTCCTTTTTTCATTAGTGGCATTACGGCATTTATTACCGAAGTGTGTTGTTTGTCCGGCGTTAAGTTAATGACAAGATCTGCATCAGGCACCATTTTTTCATAGGTTCCTACATCAAAGCCATTCTCACTGGCATTTATATAAGATTGTCGCTTTTCGGTAATAGCAGCTTCTCTTAGCGTATAGGAAATATCCAATCCTGAATCCCTCATATTTAAACCCTGGTTCAGACCTTGTGCTCCACAACCTACGATAACGATCTTTTTTGATTTTAGAGCTTTAACTCCATCCGAAAATTCGGTTGATTCCATAAATCGGCATTTACCCAACTGTAATAATTTATCTCTTAGGGATAGGGTATTAAAATAATTTGTCATGTTTAATATTGGTTAGTTTTTGATTATCTAAAAAATTAAGATTGATAAAATTCATTTATCATAGAAGTAATTGGCATTTCTGCTTTTGAAACAGTAATTCTCCCTGAGCGAACAAATTGCATTATACCAAAAGGCTCTAGTTTATCATGCATCTCATCAATTTCATGCCTTCTGCCTGTTTTGGCCAAAACAAAATATTCTCGAGATACGGTTACAATTTTAGATTTACTCTCTGAAATGATATTTTGTATTTGTGGCTCATCAAATAAAAGATGTGAAGCAACTTTAAAAAGAGCGGATTCCTGATATATAGTCTCCTCATCGGTATGATAAAATGCTTTTATAACTTCTATTTGCTTTTCAATTTGTGCAACAATTTTACGTGTCCAATCTTCCGTAGTATTTATAACAATAGTAAATTTTGATATGTGTTCAATTTCTGATTTTGAAACATTTAAGCTTTCTACGTTAATGTGTCTCTTTAAGAATATTCCTGAGATTCTGTTGAGTAATCCAACATTATTTTCAGAATAGACCGATATTGTAAACCACTTTTTCTTCATGTTAATTTATTTTAAACGAATATCTGAAACGGATGCGCCGGAAGGGATCATAGGAAAGACGTTATCTTCATTTTCAACACACACTTCCAGAAAGAACGGTTCCTTTGATGCCATCATTTCTTGAATAGTTGGCTTAAGATCCTTACGTTCTTTCACCCTTTTTGCTTCGATTTGATATCCTTCTGCTATTTTAACAAAGTCGGGGTTAGTCATTACTGTTGAGGCATACCTACTTTCAAAAAATAATTCCTGCCATTTCTCACCATACCAAGATGACCATTGTTTAATACAACAATTTTTACAGGAGTTTTATTCTGAAAAATAGTAGCCAATTCCTGTATTGTCATTTGGTATCCCCCATCGCCTATAATTGCAACTACTTCTCTGTTCATTGCACCCATTTTAGCACCAATTGCTGCAGGGAGGGCAAATCCCATTGTTCCCAGACCTCCTGATGTAATATTACTTTTTGTTTCTTTAAATTTGGCGTACCTGCATGCAATCATTTGATGTTGTCCCACATCCGTAACAATGACCGCCTTATTTTCTGAAGCCAGATTTATTTCCTCAATTACTTCACCCATCGTAAGTCCTGCTTTCGTTGGATAAAGATCGTTTTTAATCACGGCTTCATATTCTTCTTCGTAGCACTTTTTAAATTTATTATGCCATTCAACATGCTCATTTTCTTTTATTAATGGCAGCAATAAATCAAGTGATTCTTGAGCATTCCCGAGTATAGCGATATCTGCCTTTACATTTTTATCAATCTCTGCAGGATCTATCTCAAAATGTATGACTTTAGCTTGTTTAGCATAAGTATCCAGATTACCAGTAACCCTGTCATCAAAACGCATACCTATAGCAATAAGCACATCACATTCGTTGGTAAGTACATTAGGGCCATAGTTTCCGTGCATCCCTACCATTCCTACATTCAAAGGATGATCCGTATCCATAGCAGATAATCCTAAAATAGTCCAAGCAGCGGGAATTCCTGATTTTTCTACCAAAGTTCGAAGTTGATCTTCAGCGTTACCCAAAATTACTCCATGACCAAAAACAATATATGGTTTCTTGGCATTGTTTATTAGTTCAGCTGCAGATTCAATTTTT
>Ga0265306_10000637_pt1 | contig 16752 bp, 15 predicted proteins | sample Helome_3_FD_192493 | JGI IMG/M metagenome (GOLD analysis project Ga0265306, IMG submission 192493) | Marine sediment microbial communities from subtidal zone of North Sea - Hel_20160420 (Illumina Assembly) | ecosystem: Environmental > Aquatic > Marine > Subtidal zone > Sediment ...
AGGGGGGTAATACCGCTTAATCCTTCGGTGCCCCCGAAGATCCTGGTGGCTTCGACAATCCGTACCAGCATCAGCGGGATGATCAGGGTCACCATGGAAAAGTAAATGCCTCTCAGCCGCAGCACCGGAAGCAAAACAAGCGTACAGATCAACCCACCCAGTAAGGCAGCAATGGGGATGGTTAAATAAGGCGACCAGCCGAAATAGTGATTCAAAACGCCGGCCGCATAGGCACCCATTCCGAAAAAAAGTGCCTGTCCCAGCGATATCATGCCGCTTTGCTCCAAGATATCCCAGCTGATGGCCAACATCGCAAAAACCGCTACACTGAGCAGCACCCGTTGCCAGTAAATACCGAGCACCAGCGGCAGCACCAGGCACCCGACGATGGGTATACATCTGGGTGCCGCCAGATAGAGCATCTCACGCCAGGACGACAGGGCAAAGATATCGCTGGAGCGGGCTTTGATGCCGCGATCGATGCGTTCTTTGCGCCGGTGTTTAGAATCGGTTGAGTTTAGCTGCGCATTCCGCATTCCGAAATCCGATTTCACCTTTTTAAATTCGCTCTTCCAGCTCTTTTTGTTTACCGAAGAGACCGGAAGGTTTAATGGTCAGCACGATCAGTATCGCCGCCAGGCTGACAATCATTGTCCAGTGCGAGCTGATATAACTGTCTGTAAAGCGTTCGGCAAAACCGATGACAAAACTGGCAACAATAACACCGCCGGTGCTGCCCAGGCCGCCGATAATGCACACTGCAAGCGCTTTGATCAGTACATCGTATCCTTCGCTTGGGGATATGCTTCCAAGCGGGATGATAATGGTGGCTGCGATGGCGGCCAGACCGGCACCAAAGGAGACGCTTAAAGTTGCGATTCGATCTGAATTGATGCCCAGGCTAAGGGCCGTGCGTTCATCCTGGGCAATCCCTCTGAAAGCGAGTCCGATAGACGTATGGTGGGTAAAAAGCCATAGGAAAATGACCAGCACCGCACCGACAATAACGATTAAAATGCGTTGCATGTCAATATAGGCGCCGAAAATAACAAAGCTATGGTCGATAAACACGGGCAGGGTGTACTCAAATCCCACAAAGCCCAGGTATCGGAACAACTCCAGTATGGCCAGACCAATGCCAAAGGTTGCGATCACTTCGGAAAGCGCCTGACCCCGCACACGCAGCAATACGAAACGGTACATCAGTGCCCCGCACAGAGTGGTAATTAGGATGGATATGACAGCTGCGAGTAGAAACGGGAGCTCCAAAAGATTCAAGAGCATCCAGCTCAGGTAGGCGGACATGATATACAGGGCCCCGTAGGCAAAATTCGCCACACCGCTGATGCCGAAAGTTAAATTGAAACCGATCGCCAACAACGCTAAAATAACGCTGTTTACCACAGCGTAAAGCACGGTGCCGATGAACATTAAAACATTTTCTCCAGTTTTATTATGGTAACCTGTTTAAACCTCTATTTCTGCTGCGGTTTGGTACAGGTGAACGGGTGGTCGATGACCCGGAACATTACCCTGCAAAGCGGTATGAATATATCAATCTTCCGCTTTAAGCTCATCGAACATGGACACGTTAATTTTGCGGACCCCGAGCGCCTATTTTAGAGACTTTAATCCGGGCGGCAGCTGGATTTTGGCCTCGGCAACAGACGCCGGGAATACGATCCTGCGCTGCCCGTCATCTGTCCACTGAAAAACCAGGCCGATGGCTGTTTCACCGGGGTCGGTACCAAAGACGGCCTGATTGCCCTCGTCATATCTTACACGTCCCATGACACCGTTGCGGTCTGTTTTCTTCAGTTCCGCTACAATGGCGTCCGGGTCCAGGCTGCCGGCCCGCTCAATCGCTTCGGCCAGGATATAGACCGATTCATAGGAGGGCGCAATGCCGTGGCCGCCCTGGATGGGTTTGCCAAACGTGCTTTTATATTTATTAAAAAATTCCTTCGACTTGGGTACTTTCGGGGAATAAATGGCACTGCCCAGCTCAAAGATGCTGTTCATGGCGCCGCCGATTTTACCATCAAAAGTCTTCCAGGCTTCCGATCCGGCCAGGGGTGAGATAAAGCCGGCCATCAAAGCGGGCACTTTCATTGATTTCCATTGTTTCACCAGAATGCCGCTCTGGGGCATATCAAATATCGGCATAATGACCTGAGCACCCTTGGCCCGCGCTTTCATCAGGGCGGATGAAAAATCAGAGGTGCCTGTCGGATAAGCCTCCATACCTAAAACCTCCCAGCCGGCCTTGTCGAAATACACTTTTTTGACAAATCCTGCTGTTGCTCTAGCCCAGGCAACGTCTTGATGCATAACGAAAACTTTGTTGAACCCGAATTCCTTATTGATCAGCGCCATGCTGCCGGCCAAATATTTCACCAGATGCACCGCATTGAGGCAGGTTCTAAAAATATATTTATATTTTTCCGGATCTCCTTTGATTTTTTTCTCGGAACCGGGGCTCATCGCAATGGTGCCCAGCATCGGCACCTTGTATTTGGCAATGATATCCATGCCTGCGATCAAAGCTTCCGAACGAAATGGCCCCACGACAATGGCAGTCGGTTTCTTTTCCAGGATGATTTTCTCCAGACCCAGCAATGCTTCCGGTACGGGGACGCCGGGAGCGGCATCCCGCAGGTCTGTTGCGGCGACCTTTAAAAGCCGTTTGGTACCGCCGACATTGACACCGCCCTGGGCGTTAATCTCGCTGACCGCAATTTGAACCGCCTTGTGAGATTCTTTGCCTTCCAGAAAACCCATGGAAGTGGGGACGCCGATAACAATCGGCTCGGCAGCATAGACAGTCGGCCCGGGTATCATCCAGACATACACAGCGACTAGCGCAAGACAGAATAAGAATACGTTACGTTTCATTAGACGCCTCCTTTTGTGGGCTTCCCCCCAGCATACGGGAGAAAACAGGTTAAAGCATTTATTTGGAAACGGTGCTGCGGATTTTACCGCTGCGGGGTAACGGTGGCAAGCGGCTCCGAGCGGTTTGTGGATGAGAATCGCCTTTCTCAACGTTATTGAATAAGCGATTAACTTTAGCCTGGCAACCATTTATATAGATCATCTAAGTGCAGGCAATATAGCTATGAAATAGCTACTCTGTGGTAGCTATATGAACCGTGGCGGGTTGTCAAGAAATTTGTTATGCCTGAGCATTATTTACAATGGCATATTCAGGTTGGATCGATATTGATTATTCCGAGAACTGGCAATTGGTCTTTGATGTTTTATTATTTGGTATGGTCACCGCAGCGGTGGATTCATGTATATTGCTCGGCGATACAGTTAGAATAAAAAAGTTCATTATGATGAACGATTTATCGGCAATTGATATGAATCAACTCCATACTTTAGCCATGTAATATAATATCTAACAACATACTGCTTGACAAAACAATTTTAGCTGATAGTATAAATCATCTTACTCGTTCATTGAAGTGAACAATCTTAATAGTGATTGGGTTGTCGTTATCTGTGACAATCCTGTTCGACACAAGGGGTTGATGATGGCCAAGAAATTACTGACGATAGATCCGGAAAAGTGCACCGGTTGCCGGAACTGCGAGCTCGTTTGTTCGGTCAGGCATTATGGGGTGAGCAACCCCTCTTTGGCCCGGATTCAGGTGGTTAAATGGGAACACATCGGCGTTTATATACCCATGAGCTGTCAGCAGTGTGAAGATGCTCCCTGTCTGGAAGTCTGTCCCCAAGATGCCATCTACCGCGATGAGGTGCTTGAAAGCGTCACCATCAACCATGACCTCTGCATCGGCTGCAAAATGTGTGTTGCAGCCTGTCCCTTTGGTGCCATGCGATGGAATACAGGGCGGGGCCGCGTTTTCAAATGCAATCTGTGTGATGGCGACCCGCAATGCGTGCGCTTTTGCTATACCAGAGCGGTTGACTATCAGGCAACCAGCAACGTCAGCACCGGTCGCATGCGCCAGGCTGCCAAATCTTACGCCCGGGCAACACGACATCATAAGCGATAATCCCGCTCAGGATTATCGGGTCTTCCCCGCGCAGTGCGCTGGTACTAAAGGAGCGTTTCACTAAAGGTAAAATAAAATTTGCCTCTGACTTAAAGCCCCGAAGAGGCGCTCTTCAAAGCCCGATGGGCTGGTCTTCAAGTCACGCCAAAGCTTGACGCTCCGTCATCAAGCATTTTTTAGGAGGTTTCATTGAAAATCCAGGTAGAATCTCTCGGGTTGCCGTCCCTGTCCAAATTAATCGGCAGAAAGACCGAACTGGAAATGGCTGACGGCTCGGTGGCGGATCTCATTGCGCATATTGTAAACCGAACCGGTAGCAAGGCGCGTAAAGTATTGTTGGACGACAGCGGCGAGCTGGATATGACAATCCAGGTGCTGCTCAATGACGAAGGTTTTGTACCCCGAAACGAATTGTCACAGCGGCTGCTGAAAGACGGTGATAAGGTTAAGATAATGCTTTTAGTCGGCGGCGGCTAGATTTTTCCTAAATTGAACGTTTCAAATTTTAAAAAGGGTAAAATATTTTATTTTAAATGAATTCTATCGATTTAATTTTTAAAATTTGAAACCCCTCGGGCTTGCCGATCTTACCGCATCTACTGTGTTAGATGCTGTTCCGCATAGAAAACTATAGCGGAACGCCATCTGCCGTGTAGCTGCGGCAACCCTCCAGAGGCGGATCTGCGACCTCGACAATCGCTTAATTTTGTTTGAGATTAAATTACGTGATTCATCTAAAAATTAACTACCTCCATTATTAATTAATGAAGGCAAAGGGCAAAGCGCATGGCGTTAAAATATACCATTTTTTTCTTCTTTCATTCGGACGCTATGCCCTATGCGCCATGCGCTGCTTGATTAATTTATAAATTAAAAAGTATAATATTTTAAATATATACCGGTGAAAACTAATGTCTTACTTTAGAGCAAATGAGAACTGCAACGGATGTCTGGCCTGCGTGGAAAATTGCCCGGCTTCAGCATTGGGGTTTGACGATCAGGGCGGCAGGCGGACACTCAAACACAATATGACCAAATGTGCGCGCTGCGGTCAATGCTGGCGAGTTTGCCCCCAGCGTGCCATCGAGTTCCAGCATCTTTTAGTGGGCGAATGGGATGACGTCATTGCGCTTGATTTGATTCATTGCCGGGTATGCGGCGAAGTACTTTATTCGCCGGCCTTTCAGCAGAAAATGGAAAGCAAACTGAAATCAGCCAGTGAAACACTCTGTCCAAAGCACCGGCAATATGCGGCGGCCGCCAAGACGCTGCCCTCAAAACCGGGCAGAAACAAATAGATCCTAAGTTGAGCGATTGTTGAGGTCGAAGATCCGCCTCTGGAGGGTTGCCGCAGCTACAAGGAAGATGGCGTTCCGCTATAGTTGCCTATGCGGGACGGCATCTGACACCGTAGATGCGGTAAGATCGGCAATCCCGAAGGGTTTCAAATATTAAAAATATAAATCGATCGAATTCAATGAATATAAGACAAAATAGTTTATTTTTAATATTTGAAACGCCTAATTTAGGTAAATTGGGGGATAGATGATCGTTGGAGATTTAAAACCACTGGAAGAAATAGTTTCTGCCATTAAAGACTACAAACAGGTGCTTGTTCTGAGCTGCGGCAGTTGCGTGACTGTCTGTCTTTCGGGCGGCGAAAGAGAGGCTGAACAACTCTGTCGCGAGCTCTCTCAGATACGGCATTATCAGGGTCCACCGCCGAAATTTGTGGTCGGGTCAATCCTCAGGCAGTGTGAGCGGGATCTGGTGCACGATTATCAGGAGATTCCCCCCGGGACCGATGCAGTACTGTCGCTGGCCTGCGGCGCTGGTGTTCAAACCCTGGCAGATGAACTTGAGCCGGTGCCGGTGATCCCGGCCTTAAATACGACCTTTCTGGGCGCATCGGATAAACCGGGTTCATGGACCGAAAAATGTAAAGGTTGCGGCAATTGTATTCTGATTCATACCGGCGGCATATGTCCGGTTGCGCGCTGCGCGAAAAGTCTTTTTAACGGCCCCTGCGGCGGTTCCAAAGGGGGGTTCTGTGAAGTTGGCCAGGGCACGCCTTGCGCCTGGACCCAGATTGTTGCGCGGCTCAAAAAGATGGACAAACTGCACTGCTATGAAGAAATCCGCTCATCCAAAGACTGGCGCCCGGGCGGTGCGTCCGGGGTGCGAAAGCGGGTAAGAGCCGGGCTGGGCGATGGTTCAAAATCGCACCAAAATAAAAATAGCTAAACCGTTGCCCCTAATAAAGGTTTCTGGCCTTTCGTACATTTGGTTCTGGGTTCACGGTTCAGAGGTTCAAGAGTTGAACCTCTGAACGCGGAACCCTGAAGCCTGAACGCAGAACGCAGAACGCAGAACCTCTGAACCTTTGATTATGGAAACAAACGAATTTGACATACTTTCAGTTGGGGTGGATGTCGGGAGTTCAACCAGTCATCTGGTCTTTTCCAAACTCTTGCTGAAAAAAGATGAGCGTTCGGTTACCCGTCGCTTTAAAATTCAGCAAAGACACATCGTCTATGAAGGCAATATCATTTATACACCTTTATCAGACGACAAAACAATTGATATCGGTAAATTAACTGAATTTTTTAAAGCAGAATATGAACGTGCGGGAATTCATCCGAAAGATATCCAAACCGGTGCGGTCATTGTCACCGGCGAGTCTGCTCGCAAGAAAAACGCCCGGCAAATTGCCGAAGCGTTATCCAATGATGCCGGAAAATTTGTAGCGGCCACAGCAGGACCCAATTTCGAAAGCTTAATTGCCGCAATGGGTTCCGGCGCGGTAGCGCGATCTAAAGATCGGAATAAGACCATCTTATCCTGCGATATCGGCGGCGGAACATCAAACATCGCCGTCATCAAAAATGGGCAGACCCTGTCGACCAGTTGCATCTCTGTCGGTGGGCGAGTGCTGGGCGTCAGCTCCAAAGGAAAAATCTGGCGCATCGACCAACCGGCCCAGGCCGTGATGCAGCATTTAGGGCTGAACTATACAATCGGGGATCACATTTCAAAAGCAGAGATCAAAAGCATCGCCGCAACGTTTGGCAAGATTTTGTTCGAGGTGATCACAGGGCCCGCAAAATCCCGCTTAGCCCGGCAGCTTATACAGACCGATGATCTGCAATTTCTCGGCCGCATTGACGAATATTCATTTTCCGGTGGGGTTGCTGAACTGATGTACGGCGGGTTAAACCATTATGACGATATCGGGAAAATTCTGGCCGAACAAATTAATGCCTTGACACCCGGATTGACTGCCGCGGTTGTTGAGCCTGCCAATAAAATCAGAGCCACCGTCATTGGTGCCGGTGCCTATTCATTATCCATATCGGGCAGCTCGTGTTTTATGGACGATCAGATTGTGTTTCCGATCAGAAACGTGCCGGTCCTTCGGGTGGATGTCGACCCATCAAATTTAAGTTTTGAACATATTGTATCGCAGATAAATGCCGCCTTCCGGCGATTTGACCGGGTCGAAGGCGAGGACGTTGTGGCGCTATATTTTAAGAATCCGGTTCAGGCGTCCTATCCCCGGCTGGAATTGTTTGCCAGATCAATTGAAGCGGCCCATGCCGATTCAATAAAGAACGGCCTCCCGATTATTTTAATCTTTGGAACCGACATTGCGTGCGGTGTCGGAAACGTTATTCGCCGTGAAACGGATTTAAAAACCAATTTACTGACTCTTGATGAGCTAACGCTCAAAGAAGGTAATTGGGTCGATATCGGTGAGCCCCTGGCGGCCGGTCAGGTATTTCCGGTTACGGTCAAATCACTTGTCTTTCACTAAATTGGCCGTTTTGGGGAGCAATGAGCTGTTGTTGAATCCGCCGGCTAATGGTCGTGGCGGCCTTGTGGGTTTCGCCGGTAAGTGTTTTCATCTTTTTTTCATCAAGACTGGCCTTGAACCCGACGATCCAGATGGCCGACCTCAATTGTCCCAGGCCGATCAGCGGTGATGCCACCGCCCGGACACCGAGAATATATTCCTCATCATCAACGGCGAACCCTTGTTCACTGACTTGCTTAAGCTCCTGAAAATACGATGCCGTATCGACGATCGAATTGGCCGTAAAGCGGGGCAATCCCTTGGATTTAACGATTTTGCGGACCTGCTCGTCATCCATGGATGCCAGAAAGACCTTGCCCACGGCTCCGGCCAGCATGGGTATGGTGGTGCCGACGGGGGCTGTGATTTTGAGATCCTGTCTGGATTCGACAATATCCAGTATGGTCACATGGTCCCAGTTCAGGATACCCAGAAAAACCGATGTCTGGGTTTTTTCCATCAGGTCTTCCATGACCGGTCGTGCCGACGTTTTGAGATCAATCTGGGTGTAGGCCGAACGGCCAATTTCGAGCAGAGTAAAACCCAGTTTATATTTTTTGGTCAGCGGATCCCGCATGACGGCGCCCAGTTCTTCCAGGGCCGAGGCCATCCCATGAACCGTGCTCTTGGCCATCTTGAGGTTTTTGGCCAGTTCGCTCACTCCCAGGCCATCTCTGGACGAGGAAATGGCACCGAGGATGGCAAATGCCTTTTTTACAGAGGGTGCGCCATATTTTTTCATAACTGAGGATACAATCGGATATCGGTATTTGTCAACATAATTATGTTCATCTCAATGAACGACAATTTCGTAAAGTCCAAATCAAGGATCTCATTATAGTCAGGATTTAATCTGCAATTGATACTTTGAGTACCAAATACAGGTCGAAATAATAAGGTGAGAGCGATATTTTCGCTTGATCAAAAAAACGCTTTGTGGTATCAAGCTTAGAAAGACGATTTGTTCATAATGATGAACATATTGGACTGTATGCGACCCTCCGCAAAGTGAGGATTGCGTTAAGCGGATAAAATACCACAGAAGCCATCATAAAAGTAAAGCTCTGCGCACCCGGACGCATTTTTGGATGGGTTCTAATAAAAACAAAGGAGAGAAGCATGGCGACCGATAAGCAAGGCCTTTCAACGGCCGAAAGTCTTCGCAAGACCCGGACCTACGGTAAGTTCAGATGCCATAATCCGAGCTGCATGGAAAGAATCCAGCCGGAAAAGGGCAGCAAGACCGCCAAATGCCCGACCTGCGGAATGGAATACCGGATCCATTGGGTCAATCCCAATTTTCCCCGTATTCGGGGTCCGGTCTGGGAGGTCAACAAGAAATTGGCGGAAGAAAAATTAAAGGAAAAGGGGGTATCCTAAGATGGCGTTAAACCGAAAGATCGCATACATCGATCTCACCACCGGTGATGTCGAAACCAAACCGATTCCGCTCGATATCCGCAAGAAATTTTTGGGCGGCCGCGGACTGGATGCTTATCTGCTGTATAACCATACTAAAAAGGGATGTAATCCGCTGGGGCCTGCAAACACCCTGTTGATCAGCGGCGGTATTCTGACCGCCACCTGCGCTTCCGCAACTGCCAGAACGCATATTATGGCCAAATCGCCGCTGACCGGATTGCTGGGCAGCACGAACATGGGCGGCTTTTTTGCACCCGAGCTGGCCTGGGCAGGCTTTCACCATCTTGTCATCAAAGGCAAGGCCGAACATCCCGTTTATATCTCGATTAACAACGGCGAAATCGAAATTCGCGACGCGCGCGATATCTGGGGTAAATCCGTGACCGACACCCAGTGGGCCATCCGGGAAGATCTGGGAGACGAGGAAGTCAAAAGTTGCGTTATCGGGCCGGCCGGAGAAAATCTGGTTCGGTTTGCCAACGTGATGACGGGAATCAAAAATTCCGGCGGTCGCACGGGTATGGGATGTGTCATGGGTTCCAAGAATCTGAAGGCTGTTGCTGCCCGCGGGACCATGGACATCCAGATTGCCCATCCGGTTGAAGCTCTGGAATACAATAAACGCTTCATCGATCAAATCGTGAGCGCCAAGGTGAATCAAACCCAGGGCGTGTTAGGGACCCCTTTCATCTGGGGTGCGACGAATTGCTGGGGCGGTGTCCGGACCCGGAATTTTCAATACAATCAGTGTGAATATGCCGATGACATTGAACCCGAGCGTATTGATGAAATTGCTGAAGAGTCAATGGGACCCCATCATATGACGGGGTGCTTCGGCTGCCAGGTCCATTGCCGGGCCCAGTATAAAATTCCGGGAGGCCCCCTGGCCGGAAAATACGATGAAGGTCCGGAATACACCTCTCTGGGGGCATTTGGGGCCGAGACCGACACACCCCGGGCCGAGACGGTTCTGACCGGCAATTATCTGGTCAATCAGTTCGGGATGGATAATCTTGAAACCGGCAGCCTTATTTCCTGGGCCATGGAGCTCTACGAGCTGGGCATCATTACCGACAAAGAAACCGATGGGCTCGATCTGAGCTGGGGTAATGACAAGGTGGTCCTTGAAATGGTTGAACGGATCTGCTACCGCAAAGGCTGGCTGGCAGATGCTCTTGCCGACGGCGGAATTCCAGCCTCGAAAAAGATCGGGAAGAAATCTTTTGATTATCTTGTTCAGGTCAAAGGCATGAGCAATTTGCATTCGGATGAACGGCCCACCCCGGCACTGGCGCTCAATGTTGCCACCGCGTCAAGGGGTTCGGACCATTTGAGGAGCAGGCCGGCCATCGATTTATACCATCTGCCGGAAAAGGTTTTAAGGAAGATTTACGGCAGCCCCGTACCCTATGACGGGCCGCTGAGCTCCGAGCATACCGAATATGTCGGCAAACCCTGGCAGGTTTTCTGGCAGGAAAACTGTTTCATGGGCGTCGACTGTCTCGGAATCTGCAAATATCATACAACCTTCCTGGGACCGACACTGCCCAATTTCGAGGATTGGTCAAAAGTGCTTTATTATAATACCGGACTCGAAATGACACCCGAAGAGATCTGGGAGGCCGCCCGACGATGCAACATGATCGAAAGACTCTTCAACTTAAGGGAAGGGTTAACCCGCAACGATCTTGAGAAAGGCGATATGTTGAACCACCGTTATTTCGATGAGCCCTGCAAACGCGGCGCCATCGATGTGATCGGTCTGACGATCGACAAGAAAAAATTCGTCAAGATGGTCGATGAATTATACAAGCACCAGGGACTCGATCGAGAGGGTGTTCCTAAAAAAGAGACCTTGAAAAACCTCGGCCTGGAAAATGAGCCGTCCCATTTACTTTAAATTAAATTGAGCGATTGTCGAGGTCGCAGATCCGCCTCTGGAAGGTTGCTGCAGCTACACGGCAGATGTCGTTCCGCACAAAAACATTTGCTCTTTTTAAAATTGGAAACGCTCAATTTAAGCGTATAGGAGGATATAAATGGCTAAAGTGCTATATATAGATCACCAGAAGTGCACGGGCTGTCAGCTGTGTGAGCTTGTGTGCGCTGTTTCGCATGATGGAATATCGAATCCTGCCAGAAGCCGGATCCGGGTGGTTAAATGGGAGGCCGAAGGTCTGTATATCCCGATGTCCTGCCAGCAGTGTCAGGATGCACCCTGTTTGAATGTTTGCCCGGTTAAGGCGATCTCACGCAATGCGGAATTGGAAAGGATCGTCGTGGATTATGATGTCTGCATTGGATGCCGTTCCTGTGTGAGCGCATGTCCTTTCGGTGCCATGATATTTAATCCTACCGACAGAAAGGTCTTGAAGTGCGACCTCTGTGACGGCGATCCGCAGTGTGTCCGATTCTGTGAGGAAAAAGCCGTGGACTTTGTTGAAGCCGATAAAGTGAGCATCTCCAAGCGGCGCAAGGCAGCGGAACGGGTATCTTCCGCGAGCAAGGATGCCGCTGCGTTGGAGAATCAACTTTAACTGACACCATTTCACGAATTGGTTTAAAAACTTATAGTTTTAAATAAATTCGTTTAAATCCCAATTTTCAAGCACCAAATTCCGAATAAATCCCACTATGATTTTATCTTGGATAAATGATGGGGGTCCCCGGTTCATCTGGGGATCTCTATTTTTTCTATAGATGAATAAATGACAGCCCTCCGGACAACATACCGGCCCGCAAAAAAAATGGCCGTCATTACCAGCTTTTTCAAAGGTGAGACTTACGGTCTTCTGGGTTCCCAGATGGCGGCCACCATCATCGAAGACCACAGCGCCTGTGAGTGCATCGTGATCGCCGTCAGTCGGGAAGATGACCGGATTGCGCTGAAAAAGGTACTAGCAGATTATTTTGGCGTCCACAGACCCATCATCGGCTTTTCAGCTTTGAGTGGCCGCGAAGATCTTTTCTCCCTGGCAGCTGAGTTGAAGGCCGAGGGGGCCGTCACCATTCTGGCGGGTCCGCAGGCAAACGTTGATTTTTCAGGAGAAAGGGGCTGGCGGGATCATCCCCATCGGTTTAAGGGTTTGTGGGAATCCTTCAGCTACGGTTTGCAGGGGCCGGCAGAGCAGGTGCTCCCGTTGCTAAATCGTCTGGATACGAATGACGTATTGTCCATCCCCGGGCTTTTGGTTGTGGACGCGGATGGCATCGTCAGACAAAATGCCCCGAAAGTTTGGGATCCCAATTACCTGGGAAGGGTGCGCTGGAAGAATATCTACATACTCGCAAAAGATGGACTGGCACCCTTAAATGTCAGAACGGGACAGGTTTTACAACACATCGGCTGCCCCCATGCAGCCCGCACCACCGAACCCCGCATCGATTATCCGGCTTCCGTCAGCAGAGGCCAGGACAAAGCAACCAGGCTTCGCATGCGTGGCTGCAGCTTTTGCGACGTGGCCGTAGACAAAGGCTTTCAAGGCACGCTGGACACAGAAACGGTGATCCAGCAAATCCGCTGTCTGCCTGAGGCACCGGATGGTAGAAAGATACCCTTTGAACTCATTAATGAATATCCGCTGCCGGTTCTTTCCGACTTACTGAGTGCGGTCCATTCGCGGCACATCGGAATATCACAGATCAATCTGACCTTAAGGGCAGATGGGCTCATTTTCGGGATTCAGCATTTAAGAGCGGTGTTGGCGGTTGCCGCCCGGCGTGGCCTTTTTGTGTTATTGAGTTCAATCGGATTTGAGTCATTTGATGACCGCATCCTGCGAAATCTGAACAAGGGTTTGAGTGTTGCAAAAAATCTGCAGGCCATACGACTGATGCGGCAGCTCAAAGAAGAATTTGGAGATGCATTCGGGTATTCAAGCAGGGAAGGGGCCAACCACGGATTTATCCATCCCACCGCATGGGATACCGAAGAGACCGCAGCCGAAATTCAAAAAACCATTTACCTGTATGGCCTGCAAAACGATGTCCTACCCCCCCACAGCACGCCTCTTGTGATCCATCACGCTTCCGCTCTGGGAGATTGGATCAGAGAAATTGAACGCCGGGAAGGGCTCCGGTGGCAGCGATACGGCACTGTTATTGGTTGGTGGGATGCACCGCATCCCATCTGACCACCGTTCAGGTCAACAGATAAGCGGTCTCTTGAAAGCAGTGCCCTTCTTTGATACTCATAACCTGAATTTTGCATGAAAATTAATTAGACATTAAAAATTAATTTAATAAGTATAAAGGATTCATATCATTTTATCTCATTACTTTTCACCCTGCGGGCGAGCCGGAGGCTTCCATCTGCTGCGTTATTAAGGGTTATGCATAGTTCACTATTGCCTTACCCTTAAGTGCCTTGCATATGAAAGCCTCCGACTCGTGCAAAAATCGGGTAATACCTGAATTTTGCATGAAAATTAATCATCATATAAAAGGAGGCGTTTGATGAAAAATAAATACGATGCGGTCATTATTGGTTCAGGAGTTATCGGATGTTGCATCGCCTTCGAATTGGCCAAACTGGGTTACCGGACCCTGAATGTGGACAAACTCACTGACGCCGGTATGGGGTCCACGAGTGGATCCTGCGCTATTATCCGTTTTCATTACTCCACAACCGAGGGCGTCGCGCTGGCAAGAGAAGGTTATTTCTACTGGCTGGATTGGCCTTCATACCTCGAGGTAAGAGATCCCGACGGCATGGCCACCTATCGCAATACCGGGGCTCTGGTTTTCAAGACCCCCATCAATAAGAATCTCAGCCGGGTGAAAGCTGCCCTGGACGAATTCGGTGTGGGTTATTTGGACCTGCAACCCGAGGAGATCGACCGCTACCTGCCGAATGTTAGTCTGGCCAGCTATTTTCCGCAAAAATGGGTTGATGATCCGGAATTCGGTCAAACCACCGCAGAGACCATCCCCGGCGCCCTCTGGATCCCTGAATCCGGCTATATCTCAGATCCTAAACTTTCCACCCACAATGTCATGGTGGCGGCCCAGGCTAAACAGGCGGACTTTCTTTACAGGGTGGAAGTTACCGAGATATTGAAGAAACAAGGGCGTACGGCCGGTGTCAAGCTCAACGACGGCACTGAAATCGAAGCGCCGGTTGTGGTGAATGTGGCCGGCCCCCACTCATATTTGATCAATCAAATGGCCGGCGTAGAAGAATCGATGAAGATCAAAACACGGCCGATGAAGCAGGAAGTTGCCCATGTACCTGCACCCGAAGGCGTAAATTGGGAGCGGGATGGTGTCATTACGTCTGATGGAGATATCGGTTGCTACTCGCGTCCCGAGGTGGGTAACCATTTTCTGATCGGCAGTGAAGATCCGGAATGTGATCCGCGGCTGTGGGTGGACAACCCGGACGAGTACGACACGAATTTTACCGACCAGTTCAAATGCATGGTCATGCGCGAAGGCATGCGGATCAGAGATCTGGCCGTCCCCAACCAGTATCAGGGCGTGGTTGCTCTCTATGATTGCAGCGATGACTGGATTCCCATTTACGACAAATCCGGCCTCCCCGGATTTTATATGGCAATCGGCACCAGTGGCAATCAATACAAGAATGCTCCGGTTGCGGGAGCCATGATGGCTGAACTGATCGATACCTGCGAGAAAGGGCGCGACCACGATGCAGATCCCTTGCAGTTTTATCTAAAATATACGCGACGCCATCTCAACGTGGGATCTTTCTGCCGGAATCGCGAAATCAATACGGATTCCAGTTTTTCGGTCATCGGATAATAGAGGCAACCGTCGCTTTTGATCCGAAAAATGACGATCGGAAAATATTGGCTGGCAGCAACTGGGGTATTGACTAAACCCCATCGATTTGGGTATAAACGCATCCAAACAATTTCTGATTCTCCCACTCCAACTGATCTGAAATGGTTCTCCAACTATAGAATCGACTGCGGTTTTCATCTGGTTCTTGCGCTCCTTCGGAGAGTTATAATTAAAAGTTGTGTTTAGAGGAAAAGGCGGTGTATCCACCGGTAGATTGTTCACGGCAGTCAACCGGCCACTTTAAAATGGAAAGGATACACCACCCATGAACCAGGATAATGTAATCGATTTAAAAAAGCCAGAGCCTTTTATTGAAGATCAGATCACAGCCATCATCCGTCAGGGAGCCCGCACATTGTTAGCCCAGGCATTGGAGGTGGAGATCGAGCTTTTTATCAACCAATATTCCGATTTAAAGGACGAGATCGGCAGACAACGCATCGTACGCAACGGATATTTGCCTGAGCGCGAGATCCAATCCGGAATCGGTCCGCTTGCGGTTAAAGCACCGCGTGCGCGGGATCGGCACGGGAACCGGTCGAAAAAGATTCATTTCAGTTCATCGATTCTGCCACCGTATCTTCGCAAAACCAAAAGCATGGAAGAGCTGATTCCCTGGCTTTATTTAAAAGGGGTATCAACCGGTGATTTCACCGAGGCTCTGACAGCACTGGTTGGCCGGCATGCCCCAGGGCTGTCGCCGGCCACCATCAGCCGCTTAAAGAGCATCTGGCAGCAGGATTTGGATCAATGGCAAGCGCGCGACCTATCGGCCAAGCGGTATGTCTATTTTTGGGCAGATGGCATTTACTGCAACGTGCGCATGGACGATAAGCAGTGCCTGCTGGTAATCATCGGGGCCACCGAAGACGGTACCAAGGAACTGGTTGCCATCGAGGGTGGATTCCGCGAAAGTGAATTATCCTGGTCCCAATTGCTGCTGAGTCTCAAGGGCCGCGGCCTTGAGATTGGACCGCAGCTGGCCGTGGGAGACGGCGCCTTGGGCTTCTGGAACGCACTGACCAAAGTATACGGCAACACCCGCTGGCAACGCTGCTGGGTTCACAAGACCGCCAACGTGCTCAATAAATTGCCAAAGAGCCTACAGCCAAAGGCCAAAGCCAAACTGCATCAGATTTGGCAGGCCTCCGAAAAAAACGAGGCCCAGCGCCACTTTGATGATTTTATCAGTATTTACGGAGCCAAATATCCCAAGGCCGCAGAGTGTCTCCAAAAAGACCATAAAGTGCTGCTGACATTTTACGATTTTCCGGCTGAGCACTGGAGACACATCCGAACGACCAATCCGATTGAGTCAACTTTTGCAACCGTCAGGTTGCGCACCAACAAGGTGCGCGGGTGTTTTTCAGCGCAGAGCGTTATCACAATGGCTTTTAAACTCTGCCAGTGTGCGCAGAAACGGTGGATTCGACTTCACCACCCACAACGCCTGGCAGAAGTCATTAGAGGAGTAAAATTTGTCAATGGTGTCGAAGAAAAACGGATTGCCGCCTGATTCCGTCATACACAACTATTGACTATATCTCTCTTCGCGAAGGAAAAGGGCAAATCAATGAGATAGGATTCACCCTCGTAATGTTACCCACTCTGACTTTTGATGTATTCAACTGCCCCACTCAACTCCTC
>Ga0265306_10000638_pt1 | contig 16745 bp, 17 predicted proteins | sample Helome_3_FD_192493 | JGI IMG/M metagenome (GOLD analysis project Ga0265306, IMG submission 192493) | Marine sediment microbial communities from subtidal zone of North Sea - Hel_20160420 (Illumina Assembly) | ecosystem: Environmental > Aquatic > Marine > Subtidal zone > Sediment ...
CAGCTGGATTTCGCTGCCTGTTCCTCAACCTCTGCGACAACCGCGTCGGTTTTTTCACTGACGGCGGCCATGGTAGCTGCGGTTTCCTGGCTGTTCTTCGTTAACTCAGCGTTTGCTGCCGCCAATGCCTTATTTTCGGCCTCAAGACGATCAAGCCTCTCACTCAAGGCCATCATTTGTGCCCGCATCGCGGCAAAATCTTCATCTGTTGCCGCTTGTGAAAGCACGGGCGACAGCAGCAAAAATGTCATTAGGGTAATAGTAATTCTATATCGTATTTTTTTTAAAATCATGATGACTGATTCCTCAATTGGTTTTTTTAGAACAACAATTATTCCAGTGACTACTGAATCTTCGCTAACTCACGTTCGGCAACCCCGGCCGGTAGCGGGATATAACCATCTTTAACCACAACTTCCTGGCCTTCGCGGGACAGAACCAACTTGATGAATTCAGCTGTCAAAGGTGGCAGTGGTTTTCCTGGTGCCTTGTTCACATAGACGTACAGAAAACGGGACAACGGATACTTACCCGCGATTGCATTTTCCGGATTGGCCAAAACAAATTCTTTACCGGCTTGCCTTGACAAGGGCACGGCACGGACCGAAGAGGTCGTGTATCCGATACCCGAGTATCCGATACCATTAATGGATGCGCTTACCGATTGCACGACCGAGGCTGAACCCGGCTGTTCATTAACCGTGTTTTTGAAATCACCTTTACAAAGCGCCTTGTCCTTGAAGTAACCATAGGTGCCTGATACAGAGTTGCGCCCATAAAGCTGAATGTCACGACCAGCCCATGAACCCGCAAGACCTAAATCACCCCACTTGTCGATATCCCCGGGACCGCCACAGGTTCTTGTTGAAGAGAAAATGGCGTCGATCTGCGGGATGGTAAGACCCTCAATGGGGTTGTCTTTGTGTACAAATACGGCCAGTGCATCAATGGCGACGGCTATCGGTGTGGGCTTGTAGCCAAATTTCTTTTCAAATGATTCCACTTCCTTGTCTTTCATCAAACGGCTCATGGGCCCAAGATTTGAGGTGTTTTCTGTCAGTGCGGGAGGTGCCGTTGATGACCCTGCTGCCTGGATCTGTACATTGACATTCGGGTAGGTCCTCTTGAAAGACTCGGCCCACAAAGTCATCAGGTTGGCCAGCGTATCTGAACCAACACTTGACAGATTGCCAGAGACACCACTGGTTTTTTCGTACACAGGCAGTTTTTCATCTACCGTTGCCTGCGCTAAAACATTGTTTGCACTGAGAAATGCAACCGGAACAAGCATTGCAGCAATTCGGATCTTCATACTTTTCACTCCTGGAGTCTTTGAGTATTTGAGATTGGGTTTTAGCCCAATTAGAGGCATGTTAATGGGCTTATGTGACAGTTGTATGACACATTACAGATTTATCACAATGCAATGCCCGCGAAGGAATGCTGGAAACTTATTTTGTCCGGCGGAACCGCCAAACACTCGGTTTCAGGCTTTTCGTTGTGGTGGAAAAATGCAGCGGAATTCACTGCCTTTGCCAATTTTGCTGTCGACTTCCAGTTTTGCATCGTGGCTGTAGAGTACGTGCTTGACGATAGCAAGACCGAGCCCGGTACCTCCGGTCTTTCGGTTTCGATCATCCCCGACACGGTAAAAGCGTTCGGTAATCCGGGGGATATCGCGATGGGGTATGCCAATACCCGTGTCGGTGACGCTTAACACAATATCGTCGGCCTCTTCCTGCCAGGTCACCTTGATCTTGCCCTTATCCGGGGTATAGTTGACCGCATTCACGACCAGGTTCTGGAAAGCGCTTCTAAGATCAGCCTCTTTACCGAGCAAATTTAATCCTGGTTCAACCTTGAAAATGAGTTTGTGATGACCCTGGCTCAGCTCTTCAGCCTGTTCCGCAATTTGCGCGAGCAGGGCAGGGATATCCACCACGTCGGCACCCTCAAAGCCCCGGTTGTGGGTATCTTCCAGACGGGATAGTTCGAGCAGGTCCTCCAGTAGATCATGCATTTGCTGCGCCTGGAGAAACATGCGCTCAATCGCCTCGGGGTTGGCTTCCTCCGGTTGTGTCTTGAGCACCTCCAGGTAACCAAGCAGTACGGTCAATGGTGTGCGTAATTCATGGGAAACATTGGCCACCAGGTCCTGTCGTATACGTTCCAGGTTTCGAATATCGGTGATATCGCGCAGGATCAGCAAGCGTTGGTTTTTCCTGAACCTGACAGCACTGATTTGTAAGCTGATGTTGTCGTCGACAGGGCAGGCTATGTCCAGGGTGCTGCGTAGTTTATCCTGCACGGATAACCAATCCGCAAATGCCGGTTCGCGAATCAGGTTGGTAACTGCCTGACCCTTATCATCCGGTACTTTGAGATCAAGTAACTGCACAGCTGAATCATTGAACCAGCGGATGAGACCTTGGTCGTTAATTACCAGGGTGGCATCGGGAAACGCAGCAGTCAGGCCTTCGAAGTCGTCAATGACCTGTTGATATTGCAAACTTCGCTTGATGTTCTGTTTTTGCAACGCGGCAATCCGGTCGAATATGTCAGACCACATTCCAACGCTTTCCGGTGGTTTGTCCTCCCAGGACTGTAACCATCGGTGAAGGCGAAAACTATTGTAAAACTGCCAGGCCAGGTAAACGATCAGGATTATGCCCATGATCAGAATGGCGTGCCCGGTCAGCCAGGCTATCAGCAAGGCCAGGGATGCTAAAATACCCAGCCTGATCAGGTGATAAACCCAATCGCGTCTAAGCATCAGCGTTCGGCGGCAACAAACCGGTAACCGTGGCTGCGTACCGTTTGTATATAGTGATTAAGCTTTGCGGAGCCGAGAACTTTTCTTAAGCGCCTGATGTGTACGTCAACGGTACGCTCTTCAAGGAAAACATTGGTGCCCCAGACATGATCGAGCAATTGTGAGCGACTGAAGGCACGGTTTTCATGGGTCATGAAAAACTCTAGCAGTCGGTATTCGGTTGGCCCGATGTGGATCGGCTTTTCAGCAAGAAAAACCTGTCGCGATATGGTATCCATGCTGATTAAACCTGCTGAGACTTTCCCTTCCTCCCCACCGGTGACGGTTCTGCGCAGAACCGCATTGATCCTGGCGACCAGTTCGCGGGGCGAAAATGGTTTGACTATGTAATCGTCCGCACCTGAGTTCAAGCCGGTCACTTTGTCATCTTCGGTGATTTTGGCAGTCAGCATGATAATAGGGATCTCATTAGTTAACGGATTTTTACGCAGGCGGCGGGTCAGTTCCGGCCCGCTCATATTGGGCATCATCCAGTCGAGTAGAATTATATCGGGTGAACTTTCAGTGATTTTCTCCAATGCCTCAAATCCACTTGCGGCACATCTCACAGCCATACCTGATTTGCCGAGAGCAAACCGGATCATTTCCCGAATAGCTGATTCGTCATCAACAACCAGTACGCTGATTTGCTTTTCAGTCACAAACTACCCTGAATTTGACATGGAATATTACGGATATCTACCCCGCACATTATAAGCGGGTATGTGACAGTTTGATGACATTATCGAAATGGCTTTAAAGGGTGATTGAAAATATCCGCACCGGGGTGTAATTGCTTAGCTGCGTGTTGATTTGTCTGAATCACCCGCCTCAATGCGTAATTCCATCAACCTGGCACTGACCCTGGCGCGCTGGTAGTAATCCAGATCTGATCGTCTTTCAAGACTCTCAAGTTGCGTGATCGCCTCCTCGGTTCCTCCACGCTGATAATAAGATTCAGCAATGGCTTCAATTGATCGGACTTCATCACCGGCGAGGTTAGCCGCACGTGCGTAAAGTGCGTAAAGCGTAGGATCGTCTTTTCGTGCAACCAGTTGTCTTCTTAATACGGTGCTTGCCGTTTTAGCCAATTCAGGATCATTCTGATCCAAAAGTGCTTTACCATACTCAAGCGCAATGGCCTGGTTGCCTGGAAAGTTAAGGTAAAGGTCTGCGAGGCTATTGATAGCCTGTTGCGGGTTGCCCCTTTTTCGCTGCAGGTTTGCCATCTGCAATTGAAAGGCAAGCCTTGAGGGTTCGTTCTCCAGCAAACCGCTGAGTATGGTTTCTGCTTTGTCGAATTCCGCATCTCTCTGGCTTGCGATGGCCAGACCATAAAGGTTGCCATTCTTTCTTGCATCTGTAAGTGGCTTTTCCAGTTCTGCCTCAAAGTAACTGATGGCTTTTTTCGGGTCATTCTCAAGCAGTGCCCGTAGCCTGGCTTGCACAATGTAAAATTGCCGGCCCTCGCCTGCTTCAACGGGTGGCAGGTTTTGAATACGGCTTTTAGCTTCGGCGATACGGTTGACTGAAACCGGGTGTGTGCGCAGAAACTCTGGAGGTCCTTCCCCGTTGGCGCGGCTTGTTTGACCCATTTTTTCAAAGAATTCAGCCATACCCTTCGGATCATAACCGGCGGCAGACAGTGTTCTGATACCGACCCGGTCGGCCTCGACTTCATTATGCCGTGTAAAGTTGATTTGAGCCTGTGCTGCAATGGCCTGTGAACCCACCACCGCCCCCTGGATGACCTCACCATTGCCACCGCTGGCCAGGATCAGACCCAGCATGGCCAGCATAGCGAGAACGTTCATGGTTTTACCTTTTTCAAAGGCCCGGTACATATGTAACTGGGTGATGTGGGCAATTTCATGAGATAACACACCGGCGACTTCATCCTGCGTATCTGCCAGCAGGATTAAACCGCTATACAATGCTATGACACCACCAGGCGCGGCGAATGCGTTGATAACCGGCTGATCAAGTACTACAAAAGTAAATGCGGCTTCCGGCTGATCACTGCGTGCCGCCAGGTTATAACCCATGTCTGAAAAGAAATCATTGATCAGCGGGTCTTCATCCAGAAGTTCATAGGCTCGCATCTGACGGACCAGTCTTTGAGCATACTCACGCTCTTCAATGTTAGAAAGGACATCGCTTGCAGAATTACCCAGTTCAGGCAAATTGACGCGCCCGGTCTGTGCAACACTGGACAGGCTGGTTGCGGCGACCAGAACCGCAATCGCAAATTGCTTTAAAAAGGTTTGTTTTTGCTTGACCGTAATCATGCTATCCCTGAGACTGAAGCCATCGTGTTTATGACACTTCATATGCTCTTTTGTTCGTTGATGCTCCTAGTCTATCGTGGATTTTCAATAGTGGAAGCCCGGATTAACATTTAAACGGATGACAGACAGCATATTTACCGTATGAAAGTAAAAATTCAATCGTGCCGGACTGGCATCATCGTAAAATATCATGCAGATTAAAATTTACACCAAAGGCTACTGCTCCTACTGTTACGCGGCCAAGAACCTCTTGACCAAGCGAGGGATTGCTTTTGAGGAATTCGAAATATCGGGAAATTTTAAGGCGGAACAGGAAATGCGGGCGCTAACCGGTGGAATGACGGTTCCTCAAATTCTGATCAACGGTACCCCCATCGGTGGTTATACCGAATTGGTTGAATTAGACAGGGCGGGAAAGCTGAAGGACTCTAAAACGACATCCAGTATCTGAAGACTGCGGTGTTGCATTAGTACAACGCCACCGGTCGCAAACCGGTCTGTGTACGACTTTATTTGTGATGCGAATCAAAAATGGTTGTGTTCGTGTTTATGATGTTAAAACAGGCGTTTAGCCTTTGTTCCTGAATCGAAATTTATGGAGTTTCCTTATTTGCCTATAAGTGCCGCTTTACATTGACTTATTGTTGTTTTCCTGCCATATTGCCAAATAATTGCATATAGCTATTAGTTGGATCGAAACGTCCAGAATGAGATATCGTTTTTTGACAGTGTTGTTGTTGGCTGCGGCTATGATTCCGGGGCTGTCTGTTGCCCGCATATCAGGCTTGCCAATGGCCGGTTTTAGTGCTGGTGGAACAGGGCTGACACCGTTTTATGTTCTGGGTTTTGAACTGGGTCCCTGGCAGGATTATCTCGCTCGTGAATTGACCCCTGACTTTATGATGGATCCGGACGCCGAACCGTTAAATGTTTCATGGATGAGTGATCATACCCTGGTCGTGTTGCCGTTTTTTGCGCAACAACTCCTGGGTGAACCGGAAACATTTCTCAAGCTTGAGGTCGACTGGCAATACTCAGACGAGCTGGGCATGAATGGTTTTGATCCCTTCATGAGTTCCGGTGTGCAGGGACTGGAGCGCAGACTGGTGTCACCCGGCTTGATGCATCGCTTGAGTGATACTCAGTTAATCGGTGTTTCAGCGGTGTTCGCGACCCAGGGTTATGGCGTCTCGCGGCTTGGAATGATGTCATATGATCAGTCAGTTCCGACAATCATGAGCCCTAATATTTATGATCCTTTCCAGGAAACCAGTTACGGAGCAGGTGTAAGTCTGGCCTTACGCAGCGAGATTACCAAAGGTGTAACAATGGAAGCGGGCTTCCGTTCTCATATCGATATGAATGAGTTTTACAACTTCCATGGTGTCTATTCGCAACACGCAGACCTGGATATACCGGCACGTGCCCGGCTTGGCCTTGCATTTCAGGCAAGCTCTCGCTCGTGGTTGAATGTTTCGGTCGAACGAGTGCTTTACAGCGAGATTGGCGCCTTTGCGAGTCGCAACCTGCCAGGAAGGTTCCTGTCCATTTTGGGTGATTCAACCAGTCCGAGCTTTTCGTGGGACGATTTAACCGTGTATTCCGTTGGCTGGGCCTGGGCAGATAATAAGAAAGGCACGTCCTGGTATATCGATTTCAGCTCACGCACACAGCCTTCACCGAGTTCAAGCATTCTTAGCCAGGCCATAGACAGTGATTTGGCACAAAATGCGGTTACGGTCGGTTACAGTCGCCAAATGAGCATGGGCAGTCGCTTCAATGTTAATGCAGCTTATGCGCCGACTGAATACGCCTTTGGCGGAAACGTGCTGGGCGTTACCACTGATCAATTAAGCCAGGAATTTGAGCTTGAAGCCTATTGGACCTGGGATTTCTGAGGCCAGTCAATTCGCCAATCAGCCTGAAATGCTGTGTTTACCTTACTTGTTAAATCTCCTTAATCGCTTAGATCAGGGTCTCCCAACATGAATTTGTTAACCTCTTGGTTCAGACGGACATTCGCCGATCCGCAGGTTGTTATACTTGGAATCGTCCTGATTGCTGCGGTCGTTATCGTTGCCGGGCTCGGGCGAATGCTGGCACCGGTATTCGCCAGTATAGTGATTGCCTACCTGCTGGAGGCCGTGGTTGCGCGTTTGCAGAATCTGGGATTAGCCAGGCTCGCATCTGTGCTGTTGGTTTTCCTGTTATTTCTTGCAAGCTTGTTCTTCCTCTTGTTTGGCCTGGTGCCGATGTTGACACGCCAGTTGACCCAATTGGTGCAGCAAATTCCCAATTACATCACCCAGGGCCAGGAGTTATTGCTTCAGCTGCCACAGCGTTACCCCCAGATGATTTCAGAGCAGCAGATACAGCATCTGATCAACAGCGTGGGCAATGAAATGGCGGCTGCAAGTCAAACATTTCTGACCTGGTCATTGGCATCGGTTGGAAATGTTGTGGGTTTGCTGGTTCTATTGGTATTAATACCCGTGCTGGTCTTTTTTATACTCAAAGACAAGGATCAGTTAATTGACTGGTTCAAGGGTTATCTGCCGGCCGAACGTCACCTGGTCTCTTCAGTGTGGGCCGATGTAGAGGCACAGATAGCCAATTATGTGCGTGGCAAGGCAGGTGAAATCGTTATTGTCGGTGCCGTGAGTTACGTCACCTTTATTTCCTTGGGCCTGCAATACTCAGCCCTATTGGCAACGATGGTTGGTTTCTCAGTGCTGATTCCCTACATTGGTGCTGCAGTGATCACGGTACCCATAGCCTTGGTGGCTTATTTTCAATGGGGATGGGGCTGGAGTTTTGGCCAGATCATAATCGCCTACGCCATCATCCAGGCCCTGGATGGCAATGTGTTGGTGCCATTGCTTTTCTCTGAAGCATTGAATCTGCATCCTGTGGCCATCATTGTGGCCATTCTGGTTTTCGGTGGCATGTGGGGCTTTTGGGGTATCTTTTTTGCCATTCCGCTGGCAACGGTGGTCCAGGCGGTGTTAAAAGCCTGGCCCCGGAGCTCAGGCCCGGAAGAGGCAACCGACAGTTCACCCGAAGAAACAGATCCTGCAGCATGACGGGAGAATGCTCGCCATTACGAGTAGGCGTGTAGCAGCTTACAAGGCCTCGGACGCAAAATCCGCCAAACGAGAACGCTCACCACGATGTAAGGTAATGTGAGCCGAATGTGACCAGTTTTTGAACCGGTCAACGGCAAAGGTCAGACCCGAAGTAGTTTCCGTCAGGTAGGGCGTATCGATTTGCCCTACGTTACCCAGGCAGATCATTTTTGTTCCCGGTCCGGCGCGTGTCACCAGGGCTTTCATCTGCTTGGGTGTGATGTTCTGAGCTTCGTCAATTATGACAAAGCGATTCAGGAAGGTTCGACCGCGCATAAAGCTCATTGAGCGAACCTTGATCCTGTGAGCCAACAGGTCATTGGTTGCCGCGCGACCCCACTCACCGCCTTCTTCAGAATTGGTCAATACCTCGATATTGTCGGTCAGGGCACCCATCCAGGGCGTCATTTTTTCTTCCTCGGTGCCTGGCAGGAAACCGATTTCATCACCGATTGAAACCGTCGCACGGGTGACGATGATTTCGTTGTACATCTTTTGATCCATGGTTTGGGCCAGTCCGGCAGCCAGTGTCAGCAAAGTTTTACCGGTACCGGCTATACCCATCAGGGTGACGAAATCAATTTCCGGATCCATCAACAGGTTCAATGCAAAATTTTGCTCACGGTTACGTGCCTGTATACCCCAGACATTGCTTTTACCTGATTGGTAATCGCTTACCAGTTTCAATACTGAAAACATCTCGGTAACTTCAACAACGATGGCCTCGATACCATCACCGTCACCAATCACTATGCATTGGTTTGGAAACCAGTCATCCCCGTCAATACGCTTGATTCGATAGTAGGTTGTACCGTTCTCGCTCCAGGACTCGACTTGCGGGTACTGCACCCAGAAGGACTCGTCTTCAACTCTTACGCCTTTATAAAGCAGGTCAACATCATCCAGCGCCCGGTCGTTGTAATAATCCTCCGAGGGTACATTCAGAATGGCAGCCTTGATTCGTAAATTGATATCTTTAGATATCAGAACTATCTCATGGTTCTTATTACTATCCTGCAAGTCGAGCGCGGTGCTGAGAATTTCATTGTCTGCGAATGATCCATCACGCAATAGACCGGGGTGGATCTTCGTTGTTGTGGTTTGAAAGAACAGGCGTCCGCGCGCAACGGGTAACTCCAGGCCATGTGGGATGAGCAACTCCAGGCCGTCTTGCAGGTCTCCCTCACCGTGAGCTTTTAACAGGTCACCAATAAACCGACTCACCTGGCGTACATTTCTTGAAACTTCCGTCAGGCCTTTTTTTGCCGCATCGAGTTCTTCCAGCACCATCATGGGCAGGAATACATCGTGTTCTTCAAAACGGAACAAGGATGTCGGGTCGTGCATCAGGACATTGGTATCCAGAATATACAGGCGCTTGGTTTTTCCCATTAGGTATGGTTTTCCTTTTGGTAATGAATTATCGGGGTAAGGTTGACTGGCCTGGACTATGAGGCGGATTTGAGGGCATCAAGCACGGCCTGGGCATGGCCGGGTACCCGCAACTTTCTCCATTCCTGTATCAATATTCCCTGGGAATTTATCAAAAACGTGCTACGTTCTATACCCATGTAAGTACGGCCATATAATTTTTTTTCATGTATCACGTCAAACTGCTTGCACAGCAACTCATCTTTGTCTGATAACAGGTGAAAAGGAAACTGATGTTTGTTCCTGAAGTTCTCATGCATTTTAACCGAATCCCTGGATACACCCAGTATGTCAGCGCCTGCCTTGGTAAACTGCGTATACATGTCGCGAAAATCCTGACCTTCGCGGGTGCAGCCCGGGGTATTGTCTTTGGGGTAAAAATAGATGATGAGGCTACGACCACTGAAGTCGCTTAGTGACAGATCTTGATTGCCGGTGGCGGGAAGGGTGAAATTTTCTACGCGCTTTCCTACGCTGACCATAAACACTCCCAGTGTATTGGATGTCCACTGCAAACAGTGACAGGTTTCCGACCCGACTAGCTGAGTCTTAATGGCAGGATACTTGTCAGCAAACAGGTCCGCAAGTACTATTGCGCCAAGTCCGACGTGTGAGAGTAATCAAACGACATGAATTGGCAGGCAACGGTTGAAATTGGTGACAAGTTGCGCCATTTACAGACATACTTAACCTATTGCAAACGGGCCGACCTGAATTGACCGGAATAAAAAAAACATGATGATTTCCTTTCGCTGGGCTGCAATGCTGTTCATTTTAATTGCAGTTTTTTCTGGATGTAGCACATTCCGGGATAAAGAACCCGAGTACCTTGCAAGCAGCGAGGAACCACCGTTAAAGATCCCACCCGGTATGGATAATCCCACGGGGCCTTCACCGGTTTTGATCGCTGTGCCGGAAATGAGAATACCGGAAGGTGATGAGTTGGATCCAATGCCACCACGTGTGGCAAGTACCACCGGTAAACTGGATACGAATGCCTACCTGGCCTGGTCTTCACAGGGTGCGTACCTGATGGTTAAAGACACGCCGGATAGTGTTGCAAGGAGGCTCCGCTTTGCAATCGTGAACTCTGGAATGGAAATGCTGGAAAAAGGTGATTCAGGCGCCTATAAGTTTCACTACACACAGGCACCGCCGGCTTCACGTGATCAAGGTTTTTTCTCACGCATGGCGTTTTGGCGGAGCAGACCTGAAGTGATTAACTTCTCAGGAACCTTTATGACCAGTCTGAAACCGGATGGGGAAAATACACGTGTATATCTGCTTTTCGGCAACGGCGAAGCCTGCGATACAGCAGGCTCCGAACACGTACTGGGTATTTTTATGGATCGTCTGGGCTAGCCGGGCTTAAAGCTTTCCTGGTAACTGAATTCTAACGTTCGAGCAGATTTAACTTATCCGGTTTGCCGTCCCACTCGGCCGCATCATCAGGTGGTGGTTTTGCTTCAGTAATAACCGGCCAGATCAATGCCAGTTCAGCATTGAGGGCGATAAAGTGTTCCTGACCCTCCGGCAGGTCATCTTCGGGGTAAATCGCTTCAGCCGGGCATTCTGGTTCACAAAGGGTACAATCGATACACTCTTCCGGGTCAATGGTCAGGAAGTTTGGCCCTTCATGGAAACAGTCAACAGGACACACTTCTACGCAGTCCATATATTTGCACTTGATACAGTTTTCAGTAACAACGAAGGTCATTGTGCCTGTTTTCCTTTTAACCAAAGGGCAAGGATACTAAATTTCTGCAGTTCGTCACACTTGTTTTGTTGCTTCCGTTACAATTGGAATCCACAATCAACAAGGCGGCGGCCGGCTTCAGGTATCATCCAGGAATATAACGAAATTGAACCTTTATCATATTATTGATAAGGTGGCCGCGGTGTAAACCAATCGGCTCCAGTTGAGCCTGTATAATCGTTGCCAGGTTGCGATTCAGGCAAACCGAAACAGATATATTTATCAGGATATTCAATATGCTAAGACGATTTTCATTGATTGCGCTACTCATTATCATGAGTTCTTCTGTGTTAGCGCAATACGACCATCCGAGGGAAAAACCCTCCAAGTCGGGTTCACGTGATGGGCGTTGGGAAGGCAGTGTCATCCTGGCGTATCAAACTGGCTTGAGTCAAAGCAACGAAGGTGGTTCAGAAATTGATGTAAATAGTACGATGGGCTGGGGCCTCAGTTTTGCCTGGAACTGGACCGAAAAAATGAACCTGTCATACAGGTTTGTATCAACCAGTCCCAAATACACGGCACTGGTTGTTCCGGAAGACCCAGAACTGGTACCGGTACTTTTAAATCACAAGATGTCAAAAGTTTCACACCAGTTTAATTTTACCTACAACTTTAGCTCTAAGGCATTTACGCCTTTTGTGGTCGGCGGTATTGGCTGGACCAAGCTGGATTCCAACGTCCCCAACTCGCCACCCTCGGTGGGCTGTTGGTGGGATCCCTGGTGGGGATATATATGTTTTTCTGACTGGAAGACTTATAAAACATCGGGGTTTTCCTATAACCTCGGCGCAGGTGTTCGCTGGGACATTAACACTATGCTATTCACGAAGGCCTCGTACGTCCGGGAGTTTATCGACGTAGATAGCGGGTCTTTCAATCTTGATACGGCGATCCTGGAACTAGGGTTGATGTTCTGAGAGGATTTATAAGCTAATGAGTAATTTTGGATTTGGAAAGATAGTTAAGCTGGATTTTGAAGCGGCGATACAGCACGTAACCGAAGAGTTGGCCAAAGAGGGGTTTGGCGTTTTGACGGTCATTGATGTGCAGGCAACGCTAAAATCGAAACTGGATGTTGATATGCCAGGGTATCGTATTCTTGGTGCCTGTAACCCGACCCTGGCCAACCAGGCGATCACTGCTGTACCCGATATCGGATTGTTGTTACCTTGTAACGTTCTGGTGCGCGAGGATGAAGAAGGCAGGGTTCATGTCGGCTTTATGGATCCCGGTGCAGTGCTGGGACTGGTCAATGATCCCCGGGTTGATCCGCTGGCGGGCCAGGTAAAACAAAAGCTCGAAGCCGTGCTGGCCGCTCTGAAATCTTAAGAACTTAATTGTTTCCGGAAATGACGGGAGGCATGCGTTTGCGAATTGCCCTGATATCGCTTTTGGCACTGTTAGCCCAACCAGCGTTGTTTGCTGCCGGGAGTGAGATTCCGGTCGCCAATAACCTTGCTGAATCAGGTCAGTTGTCGAGACAGCAAGGCGTTCCTGTCATCGTTTTTGTCTCCCGCGATGCCTGTCCGTACTGCCGCACTTTGCGTGGCTCGATTTTAAAGCCGATGTTTACTACCGGTAAGTTCGAGCAACGGGCAATATTGGTGGAAATCAGCCTGGACCGTTTGGAGCCCCTGACCGGTTTTGAGAACGGCTCGATAACGGCCAGGGCATTCGGTGAGCTTTATCGGTCAGAAATCACACCAACCCTTTTGTTTCTGGATTCTGAAGGTCGTGAGATCGCCAAACGGATAGTCGGTATATCCAACCTGGAACTCTATGGGTTTTACCTGCAAAAGTCGATTGATGAAGCACTGCGAGCGATCCGCCCAGGGTTAGAACCCCGGGCCTGGCGGCCCGGGGGGTAAAGCTTTAAAAATTAACGCCAGCCGTAGCTGAACTCAACTTCCCACTGATCCATATCAATTGCAATGTTCTGTGATGGATCAAACGGGTTGGGGCCGGTGACCTTTTTATTGAAAGCCCACATGAAGGCCATGCTGAATTCATCACCTGAAGACAGTCCGCGGGTAAAACCAAAGGTCAAGTGATCTTCAATGACGCCCGGGGCCAGGATGTTGAACATGACTTCAGACTCGCCGATAGGCTGTTTGCCGTGGCTGAAGCCTGCACGCCATGTCCAGTCGTTGCTTGTATTCCATTGTGCACCAACCTTGTAGATGGTCATATCATCCCAGCCAAAGCCCGCACCATTTTTGCCGCCGAGGCAATTTGAGACGTCCGTAGCCATGGGGTTGGCAGTCGGGCAGGAAAACAGGTTGATGAATGGATTACCAACCGAGAGCACGTCGTTGTACCAGATTTTTTCAATATCAAAGCTCAATGCAAAGCTTTCTTGTGGACGGAAGGTCAGCCCGACTTTCAGATTGGCTGGTATATCCATATTACCGCTACCGGCAAACAGGTCAGCATAGTCATCCAGTTTGCTCATGCCGACTTTGAACTGGTAGGACGCTGCAAAGGCTACCTTATCTGTCATGTCCCATAAAATACCGAGTTTTGCACCCACACCGTAAGAGGTGTCATGACCGTTATTGGTCAGGTTTTCAGGCATTACCGTGCCGCCACTGGCAGCGAAAGTTTCAGTATAGGGGCCGAAAGTACCGACACCCCTGGCCGCAAATACCTGCATAACACCTACCAGTGTAGCGCCCCAGGTAAATTTATCACCGGCGCTGCGTGCATAGGTGAGTTCAAGATAGGCCTGGCTCAGGTCTACGCCGGCAGCGCCATTACCACCAAAAAGCCCGCCACCATAAGTACCGGGTAAGGTCATGACTGGAGCAGGACCCATTGGTCCATCCGGATCAAAAGTGGCCGTGCCACCATTCCACGTGGTATTCATACCACCCTTGCCATAAAAGGCCATAGCCCAGGCACTCTCATCGTTTATTTCCCACACCCCAGCCATGTTGGGTATGTAAAAGTACTCGTTGTCGCTATTGAGATCGTTGGGGCCGATGGTGAAAGCGCAGCCCATTGGTGAGCATTGACCGTTGGCCTGGCTCTCAGTGGTCTTGTAAGAACGTGAGGGACTGAAAACGGAAAGGCCCAGGTCATATTTGCCGGTATTGGACAATGCTGAAGCCGGGTTGTTGGCAACCGAAATTGCATCCTCCGGCATAGCAATACCTGCGCCCGCCATACCCTTGTTCTTGGTTCCGATGCCGTGCATGAAGTAACCATTGGTCGCCCATAATGGTGTCGTGAGCAGTAAAGTAACGATGGCTGTCGCCAGCCTGGGTTGATTCTTGAGCTGCATTTCAGCGCTCCTTTGTGGTTTGAAAAAAGGTAAAAATCAGTTGTGTATGCGCATCTTTTTACGAAACGTTTGTTTAAATTACGTTAAGTTAATGTAATCGAGTCCACTATAAGTATTTGTACTTATAAATCAAGCCGTTTTGGGTGTTTGAAGCGCTATTTATTGACCTGTGTCATGAAATTTGAACAAATTTCTAGAGTACGCAACCTTCGGGTACGCAAAACAACTCATAGAGAACTTCTACAATTCTTGAAGCCTCACCGCTTTTGAGTGAATAATAGATTGTTTGTGCTTCCCTGCGCGTATCTACGAGATCTTCTTTACGCATCCGCGACAGGTGCTGAGACAAAGGCGACTGGGGGATTTCAAGTAACTCAGCGATCTGACCAACTGATTTTTCTCCGCCTGCGAGATGACACAGTATCATCAGCCGGTCTTTGTGACCGAGTGTTTTCATCAGGGCGCTGGCACGGGTGGCAGATTGAGCCATTTGATCAAGGTCTATGTCCGCATTATGTTCCATTTGACCGGTATCCTCACTTATTCCTGAGCTATATTAATAAAATATAATATTAAAATCCAACGCAATCCAGATCATTTGCGCTTACCAGAGTTCCACTAAATTGGGATCGAATCTGTTGCAGATTTTCTTCCCTGTTTTCAAGGCTGCGTGCCATGAAGTGACTCAATACCAACTTAGCCGTTCCAGTTTCAGCGGCTATCTTACCAATAAGACTTGGTGGTGCGTGTAATTTCCTGCCCACACCAGAGATGTTTTCAGGTACGGGCATATGCATGACCAGAACATCAGCACCACGTGCAAAGTCAATAAACGCTACTGAGTTACCATTTTGGTCGCCTGCAAAGACGACACTTCGTTTTCCGATGCGGAATCGATATGCGAGAGCGGGGACCGGACCATGCGGAACACCCAATGCGGATACTTCAATGTCAGCGTCAGCATTCGCGTAAACGCTGCTGGCTACCGTCAATCCTGCATCAACTTCGACTGATTCCAGTTTAACCAGCCCGGCGCTACCGTCGAGATAACCGTACAGGTAGGCATAAGCACCATCGGCCTGGTCCAGAAGTCGCTGAAGGTAGTCATAGGTGCCAGGATAATCCCCTCCGGCCGCAGGACCACTGATGGGCAGTTTGCGGCTGCGGTTTGAAAAATAACCTGACTTCAGCAGTGCTACCATATCGGTAGAATGATCGGTATGAAAGTGACTGATTGCGACGTGCTCGAGGTCTTCAAATTGCGCGCCAGCCTCACCAAAACGTAAAAAGACACCACCACCTGCATCGATTAGAAATCTTGACCTGCCATCAATCCAGATTAAATAACCAGACGATGCACGGGCGTCATCTGCGATTGGCCCGCCTGAACCCAGCACCTGCAGTGTCAGCCCTTCGGGTTGGGTGCAACTGGTTTGACTTGTGTCGGCCTTTCCTTCAACGTTTACGCCAATGAGCAGGCTGATGAGAATGGATAGATAGATTTTCATCAAATTTAAGTAGCCGTTAAGTTTGATCCTATTAAAATTCCAGTTTTACCAGGAGTTGTTTTCTATGTTAAGATTTTCTAATATACAACAATTCAGGTCATTTTTGTCCATAAATCTCAAATTAGGAAGTTAAATGTTTTCAAAACCCGGTAGCGGTCCTGCCGTATTGAGACAGGTTTCACAGGAAGCCAGCAAAGTTGATCCGGCCAGGCGCCGTGATTTTCTGAAAAAAGGTCTGGTGGTTGCAGGTGGCGCGATTGCAGGCGTGCAGTTTGCATCCACTTTGAGTGCGGCAGAGAATAATCTGCCTCCGAACCTGCCCGAATGGAGCCGGTCCCTGGGTGCGGGTGTGATCACCAATCCCTATGGTCAGCCATCACCATTTGAATCTGATATCGTGCGCCGTACTGTGCCCTGGTTGACCGCAGACAGGATCGCCGCCATCAGTTTCACACCCCTGGCTGAGTTAGACGGCATAATTACTCCAAGTGGACTGGTATTCGAGCGTTACCATGCAGGTGTTCCGGCCATCAATTCGG